>Ga0209211_10000130_pt1 | contig 158846 bp, 128 predicted proteins | sample RifGroA2_FD_183992 | JGI IMG/M metagenome (GOLD analysis project Ga0209211, IMG submission 183992) | Groundwater microbial communities from Rifle, Colorado, USA - Groundwater A2 (SPAdes) (version 2) | ecosystem: Environmental > Aquatic > Deep subsurface > Groundwater | place: Rifle, Colorado...
TCACGATTGCTCATGGTTAATGTTTGCTCCATAAACCTCCCGGCTGGATGCCTTAAAGAGAGGTTTTAGCACATAACCAGGACATTTCTAAAAAACGCAACCAGGACATTTTAAAAAAATTTCGACACCGGATATCTGTGTGTTGACAGACCGCTTATTTTAGAGTTAAACTCGTAATAGTATGGTAACCTGGTAAAATTGGTTTTCTTAGCGGCCAAGGCGGCGGGGGAGCTTTAATATGCGTGAAAAATCATATACTACGTTTCAGGCAGCCAAGTTCTGCGACGTCTACCCTTCAACTGTAATCAGCTGGGTCAATCAAAATAAGATGCGGGCTTACACGACGCCGGGCGGTCACCGGCGCATCATTAAGTCCGATTTGGTGGATTTTATGAAGGAGTACAAGCTGCCCATAGCCGCGGAGCTTCTGCGCAGGCGAAGCCGGGTGCTTATAGTAGAGGACGACCTGATAGTCGGCAGGCTTCTCTTAAAGGCTCTGCGCAGGGCCTCGCGGTCCTTCGACGTGGACTGGATGCAGGACGGAGTGGGGGCGCTGCTGGCCATCAGCAAGAATCCCCCCGACGTTCTAGTGCTTGACGTAGTTCTGCCGGTAGTGGACGGGGCTTGCGTGCTGGCCTCCCTGCGCGGCGATCCGCAGACGCGCGCTATCAAGGTAGTAGGCATAACCGGCAGGCATCTGCCGCCAGACAAGCTGTTCTATATGCGGCGGCACACAGAGGCATTCTTTTTAAAGCCATTTGATCTGGAGAAATTCGTGGGTAAGATACTTGACCTTCTCGACATTCCAGCCGCGAAGAAGAGGGTACGTTGACGCAGCCGGAGCGCGCCATGACGGCGCGGCGGGCATGAGCTCGCCAGGCCGGAACGGCCTTCCTTATAATGATGCCGCCGGTGACATTTCGCTGTCCAGCCGCATACTTCGCCGCATCATTCCTCTTACACTGTCCTCTATCCTCCTGTTGGGGCTGGCAAGCTACTTCGTAGCCAAACAACAAATCCTCGGAAGCATCAACCGTGAGATCTCGGCCACTGCCCGGCAGGCGGCCGACAACATGGCCGCTTTTTTTAACCTGCGCCAGGAGGACGCCTTAAGCCTCTCCGGAGCGGTTCCCCTTCACGATTATCTTAAATACAGGGACTATGGTCTAAAGGAGGAGGCCGCGGCCCTGCGCAGGGAGATCAGCCAATCTTATGCCCTGTTTGCGCGGCATAAAGGCGTCTATTCCCGCATCTCCTACTGCGACGCGCAAGGCCACGAGGTGGCCGCGGCGACCGCGGCGGGTCCCGCTGCCCCGCGTCCGGAGCGCTTCCCGCTGCCCATCCCGCCGCGCGGAGAGACACGGCACACCGATATCAGCCCGCAGGGGCAGGGCCCAGGCGAGATTCTTTATTGGATAGGCGTTTACGACGATCAGCGGCTGGCGCGGGGCAGCATCGTACTTGTCTGCGACCTGCGCTACGCGCGCCGCATTCTGGCACGCTTTCGCATTGGCAAGCAGGGCCGCGCGCTGTTAGTCGGCGCCGAAGGCCGTGAGCTGCTTTTTTCCGGCGCGGCCTTCGCTTCCGCCCTTTCCGGCAAGGCCGCAATTTCCGGCACCCCCTGGAGCGTCACGCTGGAGGTTAAGCCGGATGAGTTCCTGGCGCCGCTGCGCAAGGTGGGGAACTGGACCATCGTATTCTCTATTTTCATCATGGTCCTGATGTTCCTTTGGGTGGCCTATCTTGTGCGCCTGGCTACGCGGCCTATCTCCGACATGGCGGAGGGAACTAAGAAGATCACGGCCGGCAACCTTGACTTCCGTTTCATCCCGCCGCCGGTGCGCGAGCTGCGCGTATTGGGAGACGCCTTCAATGATATGGCTAAAAGCCTCAAGGAGCGTAAGCTCCTGTTGGAGGCCCGCATCCGGGAACTCTCGGCTCTGCGGGACATGGAGGGCGCGGTGCTCCAGCGCCAGGGGGAGGATAATATTCTGCGGATCTGCCTAAAGGCTGTGGCCGAGGGCCTGGATTTTGACCGGACGGGTCTCTATTGGGTGGATCCGGCCGGACAGGAAATCGTCGGGCGATACCTTTACGCCGCGGGCGATAATATTCTCTCGGAACTGGAATTCAGCAAGCGGCGCATTCCGCTTGGGGCCGAAGAGATCCTCAACGAAGTTATCCGCACCCGGACCTCGCTGCACGTGTGTGACCCGAAAAGCGACCTGCGGCTCAACCAGGCCTACATCCAGGAGGCAGACACCCGTGAGTTCCTGATGGCGCCGATTTGCGGAAAAGATCTGGTTTTTGGGGTTCTTGTCGCCGACAACCGCCGCAGCGGCCGGGCGCTTAAGGCGACCGATAAGGACGGTCTGACCGTATTTGCCAATGCGGCGGGGCTGGCCCTTGAAAATACCACTCTCTTCCAGCGCCTGTCGGAGTCCGAGGCCCGCTACCGCACCGTTCTTGACAACTCGCCTGAGGCGGTGCTGGGCCTTTCACGCGAACACTGGATCGCAACCTGGAATAGGGGCGCCGAGGCTATCTTCGGCTACTCCGAGGCTGAGATCATGGGTAAACCCCTGAACGCGCTGTTTCCTCCCGAGGCGGAAAAGGCTTTTCTGCAGCTGGCGGCCGAGGTTATGAAGAAAGGTTCGGTGCGCGACTTTCTCCTCCCGGGCAGGGCCCGCGGCGGCCGGCTGCTTGACCTCAGCCTCTCCTGGGGAGGCGCCCAACCCGACTTCCTGATGAACAAGGAATGGACCGTGGTTATCCGCGATGTGACCGAGGCCAGAAAGCTGGAGCGCCAGATCATACAGTCGGAAAAACTATCCGCGGTCGGGCGGCTTATTGCCGGTATCGCGCACGAGCTTAATAATCCGCTTCAGGGCGTTATCGGTTACGCGCAATTTCTTGCGGCCGACGCCCGCCTTAAGAACAGCGAGGATGTCAGGTTTGTCTACCAGAGCGCGATGCGCTGCCGCAAGATAATAGAGAATCTTCTGCTCTTCGTACGCCAGGGCGGCATAGAGAAGCGGCCCGTGTGTGTGAGAAAAATGGTGAGCGCCGCGCTTGAGCTTCTTGACTATAAACTGCACAAGGCCGGCGCTGTCCGGGTTGTCAGCGAAGTGCCGCAAAGCCTGCCGTCCGTCAACGGAGATTTTCAGCAGCTTCAGCAGGTGCTTGTCAACCTGGTCAACAACGCCTGCGACGCAATGGCGGGCCGGAGCGGGCCTAAAGAAATACATATCCGGGCACTGGCGGCCGAAGATAGGGTACGCCTTGAGGTGGCCGACAACGGACCCGGCATCGCGCCCGAGCACCAGGCCCGGCTCTTTGAGCCGTTCTTTTCCACGAAAGACGAAGGCTGCGGCACGGGGCTGGGTTTGGCCATCTGCCGGCAGATTGTGGCCGACCATGGGGGAACCATCGGGCTTTCAACCGGCCCCGGAGAGGGGGCAAGGTTTGTTATAGATCTGCCGGCTGCCGCGGCGCCGGCTAAGCGCGCCGCGAAGCTTCCATTTTTCAGCCGCGCGCCGAAGGGCAAGGCCGTACTGCTGGTGGACGACGAGCCGGCCATCCTGTCTTTGCTGTCTAAGGTTCTCTGCGCGGAGGGCTGCCGCGTAGAAACCGCTTCTTCCCTGGCGGAAGCGGTTGCCAAGGCGGGTCAAAAACCTTTTGATCTGGTTGTAGCCGACGCCCGCCTGGGAGACGGTCTGGGTATTTCCCTTCACGAAGGGTGGGCGAACCATTCACCCTTTCCTGTGCCGATTTTTCTTTTTATTACGGGCGATGCCCTTAATATCGCTTTGGAAAAAGCCTTTGCCGCCAGGAGCCTGCCCCTGCTCTATAAGCCCGTGGATATCGGGGTCTTCAGACAAGCCGTGCGGGCCCTGCTCAAGGGCGCGCCTACGCGCCGGGGTTCTTGAAACGGTTCCTGTCCGCAAATTTGATCTATCGGTAAAATATTTTTCAACCGCAGGAGGTATTAATATGGTATAGTAGTATAATGTTTAATATTACATTAATTAGTGTCTGCTCAAAAAATCTTATGCAGACGCTGCTTAGTGGAACCTGCGAGGTCCGCTTATGAGCGTGCAAGACAAAAAATCCCCCACCGTAGTTGAAACCTTTCTGCGCTATATTGAAAATGAGGGCGTCACCCATATCTTCGGCATTCCCGGCGGTCCGCTTATGCCGCTCTACGAGGCCATGTACGCCTCCAGCCGCGTGCGCCCGGTTCTTGCCAAACACGAAGAAGGCGCGGCTTTCATGGCCGACGGTTATGCCCGCGTGCGCGGTGGCCTGGGCGTGTGCTGCGCTACTACCGGCCCCGGAGCCACGAACGCGTTGACGGGGCTCGCCTGTTCCGCCATGGATTCCATCCCCGTTCTGCTAGTTACGGCGCAGGTGGCCACCTGGTCCTTCAGCAAGGGCGCGGCGCAGGAATCCAGCGGGTATGGAGTGGACGTTGTGGATCTTTACAAGTCCGTAGCCAAAAAATCCGTCATGCTGGTCAACCCCGTATCCAGCGGCGATATAATCCGCGGTCTCCTGCGGTCGGCGCTGAGCGGCCGCACCGGCCCCGCGCATTTGAATCTGCCGGCGGATCTAGCTAAAAAACCGGCCGGTTCCGGTCCTGTCGTGCCTTCGCATCTTTACCGCGCGCCGACCTTAAGCTTTGACCGCGAGGCTGTGCGAAAAGCCGCGCGGGCGATCCTGCGGGCCAGGCGGCCGGCGATACTTGCCGGCCACGGAGTCACGCTCTCCGGCGCTTTTGAAGAACTGCGGCGTCTGGCCGAAAGGCTGGCTATTCCGGTGGCCACCTCGCCCAAGGCCAAGGGATGTTTCCCCGAGGACCATATTTTATCGCTCGGCGTGCTGGGTTTTGCCGGTTCGCCGCAGGCCGAGGCTTACTTTACTTCGGGCGACGTGGACGTGCTGGTGGTAGTAGGAAGCGGCCTGGGCGAGCAGGTAACGAACGCATGGGATCCGCGCCTGCATCCCTCCGAGGCGCTGATACAGATAGATATAGACTGCGATCAGATAGGACGGAACTATCCGGCCGCGACCGGAATTGTGGGCGATGCCAGATCAGTACTGACCGAAATTTACCATCAGATAGGGCGGGAGGACGCCGTACGCGAAACGGATGTGCCGATAGACGCCCGCCGGGAGCAGCTCAAAATTTTCAAGGCCGCGCATCCGCGTATGGCGCAGGTTGAGGCGATGGACGACCTTTCCCTGCCGCTTAAACCTCCGCGGGTCATGAAGGAGCTCCAGGAGGCCCTGCCGGGTGACGCGCTCCTTTTCGTTGATATAGGCAACTCAATGGCCTGGGCGATACATTACCTGACCCTAACACAGCCGCGCTCCTTTTTCGTGAATCTAGGGTTTGCCTCTATGGGCCATGCGGTCGCGGCCGCTATCGGCGGCAAGCTTGCCGCTCCGGACCGGCCTGTTATCGCGCTGGTGGGCGACGCGGCCTTCGCGATGAACGGAATGGAAGTTCATACGGCGGTTGAAAATGAAGTGCCGGTGGTCTGGATCGTGCTCAACAACGGCGGGCACGGTATGGTCTATCACGGCGAACGGGTCCAGTTCCAGGGAAAGTTTGTGTCTTCCAAATTCTCGCGGCCGATCAATGTGGCGCAACTGGCGGAATCTTTTGGGGCGCTGGCCTATACTGTTGAGGAGCCGGACCGGTTAGCCGGGGCTCTGCGCGCGGCGCTCCGGTCGGGTCGTCCCGCCGTTATAGACGTGCGGGTGGACCTGGAAGCCTGTCCTCCTACGGCCAACCGTTTTGAGACGCTGAACCGGTTTCTGGGTGAGACCACAGGCCAACCAAAAACATTCTCGCTCAAGCCGCAGGATTCTCTTGAAAAGACCTGTGTCTGACAAAGCGGAGAACAGCTGTTTTTTTGTTGCGATGTAGGAATGCAGATATGCAGCCGAGCGAGATGGCTTGGCCCGGTATGCACGGAACATCATGAACTACACATCTGCGCACAAGAGGAAAATGCGGCTGGGGTTGGCCTTGGGATTGTTGTTAAACATCTGCTGCGGATTGCGGGCCCAACAGCCTTTGGTAGTCTGTGATGACGTGACGGATCCTCCAACGCTGAATCCCCTGCAGGTATTTTCTGACAAGGGACACAGCATCATACAACAGATTTTTGACGGTCTTGTTCAGTTCGATCCGGATGGCCGCATAGAACCCGCTTTGGCTATCTCTTGGAAACAAATAAATCCATTGACAATGCGGTTCTATCTGCGCACTGACGTACGTTTCCATAATGGAGAACCCTTTAACGCTGAAGCCGTACGATTCACTTTGGGGCGGCTGCTTGACCCTGCTGTGCAGTATCCGGGGTATGGGCTAATTAACACCATAGATTATGCCGTTGTGATTGACACCTGGACGGTGGACATCGTAACCCACATGCCGGACAGCCTTCTTTTGCGGCGGCTCGCCGGGTATGTTTTCATTATACCTCCCAAGGCCAGCCTGCAATCGGATTTTGGATCGCATCCCATTGGGACCGGACCGTATCGTTTTGAAAGCTGGACTAAGGGCGAATACATTAGTCTCAGCCGGAATCTGGATCATTGGCTTAAACGCGCGGATGCTCCGGTTGGTCTGGAGTTCCGTTTCATTCCTACCGAGAGGCAGTTGGATCTATTGCTCAACGGCAAGTTGGATATTTTAACGGACCTGCCCGGTACCGCGACTTTGAAGGTAACAGTTAATCCCAAGACACAGGTAGTCAAGAAGGCCACCTTCTATACGATGCTGGCCACATTTAACATTTCCCGCGGTCCCCTGAAGATCCTGCAGGTTCGTCAGGCGATGAATTACGCCATTAATAAGGATGAATTGATACGTTACGATCTTTTGGGGAACGGCCTGATAATCGCCAGTTTGTCCATGCCTGGAGAAGTCGGCCATGACCCCATGCTAAGGCCTTATGCGTATGATCCCCAAAAGGCCCGGAGTCTGCTAAAAGAGACTGGGCTTCCGCTGCCGATCAGATTGAAGGTCCTGACCAAGGCGCAGGGCGAACGCACTGCCCGCATTATCGCCAAACAGCTTCAGGCTGTGGGTATTGAATGGGAGATTTATGGAGTTACCACAGACGCGAACGTTATTCGGGACCTGGCTTCCAGGGATATCGATTTAAGTCTCGCAAGTGTGCCGGATGTTATGGGGCATATTGCCTTCCTGCAAAGCATCGGGCTTTACTCACGGTCCCCATTTTCTCTTCAGAAAAACTCTGACTATGACAGGCGGTTGGAGGGGGTGATCATGGAATTGGACCCCGGCAAACATGAGAAAGCGGCGCAAGAGCTGGACAGGTATGTGTACGACCAAGCTCTGAGTCTTTTCACTTACCAACGGATCCGCACTTATGGGGTTTCCCGCCGGATAAAATTCATCCCCAATGTGACGGGACGGCTGTACTTGTATCAAAACCAGTCTGTAATGGAAGGTTCCCCGCCAAAAGCGGGGGAAAGAGGTGGTCTATGACCATGTTTATGACCTGTTTCTTCAAAGAAGCGGTAAAATTGGAAAATCTTGTTTTTCTGGCCGGTTTCCTGCATCTTTTTCAACTGCCTGCCGCGCTTGTTTTCGCGCCCAAAATGCTTAACTGGAAAGAAGACTTTGCCAAACTAACCGCAATGAACCGCACCATTTTTAACATGTTGGGAGGCGGGATTCTTCTGGCATCCGTGGGGGCTGGCGTGGTGGTTCTGGTGGCGCCGGCGGAAGTGGCGGGGGGGAGCAGGTTGGGAACCGCTTTCTGCGGTTATCTCGCCCTTATGTGGCTTCACCGGGCATGGATACAGATTTTTGTATATTCATCCCTTTGGCCCGGCGGCCGGATCGGCCGATTAAGTTACTACGGCTTATTAACCAGCCTTACTGTTAAGACAGGGATTTATTCGATGGCTTTTGTTCTAGGATTAATGAAACTTTGGATATCGTAACTTCTTTGACCGGCCGGAGGTCCCCAATGAAAGTGACTTTAATCAACGCCAACACCATTAAGCCCCCTTTAAGTCCCATCGGGCTTCTTTATCTGTCCGCCTATTTGAAATCAAAAGGTATGTTGGTGAACGTTGTGGATCTGTGCTGCGCGAATGATATCCCCGCCGCGTTAAGTTCCATGGGAAAAAACCAGCCGGATATAATAGGCGTTTCTATCCGTAACATTGACGCAGCCCAGATGAAAATGAGTAAATATTTTTTGCCCGATGTCCTCACAATTATAAAGTTGGTGAAGGAACAGTGTCCGCGGACCCCGCTAGTTCTGGGCGGGGCGGGCTTTTCCATCGCACCGGTTGAGATCATGGAAATGACGAAGGCGGATTACGGGGTTGTTGGAGAGGGGGAAGCCGCCCTCTATGCGCTGGTCCAGGGGCTGCAGACAGGAAGCGATGTCCGCGCGGTTGCGGGTTTGATCTTCAGGGACGGCGACGGGAAAATCAGGATCAATCCCCCGCAAAACTCCAGTACCGCGTTTCTTCGGGCTCTCCCCTTTCAGGATTTGGATGCCGTCAATTATTCCTTATATTACAATCAGGGCGGCATGGCCAGTCTTCAAACGAAGAGGGGGTGTGCCCTGGATTGTGTTTACTGCACATATCCGTTGATCGAAGGGAAAAATTACCGTCTCATCCCGCCCGCTCATGTGGTGGACGAAATGGAATATGTTTTATCCAGAGGTTATGACTATTTTCATTTCAGTGACAGCGTTTTTAATGTGCCGCGGGAGCACGCTCTTCAGGTCTGCCGTGAAATAATCCGCAGAGGCCTTAAAGTCAAATGGCACGCTTATATGTCGCCCCAAGGCTTTGACGCGGAACTCGCCGGGGTTCTGGCCGCCGCGGGCAACGACGGGGTGCTTTTCGGAGTTGACAGCTGCTCGGAGAGCATGCTGGGGCACCTCGGCAAAGGCTTTCATAAACGAGACATCGCGCACGCCTGCGAAGCCTGCCGCGTCCATGGCCTTGAATTTAGTTTCCACATTCTCTTTGGCGCCCCGGGCGAAACTATGGAGACCGTGGAGGAAACACTGCAGGCTATTGATGACTTGCGTCCAACGGCGGCTTTTCTTACGCAGGGGATCCGTGTCTACCGCGACACTCCGATCTACAAGAGACTGGTGTCGGAAGGCAAACTTGATCCGGGCCGTTCCCTGCTGGAGCCTTATTTTTACCTTTCCGAAGAGCTCGGTCCCCGGTTTCCCGGACGCGTCCACGAATACGCCGTGGCGCGGGATTTTGTTTTCAGCGACACCACGGCCAAATCTCCCAGCACGGATGAGGCGGTTGTCGCGCTTTATAAAAGAAATTTCAGGGGGCCCTGCTGGAAAATACTTAAAGAACTGAAGCGCGTTTCCGCCGGCAGGTGAGCCGGCGGTGGCCGGCCGCTCAGGCATGCGCGCCGGTTTTTTAAAAACTATTTAATTATTTCTCTCTCTCAAAAAGTTCCGGAGCCGGCGCTAATTTGTGGCGGTTGTTTTTAACTACGGGGATTCTAATTAAAACCACGGGGTTTAAAAAATACAATCCTTGTGTCTTAGCCCCAAAAACCAGTATAATTTTATTAATTAGCACCCCTCCGAAACTTGCCGGGAACCTTAAGGCGGTCGCCTGATTGGCGGGAAGCGCGGACAACAATCGTTAGTCAGCATGCTTACTGAGAGTAAATCAACAAGAGCGCGTCCGGTATGACAACAAGAAAAAATAACAAAACGAAAGCGGTGCAACCTTCATGTGAAGGCGAGGCCATGTACCGGACGTTCTTTGACCAGGCCCGCGATTCCATCCTGCTGCTTGAAATAGCGCCGAACGGGATCCCCGTGATCCGTGACGCCAATGCCGCGGCTCTGCGGGTTCACGGCTACTCGCTTGATGAAATTGTGGGTAAGCCTGTATCAATATTAAACGCGAACGTTGACGACGCATGTTTGATAAGGGATAAGAACCGAGGGATAGCGCATGGAAATAGCTTTGAAGTGCGGCATAGGCGTAAAGATGGTTCTACTTTTATCGCGGAAGCGTCCAGCCGGGAGATGGTGATCGGCGGGAAGCTTATGGCGTTTTCAATAGAACGCGATATCACCGAACGCAAGCTGATGCAGGCGGCCCTGGCGAAAGAAAAGCAATATAACAAGAACCTTATTGACACAGCGCAGGCCATCATCCTGGTATTGGACCCGAAAGGGCGCATAGTAACTTTTAACCCCTATATGGAGCAGGTTTCCGGCTATCGGCTTGAAGAGGTAAAAGGTAAAGACTGGTTCCGCACTTTTCTCAGGAAAGAGAGCCGTGATAAGACGCGCAAACTATTCCTGAACGCGATAGGCGGCATACAGACAGGCGGTAATATAGACTGCATTGTTACAAAGAATGGGCGCGAGCTCTCTATAGAATGGTATGACAAAACCCTAAAGAATGAAAAAGATGAAGTAGAGGGGCTTCTGGCGGTCGGCAGGGACGTCTCCGAGCGCGAGCGGGCATCGGTGGCGCGCAAAGAAAGCGAGTTGTGGTACCAGGCACTCTTCACCCAGGCCCGTGATTCCATCCTGTTGCTTGAAATAGCGCCGGACGGGATTCCCGTGATCCTGGAAGCCAACACCGTGGCCCTGCGGATGCATGGCTACTCGCGTGAAGAAATGCTCGGCAAACCTATTTCATTTCTTGACGCTGATCCCATACCGGCTTTAATCAGGGAACGTGCCAACCGTATAGAATCCGAAATGGGCGCGATTTTCGAGGCACGGCACAGGCGCAAGGACGGTACGGTCTTTTATCTTGAGGTTTCTGTTGTTAAAATTGAAATCGGCGGCAAGCACCTGCTGCTGGATATATCGCGCGACATCACCGCGCGTAAGGAGGCCGTGGAGGCGCTTCTGTTAAAGACTATGCTTTTAGAAACACAGGCGGAAGCTTCCATTGACGGGGTCCTGGCTGTTGACAATGATGGGAAGTCCATCTTTTTCAATAAGCGTTTCAGTGATATATGGCAAATACCCCGGAAGATTCTGGATACGAAAGACGATAAGAAGATGCTGGAATGTATTTCCAAACGGTTAAAGGATCCGGCGGAATTCAACCGTAAAGTCGCGTATCTTTATGAACACAAAAACGAAGAAAGCAGGGACGAGATAGAATTCGCGGATGGGGGATGGCTGGACAGATACTCCTCGCCGTTAATAAGCGCCGCTGGAAAATATCAGGGCAGAATCTGGTATTTTCGTGATATTACCGGGCGCAGAAAGGCCGAGACCGGCATGCGCGAAACTTATGAGATGCAGGGAATGATCAACACCATGCTTCATCTGTCCCTCGCGAATATCCCGTTGCGGGACAAACTGAACAGCCATCTTGCGGCGCTGCTGTCCGCCCCGTGGCTTTCAGTTGATTCAAAAGGCGCGGTTTTTCTTGCGGCACCGGGGGGGAAGGAGCTGGTTTTAACCGCCCACCAGGGGTTGTCGTCCCACTTGCTTTTGGCCTGCGCCAAGGTGCCTTTCGGATGCTGCCTTTGCGGCCGGGCGGCAGCGGCCGGGCGGGCTGTGGTTTCCCGCAATATTGGCCCGGACCATCAGATAACCCACAAAGGGATGAAGCCGCACGGCCATTATTGCGCGCCCATAATGGCCGAAGGCAAAGTTTTAGGAGTGCTCAACCTCTACCTTAAAGAGGAGAGGGCGCTTACGGAAAATCAGGAGCAGTTTGTAAAAGCAGCCGCGGATGTGATGGCGGGAAACATCATCCATTCGCAGATAGAGGATAAGTTTTTTCAGGCGCAGAAAATGGAAGCGGTGGGGATGCTGGCCGGCGGGGTTGCGCATGACTTTAATAATATTCTGACCGCCATAAAATGCTACGCGGAATTTGTACGCAATGACCTTCCTTCCGGGGATCCTAAGCTCGAAGATACGCAGGAGATATTGACCGCGGTGGAGAGAGCTATAGCCCTTACGCGGCAGCTGCTCGCTTTCAGCCGCCGCCAGATACTGGCCCCGCAGGTGGTGGATATAAACAAAATATTGGGCGATATTACCAACATGCTCCGGCGCATTATAGGTGAACATATAGCGTTGAAGACCAGGCTGTTTTCCGCGCCGTGTCTGGTGAAAGTGGACCTGGGGCAGCTTGAACAGGTGATAGTAAACCTGACTGTGAACGCGCGTGACGCCATGCCCGGCGGGGGAACTATAATTTTTGAAACGGAAATAGTGCGTCTGCCTGAAGAATTCTTTTTTGCCCGGCCGGATCTGCCCATAGGGCCGTTGGTTCGCTTAAAGGTGCGTGACACCGGCTGTGGCATGAACGAGGAAGTTAAAAGCCGCCTTTTTGAGCCGTTTTTTACCACAAAGGAGCAGGGGAAGGGTACGGGGCTGGGGCTTCCTATGGTTTTCGGTATAGTAAAGCAGAGCCGCGGAGAAATAGAGATTGAAAGCGAGCCGGGCAAAGGCTCGGTTTTTTCAGTTTACCTGCCGCTTGTAGAAACTCTGACGCGACACAAGGACAAGGACAAGGACAAGGACAAGGACAAGGACAAGGACAAGGACAAGGACAAGGACAAGGACAAGGACAAGGATAAGGATAAGGATAAGGATAAGGATAAGGAACCCCCGGTAAAAGGTCATGAGACAGTCCTGCTGGTGGAAGATGAAGAAAGCCTGCGACGGCTTGGCGAGCGGGTTTTGCGCATTGGGGGATATACAGTCCTTGTTGCCGCTGACGGCCAGGCGGCGCTTAAGCTGATGGAAGAGCGGGGCAAACCCGTGGACCTGCTTATGACGGATGTGGTGATGCCCGGCATGAGCGGGCACGACCTGGCGCTGGAGCTGGCCAGCAGGAAGCTGGTGCGCCGGGTGCTTTACATGTCCGGCTATACCGATGAGACTATTATTAAACACGGCGTGCTTGAACCGGGTATCGCGTTTATATACAAACCGTTTACGATAGAGGCGGTCACGCGGAAACTGCGTGAAGTGCTGGATGGCCCATTTGGGCAGGCGAAAGCGTGAGTTTTACTTGGTTTCGAACGGCAAAAGCGCATTGGTTTTTGAGTAGGCCGGCCAATTATGTGGGTTGATTCCAGCTTCCGTAATACTCCGTATCCGTTCAAGTACAATTGCGCATATGCCCGAATCGGCAAAAGGGCTATGCTTATCTTGCTGTGGTTTAGGGGCGTGAAATAATATTATTTTCTGCATAAGCCGCGTGTTAGTGGTAAGCACTTTGTCCGCCGCCCAGGGTCAACGGAATAAAAGTATGCAAGATAATACGCAGTGGCCCGGTTTTGCGCAATATTAAAATCCTTGCCATAATCCGGCTATGACATTGAGGAGTCAAGGCCCAAGATATTGGAAGCCGGTGCGGATTGTTTTCTTGGTAAACCGTTCACTCTTGAGGCATTAAACGAAAAAATAGCGCATTTACTCTAAAATAGGGCTTGCTTAAGGATTCCATATGACTGACGCTGAAAGCGATAAAGACCGGATTTCGACGGAAAACGCGCCGAAGCCGGCCGTCGCCAGACCGAAGATCATGGTGGTGGATGACGAGCTTGGTTTCAGAGAGCTTGCAAGCCGGGTATTCCAGGACGACTATGATGTGGTGACGGCCGCCAACGGTGAGGAAGCGGTCCAAAAAGCCGGCGCGAAAGACATAGACGTAGTTGTTTCCGACATGACCATGCCGAAGATGGGCGGTTTGGATATGCTCAGCGCGCTGAAGGAGATTGATCCGAAGGTAGAAGTAATCCTGGTGACAGGCTTCGCCACGCTTGAAACCGCCGTTGAAAGCATGAAACGGGGCGCCTATGATTATATTACCAAGCCGTTTGATATTGAAGAGCTTTTCCGGCTGGTCGCGCGGGCGCTGGACAAGCGCCGTTTAAACCAGCAGGTGGACGAACTTAAGGAAATCAACCGCTTCAAGTCGGAATTTCTCGCCAATATGAGCCACGAGCTCAGAACCCCCATGAACGCGATACTGGGCTATACCTCTCTCCACCTGGACCGGCTTTACGGAGAGATAACGCAAAAGCAGGAAGATGCCTTAAAAAGAGTGGAAGCGGCGGGGAAGAATCTTCTGCATCTCATTAACAGCATCCTTGACCTTTCCAAATTATCCGCCGGACGGATGCCGCTTTATCTGGAAGAGTTCCGTCTCAGGGATTTGATTGAAGAGGTGATAAGCATGATGGAATGCCTAGCCAAGGCCAAACAGCTTAAGCTGGAGGTTAGTGTCCCAAAAGATATGCGCGTGCGGAGCGATAAAACAAAACTTAAGCAAATTCTTATAAACCTTGTGAACAACGGAATTAAATTCACCTCTTCGGGCGGCGTATTTATAGAGGTGGACCAAAGCCAGAAGCAGCCGCGCTTCAATATCCGGGTTCGGGATACCGGGATAGGGATAAAAACCAAAGATCTTACTTCTTTATTCCAGGAGTTTAAACAGCTGGACTCTTCCCCTACGAGGGAATACGGCGGAACCGGCCTGGGCCTGGTCATCAGCCGGAAATTCGCCCAGCTTATGGGGGGAGACATCGGCGTTACAAGCGCTGCGGGTTCCGGTTCCACGTTTACCGTCACGCTGCCGCTGGAAAGCGATCGCCAGGCGCAATCCGTGGAAAACGTTTTTCAGCCGTCGGTTGCGGGCAGCCGGGGAAAGGTCTTCCTGGCTATAGACGATGACCCCGAAGTTTTGATGCTTCTCAGGGACAGCCTCCAGGGCACCGGCTATAAGTTTGCCGGCGCGCTGAACGCCGAGGAAGGAATTGCCATGGCCCGAGAACTTAAGCCTTTCGCCATCACCCTTGACATCATGATGCCGCATAAAGACGGCTGGTCCGCCCTGCAGATAATGAAAAACGACCCTGAATTGCGCACAATTCCCGTGATCATACTCTCTATTATGGACAACAAGACCCTGGGTTACGCGCTGGGTGTTACCGACTATATACTTAAGCCGTTTGAGCGCGGCGAGCTTTTGAAAAAGCTCCGGGCGCTGGATCGCTGCGCACAGGAGGGGGATGTTCTTAAAAGAACGCCGTGCACGGCGCTTGTAGTGGATGATGAAAAAATCATAGCTGATCATCTTAAGGAGGCTCTCTCGTCCGAGGGTTATGTGGTGGACTCCGTCAATAACGGCTCCGACGCGCTGACAAGAATAAACGCCTCTCCTCCGGATATTCTATTTCTGGGCCTGATGCTGCCGGGAATCAACGGTTTTGAAATAATAGAAGCGATGGAAAAAGATCCGAAATTTAAAGATACCGCTATTTTTATCTTAACAGCCCGGCACCTGACTCCCCAGGAAACGGATTATCTCCAAAAGAGGACCGCGGCGGTTATCCAGAAAGGTTCCAGGAGCCTGCCCGAGATATTGGGGCAGGTTAAAAAACGGCTGAAAGCGCTGGAGGCCTCCGATGAGCGTTAAGATCTTAGTTGCCGACGACGACTACGATAACCGGACTATAATTAGGCAGGTTCTGGAGGCCGCCGGCTACCAGGTCCTTGAGGCCGTCAACGGCCTTGAGGCCGTTGAAACCGCCCTGGCCCAAAAGCCCGCCCTTATTTTAATGGACCTTTCCATGCCCAAACTTAACGGGTGGGAAGCCGCCAAACGGATAAAGCAGACGCCGGAAATTGCCGGCATTCCAATATTTGCCTTCACAGCTCATGCGCTAGCTGGGGATAATGTCAAAGCCAAAGCTGCCGGCTGCGACGATTATATCTCCAAACCCTGCGTTCCCCGCGAAGTTCTGCAAAAAGTGCGGGACTGCCTTAAGGCCGCGGACGAGAAAGCGCGGCAGGGGATGGGATAAATGGCGAAGATACTGATCGTAGACGACGACGCTTTAAACCGCGATATGCTCAAAACACGGCTGGAGGCGGCTGGCTATGGCGTGGCCGAAGCCGGCAACGGGGAAGAGGGCGTTAAAGCGGCGCAGGCCCTGGCGCCGGATCTTATAATTATGGATGTGATGATGCCAAAGGTAGACGGCAGGCTGGCGTGCCGTATCCTGAAGACAAATCCAAAGACAAAAGACATCCCCGTGGTGATGTTGACGGCCCGCAGCCAGCACATGGAGGAACTCAGGGGTTGGGAATCCGGAGCGGACGAGTATCTGGTCAAACCCTGCGATCATCAGCAGCTGTTGGCGCTTATAGCAAAATTCCTTGACAAAGCGCCTAAGGACGCCTCGTAGTAAAATATTATGGACAAAAGTACGGAAATCCCTCTTGCGCGCAAGATCCCCGCTGAAATACTGCGTCTGGTATCTTATGAAATTGTCCGGCGCCACGGCCTGATTCCGCTTGCACTGAGCGGGGAGAAACTCCGCATCGCCGCGGTAAACCCTAATAGCTTAATAGCGCTAGACGACATCCGCCTGCGGTCCGGCTATGAACTGGAAATAGTAAAAGTCTCGCAGGCGGAGATGGATGCTCTTTTATATGAAAATTTTAACGATCCGTCGGAGCATCCCGTCTGCCAGGCATTGACGGTGGAGCCGGCAAAAGACGGGAACGAAGTTCCCCGGCCGGAAGATTCTTTTGCCGTCCGGTCAGTGGAAAAACTTTTAAATTTCGCGCTTACCATGCGCGCAAGCGACATCCACCTGGAACCGCAGCGCAACGCTCTTTTTGTGCGTTTCCGCGTGGACGGCGTGCTGAAAACTATTCATGAGTTCCCCAAGCCGGCCCAAGCCGCCATTACTTCCCGCATAAAGGTCATGGCGAATATGGATATTTCAGAAAAGAGGCTGCCCCACGACGGCCAGATAAACATAGAACGCGAGGGGAGGAACATAGATCTGAGAGTATCCACGCTGCCCGCCAAATACGGTGAAAAAGTGGTGATTCGCATACTGGATAAATCGGGAATGGCTATAGGCCTTGACACTTTGGGGCTGGAACCGGATATGCAGAGCACGTTTGAGTCCCTCATTGAAAGTCCCCATGGGATAATTCTGGTAACCGGCCCCACCGGGAGCGGAAAAACCACCACGCTTTACTCCGTTTTAAGCAAGATCAGATCGCCGTTCAAAAACATCATAACCCTTGAAGATCCCATAGAATATGAACTTCTTTGCGGCAGCGCCAATGAAATGGGAATCACCCAAGTGCAGGTGCACCCCAAAATAGGGCTCACTTTCGCCGCGGGTTTGAGATCAGCGCTTAGACAGGATCCGGATGTTATAATGGTCGGGGAAATAAGGGACAAGGAAACCGCTGAAACGGCCATGACCGCCGCGATGACAGGCCATCTTGTGTTATCCACGCTTCACACAAACGACGCCCCCAGCGCTCTGGGAAGGCTTCTGGATATGGGCATTGAGTCTTACCTGATGGCTTCCACCGTGATAGGCATTCTGGCTCAGCGCCTTCTGCGTGTTCTGTGCTCTGACTGTAAACAAAAATATCAGCCGCCGCTTAGGGCCCTTAAAAACATGTTTCCCGCCCGCCAGAACCTGGAAAAATCCGTTTTCTACAGGGCCAAAGGCTGTCCGCACTGCCAGGGGACCGGCTATCTGGGCAGGCACGGCGTTTTTGAGCTTTTGGTTATGTCCGATGAATTGAAACAGCTTATTCACGACGGTCAGAATCTTGAAGGGATACGTAAAATTCTGGCGGCCCAGGGATTAAAATCGTTGAGGGAGAGCGGAATGGAGTTGGTTTTTAAGGGGCTGACTACCGTGGAAGAAGTGTCTAGGGTAGTGGTGGATTAGGGAAGGTAGCGGCGATGGGCAGAGTGGGCGTAAATAATGAACCCCTTGCCAAAACCCCGCGCCCGATACTTTTCTCCTATATACGAACGGAATTCATGAAAGAACAGATAACAATATTGGTGGTGGACGATGATCCTGAAATACAAGACCTGTTGACAAACGAACTTTGTTCCCGCGGCTATAAAGTGGTTACGGCTTATAATGGAGAGGAGGCCCTTGAAAAATTCAAGAAGGGAAAATTTAGCCTGGTTATCAGCGACATTAAAATGCCACGGCTGGGGGGCCTTGGATTGCTGGCCGCCATTAAAAAAATAAATCCCGAAGTAGAGGTTATCATGTCCACCGGGTACGCCACAATTGAAACGGCGGTAAGCGCCATGAAAAAAGGCGCATACGATTTTGTGCAGAAACCGTTCAATCTTGAGGAAATTTTCGCCATAATAGAGAAGGCCCTGGAAAAAAGCGAGCTAAAGACCCTGCTTGGAATTTACGAGGCGGGAACAAACATCTTTTCGTCGATCAAGCTGGATGAACTCCTGTCCGGTATGGCCGGACTTGCTACCCGGATTCTTAAGGCCGATGACGCGTCCATTATGCTGCTGGACCAGGAGGGGAGGCTTGCTGTCGCAGCAACCTCCGGTTTTGACAATGACGAACAGAAAAAAACACGCCTGGCGCTGGGCGAAAGGGTAGCGGGCAAGGTGGCCCGGGACAAGGGGCCGGTTATCATTGACGGGCCGCTGGATAAGGACCTGCGATTTTTAAACATAGACAGTCTTCGCGACATCCGTTCCGCAATTGTGTTTCCGCTGGTGATGGAAGGGCGTCTGCTAGGGGTTTTAAACGCCAATCGCACCGTCCTGGAAACTCCGTTTACCGCCTCCGACCTCCGGTATGCCTCTGTTTTCTGCGCCCAGATAACCCAGGCCATACATAACGCCACGCTTTACCGTGAACTGGACGACAAGATGCGGGAGACCAGGCAAATGCAGTCCCAGCTTATTCAGTCGGAAAAACTGGCGGCCATCGGTAAACTGGCGGCCGGAGTGGCGCATGAGATAAATAATCCGCTTGTAAGTATCATGGGGTTCACGGAACTGCTGCTTAAAGACAAAGATCTCTCTTCGGGCCAGCGCGAAGACTTGCAATCCATTCTGGAGCAGAGCCGGCGCTGCAGCAGGATCGTGCAGAATCTCCTTCAGTTCAGCCGCGGGAAAAAAGGGACTGACGAAACCGTCAGCCTGAGCCTTCTGCTGGAAGCAAGCCTGCAATTGATGAAGTATGATCTGATCCGGTCAAATATTACGGTTGAAAAAAACTTCCCCGAAGATCTTCCCGCCGTGCAGGGGGATACAGTGCAGTTGGAGCAGGTATGCCTCAATCTCATAGGTAACGCGCGGCAGGCGATGGAAGGCAAGAAGGACGGGATCATAAAAATAGACGTTTCCCAAGATGCGGGGCGGATCATTGTGCGGTTTGAAGATAACGGCTGCGGCATCCCGCCGGAAAATCTGGGCAAAGTATTTGACCCGTTTTTTACCACAAAGCCGGTGGGCCAGGGAACGGGGCTTGGACTGGCCATCTCTTACGGGATCATTCAGCAGCACAAGGGTACGATTCGGGTGGAAAGCCAGGCGGAGGTTGGGACGACCTTCATCGTTTCCCTTCCTGTTGCCGCGAAGGCACCGGATAAAAGAAGCTGATTATGAAAACAATATTGAAGATGATCCCCGCGCTGGCACTCTTAAGCTTCCCGGAAACCGCCGTCAGGGCGGCAGACGGCGGCACCTTCCAGTTATTTGAGGAGGAGGCTGTCATTATAACGGCCGCCAAGCGGGCTCAGACGGTCACGAAAGCGGCTGCCAGCGCCTCCGTAATCACCGCCGAGAACATTAAACTCTACGGTTACCGCACTCTCGGCGAAGCCCTTCAAAGCGTGCCGGGGTTTTACGTTACGGACGACCGTAATTACACTTACCTGTGGGTACGCGGCTTCGGCCGGCCAGGCGATTACAATTCCAGGGTCCTCCTGTTGATAAACGGCCACAGGATGAATGACAATATTTACGGCGAGCCCTTTGTCGGGCATGAGTTTTCGTTGGATATGGAATCGATTTCCCGAATAGAAGTGATAAAAGGACCGGGAGCCTCGCTTTATGGCGATAACGCCTTATTTGCCGTCATCAATGTAATAACCAGAACGGCGGCGCAGGAAACCGGAATAGGTGTGAACGCGGAAGCCGGGAGTTACGGCACACATAAAGAATTCGCCGACGTCTCGCACAAATTCAGTAACGGGCTTAATATTTACGCTTCCGGGTCCACACGGAAAATGCAGGGGCAGAGCCTGCATTTTTCTGAATTCTCCTCCGTCAACGGCGGAGACACCGGCAGAACTGCCGACGCTGAAAAGAACCACACTTTCTACATTGATATGTCAATGAACGGCTGGAGATTGCATGGAAATACGAACGTGCGGACCAAGGCCCTTCCCACCGCCTCATACGGCACCACCTTCAATGATTCCCGTACTGAAACCACGGATTCCCGCAGCTTCATTGAACTGCGCAAAGACATAAGCCTTCGGGAAAACCTCAATCTTATCGCGCGGGTTCATTATGACTGGTATTATTACAGAGGTCGTTACGTGTCGGACAACGCAACGCCGCCTCCGGCACAGACAGATAGTCACGATAGCTCAAAAAGCTCCTGGTATGGCGAAGAGGGCCGGCTTCAGTACGATTTTGGAGGGGACAGCATACTTACTTTAGGCCAGGAATATGAAAAAAACACCGTGGGATTGCAGCAAGCCTACACTGTTGACCCTTACTCGGAAGATCTTGACGCGAGTTACACGCCTTACCGCTGGGCTGTCTTCGCCCAGCAGGAGTTAAAACCGCTGGATTCCCTGCGTCTGACTCTTGGCGGCCGCTACGACCGGTATCAGGCGTTTGATTACACTATCAACCCGCGTTTTGCCGTTGTCTATGATCTTTTTGAAAAAACCACCCTGAAATTTATGGCGGGGTCGGCTTTTAAAGCCCCCACCGCGTTTGAAATGCTGTACGCATTTTCCGGTCAAAACAAAGCCAATGCCTACCTGCGGCCGGAAAAGATAACCACCTATGAAGCCTATTGCGAGCGGCAATTGCCGGGGCAATGGGGACATGTGGGCGTTGGATATTTCCAGAACCACATCAAAGACCTTATAAGCCAGATCGTGGATCCGGACGATGGCCTGGTGCAATTCGTCAATAAAGAACGTGTTAAAACGGAAGGTTTGGAATTGAACGCCAAACTGCGCGCCGGCTCCCGTATCTCCGGGCATGCGGGCTACACTATGCAAAACACCCGGGAGGTGGGAGGAGGTCGCTTATCCAACTCGCCTAAGCACACCGGTACCGTAGGTATAACCGGAAAGCTCCCGGATATGGAAACCTCAGCCGGTCTGGAGCTTTTTGTGGTAGGGCCGCGTACGACATTCCAGGAAACCCGTCTTCGCTCAGCCGCGCTGCTGTCGCTTAATCTTTCAGCCAAACCCTGGAAGGCGGGCCCGCGCTGTTATCTTGGCGTATATAACCTCACGAACGCGGACTACCAGGCATCAGGGTCTGCGGATCATGTACAGGCGGCTTTAGCGCAGAACGGCAGGAACTACACTATCGGGCTGCAACACCGGTTTTAAGCGCCATGAAAAAGAATACTGATAATTTTGCCGCAGGGGAGACGATACCGTGGAAGCGGAGGCGTTTAGCATCCGCTCTTGTCTTTGCGGCAACGCTTCTTGTATATGCCGTCATAGGCCGCGGGTCCGCCCAGGAGATCACGGCGGTGCTAAGTTCCGGTTCCAACGCATACGCGGAGTCTCTTGCGGGGTTTGAAAAGGAATGGGGGCAGCCGGTGCCTGCGGCAAATATGGCAAGTGAAAACGTGACACTCTCCCACAATAGCAGCTTAGTCATAGCTTTCGGCGCTAAAGCGGCTATGCGGTCGTATCCGGAAAGCCTGACTCTGGTCTACTGGTCGCCGGGCCTGGGCATTAATCAGATAGGCCGGGCCGGGCCGGCCATTAAGATCTGCCTTGGAGCGCGGCCCGATATTCTGATTTCGCGATTAAAGGAGATACAGCCGAAACTTAAAAACCTCAGGATATTTTTTATGGCTAATTACTATACGCGCTATATTGAAGATATGCGCCAGACATCCCGCTCTTTGGGAATTATAATCCAGGCGGACAAGTTGAACCGGACAAGCGAGCTTCCCGCCCGGCTCCGGGCTATGGAGACAAAACCGGACGCAGTGCTTATACTTAATGACCCTCTGCTCATCAATGCCCAGACCTTTGCGATACTTAAGAATTATTCATGGGCCAACGGCGTTCCCCTTTACGCGCCTACCGCCGGGCTTGTGGAGCAGGGCGCCACGGCGTCCGTAGGGCCCGCTTTCGCGGAGTTAGGACGCGCGGCTGCCCAGACAGTGCGGAAGATCTTAGCGGGGAACTCCACCGGAGAAGAAATATATCCCGAAATAAACGAAATAGCGGTAAATCTTACGGCGGCGGAAAAAACAGGCGTCATTCTAAGTGAAGGATTTATTAAGAAGGTGCAGAAGGTGTTCCCATGACGATCCGGACCAAAACTGATAGGAGAAACGTATGAAAAATATATCGCGATCGGCTCTGCTGATTTTCCTGCTTATAGCCCAGGCGCCCGCGGCGCGCGCTGACGAAGGCGACGCCTTCAGTTTTTTTGACGAGGAGGCGCAAGTTGTAACCGCCTCGCGCCGCTCCCAGAAAATAACCGAATCGCCTTCGGCCATTTCAGTAATAACGGCTGAGGATATAAGGCTTATGGGCGCGCGCAGTGTGGCGGAAGCGCTTAATCTGCTCCCCGGAGTAGATCTGCGCTTTACCAACCAGAACGCTTTCGGCGGCGGCATCAGAGGGGCTGAACAGATATACGCCAACAAAATAGTCCTCATGATAGACGGCCGGTCCTGGACAGTAGACTTCTACACGGCGCCGGCGCTGGACATGCTGCCGGTTACGCTGGAAGATATCAGCAGAATAGAAGTGCTGCGCGGCGCCGGTTCCTCTTTATACGGTTCCGGGGCCATATATGGTGTTATAAATATAATAACAAAGCAGGCTAAAGATGCTCAGGGCGCATATGTAAACACCGTCGCCGGAACACAAAACTATTACCAGGGCTCGGCCCGTTACGGCGGAGCGGCCGGCGCCAATACTCAATACCGGATCAGTGCGGACGCTTTGACGATTGGTCGTTATGCGGGCGGCGCCACCGCTTTAAGGACCGCTCCGGGCGTAAACGCCAGAGTGGACCACAAGCTGAAAAACGGGGCGCTGTTGGGTTTTGACGGAAGTTACCGGCGTTCCCAGACAGAGGCTTTCTTTTCATCAACTGATCTCGCGGTTGCGGGCGTGAAGTATACCGCTGGGGGATTTATGGTAAACGGCGACTTTCAGTATAAAACCGGTCAGACCAGCGAGATGTTCCACAATGTGCTCTTCACCACAAACCGCGCCGCGCTGGACGTTCAGCAGTCATTTGAACCGGCTGAAAACAATAAACTGCTGATTGGAGCTGATGTAATCCAGTTAAACGTATCCGCGTCCCAATTGGGCGGAAACCGCAAAAATACAACTCTGGCCGGTTTCGTAGAGGATAGCCATCGTTTTGAAAATATCATTATAAATGGAGGAATGCGCATTGACAGATATCCGCAAATGCCGGACGTGATATCGCACCGGACCGGCGCTACATACTCGTTTAATGACGACCACTCGCTCAGATTCACCTGGGGCAGGGCATTCCGCAATCCGGACTTGACTGAAACCTACGTAAACAGCGAAATAGACATTGGGATAGGTGTTCAGATACCAATAAACGGCAATACCGGCCTTAAGGCCGAAAGTGCGCAAACTTACGAACTGGGATATCAGGGAAGGCTGAACTCCGATATTAATATGTCGGCCAATATGTTTTACACCAAGTTTAAGAATCCCATAATACTGCACGCCGTCTCCTATCTGCCGGCGCCATTCGACAGTGTGCCCACGGCAGTACGCGCCGATAATTTAGGCCGAGGCGCGCAATATGGCGCCGAAGTTGAGTTCAGGGCCAAATTAAGCGAGTATCTGACAGGTCTTGCGAACTACACGTATATGGGAAGTGAAATCTTAGACGGTGTGACGAAAAGAAACCTTGGAGACACCACGCCCAGGCATATAGCCAACGCCCAGCTTCGCGGCCGGTTCCGGAATGGATTTGGCGCCAATGCCTGGGTGCGTTACCGCGGGGTTTCAAACTGGGATAACTCCACGGCGGAACCCAGGTCAAATCCGTCAGCCACCCTCAATGTGAGAATCGGCTATGAGTTTGACTTCTACGGCGGCAAAGCGGAAGCCGGACTCGCGGCTTATAATGTTACGAATCATCCGGTCAATGAGATGCCGGGTTATGATCATAGCATGCGCAGGGTGACAGCAGACCTGACTTATAGGTTTTAATAAGACCATTATGAAAAAGCACCTATTTATAGTTTTAGCGGAGCTCTTATGCCTGTCAGCCATCTGTCCGGCGAATGCGCACGAGATAGCCGCGGTTCTAAGCTCGGATTCACAATACTATGTTGAGGCTTTCAACGGTTTCCAGAACGCCATAGGTTATCCAGTTAAATCTTTTACCATGCAGAAAGCCCCGGTCCAAATAAGCGCCGCGACAAAAGTAGTTGTAGCTTTCGGAGGAAGAGCCTCGCTACTGGATTATGAAACCGCAGCATGCATTGTTTCCTGCATGGCTCCAAGCGTGGAAATTAATGACAATCGCTACTATTATATTTCAATGTCGCCGCGGCCCGGCCTGCTTTTGTCAAAACTTAAGCTTATCCAGCCTGCGCTTAAACGCCTTGCCGTATTCTGGACATCTGAATCCATGAAGGATTATCTAAGGCAAATACAGCAGGAGGCGGCTTTGGCGGACATAACGCTGACCGCGGTGCGGCTGAAAAACTTAAACGAGCTTCCGGATCATCTCCGCGCCATGCAGGGGAAAACCGACGCTATATTTTTCCCGCCGGATCCTCTTCTTGTAAACGCGCAGACTTTTGAAACAGTCAGGGATTTTTCCGCGCAAAATCATATCCCGTTTTACGCCCCGACTGAAGCTCTTGTGGAAAAAGGCGCTGTGGCTTCGGTTTCAAGCAGTTTTGAAAACATGGGCCGCAGCGCGGCTTTCATAGTTGACCGGCTGTTCAACGGGAAAACGGTGAAGCAGATCACTTATTCGGATGAGGTCCGCCTGGCCATAAATCTGAAGGCCGCCGGCCTCGCGGGGCTTAAAATCACTCCTGAAATGCTGACAAACGTGGATAAGGTTTTTCCATGAAACTTTTAACAAAGCTTTTGCTTTTTTTTGTTCCTTTAACGCTGTTTTTGGTCGGCGCGGCGGTGATCATCTCTGGAAAGGGCATACACAGTATTTTGGTGGATGAGGTTAACAATCGCGGTTTGGCTCAGATATCCGGAAACACAAAGGCTTTTTCCATGGCTTTTGAATCCGGAACCGAAGCCGCGCTTCTTCCGCTTTTACAGTCTCTGAAAGAACAGCTCCATGGCGTGCAGGCGGCGGCGCTGGATCAGACGGGCAGAGTTCTGGCGCATACAAACGTGATGGAGAAAGGCAAAACCTACTCCGACGCACTCACAACCGGGATGTTGCGTTCAGAGTCCCCTGTTTTCCGTGAAACCGCAATACAAGGGGAAGTGGTACTTGAAATATCAGCTCCTGTATGGAGTGAGGAGAAAGAGGATTTTTTAATCACGGCCGGAGATAAATCCCAAAAACAGCGCTTCGGCACCATAATGCTTGGTATGCCGTTGACTCGCACGATTCAGCTTGAAAGCAGGCTCTTTGTACGTCAGTCCGTGTTCCTTATTCTGGCGGCCGGCGGACTTTCACTGGGGCTTATTTTTTTTATGATGTGGATGATATTACTACCGGCGCGGCGCCTTGCGGCTGGTATATCAAAAGTCAGCGAAGGACAATACGGGCTGACCGTTCCGGTGGGTTCAAATGATGAGCTTGGGCAACTGACCGCCGCTTTCAATTTAATGGCCGGGAATCTTGGGAAAACAACCGTTTCCCGCGACAAACTTGCCGAAGAAATTATTGAGCGCAAGCGCATAGAAGAGGCCCTGCGTGAAACGGAGGAAAAATATAGGCTGCAATTTGAAGGAGCATTGGACGCAATCGTAGTGGCGGACGCTGAAACCGGCCTGATGGTAAATGTAAATAACGCAACGGCAAAATTGGTCGGCAGGGAAAAATCAGAACTCATCGGCCAGCACCAGCGGATTCTGTATCCTCCTCAGGGAATCGGAAGGGGAGAATCCGCTGATACTTTTGAATATCATCTTACGGAGAAAAAAGACCAGGCTTTGGAAGCGCAGGTTATTACCAAAACAGGGGAACTAAAAGAAGTTTCCATAACGGTAAGCCAGCTTGAGATCAGAGGGGGGAAATTTTTACAGGGCATCTTTCGCGACGTAACCATGCAAAGGAAGCTGGAAGCCAGCCTGATGCAGTCTGATAAGCTTTCGGCGATAGGCCAGCTTGCGGCCGGCGTGGCCCATGAAATCAATAATCCTCTGGGGATTATTCTTGGATTTGCCCAAAGCGTGATAAAAAGACTCAAAGAAGGCGATTCTCTGGCGCTTCCGCTTAAAACAATAGAGCGGGAAGCTATTCGCTGCAAAGATCTGGTGCAGAATTTGCTTGTTTTTTCAAGAACTCCCAAGGGCGCTCAGTTGGAGGAGCTGGATACAAATGCCGTCATAGAAGGAGCCTTGTCTTTGATTTCTGCTCAAACCAAAACGCATAATGTTGAACTTGTCAAAGAGCTGTATGCCGCCTTCCTCCGGATCTGCGCCAATAAAACCCAGCTCCAGCAGGTTATTATCAATCTGGCCAATAACGCCCTTGACGCGATGCCCAAAGGCGGGACGCTTACCATCAGCACAGTTGTTTCCGCTAAACAGCCGGGACATGTGGAAATACGTGTCAGGGATACGGGCACCGGCATTGCGAAAGATTTGCAAAAGAAGATCTTTGAACCTTTCTTTACAACCAAAGAAGTGGGGAAAGGCACGGGCCTTGGACTATCGCTGGTGTACGAGATAGTGCAAAAGCACGGCGGGACCATTGAGTTGGTAAGTGAAGAGGGGAAGGGGGCCGTGTTTACCGTTCTTTTACCTCTTAAACCCGCGGCGGGGAAGTGCTGATGACAGGCAAGGAAAAACATATTCTTATTGTGGATGATGAACCGGGATTTCACGAACTGTTCAGGTTTATCCTGGAGCCTTTGGGGTTCACGGTCAGTTCCGCCTACAACGGCCTGGAAGGACTGGAGCGGCTAAAGGAACATGAATATGACATAATATTCCTCGATGTCCATATGCCGAAGATGACAGGACCGGAGCTTTTGAAGTTAATCAAGGGAATAAAACCTTTACAACTGGTGGTGATAATGAGCAGCGGTTCCGATCCCCGCCAGGCCTTTGAAACAACTGTTAAAGGATTAGGGGCGGCCGCCTGCATGTTTAAGCCTTTTGAATTGCATCAGATCATGAAGAATCTTGAACGCATCCCGTGCGCATCAACTTAAAATTTCGGCTGTGATCAGAACGAAAAAAGCGCGGGGCAAAAAACTTATGGACAAAGCGATCCTGGTAGTTGACGACGAGCAGGGGTACCTGGATTTACTCCACCTGGAACTTTCTGATCAGGGCTACACCGTTATGACGGCCGTCGGCGGCTCCGAGGCTTTGGAAATCTTAAAAAAAGAGGAGGTGGACCTTATAATTACGGATATGAAAATGCCGAAAATGGACGGGCTTGACCTTGTAATCGCCAGCAGGCAGTTGCGCCCTGGTATTCCCATTATTCTGATGACGGGATACGCGGTGGAGGAGCGTGTCCAGGAAGCGCTCGCCAGAAAAGCCGGCGTCTGCCTGCGCAAGCCTTTCAATATCAGCGAACTAATCAGCCTTGTTGAAAAATATTAGCTTAAAAATATGCCTAAAAAAATACTTTTGGTCGAAGATGATCGTAAAATGCTGGATGTTATGCGGCGCTACCTTGAGAACCGCGGATTTTCCGTTATTTTTACCGATAATGGTTCCGAGGCTCTCATGCTTGCGCGCGATTCCAAGCCGGACCTGATCGTGGCGGATGTCGGACTGCCGGGGCTTGACGGCTTCGGCTTATGCAAAGCCATAAAATGCTCGGCCGAAACCGCGGCTGTGCCGGTGATAATAATTTCGGGAGGAAAAACGGAAGAGGCCGATATTATATCCGGCTACGACAAGGGCGCGGATGACTACCTTACCAAACCTTTCCCGTTTTCCGTGCTGGCGGCCAAGATAACCGCCGTGCTGCGGCGCTATGGCGCCGGTTCCGGCCCCGCCGCCCGCAAGATACGGGAGCAGGGGCTTGAGCTTGATCCCGCCGCCCGCACTATGAAATTAGACGGCAAATTGGTGGCCCTGACCCGCAAAGAGTTCGATCTTCTTACCCTCATGCTGGAAAAAAAGGGGCGGATACTGGGTATCCCTTATATGCTTGAAACGGTCTGGGGTTATGACATGTCTACGTATGATAACCCCCATACGGTTGAAGCTCATATTTGTTCCCTGAGAAAAAAACTTGGAGGGAAGCTTGCCTCGCGGTTGGTAAATGTTACCGGCCACGGCTATAAATTTGAATAAAATATGAAACCACAAACACAGAAAGAAATCAGCTGTCTGCCGGAAAGGAAAAAAATGGCGGCCCTTGGACGGCTATCCTGTAATCTGGCCCACGACTTTAACAATATCCTGGGCGCTATAGAAGGTTATGCTACGCTGGCTATGAACGGCGTCAGGGAAGATGATCCCCTAAGGCTTGATTTGCGGGAAATACGCTCGTCTGTGGCCAAGGCCGCCGTTCTTACAAAACAGCTTTTTGTTTTCGGTGGTATGCAAATGCTGCATAAGACGCCTTGTGGAGTTAACGAGATAATAGCGAATACGCTTAAACGGACGGAACTGGTCCCACTCGGCGATTTTAAAATTGAAGCGCGGCTTGAGCCCGGATTGCCCGCCGTAATGGCCGATGCCGCGCAGTTGGAGCAGGCGCTTGTAAATCTGCTGGTTAACGCGCGTGAGGCCATGTCGGGCGGCGGAACGGCTGTTATAAGCGTATCCGCCCTGCGGCTTGAGGGGGACGCGGTAAACTCGCCCGATCCGAAAGCGGCAGGGGCTATGTTTATGAAAATTGTCGTACAGGACAGCGGTGGGGGAATAAGCGAGGAAATTCTTGAGCGTCTCTTTGAGCCCCTGTTCTCAACCAGGAAAAAAGGCAACGGCTCCGGCCTGGGGCTTTCCATGGTATACGGCGTAGTCAAAAAGCATAACGGCTGGGTTGAGGTAAAAAGTGAGCCGGGCCGGGGCAGCGAATTTTCGCTGTTCCTGCCGGTGTCAACTGCCGGGTAGTTGGCCATCGGGGCAGCTTTCCGCAACTCCCAGTTCCTAATTCCCAACTCCCATTTATTTTGTTCAAATCGGCGCCATAGGCTGCATTTGCGGTTATAAGCCCTTTTTTGAACAAAATTTGAATTTTCCATGAATTTCCTTTTAACAATACCCCATACACTATAGATACAGGGAATTTCAGCGGTTATCAGGTTGTGTCCAGCCGGGCAGTTACCGCCTTTAAAGCTCAATCCGCGCAGCGGAGATAAAAGATGAAGGACAGAGCATTGAATCCCAAGAAAGTCCTGATCGTGGACGATGATGAAAGCATTCTCCGCGTCTGCGGCAGAACCCTGGCCTCGGAAGGTTTTGAGGTCGTCACTTCACAAAACGGCGAAGATGCCGTAAAAAAGCTGAAGGAGAGCGAATTCGGCGTTGTTTTCACGGACCTTACTATGCCGGAAATGGGAGGGAAAGAGCTTTTAAAGCATGTCAGGCAAAACCACAGTTTTACCTGTGTGAATATCTTTACCGGGGCAAGTACGGTAGAAGGGGCCGTGGAATGCATGCGCCTTGGGGCCTGCGACTATATAAGCAAGCCCTTCGGCATGAATGAATTAACCGCCATGGCCTTTAGGTGCGCGGGACATTACTCCCACCATCTGGAAACGGCGAGACTGAATCATGACATTACAGCCTACGCGGAGCTGGATAAATTGAAATCCGAGTTCGTTTCCAATGTTTCACATGAACTACGCACCCCTCTTTTTTCAATCGGCGGGGCGCTGGACCTCCTGCTCCAGACTATGCCGGAGCTAACGGATGCGGCTTCAAAAAAATTGGTGGAGGTTATGCACAATAATCTTGCCCGCTTAAATTCTACTGTCGCTAACGTTCTTAATTTTTCGCGGATAGAAAAAGGCGCTTTCATTCCTGTCTTTAAAAACATGGATCTGGCCGCTTTAGCGCGGAAAGCCATGAAAGACCTTCACCCTCTATTTGTGCAGCGCGGCATATCCGCGGAGCCAGTGTCCAGTTCCGCGGCGGGCGCCATGATAGAAGCTGATCCGGAACATATGGAGCAGGTTCTGATAAATCTGCTAGGCAACGCGATAAAATTTACTCCCCGTGGAGGCAGGGTGGGAGTGGAGCTGTCCGGCGGCGCGGACGCGATCCTTATGTGCGTCTGGGACACAGGGTGCGGCATCGCCCCCCAATATCACAAGAAAGTTTTTGACAGATTTTACCAGGTGGACGGTTCTATTATCAGGGAGACGGGCGGCTCTGGTATCGGGCTCTCCATTGTGAAGTCCATCATGGAGATGCACGGCGGGAGCGTATGGGTGGAAAGTTCTCCGGAAACAGGGAGCAGGATCAATATCTCACTGCCCCGGAGCAGGCAAAAAAAAGAGGGGGGGAACCATTATGGAATCTGATAACAGCAATAAAACCATTCTTGTAGTGGACGATGAGCCCGACATAGTGTTTGTGCTTACTATGGCCCTGAAAAAACGCGGGTACCATACCGAGGAGGCCTTTAACGGGCTGGAAGCGCTGGCGAAGATCCGGGAACATATACCGGACGCGGTGATTATGGATATCATGATGCCTAAAATGGACGGCCGCTCGGTAAACCTGAAATTGAAGCAGGATCCCAAAACCGCCGGCATCCCTGTAATCATCATAACCGGAAAAGGAGATTTCAAGGAACTGCTGGACCTTCATGAGGGCGTTAATGTGGCGGCGTATCTTGAGAAACCGTTCCCGATCTCGGTTCTCATGGAGAAGCTTAACAATATACTCAATGAGGTGGATAGTAGGAAGTAGGAAGTGGGTGGTAGGTAGTGATGCGGAGAGAAAAAAAGTTTTTAGCGGGAGATATATGAGCTTGACAGGTTTTAAACTCGATATAAAACCGGAAATCTCTCCCGGCCCTCTCTCTTTGACCCGGTTTTTCCGCCTTTCCCCACATACTACATACTACCTACTACCTGCTTTTATGTGTTGCCTTGCAGTATTTAGCGCTTCCCTTTATGCCGGAGGCAGCCGCAATCTATTGCCCGCCGATTTTGCCCTTGGGACCTCGGAAAACCTGGAAACCACGGACAGTAACATGACCCTTGTGAAAAGATGGACTTTCGGAGGGCAGGGCCCGATGGCCGCCCGCCGGCAGCCGGGCTTCGCCTTTGATGAAATCCGTAACCTGGCTTTGGTTTTTGGAGGAATGGACGCCAACGGCGCGGCCCTGGGGGATACCTGGCTGTTGGGCTCCGGCTGGACGCAGCAAACCCCCGCCGGGCCGCCGGCCCCCCGTTATGGACATGGGCTGGTATGGATGGGAGATAAATTCCTGATGTTCGGCGGCTCTTCCGGAAATGATACCTGGACATACGACATAGTTTCGGATACCTGGACAAGTATTTCCGCGTCTCCCGCGCCCCCCTGGCGGCTTATGCCCGCTATGGCGTATGACCCGGATCTCGGCAAGGTTGTGATGTTAGGAGGAGTTGATGACAGCCGCACGTGGATATACAATATCGCCGGCTCCAGCTGGACGGCGCTGAATTTATCCCCGGCGCCCTCCCCCCGCGCGGGGGCTTCCATGGCCTATGACAGGGTCAGTAAAAAAATGGTCCTTTTCGGAGGGAAGAGGGTTTCGGACGGCGCGCTTCTTGACGATACCTGGACCTTTGACCCTGCCTCCCTTAGCTGGACGGACAAAGCTCCTTCTTCAAGACCTGAAGCCCGCTGGCAGGGGGCAATGGTTTATGATCCCGTAAACGGAAGCGTACTTCACTATGGAGGTTTTACTTCCGGCTACACAAGTGATATCTGGTTTTACAATTTCGCAGCGAACAAATGGTCAAACCACTATGAATATAACCCCGATAAACCGGGCGGACACTATGGCCACGGACTTGTTTACGACGTTCCGAACAGACGGGCGGTCATTTTCGGAGGGATGCAGGACGTGGCTGTCAAAAGCGTCTGGATCTACAGTTTTCTTTCCACGGGCTCGTGGACATCCGCCCCGCTGGATATATGGGCAGGGTACTCTTCCACCACTACCAGCACCTGGGACAGTATTTCCGCCGAGTTCAGCGATAAGCCGGCGGATACCGGCGTATTTTTTCAGCTGGCGTCTTCTCCGGATGGGACCGCCTATGATCTTTTCAGGGGTCCAGACGGATCTATCGGCACATTTTACAGCGCCGGCGCGCCCGTGACCGTATGGTCCGGCCATAATAACAGGCGTTTCATGAAAGTGAAAGCGGACTTCTTCTCCAATGACCCGCCCGGCAGGCCCAAGGTTTCACTGTTTAATATCGCCTATAACCGGGCTCCCTACGCCCCCGCGCTTGTTTCCCCGGAAAACGGCGGCAGGACGAACGACTCTACCCCGCTGTTTAAATGGAGCCTGGTTTCCGACGCCGACTCGGATGCGGTACTTTTGTATCAGATCCAGGTGGACAGCGCCCCGGAATTTTCGTCTCCGGATATTTCCGGGGAGAATATCGCCGCCGGCGCCGCGGACGTTTCTTTTGCCACCGGAACAATACTCCCGGAGGGAGTCTGGTACTGGCGGGCTAGAGCCAGGGATCCGGCCGGGCTCTATGGAGACTGGTCCGGCAGCTTCAGCGTAACCGTGGACACTACCACGCCTCCCGGCGCCGTTACGGCTATTAGCGCGGCCAGAGGCGCGGCCATAAATTCCGTGCGCCTTACCTGGAACTTTCCGGGAGACGACAAAGGCAGGGTGGATAACGGGATCTACCGGGTGCGTTTCTCTCCCCTGGGAGAAATACTGACGGATGGAGCCTGGTTGGACGCGGCAGCGACGGAAAGCTCCGGCCTGTTTAGCGCCGCGCCCGGTGAAACCGTGCAAACCACGGTCACGGGGTTTGCGGACGCGACAACTTACTATTTCGCCGTTAAAACCCAGGATGAACTGGGAAATCTTTCGCCTGTTTCCGCCGTCAGCCCGTTCACAATGACGGATTCTTCGCCCACCATCTCTCTTATCTCGCCCAACGCGGGGGGGCTTATAATCGGGACCACTGTTATCGCCTGGACGCAGTCCGACGCCAATTCCGGCGATTCTATAACCAAAAGGATACTTATCTCTACTGATAGCGGCGCCAGTTACTCCATTCAGATCGCAAGCGGGATAACACCTGGCGCCACTTTTTATTTATGGCATTCCCCATGCGTGCTTAATGGTTCCGCCTATAGGATCAAAGTTGAGGCTGTGGATCAAAGAGGGCTCTATGCCTCCGACTCCTCCGACTTGGATTTTGAAACTGACAATACCAACGAGCCGCCCTCGGTCTATTTCATTTCCGCTCCAGCGGCCGGAGAGGAAGTGTACTCAGGCAGCCTGGCTATTTCCTGGGGGGTGAGCGATACTAATTCCATGGATACGCATACTTATAATATCCTGCTTTCCGTAAACTCCGGCGGCACTTTTACCACGTTTGTCAGCGGCTATGCAGGGACCAGCTATACTTTTGACACAAAAATTTTCGCCAATCTGTCCACCTACCAGCTTAAGATCCTGGCAGCGGATTCAGGAACCCCTCAATTAACCGCGGCGGTATTGTCGCCTGTTTTCACTATCCTCAACTCCCTTCCGCCAAAGGCGTTCAACCTTATAAAGCCGCTCGATGAAAGTTTTCCCGCGGTATTCGATCTTAAATTCTCCTGGACACCGGCCATAGACCCGGAAGGGAGCGCCGTAACATACACGCTGCAGTATTCCACTACCGCCGGTCCGGAGGGGGGGATATCTGTGCCCGGCCTTATCGCGGCGGAGTATACTCCCCCGCTGGATTCACTTATCAGCGACGCGCAATATTTCTGGAAGGTGACGGCCAGGGACCAGTACGGGAAAACAACGGACAGCCCTTCCGGCAGTTTTATGCTTTCAAGAACTAAGGCCAGAAGTCCGGACGGAATGCTGCTGGTGGAGATACTTTCCGGAATGCCCGCGCAGGGCTGCCTGAGCTTTCAGGACGCCGGCGCTTCACTTGCGGGTGTTATTGAACAGGCAGACCGTAATTCAAAAGGGAACCGGCTTGTTAATCTGCTTTCCTATCCGATATGGGACGTGCAGGCCCGGGACGTAAGCGGCAGCGTCCTGTCTGGCGCGGCCATCACGGCCAGGGTCACGTTCACAGTCCCTGAAGCTGCGCGGCCCGGCGGTCTGGATGCGGCACTCGCGGACCTCCGGCATCTGAAAATAAGCAGGCTGGATGAAACGCTTGCCAGCTGGAATGTCCCGTCCCCTCAACTCCTGGTTCCGGTTAAAAAACAGGTCAGCGTGTTGGTAAGCGGATTGTCCGTTTTCAGCGTTATCGCCGCGCTAACGCCTACGCAGATACTCTCGGGCTTGACCAATTTTCCCAACCCTTTTGCCGCCGGCAGGGAAACAACCAGAATACGCTATGTGCTGACCGGAGATTCCGCCGTCAGAATACGCATCTACACGCAGCTTGGGGACCTTGTGCGCGTCCTGGACTGTCCCGCCGGTACTTCAGGCTGCGGGAAGGGCGACCCCGTAGGACTGACCAATGAGATAATTTGGGACGGCAAAAACGGCGAAGGGCGTACGGTGGCCAACGGCGTGTATCCGGCGGAGATACGCGCTAAATCGGCCGCGGGCGAACAGAAGGAAATACGCCATATCGGGGTGCTAAAATGAGAATGGCGCGGATGCTCATCTTTTTGCTGGCCTGCCCGGTTTCGGCGCTTGATGTACCGTTCCGCCAGAGGCCCGCCGACGGAGGCTTGCCCGGCGAATGGCTTACGTCGTTTTCCGCCGGAGCCAGGGACGCCGGACTTGCCGATGCCTCCACCGCCCTTACGGGCGCCGCGGCCGCGTACTCCAATCCCGCGGGAATAGCCGTTAATACCTCGGAGGAGGTGGTTTTAATGGTTGCGCCCCTGATCGCTTCAGGGCAGTACCAGGCGGTTTCGGTGTCTTACCCTGTTTCGGTTTATGACAGCATGAGCTTTAGTTTTCTGCACCTTGGTTCGGGCGCCGCGGAAAGGACCGACGATCTTGGCCAGTCACTTGGAAGTTTCAATGAACAGGACTACGCTTTCCTGCTTTCCTACGCCCGGCATACCTCCAAAGATCTGGCCGCCGGCCTCACCCTGAAAGCGGTAAAACAGTCGGTAGCGGACTTTTCGGCCGTGGGTTTTGGAATAGACCTCGGATTACAGGCAAAGCCGCTGTCGGATCTGACCGTGGGGTTCTCCGTTCTGAACGTGCTTCCGCCGAAAATTAAATTAAAGGAGGAAAAAGACGTTTTTCCCGTTTCTTACAGAGCGGGAGCCGCTTACAGTTTTTCAGCCCAGCGCACCTTTCTGCTGTGCGTGGACGCGGTAATGACCGGGTCGGCTTTCGGACGCCGCATGGTCCGGCCGGGGGCCGCCCTGGAGATGCAGCCGATCTCGGCAGATATACCTTTTCTTGTGCGTCTTGGAGTTAACCACAGGGAATATACCCTGGGTTTCAGCGTCAAAACGGGGCCGGTCTCTTTTGACTACGCGGCGGCTTTTTATGAGTTGGAGATCCTGCACCGGTTCGGGATCACCCTGCGTTATGACGTCATACCCGCTTTTACGGGGAAAAAGAAAAAAGCCGCGCTCCTGGCCCTGAAACAGGAAGCCGGGGAATGGCTGGACGCCGGCAACTACGCGCAATGCGAGAAAACGGTCCAGCGTATCCTTGAAATAAATAAATCGGACCCCGACGCGCCCATTATCGCAGAGAAAATTCAAAGCCGCAGAGCGGCCGCTCAAATTTCGCAGCGGTCCGCTCAAAGCGCGGCGCAGGCGCTGGCGCGGCAGGCCGCAGCAAAAGCGCAGGCATTGGCGGGGTTTGATAAGGCAAAGGGTTTATACCTTGCCGGGCAATACCGCAAAGCGCTGGAAACGATAAAAGACCACCTCCATCTGCTGCAGGACAATCTGCCGGCGCGGGGGATCGCGTTGATGTCCCAGGCGCATGTTTTCCTGGAAGAAGAGAACTATCCCGAAGCGATGAAACAGCTTCGGAAGGCCGTTGAGATAGAACCGGACAATCGCGAGGCGGCGCTTCTTTATAAAAGGGTCCAGGATATAACGGAAGCAGACTGAGGCGTTGACATTTATGAACTATGTGAAAAAAAATCGCGTACCACTAACTTCCGCGCTGCTTGCGGTTTACCTGCTTTTCAGCGCGCCGATGACGTCCGCCGCCCAGCCGCCGGAGCCGGGCGCGTGGGCGGTGGCTGGTTCCTCTATGCAGGGGATGGAAGATATGCCGGGGATGGCAGACGAGCAGCCTGGCGCTCCGGAAAAACTTACACCATATCAGACCGGCGTCCAGCTGTATCTTAAGGGAAGCGACGGCGAAGCTATTTCACAGCTCGAGGAGGCTCTGCGGCTGGATGCGTCCGATGAAAAGGCAAAACGGCTGCTTCTTAAAGTTATGTTGAGGGCCATAAATGGCAATTATGAACGGAACAATTACGCAAAGGCGCATCTTTTCATCCAGGCGGCCCGTAAATATTTCCCGGACAATCCCGAGGTTAAGCTTTTATACAGTGCAATGTCGGAGTCCAACTCCGCTGTTAAACAAAAAATACCGGCGGCACGGCCTGAAAACCCGCCCATCCGCCTTAAGCGGACGATAGAAGTCCGGCGTTCAACTTTGGCTCCGGCCCCGGCTCCGGCGCCGCAAAAGACGGTTCAAGCTCCCGCGGTTTCCATGCAGAATCCAGCCGCCCGCGCCCCATCAGGGAGTTGGCCGGGTAACGCGGCATATTTAGCGGTAACAGCGGCGGCGCTTTTTATTTTCATCTATTCTCGGCGGAAACAGGAAAAGGACCTTTTGCGGCGGATAGAATCTCTGCAGAAAGCGCTGGTAGACGGAGAGGTCAGGAACGCGGAAATTTACAAGGAACTGGAAAGATGGAAGAATCTGGAAGAGCAAAATAAAGAACTGTCCGAACTCAGAAAATCCAGGGAAGAACGCATGTATCTGGAACTTGAAAAGTTAAAAGCGGAGGAAGAAGCGAAAATAATGGCGGAACTCGCCCTAAAACGCCGCGAAGCGGAGCGCGCCGCTAGCCCCGCGCCGGAGGCCGGTAAAAATCCTTTTTCTGCCCCCTGCAGCCAGGGAACCGGGGAAGTGTCCGCGCTTCCCGCCGAATCTTTACCCGCAGGCGGGCCAAAATGTGTTATCCCGCCGCCTGCTTGCCCGGAAACCGGCCTTCGTCCCAAAGCAGGTGGCGGGGTGGCCGCCGGGCCGCAAGAGAACAATATCCTTAAAATGCTTGCCGGCATTACCCCGCCGGAAAGAGAGGCGGCGTGGAAAAGGATCGCCGCCCGGGCGGCGGATCTTTATGAGACTTCGCCTGAGGAGACCATAAAATTCCTTTATAATCTCGCCAAAGACGAAAACCCCCTGAACAGGGCGAGTATCGCGGGCGCCCTGGCCGTGATAGGCGCCCCGGCGACCCTGGATATCCTTTTCGAGCTGTATAACGACGCCAGCATGGAAGTCCGGCGGGAAGCGATAAAACATCTGACCGGGCTGCAGCGGAATCTGACGGTTCCCATTGACGAAGCGTACCGGGAAAAAATAGCCGGCTGCCTGCGGGAGGAGAAGGAAAAAGGGGACTGGGTATTTTAACATGCAACTCACCGTCCCTTTGTGAAATTTGATAAAAATTTGAACCGGGTTTAAGTTTTCCATTAACTAGCGGCGGTACGATATAAGTGCCGGATAATTTTTACGGAAACCTGAAGGAAGGATCAAGAGAACACCGTATAGTTTATGATAAAAAAGCGGATAACTATATGAACAAGACCCTTATGGTGGCCGACGATGACAAGACTTTTCGCCGCATAATAAGCCGTGTGTTTGAGGGCTCCGGCTGGCAGGTGGAAACAGCGGAAGACGGCGTGACCGCGCTTGAGCGCATAGGCGCGCGGCCGCCGGATGTGATATTGATAGACCTTAATATGCCGCGTCTTGGAGGGTGGAAGCTGCTGGCGCGCATACGCGCCAACCCGCGCCTGGCCATGATACCGGTTATTATACTCAGCGGCGCCGTCGCGCCCCTGGAACAGGCGCTGGAATTCGGCCTGAGCGCGGATGATTTTATATACAAACCTTTCAATAATCAGGAACTGGTTGCAAGGGTGGAAGGCGCAGCCCGGCGGAGCCGGCGTGTGCCCGGTGCAAGCCCTCTTACTCTCCTGCCGGGGGGATCGGCCATAGAGGAAGAGGCCGTGCGGCGCATAAAAGCAGGCGGGCCGCTGGCATTTTTTTATATTGATATAGACAATTTCAAGGCATATAACGACAGTTACGGCTATCTGAACGGGGATAACGTCATAAAATGCGCCGCAGGCCTGCTGACGGATACAGCAAATGTTTTTGTCGCGGAAGACGTTTTTCTGGGGCATATAGGCGGTGATGATTTTGTGGTAATGGCTAAGCCGTCCCGGGCTGAAGATATGGCGCTGGCGGTAGCCGCGGGGTTTGATACGATGGCCTCCGGGTTTTACAGCGCCGTTGACCGGGCGCGCGGATTTATAGTTTCAAAAGACCGTTCGGGCGTTGCCCGGGAATTTCCGCTTATGACGCTTAGTATCGCCATAGTCTCAAACGAAAAACGCGTGCTGGGCCATTACGCCAAAATAGTGGATATAGCCGGCGAGATAAAAAAGCATCTGAAAAACCTTAAAAACCGTTCCGGCAGCATTTACCTCAAAGATCGCCGGGCGGATTAACGCCTCAGATATCCGGTGACATAATACCTATATATGCCGGAATTAAGTATTATGTCACCGGATTACCGGAGTGAAAATATGGCCAAAATACTTGTTGCAGACGACAACGGTATGGCGCGCGACCCGCTTTCCGTTTTGCTTGCGAACGCCAAGCACGAGGTGTTTGCCGCGATAGAGCGTATGTTCGGGTTGCGACGCGGGGGAAAGCTTCCCGGGTCTGAGGCGGGTAAGCCGGCGGAGAACCCCGCTGCCAAAATTTTGTCCGGTCCGGCCGCGGGGCTCGTGCTTATAGCCGACGATGACCCGGAAACGCGCGCGGTACTGCGCCGCTTTCTGGCGACGCTTGATTGCGAAACCATTGAGGCGGAAGACGGGCCTGCGGCGCTTGAGCTTGCGCGCGCGCGCAGGCCGGATATTGTGCTGCTTGATGTTTTTATGCCGAAAAAAAACGGCGTGGATGTGCTTAAAGAGCTGGCGCCTGAAATGCCGCGTACCGGTTTCATTATGGTTACCGGCAATGAAGACGAGGAGGTTGCGCGCGAATGCCTGGAATCCGGCGCTTTTGATTACGTCTCAAAGCCGGTGAATATTGACGTCCTGGGTAACACCATAAAAGCCCGCCTGCCGCCGCATCAATAACCGGAGGACACCAGTGTCCTTATATTTAATATCCGATTATAACTCTGCGTCTGTATTATGACGCCGCTTTAAAGCAAGCTGAGACTACTGAATTTTCGTTTCACTCGCTTCGGCACACGTTCGCGAGCCATTTTATAAAGCTTACCCATGACCTATACAGAAGCAGGCAGTTGCACATTGAAATTCGAAAGTATCACTTTCGAATTTCATGGTATAATAAAACATGCAAATAAAACGTCCCGCATTATTACGGCATTTGAAAGCTTCTGTAAAACGCAACCGTGTAACCGCTCTTATCGGTCCGCGACAGTGCGGCAAAACCACGCTGGCGCGGCAACTGGTCAACGTAGAGTCTATTAATTACTTTGACCTTGAGGACCCGGCAAGTTTGGCCAGGCTTGCCGAGCCCGCCACCGCATTGCGTGAACTGAAAGGGTTAATTGTAATTGATGAAATTCAGCGAAAGCCGGAATTATTCCCCGTAATAAGAGTGCTGGCGGACCGTACCCCGCTGCCGGCGAAGTTTTTGGTTTTAGGCAGCGCTTCACCGGCGCTTCTGCGGCAATCTTCGGAATCTCTGGCTGGCCGCGTTGAAACCATCGCCATAAGCGGCTTTAGTCTTTGTGAAACAGGTATTAAGTCGCACTTGCGTCAGTGGCTTAGGGGCGGGTTCCCGCCATCCTTCCTGGCCAAAACGGAAGCCGACAGCCTGGCCTGGCGGAAAAATTTTATACAAACATTTATTGAGCGCGACCTCCATCAATGGGGAATAGGCGTTCCCCCGGCTGCATTAATGCGTTTTTGGGCGATGCTGGCGCATTACCACGGTGATACCTGGAGCGCCGCCGAACCGGCCCGGGCTTTAGGGATAAGCGAGCCTACCGTCAGACATTATCTGGACATTTTGTCCGGCATTTTCATGGTTAGGCAGCTCCAGCCATGGCACGCCAGCCTGAAAAAAAGGCAGGTTAAGGCGCCAAAAATATATTTTCGCGACACCGGCCTGCTTCATCAGATGCTCGGAATTCTCTCAGAAAAAGACCTGTATATGCACCCGAAATACGGCAAATCCTGGGAAGGGTATATTATTGAAGAAACAATAAAAGCGACAGAGCCGGATGCCGCGTATTATTGGGCTACGCATGGCGGAGCGGAACTGGATCTTCTGCTGGTTAAAAACGGAAGGATGCTGGGCGTTGAATGTAAGCGCGTGGATGCGCCGCGCCTGACGCCTTCAATGGTTATGGCGCAGAAAGACCTTAAGCTTGAGCAGATTGCCGTTATATATCCCGGCAATAAGCGTTATTCGCTGCAAGACAAGGTGCACGCGGTGCCTTTTGAGGCGATGGCGGATGGAATGAAGGGTTTGTTCGGCAAGTAGTTATAACATATGAAAAAATACGTAAGGCCTCTGTTGCGGCTTGGCAGTCGGCTATTCGCTTGTCAAAGCAGCATTTACGGTCAAAATATGCCAAATTTGGCTTCTGAGTGGGCACCAATATGGACACCAAGCCCTTCCGAAACCTTACCTGCTTTTCCAAAAAATGCTAATATTGTCAATGTAGAAATACCACGAATGCCGCGGTAGCTCAGTGGTAGAGCACTGGTCTGAAAAACCAGGTGTCGTTGGTTCGATCCCAACCCGCGGCAGGTTTAGCAGTACAGGTGGATAGGCTGCCCGCCAAACAGCCGGCGGGTCCGCTTGAGGCGGATAGGCAATTAGACTATTAGGTAAGGCCGTCTGATGGCCATAGGCCTTGATACGGCACTGGCATAGCCTTGAACCAGATTTTACTAACAGCCTAATAGCGCCTATAGCCTTCACCTAAACAATCTGGATAGATATGCCCATGATACAGAAGATACTTGTAGCCGACGACGATTTGGACATGCTTGAGTTGTTGAAGACGCTGCTTTCAAAGGCGGGGTACGCGGTGATAACCGCTGAAAACGGACTGGAAGCGGTTGAAAAAGCCCAAAAAGAGCTGCCCGCTCTGGTTATGCTTGATATACATATGCCGCAGATGGACGGCCTGCAGGCCTGCAAAGCGATAAAATCCGGACAGCTCACTAAATCGGTGCCGGTGGTGATGCTGACTGTTGAAGGCAGCATGTCGGAAATACAGCAGGCTATGGGCTACGGCGCTAAAACCTACCTTACAAAACCCTCCAGCAGCGAAGAAATACTGAAAGTGGTGAAAAGTATACTTTCATAAAACAAGTGATTAAGTGATTAAGTGATTTTGTTTGGGAAAAGAAAAGAACGGCCTGATATTTCAAGCCGTTCTTTTTACTTACTCTTACTCAATCACTTAATCACTCATTACTAAATCACTCGCAACAATGCGAAATGCAGATATTCGGTTTCGGGCATGTTGAGGAGTATCGGATGGTCTTTAGCCTGTGAGCGCAGCTCTAAGAGTATTGTTTTTCTGCCAGCCTTTGCCGCCGCCTCGGCGAGGATACCGGTAAAAATTTCACGCGAAATGTGGTGAGAGCAGGATGAAACGGCAAGCAGTCCGCCTTCCGGCAGGGCGGATAGCGCCTGGGTGTTCAGCCTTATAAAAAGTTTTGCGGCCTGGTTAAGATTCTTTTTACTCCGCACGAAATTCGGCGGATCAAGCAGTATGAAATCCGGCTGCTCCGGCAGTTCTTTGCGCGAAGCCGCCGACAAGATCCTTTCCGCGTCTTCTTTCTTAAATACTATTTTTTCTTCAAGGCCGTTCAGCGCCGCGTTTTCTTCCGCCAGTTCCACGGCAGACTGCGAGGAATCCACCGCCCATATTTTTTGCGCGCCGGAGGCGGACGCGGTCACGGCGAAGCCGCCCAGGTAAGTATAAAGGTCAAGCACTTTTCTTCCCTTGAAATAAGGGGCCATGGCGGCCCTGTTTTCACGCTGGTCAAAATACCAGCCGGTTTTTTGCCCTTCCGAAAGGCGCACTTTATATTTCAGTCCGTTTTCCTCTATAACGGCGGTTTCCGGCATTTCCCCGAAAACGCTTTCTTCGTAAAGCTCAAGGCCTTCCAGCGTTCTGAAAGGGTGTGTATTTTTTAGAAGAACGGCTTTCGGGCGCAGCAATTGTTTCGCGGCGTCAAGTATTTCAGTTTTAAGCTTTTCAGTTCCGGCCGACAGCATTTCCATTACCAGATAATCACCGTAGCGGTCTATTATAAGCCCCGGCAGGCCGTCGGACTCGCCGTAGCACAGGCGGCAGAATCGCTCCACCCCGAGGGCTTTGCGGTACTCCATGGCGGCTTTCAGGCGGTCCGATACTAAATCGCCGTTGAGTTCCAGCGTGCCGTTCTTCAGCAGGCGCATGGCGATAAGGCTGCGCGGGTTGAAAAAACCGATCCCCGCTGGTTTGCCGTCCGGGTAGAGCAACCCGCAAATAGAGCCCGGCTCTATTGTTTTATCAACGGTAACAAGCTCGTTTGAGAACACCCAAAGGTGCCCCCCGGCTATTCTCTTGCCGCCATCGGGTTTTAATTGCAGAGTTTTTATTTGGGTTTTCATAAAAAATATTATTAATCCGGCAAATTCATCCCCCCGGACCCGTCCGCCTTAGGCGGACGGGTTATTCATCAATTGAGGTTATGGCCTCCACCTGGGTGCCGATGGAAACTCCGAAGGTCCTGGCAAAATTTCCGTTCCGCACAGAAAGTTCCAGGAAGCCGGAGGAGCCTATAAGCGCCAGTTCTGAGCCTTCATTTACCGAAGCGTATGTCAGTTTAAGGCCTTTAATAAGATGATCTGAAACAGTAAAAATGGTTTTGGCGTTTATGTGATGCTGAGTTATATTGGCTATGGCGTTGCCGAAATGGTCTATGGCGATTATCTGGCCTATAACGCGGTTGCCGGTTTTTTTAGGGTGGGGGAAGGGAAATTTACGGTGACCGGTGAACAGCGGGCCTATTTTTCCTTCCGCCAGGCCCTTGGCCACGGCTGCCGCCACCGGGGCTATTATGTCGCGGCCGTGAAAAGTGGAGCTGATGCGGTTTAAAAACAGCGAGGTGTTGTTTATGAAACGGGCCTCTTCTATTTTTTCTATTTCCTCCACCCAGCTTATAAGGCCGTTGTCCGGGGCTATGAACTGGTAATTTTTAGTTCTGGCCCAGATTATGCCGCGCCCTGTGCCCACCGTGGGGTCCACCACCGCCATAAATAAAGTGCCTTTAGGCATATAGGGCATGGAGGACATAAGGAAAAAAGCGGCTGTCCGTATATCCTGGGGCGGTATGTGGTGGGTGATGTCAATAATACTGAGCCCGGGGTTTTTTGACAGCAAAACGCCTTTCATCGTGCCCACAAAGGGGTCGTTGGTGCCGAAGTCTGAAAGCAGGGCGATGGTATTGGTTTTCATGAGTTAAGAGGCGGCAGGTAGCAGGTATCAGGTAGCAGGCAGAATTTTTTCGCCTGTGACCTGCAACCTGTCACCTGTAACCTTCATGCTATTCCTGTCCGTGAGCTCGGTGGTGTGTTGAGCCGGGCACGGTCAGCGGCATCTTCTGGCCGCAAAGGGGACAATTGTCCGGCGGGAAAAGCTGAAGGGGATAGGAAATAAGGCCCCTAACCGGCACATTAAGAGCGAGGTCACCGGTGGAACGGTCAACTATGGCGGCCACGCCTATTACCTTGGCGCGATATCCGCGCGCGAGATTTACGGCCTCCGCGCAGAGGCGGCCCGTGTTAAGCACGTCGTCAACCACCAGCACGCGTTCGCCTTCCGAAATCTTGAAATCCCTTTTAAGCACCATCACGCCGTTTATTTTTTCGGTAAATATGGCGCGCGCCTTTTTCACGCGGGCCACTTCCTGGCCTATAACCACCGAGCCGAGAGAGGGGGAAATAACCACATTTATTTCCTGCGGAAATTTCAGGGCCATTTCACGCGCCACCTTCTGCGCCAGGTGAGGGTATTGCAGCAAAAGGGAGGTCTGTATATAGGTTTGTGAGTGAAATCCCGACGGCAGTTGAAAATGGCCGTTTAAAACAGCGCCGTGTTCCTGTAAAAGGCCCACCACATCCAGTTTCCCAAGTTTTGACATTATTGTTTGCCTCCTATAAAGCTCCTCAGACGCTTAAAATCGATCCCTACGTTTTTTTTGGCCGCCGCTTTTATGATATCTCCGCTGTTTTTGGGGCTTATCATATTTATGTCGGGCTTGTTCATTTTGCCTTCAATGGTAAAAGCAAGCGCCGGTTTGCCGCTTGAGTCCGTCATGGCTTCCGGCAGGCTTCCCATATCGTAGTACTTACTGGATATTGTATAAATTTTAAGCTTCATGGTTTCGTCTGAAAAATTAAGCTCGCCTTCGGCGTAGGTGGAAAAATCCCTTCCTTCCATGAAAAAATTTTTCACCTGCACGCGGCCCGAATTAAGCATATAGTCCCCGCCCATGGAATTAAAAGCCGCTTCTTTCAGTTTGTAGCCGAACTTAAGCGCACCCATGCGGTTCATGCGGTAAACTAAAAGAATGGGCATAGAAACTATGTAGAAAACGCGGTCCCGCTCCGAGGTTTTCTGCACATCGTAGAAAGTGCCGCTGCCGGTTTTTATTGACACCGGCCCTTTGACTTTCTCAATAGAGCCAGTAATATTTTTGAGGTTCGCCGATAAGTTAAAGTTCCTCGCGTCAAAATATTCATGCTTGAAAAAATCCGCCTTGTAAAGCAATTTAAAGGACGAGAATCCGCTGGGAACCGAATTCTTCATCTTTCGTATCCAGGCTATTTCCGATTTGTATGCTGTTTTTTTTCCGCTTCTTTGCACGAGTTTTTTAAAATCAAGTATGAAATTCCAGGCTTCTTTATAGGTGAGCGCCGAAGAGTAGCCTATAAAATCAACAGCTTTTTTGTCGGTTAGGGGGGCGTGTATGGCTATTCGGCCGCGCAACGGTTCGCCGTTCAGCCTGCCTGAATAATTTATGTCAAAAAGTTCTTTTGAAAGGCTTGTCTTTGCGTCCAGCCCGGTCAGTTTTGCCTTGCCCAGGGCAAATTTGCCTTTTGTTATATTGAGAAGGTTGCGTTTGAGATTCTCTCCGAGAAGCACTGAAAAATCCGCTTCCTGACAGCGCAGGTCCTTATACGTGAAAGAGGTTTTGTAGGAGTTCAGCGTGAGATTTAAAAGACTGGAGCCGTTCGGTCCGCCGGAAAAACTCACGCTCCCTTTCGCTATTCCCCAGGCGCCCGTTACCGGCAGGCCAACACCCGATTTTTCCAGGCGAGCCAGGTTAAAGGCCGGGACCGACGCGTTGACAGCGTAGGAAAAGGCGGGAGAGCTGAAATCAAAAGTTCCGCGCGCGTTTATTTTAAGCGGGGCGATGTAAGCGGAAACCGCTGCGACTTTAGTGGAGATAAACACCGAGTTTATCTCCCAGGTGGTGCGCGGCGCGTAAAAGTTGTGCGGCGAGCGCCAGAAGGCTGAAATTTCGGAGGAGTTGAAATCCTGAAGTTCCACTTTCAGTTTTATTTCCGGGTGCCTGAAATTTTTTAATTTTCCGGTTATCCGCGCGGACTTGTTAAGCAGGGAGATCTCTGTTTTAAGCTCGTCCACAGAAGCCTTCTCCCAGTCAAAACCGGCCAGGTTAATGGAACCCTCCGAGTAGAGGCGCCCCTCGTAATATTTGCCCGGCGTAGTGTTTTTTAAAAAAAACGCGACGGAGAATGTGGCGCTTTGGCCGGGCGTAAAATCGTTAAGTTTGATGTTCACGTTTTCAAGCGCGTATTGCCTGGCGCTGGTCTGGTCTTTTATCACAAGCGTGCCGTCTTTTATTTCGGCCTCGTTTATCTTATCCAGCCGGTTCGTTTTAGGCGTGCTTCTGTAAGCCGTTACAATATCGGATAAATTCCAGGTTTTGTCTTTTTTTTTCAGCAGGGTTATTTTCGGCGCGACGAAAACCAGGCTGTTTATTTCAATTTTTTTGTTTATGAGCGGCAGAAAGCGGTATGCGGCGTAAATATAATCGGCTTCAATAAAGTTTTGCGCGGCGGCATCCGGTTCTATAACTTTTAAACCTTTTATTTTTATCTCTCCGGTTAAAGAGAGCCTGGCGTATTCTATATGCACCGTCCGTTTAAAAAGTTCCTGCAGCTGGTTGGTGACAACGGCTTCAAGGTCTGAAGGCTTGAACATCACCTTTACCGTTATCAGGGCCGTAACCGCCAGAAGCGCCGCGAAAAGCAGTGGCAGGACTATAAGCCTGGGCAGTATTTTCTTTGTCAGCTTTATGACCCTGTGTTTCATGAGCGTATATATATTCTAGCAGTATTAATAATATAAATCGCCGCTTTGTGCAAAAAGGCGGCTATTCCCTTTGTGCACGAGGCTACCTCGGCCAGATAACTTTTAAAGCTTAAAAGCTCAGGGAACATCAGTTTGATTATTGCCGCCGCAAACAGCGAGTTAAGCAGCAGCAGCGCCGTATATGAAAAAAATCTGCCTCCGGCTTTTTTTATGTCGCTCTGCAGCGGGCCCGTCAGTATTTCGATCGTGCTTAAAGCGTGAAAAGAAAGAAAAAAACCGCTAAGGGCGAGAAAATACGGCCTTGCTGGCCTAATGTCAACAAAAAAACCGGCCAGAAAATACAGCAGTCCCGCAGCTACCGCGTAAAAAGGCACGAAATACGGCGCCAGAGTTATAAATGTGTTGGTAGAATCCGTCAAGACATATCCGCTATGTTTCTTTACCGAAATTTTTTTAATTTTAGCTCCGCTCAAGAGGGCCGCCAGCGCGTGGCTGCATTCGTGGGCCATTACGTAAGCGCAGCCGTTTTTTGAGAGAGGCTTGTGGATGACAAGGTGTACTGCCGCGCCCAGAAGCAGCGGAAGGGTTACGTTTACGCGCGAAAAGGCGTCAAATAAAAACACCGCCGTAGAAGCGGCGGCGGCGAGTGCCGGGACCAGGAGCAGAAGCGCCAGGAAAGTCTTACTAATGGTTTTCATTGGAATGATTGGTAAAGTTAGAGTAGGTAGTAGATAGTAGGTGGTAGGTAGGGAAGCGGTAATCTTTACATCCTGCATGCTACATACTACCTGCTACCTACTTTTCTTAGTCAACCATCCAGTCCTCAAATTTTATGTTTTTAGAGCGCAGTTCCGTTTTCCAGGAGTTTTTTGCGGCGCCAAGTTTCTCACGGGCCAGGGCGCACCACTTATTTTCCGGCCGGCAAAAAGCGGAGGAGGCGGTTTTATACCAGATGTAAGCGTATTTGGCTGAACTCTCATGTATGAGAAAGTCTTTTTCGGTTTCAAGACCGGAGAGTTCTTTTTCAAGTTTTTCCGGGGCCATGCCGCTTTTTTTAAGGGCAATCGTTTTTTTTGCGTAGATATCGTGGAAATACAGCTTTTTTATTTCCGGCCTGCGCTGCCATTCGGAGTAGCGCTCGGCCGTGAGCCAGGCGCTTTTTGCCCTGGCCCGCAGATCCAAAACAGCCGCGCCTGAGAAAAAAATCGCGGCCGCCGACAACACAAACAATGTTTTCAGGGTTTTATTTCCCGCCTCCATCATTTGCCGGCGTCCGGATTTTTAACGGCGGGGCGGGTTTTAAGGAGCGTGTGCAGAAGGGCGCAAAGAACCTGCGGCTTTATGGGCTTCTCAATGAAATCTTTCACATTCGGTTCCTGTTTTATCATTTCCGAGGTGGAGCGGTCGGTGTAGCGGCCGGTTACTATCACTATCGGAATGTCCACGGTATCATCACATTGCAGTTCGCGCAGTATTTCAAAACCGCCGTATTTTGGCAGCATCAGGTCAAGAAGTATCAGGTCCGGGTGAAGAGATTTGGCTTTGTTAAGGGCTTCTTCCCCGTCGGCCGCTTTTTCAATCTTGAAACCTTCCTTGCGTACTATAAAATCCATCAGTTCCCTGACAGAGTCGTCATCATCAACTACCAGCACCAGCTTTTCCCCGGGATTTCCAAAATCTGTGTTTTCCATTTTTGCTTCTCCTCCCCCGCCTTAAAGCAAAAAGGAGTCAGACTCCTTTTTGCTGTCACAAGAGCACAAGTCACAGGTCACAAGTAAAAGGTTGCAGATGACAAAGTCTGATAGCAGTAGAACCTGATTTCCGACTTCTTGTTCACGCCCTCCCACTTTCTAATCCTTTCTTTGTGCCTTTCCCACTCAGTCTTCAAAGATTCGTCGTTACCAGTGTCTCCGTAGTCTGCACGCCGTGGATGCCGCGCACTTCGCGCACAATCAGTCCGCTTAGTTTATCTATGGTGTCTGATTCCGTCACCATAATAGCGTCCCAGCCGCCGAAGGTCATATAAACATCCTTCACGCCGTGTATGCTTTTTATCTGTTGAACAGCCTTCTGCTCAAGGCCTGCCACCAGTTTACATAAAACGAATGCTATCATAAAGCCTCCCTCATGGTACGTCTATTGCCATATGCTATAGGCCATAAGCCATAATTTATAAGGAGTTCCTTGAAGCCTATGGCCTATGGCTTCAGGCTTATGGCGCTGTTCCCTATATTCTTTCGTTCCAGGCGGCTCCGGCGTATTTTGAGCGCGCCAGTATCCTGATCTTTTCAAGTGTTTCACTGTCCGCGCCGTTAGTATGCCAGGTAAGGCCGAATTCACCGCCAAGGGCTTTTAAAATAATGTTTCTGTGAAAGCCGGCGTTGCCGCGCGCATCCCCGGCTTGAAAAGAGGCCTGGTAAAGCATGCGGTCTCCGAACTTGCGCAGAGCGCCCCCAAGCACTTTTTTCCCATTATACAAAATATCCATATTAACGGGCTTCAAAAAACAATCCAGCACAGGGTCGTTGACGGCATAGTTTTTTGTCTTTTCGTCCAACAGAGAAAAATTGACGCCGGCGGATTCGTAGGCTGAGTTTATTGACTTGTGCAGACGGTTATAGGTTTTGCCCGGCTCAAAATATACGCCCGGTCCGGGAAAAATAAAAGAAAAGGTAAGGTCTGTTTCGTGTATGACTATGCCGCCGCCGGTTGGCCGTCTGACCATGGCCGGGGGGGCTTTCCCGCCACTGCCGCTTTGGCGGGTGGCGGAGGCTCCGGCTGATACGGCGGCCAGCACGGCCGCGTGGCGCTGGGAGTAGCCGAAAGTGACGCCGGAGCCTTTCCAGTTGTAGAAACGGAGGATATGCTGCGCCGGCAGGGTTTCGCAAAGCGTTTCGTCAGCCGCCATCTGTTCATAAGCGTCAAGTGGCGGAGTTTCAATTATTAGACCTTTAATCATGGTACATCTATTTCTGCTGCCGTTTCTGCTGCCATACGCCGTAGGCCGTACGCTATAAGCTTTTAAGGAATTCCTTAACTGGCCTATGGCTTAAAGCTTATGGCAATAGCCGTATCTAAAACTTAGGGCTTATGGCGCTGGTAACTCTGTTACCAGCGGAGGTTCGGCTGTCTTGCGGCCTGCACTTCATCCAGCCGTTTTACCGGCATCGTTTGCGGGGCATCCTTTAATTTCTGCGGGTTGTTTAAAGCTTCCGCGCTTATTTTTTTCATGGCCGAGGCAAACTCTTCCACGGTTTCCCTGGTTTCCGTCTCGGTCGGTTCTATCATTATGGCTTCATGCGCGATGTGGGGAAAATAAATAGTGGGCGCGTGAAAACCGTAATCCAGCAGGCGCTTGGCTACGTCAAGGGTCGTTATTTCCTTAGCCATCATTTCAGGCGAGGGCGCAAGCACGCATTCGTGCATGCAATGGTCTTTGGAATGCGAGGGGTAATAATCTTTAAGCAGCGCTTTGGCGTAGTTGGCGTTTATAATCGCGTTTTCGGATATTTCGCCCAGCTCACGCGGGGAATGCATGAGTAGATAAGCGTACGCTTTTAAAAGCACGCCGGTGTTGCCGAAGAAAGCCTTTACTTTGCCTATTGACAGCGGCCGGTTGAAGTCCGCGCAGTAGCGGTTTCCTTCCTTTTTTATTACCGGCACCGGCAGATAGGCGTCTAAATATTTTTTTACCGCTATGGCGCCGGCGCCGGGGCCTCCGCCGCCATGCGGCGTTGAAAAGGTTTTATGCATATTTAAGTGCATTATATCCACGCCAAGTTCACCGGGCTTTATCATGCCAATCATCGCGTTGAAATTAGCGCCGTCCATGTAAACAAGAGCTCCGGCCTCGTGGACCATTTTTGATATGGTCTCAATGCCGGACTCAAAAATGCCGAGAGTGTTGGGGATAGTGAGCATTACCACCGCTGTTTTCGGGCCAAGATGCCGCTTTAAAACTTCCAGGTCCACCCTGCCGTCGGGGCCTGAGTCTATATTAATGGAGGAAAAGCCCAGCATGGCGGCGCTGGCGGGGTTGGTGCCGTGGGCGGAATCCGGCACTATTACCTCCACCCGGTCTTTTTGGTTTTTATGTGCGAAATAAGCTTTAGCCGCCATAAGGCCGGCAAATTCGCCATGGGCGCCGGCCGCGGGCTGCAGTGTTATGGCTTCCATGCCGCAAAGTTCGCATAACAAAGTTTGCAGATTGTAGAGGCATTCAAGGGTGCCCTGCGCGGCCTCGTCCGGCGCCATCGGGTGAAGGCCGGTAAAACCGTCCAGGGCCGCTATGTCCTCGTTAACCCGCGGATTGTATTTCATGGTGCAGGAGCCTAGCGGATAAAAATGACTGTCAAGCGAGAAATTAATTTTTGAAAGCCGGGTGAAATGGCGCACCACGTCAAATTCCGAAAGCTCGGCGAGCCTGGGCGCGGTTTTACGCCGCAAATTTTCCGGGATGGGGGGGGCGCTGTGTTTAAGCCGGCCTTTGAATTTGAGCGCCCGCCTGCCGGGAGAGGATTTTTCAATGCTGAGCCGGTTGTCAAGTGTTGTTATATCTTCCATGATGCTTTCCATTGGTAACTGTTTAGGCTGTGTCATCGATGGCAACTGAAGGCTACGGAACGCTACGGAAAGCAACTGAAAGTAAGAAAGAAAACTGTTTTATTCTCTTACCTTCCGTGGCATTCAATTGCTTTCTTTTGCTTTCCGTCGCTCTCAATTATCATTTAAGCAGTTGCTTCCCTTACGGCTTTTTCAAGGCGCGCAATATCTTTTTCGGTTTTGGTTTCTGTGGCACAGACCAGAAGCGTTTCACCCAGTTCCGGATAAAAATCCTTAAGCGGCAGTCCGGGGTCAATATTTTCTTTCTCTATAAGGCGCGAGCGCAGTTCTTTTGCGGCGCATGGCAGCGCCAAAGTGAATTCGTTGAAGAATGGGCCCTTGAACTTAAGGCTTACGCCTTTTATGGAGCAAAGCCGCTCGGCGGCGGCATGGGCGGCGTCGAAATTAGCCTGCGCCAGTTCTTTAAGGCCCCCGGGGCCCAGCAATGCCAGGTAAATAGTGGCGCCAAGCGCGCACAAGGCTTCGTTTGAACAGATGTTGGAAGAGGCCTTGTCGCGGCGGATGTGCTGCTCACGGGCCTGCAGGGTCAGCACAAATCCCCTTTTCCCGTTTTTGTCTTTTGTCATGCCGGCAAGTCTGCCGGGCATTTGCCTGAGGTATTCTTTTTTACAGGTAAAAATGCCCAGATAAGGCCCGCCGTAGTTTAAAGGAAGCCCGAGGCCCTGGCCTTCGCCCACGGCAAAATCCGCACCTTGCGCGCCGGGGGCGGTAAATAAAGCGAGGCTTACTGGGTCGGCCGCCGCCACAAACAGGGCGCCTTTGGCTTTTGTGAGCGCCGAAACTTTGCTGAAGTCTTCAGCCAGACCGAAAAAATTGGGGCTTTGGAGCGCCGCGCAGGCTGTTTCCCGGTCAAGCAGCCCTTCAAGTTTTTCCAGGTCAAGGCAGCCGTCTTTATGCGGAATCTGTACGAACTTGTAATCTTCTCCGGGCGGGAAATAGGTTTTAAGAGTCTGTAGATACTGCGGGTGAACGCTTTGCGCTATCAGCACCTTCTTTCTGCCGGTAATCCTTACCGCTGAGCGCACGGCCTCGGCAAATGAGCTGGCTCCGTCGTACATTGAGGCGTTGCCGTAATCCATTTCATAAAGCGCGGCCATGGAGCTCTGATATTCGTAAATAGTCTGCAATATGCCCTGGCTCGCTTCGGGCTGGTACGGGGTGTAGGCGGTAAGAAATTCCCCGCGCGAGAGCAGGGCTTTAAGCGCCGCCGGGATGTAGCGCTCATAAGCGCCCGCTCCCACGAAGCTTTTAAGCTGTTTGTTTCTGGCGGCCAGCTCCCGCATGGCGGAAGCTGTCTGCATTTCATCCAGCCCTTCCTGGGGTAATTTAAATTCGGGATAAAGGAACTTTTCAGGCACCTGTTTTACCAGGTCCTTGAAGGAGTTGACGCCTATGGTTTTAAGCATCTCCTCCCTGTCTTTTTTAGTGTTGCCGATAAACATCAGGAAACTCCTTGGCAGGTCACAGGTCGGCTTAGTCTCAAGTTTCAGGTTACAAGTCTCAAGCAAACTCTCATTCTTCACTTGTGACTTGTGACATGCAACTTGTGACTTTTTAATGTACTCCCTGCTTTATGAATTCCTGGTAGGCGTTCCAGTCCATGAGAGTTTTAAGGTCCTCCGGATTGGCGGCTTTCATCTTAAACAACCAGCCTTTCTCAAGCGGGGACTGGTTTATTATGGCAGGGTCGCCTGTTACCGCGGCGTTAACGGCCGATACTTCTCCGGCCACCGGGGCGTAAATGTCAAAAGCGGATTTCACGGATTCCACCACCGTGCAGGGTTTGTCTTTTTCAAGCTTCTGGTTCATTTTCGGCAGTTCCACAAACACCACATCTCCCATTTCATGCTGGGCGTGGTCTGAAACGCCCACAAGAGACTGGTCGCCTTCAAGCGCTATCCATTCGTGAGTTTTGGTGTATCTTGCTTCTTCCGGTTTAGGCATAATTGATCTCCTTTAAATCAAACAAAAGTTGAGAGATGGGGAAAAATCCTTCTCTTCGTCTTTACTATCCACTAACCACTCGCCACTAACCACTTATTTGAACGCTGTTCCTTTATAAAAAGGGGTTTTTTGAACCTGGGCCTTAACGCGCCTGCCGTGAATTTCCACCTCAAGCAGTTCTCCATTTTTAAGATTCGGCATGCTAAGGTAGCCGAGGCCGATACCCTTTCTCAAAGTGGGAGAATAGGTGGCGCTGGTGAATTCTCCTATCTCTTTGCCGTCCTTAAAAATTTTGCAGCCGCTTCTTGGCACGCCGCCTTCGGTCAGCGTCACCCCTGTCAGTTTGAGGCTGACGCCTTCTTTTTTCTGCCGTTCAAGGATACTGCGGCCCATAAACTCACCCTTGTCCAGACATACGACCCAGCCGTAATTAGTCTCGTAGGTAGTGTGATTGTCGTCCGCGTCCTGGCCGTAAAGCAGATAGCCGGCTTCAAGGCGCAGGGTGTCGCGCGCGCCAAGGCCGCAGGGAACCATATTATAGGGTTTTCCAAGCTCCATCAACTGTTCCCAAATCTGTGCAATAACCGGGTGGGGGGCGGTGATTTCAAAACCGTCTTCCCCGGTGTATCCGGTGCGGCTCACAAAACAGTCCTGGCCGAAAAGCTTTTTTTCCACAATGCCGAAGCGCGGCAGCTTAAGGGCTTCAGGGGCGAAGGTTTTGAAAATATCAGGCGCTTTCGGGCCCTGTACGGCCAGCATGGAATAAGCGTCGCTTTTGTTTTCAATGGTTACCTCCATTTTTCCGGCCTGGGTTTTCAGCCAGTTGTAATCTTTTGTGGAGGTGGTGGCGTTCACTATTACCAGATAGCGGTTAAGCGACAGGCAGAAAGCTATTATGTCGTCCACAAGGCCGGCGGATTCGTTGGTAAGATGGGAATATACTCCCTTGCCTGTAACAGCCTTGCGCAGGTCATTGGCGTTAGTGCGCTGTAAAAGTCTGAAGCTCTCGGGGCCGCTTACAAAAATCTGCCCCATATGTGAAACATCAAAAATGCCGGCTGAAGTTCTTATGGCGTTATGTTCCTTTAATATTCCTTCAAACTGCATGGGGAGTTCCCACCCGTGGAAATCCACCATCTTGCCGCCGTACTTGCGGCATATTTCGTTTAAAGCTGTTCGTTTTAACTTGTCCGCGGTAATATTCATACTGTCTAGCCTCCGGCTGTGCCGTAACAGACGCTACGCGTATCAGACGGCCTTCTGGCGGGTTTTGGGGGCCCGTGTATATTCTTTTATAACAAAATTGAGCGTGCCGGGGCAAGGGAACCGGGGGAATCAACAATTCTTATGTTTCCCGCGAGCAGGTTTGGAAACTAAAAATCCAGTTTCAACCCTACGGGGCAGTGATCGGAACCCTGTACCTGCGGCAGTATGAAGGCCTCTTTAACCAGGTTCTTTTTTTCCCCGTTTATGAAAAAGTAGTCCAGGCGCCAGCCCACATTGCGCTCACGGGCGCGTGTTTTGTAATCCCACCAGGTATAATTACCCGGCTCAGGATGCAAAGACCGGAAAGTATCCGTCCAGCCCATGGCGGTTATCTTATCAAGCCAGGCGCGCTCAATCGGCATGAAGCCGGAATTGTTTTCGTTCTCTTTAGGGCGGGCAAGGTCTATGGGGTTGTGAGCGGTGTTGATATCGCCGCAGAAGACTACGGCCTTGCCGGTTCCGCGCAGGGCCTCAATGTGGTTAAGAAATGCCGCGTAAAAATCCAGTTTATAGGCCAGCCTTTCCGGACCCTGCCCGCCGTTTGGGAAATAGACATTCAGCAGGTAAAAGGCGGGGTATTCAAGCGTTATCACCCTGCCCTCCGGATCAAACCGGGCATCGCCGAAACCTTTTGAAACGGCCAGCGGCCCGCCGCTGAAGAAAGCGGCCACGCCGCTGTAACCTTTGCGTCCGGCGCTGTTCCATTGCGACTTGTAGCCTGGCGCCGCCGCATCGCCGGGGCCCAGTTGTTCAGGGGAAACTTTTGTTTCCTGCAGGCCCAGTATGTCGGGTTTCTCGGCTAAAAGAAAATCTTTGAAGCCCTTTTTTAATATGGCCCGGTAGCCGTTAACATTCCAGGATAAAAGTTTAATGGACATAGGTTAGATGTGTAGCAATTTGGACGCATAGCAATTTAGAGGCATAGCAGTTTAGAGGGTTCAGGTATCCCAAGTTGCCTTGCCTCCATATTGCTATGCATCTAAGTCGCTATGCCTCTACTTATTGAGCGCCTCGTGCACCGCTTCCGACATGGTGGGGTGGGCGTAAATTATTTCTTGCAGGTCCGCGCGCTTCAGTTTCATTTTAACCGCCAGCGCTATAAGATGTATCAGTTCCGTGGCCGGGCCGCCTACTATCTGCGCGCCCAGCACGGTTTCGTCCCCGGCGTCAAACACCAGCTGCACAAAACCTTCCGTATCACCGGTGGCGATCGCCTTGCCGATGCCCGCAAAAAATGCCCTTGAGGTTTTCACCGCTATGCCACTTGCTTGTGCCTGCGCAATGTTCAAGCCCACCGTGCCTACTTCCGGCCAGGCGTAAACGCATTTAGGCGCTATGCCGGCGTCAAAAGTTTTTTTGGCGCCGAAAATATTTTCGGCCGCTATTTCTCCCTGGCGGGTAGCGGAATGCGCCAGCGTGGAAATTCCGTTGATATCGCCCACGGCGTAAATATCATCCGAGGCGGTTTGCATAAACTCGTTTACTTTAACGCCTTTTCCGTTCCATTCAAGCCCCAGCGTTTCAAGCCCCATTCCAGACAGGTCCGCAACTCGTCCCGCGCCTACCAGTATTTCTTCCGCTTTAAGCTGCGTTCCATCTTCCAGCGTTACGGTTTTAAGGCCACGCGAAATTTCAAGTTTAACCGCCTTTTTTCCGAAGTGGAACTTGACGCCGCGTTTTTCAAATGAGGAGCGCACCGCGCGCGTCACCTGCGGATCTTCTCCCGCAAGAATGTCCGGCAGAAGTTCTAAAACACTTGCTTCAACACCCATTGCGTTAAAGAAACACGCGAATTCAAGCCCTATCACGCCGCCGCCCACTATAAGGATGGAGCCCGGCAGGCGCGGCAGATCAAATATCCGGTCGGAATCAGTAAGCTGCGCTTTGAATTCCGCGAAAGGTGCTGGAAAACCGGGCCTGGTTCCGGCGGCAAGCACCGCGGCGTCAAACCGTTTTTTTATGGGGCCTGCCCCGCCCTTTTGGCACAGGGAGTGTGGCTTAATCCCTCCAGCTATATTTCCCGCACCAGCAGATTGCCCCAAAAGAGCGGGGCCCTGAGGTGTAGCCCCACCACCCGCTTGCCCGACTTTGTCGGGTCCTCCCGGCCCCGAAGCGGGTGGTGGGGTAGTTATTGTAGCTTCGCCTTTTCCGGTGAAGGCGGCCCTGCCGCGTATCACCTCGATTTTTTTAGTCTGAAAAAGTTTTTCAAGCGAAGCGCGCAGTTTAAGCACCACAGTGGAGCGGCGGGCTTTCACTTTTTCCCAGTCCAGCATGGAGGGGGAAAAACCGGCGTCAGAGCCGTCTTTCAGCAGTTCGCGCAGGCCTTCAAAGGCGTGCACGCGGCGGCCTGTGTCTAAAAAAGTTTTTGAGGGAATACAACCGCGGTTGAGGCAGGTGCCGCCGAAATCACGGGCTTCAACTATTGAGACTTCCGCGCCCAGTTCTTTAAGGCGCAGCGCCGCCGGGTAGCCGCCGGGGCCGGAACCTATCACTATTACTCTTTTAGACATTTTTTCCACCTACCTTGATACTAGTGATTTTGCCTATGGCCTATGGCTTAAAGCTTATGGCAAACGATTAGCTCTATTCATGGATGTAATTAAAAAACAGTTCATTAAGCGATTTGAGCGCGGCGGTAAGTTTTCCATTAAGCGTTGTTGAAAGCGCAGGTGTAATTTCCGGTCTTGCCAGCGGCCCGATGGCAGCTAGCTTTAGACCATTCGGCCCGATCTTCGCTTCAAGGCGCGAATTGACGGAGCGCGCGGCGCTGTCAAAGGCCAGGTCCGCGCTCAGATTAATAAAATTTGAGTCTAGCTTTATATCCTTGAAGGAGATTGCCGAGTTTCTAAAACTGAAAGCGGCTTTTAGTCTTTGGACTTCTATGTCGTATATACGCGGCACCGGCTTGCCCATCACGGCGGAAAAAAGTTCAAGGCCTTTGGTCAGCGTTTGTCTGGCGGAGTTTTCGCTTCCCGGGATATAAAGGTTTTCCGCCTCCAGCCGCGCGGAGTAATTTTTTTCCCTGGTTTTAGAACGCATATTAAAAAGTTCACAGTCAGCCCGGAGTGCGGCCAGCGTGATGGCGCCGTAAGAGGCGTTGTCCGCCTCAAATGAACCCTTGAGCGAGGTCAGCCCGCCGTAGTCAAAGTTGGCGCTGGTTTTAAAGCTGACTCCGGAACTTAACAGTTTTCCCGCCACGGCGCTTTTCAGCAGACCTTCAAATTCGGCGGTATAATTCCCGCCGGACGAAGAATAGTGCAGCAACCTGAGATTGGAGTTTTCGAACGTGAAATCCCGCCCTGAAGTGCCCATGCTCACCTCAAGCCGGGCGTTTTCAAGCGCCAGCTCTCCGGTGTTCCATGTAACATAAAGGCCCTGTGTGGTTTTAGGCAGCAGGGCCAGCAGGTCTTCAAAATCCCAGCGGCCGGCGTTTTCCCGCAGTTTGAATACGGGGTCTATAAAACTGACTTTCGCGAAATAAACCCGCTTTTTTAACAGCGCGCGCAACTCGGGGCGGATTACGGTCCGGCGGGCGCAGAAAAATTCTCCGGCCTTAAAAGAAGGCCGCCTTGAAACACAGACGTTTTCAATGATCACGCCTTTTAAGGGAGAGAATGATATTCGCTTGAACCGTATTTCCCTGCCCAGTTTTTGGCCGGCAGTGGAATTTATCCGTTCTGTGAGGTAAGTCGAAAATTGTTTATATTTGACATGAACGAACAACGCCCCGCCCAAACAAATCAGCAAGAACACAGCCGCGATAATTTTTGAAAGCCGTGTTTTAACCCCACCACCCGGACGCCCGCCTGCGGCGGGCGTTGCAGATGAGGCGTCTTTGTCCGCCTGTCCGGGTGGTGGGATCATGGTTCTATTATAGACAACCCCGCCGCCCGCGCGCAAATCGGAGACACCGGACGTAGCGATTTTTTTAAAATGTCATGGTAGCGGCAAGTAGAAATGTCATGGTTTGAGGTAAACTAACCCTTCAGGCACCTAGCCGGGAGGGATTTAATGGAGCAACTAACCATGTATTCGAAAGCAGAAATGACACAAACATAAAAGGTCGAAAAACATGATAAAAAGTGAAGAAAGAAAAACAGTCAAGGCTAATCATCGGAAGCTTTATCTTAAAACCTGGGCTAAATCACCTTGGCTTGCCTGCGGAACTCCCGGTATTTAAGTCGGCGCCCAAAGTTCAGCAAATTTGCGGTCCACCGGACGATGACTGCCAACTTGATCTGTGGGCTGACTTATACGAAGAAATAAACCCCGCCTCCGACAACTAACTCCCGTACTCCGCCAAGCGGCCGGAAAGCTACGTAAAAATTTAATAAAAACACCCCGCTTTTGGGCCGTCTGATGCGCATCGCGCTCGATACGGCACGGCCATAGGCCAGTATTATAGCGAGAGGGGAAGACTTTTTACAAATTTTTCAGGAGGCCGGAAGCTTCAGGCAGGGGGGAAACTGACGATAACGGACCTTACGTACTACAGATAAAACAGGTCTTTTCCTTTTATCAATTATTTCTCAATGGTATCTATCCATCCATTGCAACTGCCATCAAGCATGTTTTCAACAGAATCAAATCCGCCTAAGACCCCCGACTTTTCCAGTTTTGAAAGCAGTTCGTTTTCTCTTCCCTGAAATTGCTTAAGCTTGGAGGAATGGAATTCAATGTAGAATCTATCAACATATTTTATCGTTCCATCGGCAAACATTTTATCTAAAACTTCATACTCCGCACCTTCGATATCCAAACTTATAATTATGAAATCATTTACGGAAAACTTGCGACATAGCCATTGGCCGAAATCAAATGATTCCACAGTTATCGTTTTTGGCTGCTTAATCGTGCGGTTGTTATACAAGCTGCTTGTTGAGTCATATTTTGATAAAATAAATTCCACGGTTCCATTTTTATTCCATATCGCCTTGTTTATGACAGTGATGCCGGGCATTCTTTTCAGATTTTTAATTTTATAAGGGTTCGCTTCGATTGCAAATATTTTCCAGGGATATTTTTTATATAAACCGGTTTTTTGAAATGCCAATAAGCTTTCTCCATTATGCGCTCCCCCGTCAATAAAAATATATTTTTTTGTTCTGGGCCCTGCATAATACCAGATGGAAATAAATAATATTACTAATGTGAATAATATTGTCATTGCATGCTTTTTAATGTTTTTAAAAGTGTCTTTGTGCCGGAACATAGTTCCTCTTGTGGTTTTCTATTAGGGCTATGCACTTGATGCGACTATGCCCTGTGCGTTACGATTTGACAACTAAACTATGGGAACTGAGGCGACTTGCACGGCCTGTTGTGCAAGGGCCGCATTGGGGGGGACGCTGCTTACTTTCTTACTTATTTTAAAATGCCGCTTTGTAATCCTTGGTTAATTTTATGGCAACTTAAATCTTTTTGTCCTTCCGCTCACTGATCCACAACAAGTAAGAAAGTAAGCAGCGTCCCCTGTCACCCACCTATCTGCGGCTGATGGCCACTGACAGGTGGTGGGGGCACCCCACCACCTGTTTGCCCGTTTTGCTCCGGTTTAAGTGGATAATCAGGTGGTGGCATCATAATCTTATTATAGACAAGAACCGCCCGCGGTGGAAATAGCCCCCGCCCAGCTCTTTTGTCTTAGAGCTTCAACAGACAGGTTTGAACATGGCGTATAGAACTTTACCTCAATTTTATAAAAAATATTCCCGCCTTTGTGTTACAGCGATATGGGCAAGTTTTTCAGGCGGTTGGGAACGTTAGGACTTGGGATAACTTACGGTAAGCGGCCTTATGCCTGCAACTTTCAGGCTAAACCACCAGTTCGGCGAGTGTTTTGTTTGTACCGTATTCCAATATTTTTATTTCCGTGGAATTTTTTCCAAGGGCTTTTTCCCATTCGCCGGCCATGATAGCCAACAGCTGTTCCTGCTGCGGCCGGGAGAGGTTGTTGTACCGCTGGTCCACATAAACGCATAAGGTGTCGCCCTTATAGTTGATATCAGCCACCCCGACAGCGCTAAGCTCTTTCGCCCCTTTTTCTTTTATCTTCTGTATCGTGTCGTACTTAATGCTGTCGGAGATATTACTGATCTGGACCAGAGCGTCCGCGGAATTATCGGAATTTGAATGCATGGCGGTCTTGCCGGCTATGGTAAGCGCAAGAACCGCAAAGAATATTTTCAGCAGTGGCGAACCCGGTTTCCCGGCGACACCGGATTCTGTCCTGGCGCCAAGCTGCGCATTGCACCTGGGGCATACTTTCTCGTTCTTATCCACTTCCTTCAAGCACTTATAGCACTTTTTATCCGTACTCATAGCGGTTGCCTTTTAATCATGATGTAATCGTAGAACTGCAGGAACATTATATAACACAATTGGGCCGGTGAAAGCGGCGGCCGCCGCCCCGCCGGTCATGCCGTGCCCGCCAGGGGGGCCACAAGTTTAAACATTGTATGGCTGGAAGCTTGAGGTATGGGGGGGACTAACCCGAATCCTGCAATGATAACTTACCCTGTATTTTCCGCGGACTTCAGTATTTCGTCCGAAATAGCTTTGATCTGGTCTGAGTCTTTAAAGGCAAGCTTATAAGTAAAATATCCGCTGCGATCTTTCTCCGCTTCGGTTACCAGCGCGCGTATATCCTCGTAATCATTGCCGCCAAGCTCAAAGCACAGCGCCGCCATCCTGCCTTTATTAATTTCAAATCTGCTCATTAATTCCGCGCCTTCGGGCCAGAGCCGGACCAGCCTGCCCCAGAGCGGCGGCGTATCCTGCGAGGTTATTATAACGGTTGGAATGTAACTTTTACTTCGGTTCATTTTCAGAAAATACCAGCCCGGTTCCGTTGTCCTCCGCGGTAAACCATATCTTGCCGTTTTTTGAGGCCAGCCCTGTTATCTTAAGCGATTTTCGGGAGTATTGTTTTATTTCCGAACTTGAAAGCAGTGTGTCCGGCCGGCCAAGGGGCATTTTCACCAAAGCTTTAAGGCCCGGGTCGGCGGCCCATAAAAAACGGGTATCGCAGGCGAAAGCCGCGATCTTTTTCCCCGGGTAAGGATAGCGGTCAAGTTCGGTAAGGCTGTCGTTCGGCAGACATTTTGAAAGGGTATTATTGTTGTAGGCGATCCAGAAGTATAACCCGTCGTGGCAGATGCCGGCGATGTCGGCGCGGTCGGTTTTAATTTTAGCCAGCAGTTTTAAACCGGCGGTTTTCAGTCTTTTTTCTATCACCCCTGAAGCGGTTTGCAGCCAGAGGGCGTCCGGTGAAGCGGTAAGTCCCGCCGGTGTTTCCTCCGGCAGGCTGGCTACGCTTTTTATGCTGAAATCAGAAGCGTTGTGCGTGTACAGGGCCTGGGTGTACCAGTCGCTTATAACCAGGCTGTCGCCTTCGGGGGCTATCCCGGTGGGATGGGAGTAGGGCAGGCGTATTTCCGCGGGCGGCGGCTGAGGGCGGTTATATTCTCTTGAAGCAAAAAACCAGCCTGCGGCCATGCCGACAGCCAGCGCCGCCAGTATGCCTGAAATAACCAGCGCGTTTTTTTTCTTCTCAAGAGCTTCTCCGTCAATTACAAGCGGCGTACCATCCAGATTCAGGGTTTTTTTATAAACGGGGCGCAGTTCCTCCTCGGTCCAGGGACTTTGAACGCAGTCAAAAGCGCCCAGTTTCATAAGCGCCACGGCCCTGGAGGCGTCGCGGTTTTTGAGCAGAACCACAAGCGGCAAAAAGGGGGCTATTCGTTTGAGTTCCCGCAGTTTTATTTCAGAGGGCGGGTCCTCCGAGTCAACCAGGAATACGGCCTTAGGCCGGACCTTCTCAAAAATTGAAAGGGTGTCGTTCAAATCCAATGAAAATACGGCGTCGGCGCCCAGGTTTTTGAATATATTTGCCAGCACCAGGCGGTTCTTTTCGCTGGAGGTTATTATCTGTACAGTGTTGAACATAAGCAAGTCACAAGACACAGGTCACAAGTCACAAGTAACGGCTCCGCATCCACCGACTGTCCACTAGCCACTGATCACTAGCCACTGTCCACTGACCACTATTTATCCGATGGCGGAGGAGCCGGGATGGTGAAAATGGCTCCCTCCAGCGGCAGGCCTTTTGAAATGTATTTTTCATTGGACTGGTAGACCCTTTCCCAGAGGTTCGGGTTGCCGTAGTATTTTGAGGCTATGGACCTTAAGGTCTCGCCGGCTTCTACTTTGTGGAGCCGGGGCCATTTCTCCGGCGGCGGGGGGACATATTTTTTCACGGGTTTCGGTTTTTCCTTCCGGCCTTGCGCTTCCAGAATTTCCAGTTCCAGGTTCCTCAATTGTCCTTCCGCGCCGCGCAGGCGGGTCTGCATCATGGTCAGATCCGTTCCAAGCACGCCTTTATTGACGCGGTAGGTTTCAACCGAGGTCCGAAGTCTGTCTTCCTGAGCGCGCAGGTCGTTTATCTGGGTTTTAAGTTCTTCCGCTTTTCTGCCGGCCTCTCCCACCAGTTTTTCGCTGAAGGAGGGCGAGCCGAAACGGTAAGACGCGCCCATCCCGTAAAAACCCGCCTGCTGGTTAAAGCCTTTCCAGGGCAGGGACCAGGTAAAGTCTATGGTCAGAGGCAGAGCGTTCACGCCAAGACCCAGCGCCAGGTAGTCGGCCCCGTTAAGGGTAAAACCCTTACCAGCCCTTGCCTGAAGCAGGCCGTTAAAAAGATCTCTTTCAGCGCCCATAAAAAACTCGGAATAGGCCCCGCGCGCGCGCAGGTCCATGGCAAAAATGGTGCCGCCGTACCGGTAGGAATTGCCCAGTGTTATGGTTGCAAGCGCGCGCCCAAGCCCCATAACAACGTCGGTTAAAACCAGGGAGGTTTTAAGACCGGAATTGGATTCCAACAGAAGGCCGCCGTCAAAGCCAAGGCCTAAATGGCTTTTTTGCGCGTAGCGCAGGCTTACCAGCTTTATGCCGCCGCCGTAAAGCAGGGGTTTCTGGAAATATTTAATCGTGGTTCTCGCGCCCATTCCAAAAGAAAAAGCGTCGCGGCTGCCAAGCGCCCCCTGCCTTACGGCGTAATAGCCGAAGCCCGCCGTCTGGCTGGCATTATCCGGCGACGGCCGCGCGTAAACAAAGGCCGTTTCACCCTCGCCCGCAAGGGGGGACAGGCGTCTTCCAAGTGAAAAATCGGTTTCTATATTCGTAAGGTTAGAGAGCCCGGCCGGGTTGTAAAAAACCGTGTAAGGGTCGTCGGCCACACTTGTAAAAGCTCCGCCCATGGCGTTTTGCCTTGTGCCAGGCATAATATAGGTAAGGTCGGCCGCCGGGGCGTTTACTCCCGCGAACAAAAGGCAGAAGATGATGAGCGAAAAATTTTTCATAATCGTCAAATATATTATAATAAAGAATACTTCAACGGTATTAAGTTAATGTTTCATTTTTTTTAAATTCCGATTCATGAACAGACTAATACTGCTTTTTATCCTCTTTCAGGCTGGAGGTCTTCGCGCCGCGGAGATAAAGATCATATATCCCTACGAGGGAATGGCCCTGCCTAATGTCCCCAGAACTTTTGTGTTTGGAAACATAACTCCTTCAACCGCGCCTTTCCGCATAAACGGTTCAAAAATAGAAGTTTATAAAAACGGCGGTTTTATCGCCTATCTCCCTGTGTCTCCGGGAAATTTTTCCTTCAGAGGGGAATTGACGGGCGGCGCCGCCTCCGCGGTTTACGAAAGGAAAGTCAGGGTTAAGCCGGCTGAGTTCCAGCCGGTTTCAAGCGGCACGCTGTTCCTGAACATGGTTTCACCATCCGGGGAGTTGGAATTGTCACCCGGCGATTTTGTAAATATTCAGGCCGGGGGCACGCCTTTTAAAGAGGCGGTCTTTTCCATCGGTTCCATAACCGGCGATACCCAATTGACGGAAATTCCCAGGGGTTCGGGCCGTTATTTCGGCCTTTACGCTGTTAAAGAGTCCGACGCCGGTAAAGAAGGCTCCGTGGAGGTCCGGTTTAAGGCGGGGCTATTCGCCAGAAGCGCTTCCTCCGTTTCAGAAAACGCCGTTAAAATACTGAAAGTTCCGCTTATATTTGAGACCTCTACCGACACTGTGGTACTGCGTAACGGCCTTGACACCGGCTATATGATGTTTTTGCCCATGGGCGTGAAGCTGGTTTCGGACGGAAAGACAGGCGCCATGCGCAGGATCCGGCTTTCGCCCGGCGAAGCCGCCTGGGTGGAAGACAGCAAGGTTGTGCCGGCGCCGCGCGCGGCTTTCCCGCCGCAGACCGAAACCGGCACCATCCGGCTTAAAAAAACGGAAACCGGGTCGCAGGCCGCTATCTCGCTGAACGACAAAGTTCCCTATTCGGCTGAAGAACTGGAAAACAGCCTGCGCCTGACTCTCTATTACGCCAAACAGCATACCAACTGGGTCGTTTACGATTCCTCCGATTCTTTTGTTAAGAACGTCGTTTTCCGGCAGGCCGACGAAAACAAGGTTACGGTTGATTTTGAATTTGCCAAAGACAAACCTCTTTGGGGCTATGATATTTATTACGGCACCCGCGCCCTGGTGCTTGAATTTAAGCAGCCCGTTTCCGCTCCTGGAAAGTGGCCCAAGCCCCTTGAGGGCGTTAAAATAGCCCTTGACCCCGGCCACTCCGCAAAGCAGGCTCCGCCTTACGACGGCGCCATCGGACCGATGGGGACTTTTGAATACCAGGCAAATCTCGCCATAGCCTTGAAAACGCAGGAGGTTCTGTCAAATCTGGGCGCCAGGGTATTGCTTACCAGGAAGGGCGATGAAACCGTGCAGCTTGCCGACAGGCCTAAGATAGCTAAAGATTCTAAAGCCGATATTTTTATCAGCATTCATAATAATGCCATCGCAGACGGAGAAGACCCCTTCTCGCAGCCAAGGGGGTTTTCGGTTTACTATTATCACCGCCACAGCCGGGCTTTGGGAAAAGCCCTGCACAACGCTTACGTAAAAAATATCCGGCTCCCCGACGAGGGGCTGCGCTACGGAGATTATCTGGTGGTCAGAATGACTTCCATGCCGGCCGTGCTTATTGAAAATGTCTGCATGATACTGCCGGAGCAGGAGGAAATGGTTTTTACGCCGGCTTTTCAGGACAAGCTTGCCGCCTCAATAAGTTCGGGGGTCCTTGAATTTTTCGCGGTTCCACCGCCGCCCGCCTATCTCCGCTCCAGGGAGAGGGACAAAAAGAAACAACCTCCTGTCAGTCTCAGGGGGACAGGCGGCAGGGAGAACCGCGCCGCGGCGCCCCGCGGGGCCGGCATTTTGGAGGGGTTGCCCGGGAAAGCGGGCACATGGACGGGGAGAGGTAAAAAATGAGCGAAAACCGCCTTGAACTTTTTTCTAAATACTCGGAAGGCCTTGCGGCGAACTCCGGGTCCGTAGACGCATTATGGGATTTTTTAACGCGCGCGGGCTCTTCCTTGCTGGGCTGCCACGCGGCCAGTTTTTTTGATGCCGACGAGGTAAAAAAAACATTGACCTTTAAAACCAGCATCGGGCCTGTGGGAAGGGATTTGACGGGGGTGGGCTTTGCTTATCAGGGAGCGGCAGGTGATTGCGCTTCCACCCGGCGCGCCGTGCTTGTAAATGACGCGGAAAACGACTCCCGCTTTACCAAAAAGGTTGACTACGGCACGGGTTTTAAAACCAAATGCGTACTGGCGATCCCGGCGCTCGCGGGCGGAAAGCTCCTGGGGGTGATGGAATTTATTAATTCCGTCGCGGGCGTTTTTTCGCAGGACGATCTTCTGCTCGCCCAGGCCATAACTTCTTTAACCGCCAGCGAGGTTTACATTAAAAAGCTTGAGATCACCGTCAAGCAGCTTAACCTGAAAGGGGAGAGCACAATTAACAACCTATCTGGCGGTTTTATCGGTTCCGACCTCCAGGGGCAGGTGATATTCTTCAATCCCAAGGCCAAAGAAATATTTGAAACCGGAGAAGATTATCTCGGCCGCAATGTGATCAGCCTTTTCCGGCTTTGCCCCGACCTTATAAACGCCATAGGCGCGGTTTTAAAGCAGAACAAAACTGTGCATCGCCAGGAGTTTAAATGCTCCGTGAACGGCAAAGAAAAAACTATCGGCTACAGCTCCATTAACATGAAAGGCGTGGATGGGGCCGTTATAGGCGCCGGCGTCATTTTCCAGGACATCAGCAACTTTTAAGAGTCTCTTCCATACTTGTCAGATATTCAGTGTCTGCTCGCAAATCTTCCTTCAGTCTTTATCTTTAAGCCTTCCGAAAATTGTTGTGGATATATTTATCTGTAAGTCTGTCAATCAAGACCGACTTCAACTGCAATTTTCGGGTAAACCCTGTAGCGCCGGCCTTATTAAAACGCTAAGAAAGCCAAGAATGCACGTTTCTATTATACTTTGTGTGTAAAAACGGTGGACTTGACAAATAGGAATATTTCTCTATATACTGTTTACTGTTTCGGGGAGTTCTGGAAAATTTTAAGGCAACCAGTGAATCACTTTTCCGCAGGCACGTAATTGCGGGCAGGCTGAGGTTTGTTTTTACGCGACCATAACGGCGTCCGACCGGATCACAACAGGTTTTTTGCCGGGTTATTGGGAATGTGTTAAGGAGAAATTATGAAAGCCTTTAATTGTGTGCTTGCGGGTGTTTTTACGTTTCTTGTCGGAACTAATCTTTGGGCGATTCCCGCCGGGTTTAATGTCCAGGGCCGCCTTACCGATGCTAACGGCATCAATAAGGACGGCACTTTCCAGATAAAATTTTCAGTTTTTGCAAATGATATCGGCGGCTCTCCCGTGTGGGAAAAAAATATGCCGACGGTAATTGTCAAAAACGGGAACTTCCAGATTATATTGCAGGGGCAGGGTGACAATTCAGCTCAACTTGAAAGTGCCGTAAAAGACCTTGAGGTTGCTTATGTAGAAATAAAAGTCGGGACGGAACCGCCGCTCGTCCCCAGGCAACCTTTGCTGCGCTCCCCATTTTCCCCGCCCGATAATTTTGTGGGTGCGGTGATGTGGTTTTATCGCACTTCCTGCCCCAATGGGTTTATTAAGGCCGACGGGACTCTTATAACCCAAGCAGCGTATCCTAATTTAGCTTCCGCTATGGGTAAAACCGGAAACTTTAATCTACCCGATTTGAGGGGTGAGTTCATAAGAGGTGTGGATGATGGGCGGGGCGTTGATCCAGGGCGCATGTTGGGTTCTGCGCAGACGGATGCATTTCAGGGGCATAAGCATAGCATGCCCGGTTTATACACGCAAGCGTGGCCGGGACAAGGAGGATTTGTCGGCCCCGGAATGTTTGAGGGGCAGATACCGAACAGGACATACACCACCAACGCGTTGCCGGTAGACGATGGTCAGAGTGGAACGCCTCGTGTTGCCGCTGAAACCCGCCCGCGGAACGTGGCATTGCTGCCATGCGTGAAGTATTGATGAAATCTAAAAGTTTGCACTTATACCAATTAAACGGAGGAAAAATATGAATGCACGATGGATTTCGATTCTGGGACTGTTGGGGGGTATTATTGGTCTTAACGCCTCCGGCCAGGAAACCTCTGCGCCTTTTCATCCAATAGCGCTTTGGGAGAGCAATGCTTCCAAAGGCGTGCTGCTTGTCGCTCCGGGAGAAATGTTGATTATTGATTCAAAGGGCGACAAATACGGCAAAGTGCACGCGAAGGAGCCTGTATATGGCGCTACTATATCGCCTGACGGCAAAAAACTGGTATATATCACCGCAACCGGGCTCTGGCTGGCCAAACTTGAAAGCGGCGCTAATTATCTGGTCTCAAGCGGGGTCTGCGGTTTTTTTCATTGGAATGTCGACGGATTAAGTTTTTTATTCTCAGTTGATGAACGCGGGAAGGATGCACCTTCTTCTGTTTCAAGTATTAAATTCTTCTGGGCCGACGGGGACGGGAAGAATTTAAAACAAGTGTATCCGTGATTCGGAATAAGTGGGGTGGGTCTGACGAAACAGTTGCAGATGAGCTCCGGCGGCATTACGCCCTTTTTTATAAAGGGGGAATGTCAGCAGGGGCCAGGTGATAATCTGTAGTCGGTCATTTCTATGAGCAGCGTCCCTTATTGCCTTCTGCTTAAGGCAACATTGAATTGCCTTCCCGTTGGCGCGTAAGTGCGGCTAGGCCTTGGTTTTTTACGCCTAAAGGCATCGGGAACGAGGCGGGTTTAAGCAAAGTCTTGGAACAAAAATGACCAGAGCTTTGGGAAACATGAAAAACAAAAGGGCCATTCTATCGGGGATATTTATTGTGCTGGCCACCTTGTTCGGTGGAGAAACGAATATTTCCGCCCGTATGCAGGCTACTGTTAGCGGAGTGCTCGCCGCACAAATTATCTTTCTGGATCCGACGCGGGAAGTTAATGCGTATCGTAATGGCGCTCTCTGGGTGACATTCTGGGACAATGGCAACGGTATTACATCGGGACATGTTGAAGGGGGAATGGATGGCTCCACTTGGGTTCCGGAGCGCTACTGGGAAATCTTTCCTGTGATAGCCCCCGGGGTATATAATTTTCATGTCACATATTCAGTGCCCTGTTCAAACCCCAACACAACCCCCGGCGGGCACTCATGCGCTCCGATTACCTGGTCGGCGCATATTGGGATTGGATACTCAGAGGTTACAACCATGTATCTTTATAACCAGCCAACTCTGAATCTAACGCTAAACTATGGGGAAACGATGTACGGTACGATTATCGTAGACGATGCCGGGCAAACCAGGAAACTGGAGAAAGCACCTGAAACGGATAACCAGGAAAACCTGGTTGGCTCGCTGCTGCCGAAACCGCTCAAAGTGCAGGTTACGGGAACCGGGGCTATAGCAAAAGAGGGAATCCCGGTTTCTTTTTCCGTGATTCCGGCCACGGCGAATTACTCCTTCTCTGAAACAGGATCCGTGAAAACCATCACGGTGAATACTATTGCCGACGGCACCGCCTCGGTCCCGTTCAGGCTGGGCACAGTGTCCGAGACATATTCTATAAAGGCCGTATGCGATAGTTGTGCTGCAGGAAAAGAGGTGACTTTTTCGGCTAAGGCTTTAACAAACGAGCAGGTGACAGAATTATCTATTGTTCAATGCGATAAGTATGCGACTGTTGACACTAAGGTGCGCAACGCGTTTATTGTGAGGGTGTTCAATACATTGACGCGTAAGGGTGAAGAAAATTGGATGGTAAATTTTTCCACAGAGACATTTCCCATAGGGGCCGTTGGGCAAAAAGCTTCTCCGGCTACTGGGGCTACAAATGAGCTTGGAATAGCTTTTGGATCGCTTTGGACGGGGGGTAAAACAGGTGGATATGTTTTTGCGGCCGATTGTCCGTCCTGTCAAAAGAATCGTCGGGTAAGTTGCTCCATCCAAGCCGGAGCGCTGCCTGATGTGATGGCTGTGCCGCCTGATGAGGGGCCCGAGGCAGGGGACCCGTCCGAAACGCCTATGCTGCGCATCAGCAACATAGACTATCCCAACGATGACGTCTCGTTCACCACTAATTTCGGTGAAAGCAAGATAAAACTGGCCGCGGACCTGAAACCCGATACCCCGGAGTACAACACACTCTCCGGTGACATAGCTTGGTCTGTGGAAGATTCGCCTGCTGACGCCATGGACAGTGGGGACCTCGTCGATCCCGCAAAAGGTCCAGCTACGGAATTCTATGTGAATCACCCGTACGTGCCCACGGCAGAAAAGGGCCGTCTCCTACCGTTAAAATATAAGCTCCAGGCAAGCGTAATGACGCCAAAGGGCCTTGTAAAATCATACCCGAGACATATCAAACAAGATGCCATAGACAAGTGCCGACAGGAGTATATTGATTATGTTACACCTACTGGCAAAAAACTGGATGTTTCGGTAGTCCCACGAAGCCGATTTTCACCTGGGGTAAACAGTGAATTCGTCCTAAATCCATTAGATTGCTATGCGTATATTTATCCAAGCCGCGCCCAGGAAGTATTAAATTTACGTGAACTATATAAAGGCACCTTTGAAACTGAGGTTAAAAGCGGATATCGTAGCCCACGAAAAAACTTTAATACGCCTGGAGCTTCTGAAACAAGCTGGCATATGTATGGAAATGCCGTTGACATATCTCCAAATCCAAATACCAGCACTAATAAAAACATCCTGTGGCCAAGTATTGCTTCGCCCAAGATGTTGGAGAAAAGCTCTACGCCAAATGTCATCTTGAAGTATTTGACCTCTGGCGAAGTGAAAATAATTAGAAATCGTAATTTTAATACAAAATATAACCCAAAGGACACAAACGGAGATGGAATCACGGATACTATTCAAGACGGCGACACAATTCTACAGGTAAAAGACTTGCCGTGGGATACGCTTAAAAAATATTTGGCCGACTCAAATACTAATGGGGTACCAAACATCCTTGAAAACACTGAATGGATGCACCTTGGGGAATAACGGAGAAATTATGCGTAAAAATAGATTGTTTTTGTGCTGCGCGACAGGCTTCATGTTGGTTTTTGGAAAAAGCTTTTCTGCCGGTGGAATAGTTCTCGTGGATACCAGTTCCATGACAGCGGAAGAAATAGCGCAAATGCGGACAGAAACCCTTGAGCGGACAAAAGCCAAAATTGATTATTGTCTGGAGAACCTCGGCAAAAAATTTTCCGAGGTTGACTTGAAAAAGGTGGGGGAACTTGGTCTATATAGTGATGTTGGTGTTATAACCTACGGGTTGATAGCTGATAAGTATGAAATGGTTTACCGCGATAGCAATAAGGCTGCAGATTATTATTACCTGGAATGGAAATACAGTAAAGATTTGCCCGATGGAGAATATGATCCCGGTGGCAATGCTTTGGGTTTGTGGCAGGACGCGGGCCAATATAAGAAAGCTGCAAAATACTGGCAGGAGTATTTCGACGCTTGGGTAAACAGGTTTGACGGCAAGACCTATGAGGAAAGCCTTGCCTCCCTTAACAGATTGAGAGTATCTGATCCAGATGTTACGAGAGATTATGAGAGCATAATGAAACAATGGAATGAAGTTAAGTTACTTACCAAAACAGAAAAAACCAAGCCATTGGAGCCCGCTGTTCAAAATCACGAGTGGTTTTACAGCGGCAAGCAGAAAGACGTTTTAAAAGCGTTAGATTACTACTATCAAAACAAGGTCAAGTTTATGGTAGATAAAGCGGCCAAACATAAGAATCCTGTTATCGTGGATAAGGCGAAGGAATATCTAAAAAGCTGGGATGCTCAATCTTCGGAGAGTACAAAATAGGTAATTGGAAACAAGACATGTTGAAAGAAGCCTATTTGTTTATCACGCTTCTGTTGATGACGTCAGGGGTGTTTGCCTCTGTTCCGATGTCAATTGGTAACAGGGGAAGCATCATTGTTCCTTTCTATAATAATCCAAAAAGCACTGCCCCTGTTGAAGGAGTGATGGTTGCCGCTACCGCATCAGTTCCTGGTCTAAATGTCCTAAATACTTCCTTCCCTGGACCCGTTTCCATATTCCCAGGATGTACCACATATTTACATGTTGATTTTGAAATTGGAGATGATTACAACCTCATCAACCAGGTAGCCGAAATTACCATTAATTTAACCCATTCAAGCCCAAACTTCATGCCGGTTTCCCGACAATGGGTTTATAAGACGCAAAATCTATTCCGCACTATGCGCGGTGACTGTTTGGAACCTGACAACATCTTTTGCGGTGAATATTTATCGCCCGACACTGATTTGCCGAGCACGGAGATTGTTTTTGACGGCCCTGAATTTGTTAACGACAATGGAGCGATTTTTATCGCTACGTATGCCCTAACAAATATTATTGGAGGCGATACATATGTAGACGACAGTGATATATCAGGAGTCGCCATAACCGGTTATAAACTTGAGGTTCAGCCCGCAGATTTTGAGGGGCTGACTCCGGTTGTTGACTCGATTGCGCTACCCGAAGGTCCACACACGCTTTATTTCGCAAGCAGGGACTATGCTGGGAATACAGAGGCTATAAAATCCTCAACTATTTATGTTGACGGCACTGCTCCGGGTGCCTCATTATCACTTAAGGCCGACGGGGCAAGCCCCAGCCCATGGAAAAATATCAAAGAATACAATCTTTCTTGGACCAACCCCGCTGATGTTTCCGGCATAGCCGGGGCGCGGGTGAAATTCAACGGGTTGGCGCCTGTTTCAAATGATGAGGGGGATTTCTTCTTCGGGCAGGATTCGCTTGTTTACCCTGCCCCGGACATAGTCAACGGCCAGAATATTATATGGGTCTGGCTTGAAGACAACGTAGGAAACTCGGATCCGTCAACAGCTGTGCAGTTGACCCTGCGCTACGATGATATTCTCCCTGTTTCTACAGCCGCCAGCCCGGAGTTAAGTAAAAACAATGTTGTGGTAGTTTCATTCACTTCCGGCGACGAAGGCGCGCCCGAGACCGGCAGCGGGTTGGATAAAACCATTCTGTGGCACAGGAACAATTCCCTGGAATGGTCGTCTTCAACTTATGTTTTATCCGGCCAAAACGGAACCTTTAACTTCAACACACAGGGCATAGAGGGATTATGGGAATTCTACACGCAGGCTTTTGATAAGGCCGGCAATTCCGAAACCGCCCCGAATTCTACTACCCTCGCTAAAGCCGCAACATTTGTGGACGTGAGCCCGGCCGTTATCTCCAATATAAAAGCTACGGCGGTCTCGCCCGATTCCGCCGTTATAGAATGGACCACAGATGACGAAACCGCCGCTGTTATAGATTACGGCAGAACTATTTCATTTGGCAGCCAATTTACTGAAACGTCTTCGGGGAAAACCCACAGCGCCACGTTAACGGGGCTCCCGAACCCCGCCGATATCTACTTTAAGATAACCGCAACCAACAGGACCGGCCTGACGGCGGCAAGCGCGGCCAATTCCTTTAAGACGCCGTTGAATATCAGCTATGATACCGACATTTTCGGCGTTATAGATTACTCGCAGCCGGTCACCCTTTATATCACCAATCCCGATATCAGCTCGGCCACGTTCGTGGTCAACGGGCAGACCTGGAGCGGCTCCGTGAGCACTTCGCAGCCGGTGCAGGTATACGTGGATCCGGTAGTGACCGGCGGGGGCACGCACATCATAAACGTAAGCGCCGACGGCTATGAATATTTCTCCGGGTTTGTGGTGGATACGGCTACACGGTCCGTTAAACTTGCGCGGCTTGTAGTTTCCGCCGGCGGGTTAATGAGCGAACCGCAGGCGGGCCAATCCGCTGTTGACGCGACCGTCGGCCAGGCCGTGCAGGAAGAGATGCAAAGCGCCGGGAGCAGACTGTATCTTGGTTATTACGCCGGCATAGACCCGGTTGCCCCCGGCCAAATAAGTGATTTAACGGCGCAAACCGGCTCCAACAAAGGCGAGATAGTTTTAACATGGACAACGGCGGGCGACGACGCGAATGTCGGGACCGCGATGAAATATGATTTAAAATATTCAACCGAGCCTGTAAATTCTGAAAATTTTAATCTTGCCCAAACCATTTTAAATCCCCCTTTGCCTGAAAAAGCGCCGGCATCGCAAAATTTCACAGTTTCGGGGTTGGACGACGGCACAACCTGTTATTTTGCCTTGAAAGTTTTTGACGAGTTATTAAATTATTCGCTGTCAAATACTGCGACAGCGCAGACCCTTCAAGTCAGCCGAAGCACGACATCGGTTAACAGCCAGCCCGCTGTTGAAATAATTTCAAAAAACCCGGATATTTCAGTTGTAGAGGTTTCAACAACTGCGTTTAATCCGACGGTTGCCGTTGCTACCGCGTCGGCGGAGGGGCAGGGCTTGATATTTTTCAGCGGGCTCTATGAGATAATCAAAACCGGCCTGGTTGAAAGCGCCACAATATATTTCAGGCATGAGGAGCAGGGAATTGAAATAGAGCAAAATCTTGCGATTTACAAGTTTAATTCCGCGGACGGGAGATGGACGCAGCTTGTGTCAGCCGTTGACGCGGAAAACAACACAATAATGGCAGTCGCGTATAATTTCTCATATTTTGCGGTTTTTATAAAAGACATAGTTCCGCCTGTTACTACAGTCAAATATGAAAACGGCAGGCAGTACGACGATTTGACCGGGAACCTGTTCATTACATCAGTCACATTACTGAGCTTGTCGGCATACGACCCCAAAATAGGGACGCGCGAAGGCAGCGGACTTGGCATAACGGAATACAAAATGGATACGGTAATAAAACTCTTTGAGCCGTACACTTTGCCTATCCAGGCGGAAGACGGGCGGCATTACCTGCAATACAGAAGCATGGACAAAGCGGGAAACATTGAACAGGCAAAAGCCATTATTATAAATACGGACAGTTTCGGCCCTGAGATAAATTATTCATTCAGCGGAACGACAAAAACCCTGGCTGAAAATATAATTGCGGTTTTAAATCCGGAGACCACTATTTACATAGACATAACAGAGCCTGAAACCTGGGACAGCCGATTCAAGACAGCCGTATTTGAGCTTGACGGCTCAAGCCGGACAATAACCAGCCGGCACAGCATATATCTTGGTTTAGGCAGACATCAGATAAAAATACAAGCGCAGGACAATCTGGAAAACACAAGTGAAAAAACACTGGAAGTAATAGTCGGGGATGTAATGCCGCCAAGGAGCGAACTTCGGGTAGAGGGCACAGGGTATAGGGTATCCGCCGCTACAGCATCGGCGGACGGGGAGGGAATTGAATATGTGACGGCGAGGACGACTTTTACGCTGACGAGCGTGGACGACCTGATAATTGCGGGAGACGGTGTTGGGCTGGGCGTGAGAAAACAGGGTATAGGGGTCAGGGTAGAGGGTATAGGTCTGACAAGGGCTATATCCTTTGAGAATCCGGAGCCGGGGCAGGGAAAAATATTTGTGTCCACATTCACATTGCAAGTAGAAGCCGACGGGATTTATAACATGACTTGCAATGCCGAGGATATTATCGGAAACGTTGAAGAAATAAAAACATCCACTTATGCGGTGGACAATACGGCGCCTGTGGCGGAACTGACGGTTAGCGGTGCGCGGTTTGCGGTGGACGGGAACACTTACATATCCACAAAATCCTCAGTCGCCATAACAGCGGCGGACCCCGCTATTAACGGCGCCGCTTCCGGTGTAAAAGCCGTCTATTATCAGGTGGCTGAGCAGGCGCTTTCGCTTTATATTTCTTCGTTCACGCTTTCGGAAGGCATTCACCATGTCGCTTTCTATGCAGTGGACAACGTGAATAATGCCGGGAGCTTAAAAACGGTAACGCTTCTGGCTGACGACACCACGCCCAACACTTCGCTTGTGCCGGACGGGAACTATTACATTCCGCTCTCCGGTCAGCATGTCGGCGACTTTTACGCCCCGGCGCGGTTTGCGTATAAACTTTCGGCATACGACCCTGTGGTCAAGGATGTTTCGTCCGGCCCGGCCGTTTCGGAGTACAGGATTATAGCGCTGGACCATTTTAATACCGAGCCGATTGACCCGTCGCCACAGGATCTGGGCAAACCTTTCACGATATTTAATTACGACATCCCCGGCAATTCGTTCGCTCTGGTTGAGGGCATACAGCGCGTGGATTACCGCAGCCGGGACAATGTGTTGAACCTTGAATTAACCAGGACCACGACCATTTTCGTAGACGCCACGCCGCCGATGAGCGCGCTTGTGGTCTCTACTTCAGCCTGCTGCAGCCGGTCCGACGGCCTGGTGGTTAATTCCATGAGCCCGCTGACCGTCCACACTGAGGATCCTGTAATAAAAGGCGTTGTTTCAGGCCCGGCCCTGAGCTATTTCGTTGAGAACGGCGTCAACATCATAACCCGTGACTATCTCAAGGGTCAAATCGCTTATTACCATGCGCCCTCTTCATACGCCGACGGTCCGATTAACCTGACGATATTCAGCGTTGACAATGCCGGCAATAATGAAATGCCGTTCAACGCCAGGGTGGTGTTGGATAATACGCCGCCAGCGGCCCTGATAATCTCGCCCGCGTCCTCCGTTGAAAATCCGGGGTTATGCAAATTAGTGGGGGGAACCGCAGTGAAGGTGATAGGTTCCGTAACGGATAAAGGGACGCATTCCACCGGAGAGGCGTTTGACCATTTTCAATCCTATACGCTTGAATTCGGTGTCGGCGCGGTTCCCGTTTCCTACACTCTCATATCGTCGTCTTCACCGGGTTTCGGCCTTGAGGATGCTGTATTGGGCATATGGAACACTGCCGGTCTGCCGGAAGGGGTTTATACCCTGAAACTTACGGCAAAAGACTGCGCGGGCAATGAAGCTGTTACCACGGTGCAGGTGATAATATCCCAGCCGAAGCTTCTGTTAAGCCTGGGCAGCCGAGGGAACGGTAAAGGCGAGTTCAATGCGCCCTCTTACATAGCGGTGGATTCCACCGACGGCAGTTTCTGGGTGTCGGACACCAATAACGACAGATTGCAGAAATTCAGCTCCACCGGGACATACATCATGGAAATTTCAGCCTGGGGAGGCGAAGATAAAGGGAAAGGGCATAAACCGGAGAGTTTCAACAAACCGCAGGGCATAGCGGTGGACGGCGTGGGAAATCTGTGGGCGGCCGACGGAAACAACGACCGGGCGCTTAAATTCTCAGCCGCTGGACAGTTCCTGCTGGAGCTTAAAGCGGGTTTCAATAAGCCGCATGGCGTCGCCCTTGACACCCAGAACAATCTGTATGTCGCCGACAGGAACAATGACCGCGTTCTCAAGTTCTCGCCGCAAGGAGAGCTGTTGCTGACGATAAACACCGGCATAGGAGCGGACCTGAACAAACCGCAGGGCGTGCTGGCTGTGGACCGGCAGGGCAGGCTGTATGTGACCGACAGGAACAACGACCGCGTGCTGGTCTATGATTCTTCCGGCAGTTTCATAAGGCAGCTGGGTGAGGGTTCAGGCTCCGGTCCGGGACAATTCAACAAACCGGACGGGATAGTGCTTGAGGCCCCGGCATACGCTTTTGTGGCGGATACCAATAATTCAAGGGTGCAGAAGTTCGACCCGTATGGCAATCTGGTTATGGTGTTTGACAGCGCATCTAACGACGCAGAGCCGTTTAATCATCCGGGCGGGTTGGCCATGGATGCGGAGGGAAACCTGTTCGTGGTGGATTCAAATAATGCCAAGGTCAAGAAATTCGGCGCCAAGGGTGAGTTTGTGGTCATCGCTTCGCAGGAAGATGGACATCCGCCTCAGGCGGACGACGAACGCGCGGCTAAGCTGGTTGCCAAAGCCTCTGGCGGTAAAGTCCATCACCCCAAAGGCATAATGGTGGATATTCCGGCGGATGCGCTCGGTTTCGACGCGGAGATAACCATAACGGCAGGGCATAGGGTAGAGGGGTCAGGATACAGAGCGCAAGGCGCGGGACACGGAAAGAAACTGGTGAGCATAACAGCGGGGGTGGAATTCGGCCCGGACGGCACGATTTTCAACAAACCTGTTACTATTTCCATACCTTATGACCCGGCCAGGCTTGCCATCGGAGTTGGCGAGACTGAACTTGCCGTCTTCTGGTGGAACCCGTCGCGGCAGGAATGGGAGGAAATGCCGAGCTCTGTGGATACCCGGCTCAAACTGGTAAGCGCGCAGGCCTCGCATTTCTCGCTTTACACGGTAATGGCGCCGGTAGTAGCGGGAACCGAGTTCGCGCTGGGCGAGATTTATGTGTTCCCAAACCCGGCCAAGGGGGCACAGGTTCCAACCTTCCACATAGAGGCCGGTATAGCGGATAAAGTGACCATAAAAATATATACCGTTTCCGGGCGGCTTGCCCATGAAACTACGCTGACCGGTATGCCGCAGATAATAGACGACGGACACGAATCCGAATACGCCTATGAATACGCCTGGCAGGGGCATATACCGAGCGGGGTGTATTACTACTTTATTGAGGCGCAGAAAGGCGGGCAAAAGCTTAAGAAAACCGGGAAATTCGCCGTTGTGAGGTAAGACGTAAAGCGTGAAGGGTAAAGAGTAAAGGGCAAGAAATATATAGCACAACGGAAAAAAAGTGATAAATTGTAAGTTTCACGCCTTACGCCTTACGAATATTGTGGAGAATAAATTTATGAACAGCTTTATTTACTATTTTTCACGGCCCTGGTTGCTGGGCGCGGCGCTTATATTTATTTTTATTCCTTCTGCTAAAATTAGCCAGGCGCTTGAAAGCGGCGCCGAGTTTCTGCGCATAGACACGGATGCCCGGGCCGGCGCCATGTCCTCCGCGGGCGCGGCTTCCGCTATGGGTATAAGCGCGATAACCTATAATCCGGCCGGAATTGTTTCAATAGGCAAAGGCGAGGCCGCTTTAAGCCACAGCGCCTGGTACCTGGGTTCTGTGCATGATTTTGTGGGGGTGGGCATGGCTTTGGGGAGGGAAGCGGGGATCGGGTCTGGGGGGGCGGGTCTGGGGGCTGGAAGAGTTGTTATTGGTTTAAGTTTTACACGGTTGTCCAGCGGCAGTTTGGAAGGCCGCACGGCAGAGCGTTCCAAGACGGGCGGATACTCGGCCTACGACCAGGCGGCCAGCCTGGCCCTGGCAAAACAGTATGGCCTTTATAGCGTAGGCGGGGCCGTAAAATACATAGAAAGTTCTATAGCGGGTATTAAAGGGACCGGCTACGCGGTGGATTTTGGCTTGAAACGCGGTTTAAGAGGCGTGCCTGTATCCGTAGGCGTTGCGGTGCAGAACCTGGGGCCCGGCATTAAGTATATTTCACAGCGCGACCAACTGCCTTTAAGCGTGAGCGCCGGAATAATGTTCATGCCGGTCCAGGGGTTCATGCTGAACTTTGACGCCAGGCGGTATGTGTATGACAAGTACACCGCCTACAGCCTTGGCACGGAGTATGCCCTGTTTGGCGGGCCGGGGACAATGTCGGGTTTGAGTCTGCGCGGCGGCGTTAACGGCGGGACCGGGCAGAGCGCCGCAGGTGCTTTCAGCGCCGGAGCCGGTATAAAATTCATGAACGCCGACCTTGACTACGCCATGTCGCCGGAAGGCAAGCTCGGCAGCACCCAGAGGATAACGCTTAAGAAGAAATTTTAAAAACCGCCTGTCTGGCGCCGGTTCCCGTCTGTTCCCGCCCCGCCAGTTAGTTTCCGGCCCGTCCCGCTTAATTTATATAATAATGAATCAATGCAATCCGCCGACTTTATTCATCTGCATAACCATTCGGAATATTCCCTGTTGGACGGGATGCTGCGCATTACCGACGGCGAGGGGCATCCTTCCGAATTCTTGAAGTCTCTTTCCGATAAAAAAATTCCCGCGCTCGCCATTACCGACCATGGCAATATGTACGGCGCCATGGAATTTTATTTCACCGCCCGTCCGCTTAACCTGAAACCCATCATCGGCTGCGAGGTTTATACCACCCGCGGTTCCAGGCTTACCAAAGACAAAAGCACTACCCGCAGGGATATCGGCCATATGACGGTGCTGGTCAGGAATTACAAGGGCTATCTGAATCTGATGAAGATGGTTTCAAAAAGCTACACCGAGGGATTTTACCACGACCCACGTGTGGACAACGAACTGCTCTCGCAGTATCACGAGGGGCTGGTATTCCTTTCCGGCTGCCTTAAAGGCCATGTGGCCAGAGCATGCGCGGCGGGTAATGTGGACGAAGCCGCCAAAATAGCCTGCGAGTACCGCGATATAGTGGGCGCCGGCAATTTTTATCTTGAGCTGATGGACCACGGCATACCGGAGGAAAGTTTGGCTCTTAAAAATCTCCTTGAGGTGGCGAAAAAAACCGGTCTGCCCGTTGTCGCCACAAATGACTGCCATTACCTGAAAAAAGAAGACTGGGAAGCGCACGACGCGCATATCTGTATTTCCACCGGTTCGCAGGTAAGCGACCCCGGCCGTATGCGCATGAGCACCCATGAATTGTACTTCAAGAGCCAGGAAGAGATGGTAAAGCTTTTTTCCCATACCCCGCAGGCCGTTAAAAACACGCTGGAAATAGCGGGGCAGTGCGACCTGCAAGTGGAAACCGGCAAATTGTATCTGCCCGTTTTTAAAATACCGCCTGAGTACGAAAAATACAACGCTGACGGGAAAAATGAAGGGGATTTCCACTATCTGAAGGATTTGTGCGAGGCCGGGCTTAAAACAAAAGTTCCCGGCGCCGGAGAAGCTTACCGGAAACGGCTGGCGTATGAACTGGAAGTGGTGGGCAGGATGGGATTCGCGAGCTATTTTCTGATAGTCATGGATTTTATACGCTACGCCAGGGCGAACGCCGTACCGGTAGGGCCCGGCAGAGGTTCCGGCGCGGGCTCGCTTGTAGCTTTCACCCTTGATATTACCCGTGTGGATCCGCTTGTAAACGGCCTGCTTTTTGAAAGGTTCTTAAACCCGGACCGCAAGAGCATGCCTGACCTGGACATCGATTTTGCCGACGATGGCCGCGAAAAAGTGGTGGAATACGTCAGACAGAAGTACGGCGCAGCCAATGTGGCCAATATCATAACTTACGGCACCATAAAGTCTAAAACCGCGGTGCGCGATGTGGGGCGGGTTATGAATATTTCGCTTGTCGACGTGAACGCCATCTGTAAGCTTATCCCCGAGGGGGAAACGCTTTATCAGGCCGTAAATACCTCGGCGGAGATGAAGGAATACGCTCAAAAGGACCCCAATGTCAGGAAGATGTTTGAAATAGCCGTAAAAATTGAGGGTTTAAGGCGGCACACCGGGGTACACGCGGCCGGCGTGCTGATAACCAAAGAGGAACTTACTAATTATACCCCGCTTTCAAACCGTAACACCAAAAATGTCCTCACCAGCCAGTATGACGGTAATATGCTGCCGAAGCTGGGGCTTTTAAAGGTGGATTTCCTCGGCCTGCGCACGCTTACCATCATAGAAACAGCCTCAAAACTGATCAAGGACAAAGACAAGGATTTTGACATCTACGGCATCTCGCTTGAAGACGAAAAAACCTTTCAATTACTATGCGACGGCCGCACAACGGGCGTGTTCCAGTTGGAATCTGAAGGCATGAAAAAACTGATAAAGGGCCTTAAACCTTCCCAGTTCAGCGATGTGTCGGCCCTGGTGGCTCTTTATCGTCCGGGTCCGATACAAAGCGGAATGCTTGAGCAGTTCGTAGACCGCAAGCATGGCCGCAAAAAGATAGTTTATGATCATCCTCTCCTTGAACCGATACTTAAGGACACTTACGGCACTATGGTTTACCAGGAACAGGTGATGGAGATTTCAAAAAGCCTGGGCGGCTTCACCCCCGGAGAGGCTGACGGGTTGAGAAAAGCCATGGGCAAAAAAAACGCCGAGGTTATGGAGGAAGCGCGCGCTAAATTTGTAGACGGAGCCAGGAAAAAAGATATTTCCCAGAAGCTGGCCACCAAAGTTTTTGACCAGATGGCGCAGTTCGCCGGCTATGGTTTTAATAAATCGCATTCTGTCGCCTACGCCCTGGTGGCTTACCAGACCGCCTGGCTTAAGGCCAACTATCCGGTGGAATATATGTCCGCTATTTTGACCAGCGAAATAGGAAAAAGCCCCATAGGATCCGAGGACAAGGAAAATAAACTGGTCACTTATGTGGGAGAAGCCCAGGACATGGGCATAGAGATCCTGGGCCCGGACGTTAATTGTTCGGTTGGAACCTTTGCCATGGAAGAGCGCTCCGGCAAGCCGGCTCTGCGCTTTCCACTTACGGCGGTAAAAAATGTGGGCGAGGGAGTGGTTGAAGCGCTTGTGGCGGAAAGGTCTAAAAACGGGCTTTTCAAATCTTTTGAAGAATTCACCATGCGCGCCGATTCAAAACAGCTGAATAAACGGGTAATTGAGTCGCTTGCGAAGGCTGGGGCCTTTGATTGTCTGTTTCCCGCCAAGGAGGCCCCGCTGTCCCGTACCCGCGCTATAGCGGCGATAGACGCTTTTGTGGCCGGCTCCGGCAAGCCGGTCCGTGACGCGAACCAGGACATGCTGTTCGCCCCGGCGGCGGACGTTGATTCCGGGCTTAAAAAAGATAAAGGGCCCCATGTTTTAAGCGAGCACGCCATATTGAAAAATGAAAGGGAGGTGCTGGGCTTTTATTTTTCAGGCCATCCCCTTAACAGCTTTCGCCGCCAGATAAGCATGCTGGCGAGTTCAACCGTGGAAAAGGTTTTAAACGGCGGCTTTGAAGACGGCGCTATGGTGCGCGTGGCGGGCATAGTATCGCAGTTTAAAGCCATGCAGACCAAGAAGGGCGACGCCATGGCTAAACTGGAAATTGAGGATCTTACCGGAAATATAGGGGTATGTCTGTTCCCCAAAAAATACGCCGTTTTCGGTTCGCAGATGTCGCTTAATAAAATGGTGGTAATTTCCGGCAGGGTGCAAAAATCCAATTTCGGGGAAAACGCTTTTGAACTGATAGCTGAAGAGGCCATGGGTCTTTATGAGGCCATGAATAAGTGGGGAAAAAATCTGCTTATAGAACTGCCGGAGGGCATGCTTTTTGACGAGAAGCAGCTCTCTGAGCTTAAAAGCGCTATTGGTAAAAGCCACGGCTATTGCCCCGTTTATTTAAGGGTGCAAACCAAAGCCAAAAACGCCTATGTGATAGAAACAGGCGAGAGGGTGGCTTTCAGCGAGGTCCTGTTCAGGGATATAGAAAAACTACTGGGGGATAAAACATGGCAAGTGGAAAGCGGATTCTGATAGCGGACGACGATCCGGATATAGCCGATTTGCTGGAGACATATTTCAGGAAAGGCGGCTACGAGGTAACCGTGGTTGTTAACGGAAAGGACGCTCTGCAGCGGGCGGAAAACTCCAAATTCGATCTGGTGCTGCTGGATGTGATGATGCCCTACATTGACGGCTACCATGTGGCCAGCGAAATCACCTCCAAGTTCGGCGCGAACGCGCCTAAAATTCTCATAGTAACTTCCCGTGATGTGGCAAGCGAAAGGGGAATGGCGCTTTTAAGCGGCGCCTCCGATGCCGTGCAAAAGCCGTTTACTCTTGAGGAACTAGACGCGAAGGTTAAAGCTTTGCTGGAATAGCCGGCTGACAAGAAGGTAACAGGCAGCAGGTTGCAGGTGCCAGGCGGAGGGATGGGAGGGGCAGAAAGTGTCAGGTGTCAGGTTTTTTCAGCCTGCCGCCTGTAGCCTCCCGACTGATATATTTTCTAAAATAACAATATCGCCGGTATTCCAAAAAGGAAGGTTTGAAATGAAAAAGGTAACATTATGTTTGCTCGCTCTTACGGTGGTTTTAATGGCGGATTCCAGTGTTATGGCAGAAAAGAATAAAAATGGAGATATGGTTTTGCCGGACACGGAACTGATAGACGCGCCCACTGCGGGCATACTTGATTATTACGGGTTTATGGTGAAAACCCGGTTTTATTCCGGCGGAGGGGTGCTGGGCTTTTTAAATTTCGGAGTGCAGGAAAGGCTGAACCTGGGGGCTTCCATGACGGTTGACAGCCTGGTGGGTTCCGGCTCTCCGGTAAAAATGCGCAAGCCGGAAATACGCGTTAAATTCCGCTTTTACGACGGTGGATATTATATACCGGCGCTTGCCGTAGGATACGAGGGGCAGGGATATTACTACGACCCGGCGGACAAGAAATACCTGGAAAAGGGCAGAGGTCTTTACCTGGCGGGGTCGAAGGAAATCGGGGTTCCAAACCTGATGGCGCACGGCGGCTTCAATGTTTCCGATTTTGACAAAAACTATCTTTTCGGATTCATAGGCGCAAGCTATACTTTGGAAGATAAAGTAGCTTTCCTGCTTGAATATGACAACCTTTTCCATTCAGCCGAGCCCTCAAGATTGAACGCCGGAACCAGGATCTATATCACGCCCTATTTTCAACTAGACCTGGCGGTGCGCGAGATCGGCCAGAACGGGCATTTTGACAATGCCCTGCAAACTTCCAGGAAGCCGGAGCGTATAGTGCAGATGAGGTATAACACAAACTTTTAACAATGCCGTATTGCCATAGGCGGAAAGGCTGCCATAGGCCATAAATCATAGCGCAAAGCGCTATGATTGCCATAAGCCATATGCTCTAAGCTATAAACTGTAAGGAGACTCCTAAAAAACCATAGGGCTTACGGCTTATGGCGGGCGCAGCGCCCTTATGGCGTACGGCAAATGAAAATATTTTCAAGGAGAAAAAGGATATGCCTAAAAAAATAGGGATTTTAACCGGCGGGGGCGATTGCCCGGGGCTTAATCCGGCCATACGCGGCTGTGTGTACGCGGCCGAAAAATTCGGCTACCAATGCGTGGGAATTACCGACGGCTGGAAAGGGCTGGTGGAAGGCCTTGCCGTGCCTTTAAATAAGGAGCAGGTGGAATACATCATAGGCAAAGGCGGCACCATACTTGGGACTTCCCGCACCAATCCCTTCAAAAAAGAGGGAAATGTCAAAAGCTGTCTTGATAATTTCAAGAAGCTTGATCTTCACGCCTTGGTCGCCATGGGCGGCGAGGATACCCTGGGTGTGGCAACCCGCTTTCACAAGGAATATAAGCTGAATGTTGTGGGCGTGCCGAAAACCATGGATAACGATCTTAACGCCACAGATTATACTTTTGGTTTTGACACTTCAGTCACCAGCGCTATGGAGGCCGCCGAATCCCTTATTGACACGGGCCGCAGCCATCACAGGGTGATGGTGCTTGAAGTTATGGGACGCCATGCCGGCTGGGTGGCTCTGTTTACGGCCATAGCTTCTTCGGCAGATTATGTGTGCATACCGGAGAAAAAAATAAATACGGCGGATATCGTTCTGAAAATAAAGGAAGTTTACGCGCGAAAGCATTTCGCGTTAGTGGTAACAAGCGAGGCCTCCGAGCTTGAAGAGGCGGGGGAAAGCGCGGCCATGCGCGAAGTAGACCAGTTTGGCCACGTGATATTAAGGGACCGCGGTATGGGCGAGCGCATAGCGGGTTTTATAGAAAAACAGACCGGTATAGAAACCCGCGCGGCCGTTATCGGCCACATACAGCGCGGCGGCGCACCCACGCTTTTTGACAGGATGCTTGCCACCAGAGTAGGCGTAAAGGCCGCGGAACTGGTGCGCGACGGCCAGTTCGGCATGATGAGCGCGCTCGTGGGCAATAAGATAACGGGTGTGCCGCTTGAACAAGCGACAGGCGAACTGAAGACCGTCTCAAAAGACTGGCTTGAACTGATGGAAGTTCTTTTCTAAACATTGTAGCCATAGGCGCAATGACTGCCATAAGCCGTATGCTTTTTTAGGGGTTTCCTTACCGCTTATTGTTTAGGGGCTATGGCTTATGGCAATCATAGCGTTTTGCGCTATGATTTAGGGCCTATGGCAGGCAAATTAAGGAGCATTTATGACCGATAATACGCAGCCGAAACCGGCGCAGCAGTTTCAGCGCAAGACCATAATGATAAAAAAGAGCCTTCAGTACCGCTATATGGCTCTGATATTCTTCAGCGTCTTCATAGCTTTTGTGATAGTCGGGCTTGATACGCTGTGGACCGTTTCAAAAGTGGTGGGAGAACATCCCATGATGGTGCCGCTGCTTGAAGAACTGTCATCTATGATGCCTCTTTTCGCCATAAAGGTGGCGATGTATATGGTGATAGTGCTTATAGTTTCGGCTGTTATCTCGCACCGTATGGCGGGGCCTATTTTCAAGTTTGAAAAAAGCTGCATCACCGTGGCCGGGGGGGATCTTACTCACAGAGTATATTTAAGGAAAGGCGACCAGCTTACCGACCTGCAGGATCAGTTCAACAATATGATGGAAGCCGTGCATGAAACAACCCGTGTCATGGACGAATTCGGCAAAAAGGCCGTGCTGGCCCATCCGGACCTGAAACCTGAGGCGGAGACTCTCTCAAAAAAAATATCGGAGATAATGCCGAAATACAAGCTCTAAAAAGCTGGTAGGCTTGTAGGCTGGTATGCTTTTGGGGAATTCCTGCATTAGGCCTGCAAGCATACTCGCCTACCAGCATACCAGCAGTTTAGTAACTCAAAATATGCAACAAAAGCTCCTGGTTCTTTTTATAGCGCTTTTTTCTCCGGGCGCTCTTTTTGCCCAGCGTGTTCAGGATGCTTTAACCTTAGACGAGGTCATAAAACTCTCCGTTAAAAACAATCCGGCCGTTTTATCCGCTGAACAGGGTACTATTATTTCAAAACAGCGTGTGCGCGAGGCGCGATTCCTCAGGCTGCCGCAATTTTCTCTTTCCGGCACTTTCAGCCGGGTTAACCTTGAATACCCCACGGTGCTGGGCCCCGAGCTTGGCAACCGCTATCTTCCCGCCGAGATAAGCGATAATTTTTACAGTCTCAGGGCTTACGCCCTTCAGCCGCTCTATACCGGCGGCCGGAACACCAGCGCCCTTCGCCTGGCCCAAACGGCGCATAACCGGGCCAAGGTTGACTATGAAACGGTAAAAAACGATGTCGTTTACAGCGCGAAAAAAACTTTTTACGCGGCGCTTTACGGTAAGGCGCTGTATTCCTGCGCGGCCCGCTGTCTTGCCGGGGCCGAAGCGCTTTCCGCCGGATTTAAACGAGATTCCTTTGAAAATATTGAAGCGGAACTGGCCGTGGCCAGGCTGCGCTCCCAGCTGCAACTTTCAGAAAAAGATCTTGAAGCCGCCAATGCCGCGCTGGCGAGTCTGCTGAACCGTGAGCCCGGATACCAGCCCGCCATCACGGGTGAATTCGCGCCGCAACCGGTAAAAGAGGATATTAAGAGAAGTCTTGTAACGGCGATGGAATCCCGTTCCGAGATGCGGAGCGGGATTTACAGGGCTCAAATGGACGAAATAGCTGTGAATATGGCAATGTTTCGGCGCTACCCGAATGTTTATCTGGGCGCGAGTTATGATGTTATCGGTTATAGGGCCGCTCTTCCGGGCAGCTCTATAAAGTCAAATAACTGGATGGCTTCCGTTGGCATCAATTTTCCGCTTTCCTACGATATCTGGACCCAGGTTCTGCAAAGGAAAGCCCAGCAGCGCCAGGGGGATTTAAAAAGGGTGGAGCTGCAGGATAATATACGCTTTGAGATAACAAGCACCTATAAAGACCTTGAGTTCTGGCAGAAAGAGGCGTGGAACCGTAAAGCGCTTTTTGAGCGCCTTACGGAAGAATATGCCCGGGCCCTGCGCGGTAATAAAGCGTCAATACAGGCCATGCGCTCACTTTACCCGTTGTGCGATTTTGAAAAAAGCTATCTTGAAAGCGTTCATAATCAGCTGCTTGCCAGAATAAAGCTAGAGTGGGCTCAGGGAAGGGATCTGGAGAAGTAGCAAAAGGAGCGAAGCTCCTTTTGCTGTCACAAGTTGCAAGTCACATGTCACAAGCGTAGTTAGTTGCAAGTCTCATGTCTCAAGTCACAAGTGAAGAATGAGAGTTTGCTTGAGACTTGTAACCTGAAACTTGTGACTTGTAACCTGTGACTTGTGTCTAATCTCTGTCTATGCGTTTTTCACTACTGATACTATTTTTCTGCGCCGCACTGGCTCCGATGCCGGGATCGGTCTTCGCGGGGGACACCGCGGCTGCGGTGTCCCCAAGCGACGACGACATACTGCGCGGGGCGCTTTGGACCAGGCTTGTCCTTTCAAAGCCTCCGAACCGCCCCACGGTAGGGCTTGCCCTTTCCGGCGGCGGAGCAAGAGGCTTTGCCCACGCGGGCGTGCTTGAGGCGCTTGAATACGCCGGATTTCCCATTGATATGGTTTCCGGCACTTCCATGGGGGCTGTTGTCGGTTCGCTTTACGCTAAAGGCGTGAGCGTTGAGGACATATGGAAGTTCGGAGTTGACGCCGCGCAGCACGAGGTTGCGCGCGATTTCAAGGCTGTCAGGCTGCTTAAACTGCTGCGCGCCGACAAGCTTATCACTCCCACCTATATTGAACGCTTTATTGACAGCCACCTTGGGAAATTAAGTTTTGAAAAACTGAAACTCCCCTTTGCCTGCGTGGCCATGGATTTCCGGACCGGAGAAAAAATAATTTTTACGGAAGGCGAACTGGCGTCTGCGGTACGGGCCAGCGTCAATCTGCCCGGTATTTTCGCGCCGGTGCAATACCGCCACCGCTACCTGGTTGACGGCGGCGTGGTGGATTTTATCCCCATAGACGCGGCGCGAGGGCTTGGCGCCGACTGGGTGCTGGCGAGCGTCACCGAAAGCCTTCCGGGTGAAATGCCGGAGAATGTGCTTTTATCGCTTTTGCAGGTTATAGATATAAGGGGCTCAATGCTCGCCAGTAATTCGGAAAAGGACGCCGATTTCCTCATAAAGCCCGTGGTGGCGGACATACAGGTGGCTGATTTTGAAAAATGCGCCCAGGCGGGGGACGCCGGAGTTGTTGAGGCTTCAAAACGACTTGAGAAAGCGGAAGAATCGCTGCTTGTCAGTTCCATCCCGCTGTTATTTACCAAACCATGAGAAAAACCATCCTGCTGTTTTTTTTAACATTTTTGCCGGTTGACGGCTTTTGCTTTTTTTTCGGCCGGGGAGCGGACAGGACTCCTGAAATGTTTGAGGCTATGCGCTCTGATTTTGAGAAAGGCGATTGCGCCTCCGTCGTTGAGAAAGCCGGTTCTTTTTTAAATGAGAGGCCGTCTTCCGTACTTAAGGAGACAGTTTTTCAATACATGGGCCGCTGTTACGAACGGGAGGGGCTTGCCGACAGGGCTATAAGCCTGTATCAGCTGGCTTCGGGGCTTTACCCTGGAAATTATTTTTTTGCCGCCCGCCTTGCCGAAATATACCTGGATGCCGGGTTTTACGAAAATTCTATAACACTTTTTACGAAAATTATTTCCGTCCGCCCCGGCGATTTAGAGGCGAATCTGGGCCTTGCCAGGGCGTATGCCAGGCTAGGGTTTCTTTCCAGGGCAAAAAAATATTATTCCAGGGCTGTGGCGCTGACTGATTTTGGCGATTTGGCGGCGCTAAGAGAATATGCTTCGCTGATGATCAAGAAGCGGGATTGGCCGGAAGCTTCCATGCTGGCGGAAAAGGGGAGGAACGCGGAGCCCTCAGACGCTTTCTGGCCGCGGACCCTGGCGCAGGTTTGGGCGGGCAAGGGTGATTATGAACAGGCCCTGGCTTACATGAATTCAGCGGTTAAGTTTTCCCCAAAAAGCCGGCCTCTGGCGCTTGAAAGGGCGCTTTATCTGGTTTTATCCGGCAATACCGGTTCGGCTGTAATCGGGGCTGATGAGGCGCTGGCTAAGAGTCCAAGCGACCCGCTGGCCGCGCTTATAAAGGCCATGGCGCTTTTTAAAGAAGGGGAAATTGACAAGGCGCGAAGCTATTTCGAGTCCGCCGTCAGGGACGGAGAGCCCTTTACGGCGAAAATAGCCGGGGCGTTTCTCAAAATTACAGGGGCCAAAAGATGAAACTTGATTTTTTTAAGATGTCCGGCGCGGGAAATGATTTTGTGCTGCTGACAGGCCCCGCGCTTTTTCCCCAAAAGGGCCAAAGCGCGGGGCTTAAAAAGCTGGCAATTAAACTTTGCTCCGCCAAAACAGCTGTAGGGGCCGACGGGCTTTTATATGTAAACAAGGCGGGGCGCTCCGCCATAAGAATGCGTTATTTTAATTCGGATGGTTCCGAAGCTTTTTGCGGCAATGGCTCGCGTTGCTCCGCCTGGTGGGCTTACGCTTCCGGTCTGATGAAAAAGAAAAAATTTTCCCTTAAAAGCATAAGCGGCAGTCTGCCGGTTGAAATAATTTCGCGGGAAACGGTAAAAATGCGCATGCCCGATGTTCCCGCGGTGTCGCTCCATCACGGCGGAGTCTGGTGCAAGCCGGTTAAAACCGCGCATTTCCTTAATACGGGAGTGCCGCACGCCGTGGTGCCGGTTTGGGACCTTGAGCGCCTGGATGTGGACGGCCTGGGGCGTCGGATGCGCTTCCATAAGGCTTTCGGCCATGCCGGGGCCAATGTTGATTTTGTCCGTGTGGAAAACGGGGTCGTAAAAATCCGTACCTATGAGCGCGGAGTAGAGGCGGAAACGCTGGCCTGCGGCACCGGAATAACAGCTTCAGCCGTGGCGCTTGGCCTTGACCTGGGGCTTAAATCGCCTGTCGCGTTCGTGTCCCGCAGCGGGGAAAAGTTCCGGGTGTGGTATAAACGCGCCGGCGCCGGCGCCTCGGACATTTATATACAGGGACCTGCGAAGATAGTATTTAAAGGAACAATAGAAATTTAATGAGTTGATTTTATTTATAAGTCCTGTTATGCCTGCTGAATATTCTTTCTCTTGTGTTTGCCGGGTTTTCTAAAATAAAAATTATCTTCCAATTCGCATTCATGCCCATGCTTACCCGGAGCGCCCTTCAGATACATTATCCCCAATAGCGGCATCACCATATCGTTATCTAGGATTTCCGAATGCGGACCACGTAAAATTTCAGAAAAACACCCCGCTTTTTGTATTATAGCGTAGGGAAATATTGTTGCGGATCTTTTTATGCGCGAAAGGCGTCGGTGTCAGGATAAATTTATGAATAACTGGAAGAAATATGTGTTAGTTGCCGTAATAGGAGCGGCGGCCGTGTTTTCTTGCAGCCGTAACTTGCACAAGAGCGGCTCCCCTGATTTCAGGAACGCGTCCCCGGACACCGCAACAGGCGCGCTTAAGGATGTGAATACCGGGGGTGTCAAAGTAAAAGCCGGTATTCCCGGTATGCCTGTATCCAAAGGCTATGCAGCGGGGAATGTGCTGTCTGCCGGCGCGCCTGCCAAGCCGGTTGAGTGGGTCACCATCACTGGCGGGAAGTTCACTATGGGGACTGACAGTGGCGGAGAAGAATTCGAAAATGCCAGACCAAGCCATGAGGTCGCCGTCAAAACATTTGATATGTCCAAAACAGCGGTGACGGTGGAACAATACTCGGAATGCGTAATCAAAGGAGGGTGCACGGAACCGGCTACCCTGAACTATTGCAACTGGGGGGTAGCGGGCCGGCAGTTTCACCCGGTCAACTGCGTGGACTGGGATCAGGCGAATCAATACGCTAAATTCAAAGGCGCAAGACTGCCCAGCGAGTCTGAATGGGAGTATGCGGCTACAAGCGGCGGCAGGAACCAGAAATACCCCTGGGGCGACGCTGAACCGACTTGCGACAAAGTCGTGATGTGCGAGAACGGCGTTTATGGCTGCGGTAAAAACAGCACGATGCCCGTATGCTCAAAAACTGCCGGTAATACCGCGCAGGGTTTGTGTGATATGGCGGGAAATGTCTGGCAGTGGGTGCAGGATAAATACCAGGATTCATATAAAGGCGCGCCTGTTGATGGCAGCGCGTTTGAAGACACGGGTTTCCGCCGGGTGATACGCGGCGGCTCCTTTTACGGCGATGCCATTGGCGGCTACCATCGGGCCGTTTACCGCCGTGACCCTGGCGTCCGCAGCGACTCCGCCGTCGGGTTCCGCCTTGTGAGGTAAGTGTTGTTGACCTTGGATATTTGCCCGCTAAAAGTCCGGCGGGTCCGTCCTCCTTAGGCGGACGTCCGCTGAAATAGAGGCGCCTCAGGCGGAAATCCCCGGCCCTTGGGCTTAAATATGTTGCAGCCGTCTGATGCGTATAGCGCTTGATACGGCACAGCCATAGGCTAGGAAATCAGTTTGCGGAGGGATGTGCAGGCAACATAAGGACAATTCCCGTAAATTCTTTCCTCATCTGAAGCTTCCAACCGTCTAAAAAATTCTCAAAGACATTCCACTATCCATAATATGTCGCAGCTATAATAATGAGGGAAAACCTTGTGGAATTCATCTTATCCTGATGAAATCAAAAAATGTTTTTAAGCCGTGGACCAAAGTACCCAGCCCCGCTTGGGTACTTTTTGGAGAAGATATAGGACTATTGTCCCATGCTGAATTGAGGGTGGTATAGTATGCTGGATATAAGGTTCAAGTCCGTTGCCGGTTTTAGACTAACGTAAGGAGAGACAAAGGGGAGGGAATATGAATAAATTATTTATAGTGGCGGTTGTATTAAGTCTGTCCAGCGGTGTATATGCGGGCCCCGCGCTTGAACAGGCTGGAGCGAACGAACAAAACTGCAGTTGGCTGAAAGAGATTCAGATTCCGATCCCGGCCAAGGTGGAATTTAGCAGCGTTAAGTTCGGCAATTGTGGCGGACAGCTTGCCGTTTTACATCCGGATTGGGGGTCCAGTTCCATTGCAAAAGCCTGCGAAAGCTCCGATGCCGGGTGTGTGCTCAGTTTGGCCAGGCTTCATCCCGAATGGGGGTCCGACTCCCTTGGAAATGCCTGTAAGACTAATACTCCTTATTACTTCGGCAATTGTGGCGGACAGCTTGCCGTTTTACATCCGGATTGGGGGTCCAGTTCCATTGCAAAAGCCTGCGAAAGCTCCGATGCCGGGTGTGTGCTCAGTTTGGCCAGGCTTCATCCCGAATGGGGGTCCGACTCCCTTGGAAATGCCTGTAAGACTAATACTCCTTATTACTTCGGCAATTGTGGCGGACAGCTTGCCGTTTTACATCCGGATTGGGGGTCCAGTTCCATTGCAAAAGCCTGCGAAAGCTCCGATGCCGGGTGTGTGCTCAGTTTGGCCAGGCTTCATCCCGAATGGGGGTCCGATTCCCTTGGAAATGCCTGTAAAGAAGATGTACGGTCAAGATAGTAACGGTAATAATTTACTAATAAGCACAAAAATGGCCGGCATAGTGACGGCCATTTTTGTACGTTAAATTTGAAGAAGCAGACATCGTCGTTTTTTATTACGTACCCTTTGTCTTCCTGGCGGGCGGATTAACAGGCAGACTTATATGAAGAAATAGAGCCCGCCCCGGCTGCCCGTCCCTTCGTGCGGCTGGGTGACTGGCAACCCACTTAGCTGTTAATTCTACCATTTCCAAAAGTAGGAAAAACCACGGGAAAATTTAAGAAAAAAGCCCCGCTTTTTGTATTATAGATAGGGGAGATGTTTTTGTAAATTTTTCAGGAGGCCGGAAGCTTCAGGCAGGGGAAAAACTAACGATAACCTGTCTTATATTTACTACGGATCAGGAGAAACTTAATGATCAAACTTAAAGGCTGTTTTACCGCGATAATAACCCCGTTTAAAAACGGCGGAATAGACCGTGAGGCTTTGAGGAAAATTGTGCGCCGCCAGATTTCCGGCGGTGTCTCCGGCCTTGTGCCCTGCGGTTCCACCGGCGAGGCTGCCACCCTTGCGCCTGAGGAATATTTTGAGGTTATAAGGTTGACGGTGGACGCGGCGGGGGGAAAAGTGCCGGTGGTTCCCGGCGTTGGCACCAACTCAACTGCCAAATCGGTTGAGATGGTTAAAAAAATTTCAACTCTTGGAGTTGACGGGCTGCTAGCCGTTGTGCCTTATTACAATAAACCCACTCAGAACGGCATGATAGCGCATTTTTCTGAAATGGCGCGCGCCACCCGCCTGCCCATAATCCTTTACAATATCCCCGGGCGCACCGGAGTTAATATGCTGCCGGCGACCGTGCTGGCGTTAAGGAAGAAATTCTCTCGCATCGTGGGCATTAAAGAGGCGTCCGGCAATCTTGACCAGGTAAGCGAAATAGTAAATATCCTTGACCGTAACTTTGCCGTAATGAGTGGGGACGATTCTCTTACGCTTCCTATGATGTCCGTGGGCGCGCGCGGGGTTATTTCGGTGGTTTCAAACATAGTCCCCTCCGAAACGGCAAAAATGTGCGGTTTTTTTCTTAAGGGAAGGACAAAAGAGGCGGCGCAAATCCATCACAAACTTTTACCGCTGATCAAACAGCTTTTTATTGAAACCAATCCCATCCCAGTTAAATACGCTGCCTCACTTCTTGGGTTAGGCGCATATGCACCGCGCCTGCCGTTAACACCGCTCTCCGTAAAAAACAGGCAAGCCCTGCTGAAGGCCATGAAGGCGGCGGGGGCGGGCAGCCTATACCCCTGACCGTTGCCAGTTCTTACACTATTTTAAAACCGGAAGAAACGGCGTCCCGGTGGAACATCTTCACTGTTTCAAGCGATAGCTCTCCCAGGTCCATTCCCGCCATCGGATTTTTTTTCAGGATATCGTCGCTGACCGTGATTATGTGGCAGCCGCAGGCATCGGCCTGAAAAATATTCAGCAGTTCCCGGGGGCTGGCCCATAATAGTTCAATATTAGGCTTTTTGGCTATCATGCGCAGCGCCTCAGCCATGTGCGGCACGGGGTCGCGCCCGGTGTCTGCCACGCGGCCGGCAAACACCGATACCACGCTGCGCGAGTCCGCCGACAGCGCGTCCGCCGCGGCCCGCACCTGCTCCAGCGTAGTAATGGCCGTAATATTGAGCTGGAGCCCTTTAGCGGAAAGTTTCTTGATAAGCGCAATGGCCGGTTCCCCGGAAGTGTCGGTAATGGGGATTTTGACGTATACATTGGGCGCCCAGGAGGCGATCTCCAGCGCTTCGGTTTCCATACCGGCAAAGTCGTCCGAGAACACTTCAAAGGAAATTGGAAGCTTCTTTATCTCGCTAAGCGCCTCTCTGGCGAACGCTTTGTAGTCGGTAACGCCGGCCTTTTTCATCAGCGTGGGGTTTGTGGTAAAACCTTTTACAAAACCCTCCCTGTAGGCGCGTTTCATAATCTCCACATTTGCGCCATCGGCGAAAATTTTTATTCTAAGCCTGCCTAGTGTGTTCTTCATTGTTTTCCCCCGGCGCCTGCAGCAGTTTCTAAAATTAAAAGAGCCGCGTCCTGTAAATTTTTTGCGCCGGCATGGGGCCGGCCGGCGCCGAGTTTGCCGCCGTTCTGCGGGCTGGTCACAAGCACCGTTCTGACACCAGCGGCGGTACCGCACTCTATATCGCTTTCGCGGTCCCCGATCAGCCATGACCCCGCCATGTCCAGCCCGTATTTACCCGCGGCTTTAAGCAGGAAGTATGGCTTGGGTTTTCTGCACTCGCACACTATGGAATAACCGGGCTTATTGCCGGAGGGATGGTGATAACAGTAATAAAATTCAGTTACCGGCGCTCCGGCGGCGGAAAGTTCAGCCGCTATTTTCTCATGAATTCCGCGGAGATCTTCCAGTGAAGCCTTTCCTTTCGCGTAACTGGGCTGGTTTGAAACGACAAAAATCATGTAACCCGCGCTTGCCAGGCTTTTTACCGCCTGCGCCGAACCTTCCAGCATTCTGGCATCCTGCGGGCGGTGGGGAGATTCCCAGCATCCAGTGCCCGCGTTGAAGACAAGCGCGTTTATCACGCCGTCCCGGTCAAGAAAAACAGCTTTTCTTTTCATTTCGTTAATTACCTGGGCAGATAGAATTCAGAAGTCAGTAGACAGAAGTCAGAATGGCGGAACTGTCTTCATGGCTGGAGTTTTATTCTGACTACTGTGTTCTGAATTCTGACTTCTGGCTACTTTAGCAGTTACTTCATTTCACTGATTCCCATTTCATTTCGTTCGCTTTCAGTAAAGGGTGAGATACTATCATGTGCCACACTACGGCCTGGAAAGCTTCGGTCTGGGGGGTTACAGTTTCGGAATTAAACTGCGGTATTATAACGGCCGCATCGGCGGCCTTCGCGGTAAATCCACCGTCCCGGCCCACTATGCCGATTATTTTAGCGCCGCGTTCTTTGGCGTAGCGCATGGCGTTGACCAGATTAACGCTTATTCTCTTTTCTTCATTGCCTCCGCCCACGGAAAGAACCATTACCGTGTCTTTTGAAGAGAGTCTGCCGCCTTTAAGCCAATTGGCGAAGGCCGAGTCCCAGCCGTCGTCGTTTATGCGGGCGGTCAGTTCGGAAACATTGTCGGTGGGGCAGTATGATTCCAGCCCGGCGATCTTGCGGAAATCATTTACCGCGTGGGAGGCGTTGGCCGCGCTGCCGCCCACGCCTAATATAAACAGGCGTCCGCCGCTATTGCGCGTTTCCACAAGTATGGAAACCAGGCGCGCCGCCATAACTTTATCTATGCGCGCGCATATCTCGCGCGACTCTTCCAGAAAAGCTTCTATGTAGTCAGCCATATTTTTTCCTTTTAACAGCGAAATAGCGAAGTAGTGAAATAGCGAATAGGGAATAATTCCACCCCTGATTCACTATTTCGCTATTGGCTATTCGCTTGTCTGTTTTCCTCCAGGTGCTTTCTCGTTTCCTCAAGCCCGGCAAATGAGCCTATCTCGTAAAATCTGTTTTTCACCTGCCAGCCCAGCACCTGGGCGCGCGACACTAAATCTCCCAGCAGCTGCGAAAGGTCGAACTTTGCGCCGAACTTATCCGCCTCAAACGCCTGAGCGCGCAGCATGCAAAGGCCGTAATCTATCCACAGCATATCCGGCGTCGCGGCTTTTTTATCGTAGCGGACTATGCCGCCGTCTTTAAAGACGATGTTTCCGGCGTCAAATTTCCCGCGGTTCTCATACACGGTCATCAGCGCCGGTTTGTTGCCGGCCATAAAATAGCGCTCAATCGGGGCAAAGGGCTCGGTAAGGTAGCTGTCTCCGTACATCACAAAAAATACTTCGCCTGCGCGGACGGCGGCATTTTTAACCGCGCCGCCGGTGCCCAGCAGCGCGTCGCCGTCAAATATAAATTCCACCGACAGGCCGTATCGCTCTCCTCCGCCGACAAAATCTTTTATCTGTTCTCCAAGATATCCGGCGCATATTATTACGCGCTCAATTCCGTTTGACGCCAGCAGACGCAGCTGATGGTCTATAAACGGTTTTCCCGCCACCTCTATCATGCCCTTGGGTATTTTTTCCGTTATCGGGCGCAGACGCTCCGCTGTTCCTCCGGCAAGTATTATAACAGGCGCGCTTAGGGTTTGTGGCATACTATGTTCTTACTCTAAGGTAGACAGAATCCAGTAGTCAGTAGTCAGAATTTTGAATTGCAATTCCGGTATTCTGTCTTCTGAATTCTGACTTCTGGCTGTCTGAGATTATATAACCACCTTTGTGCCTTCAAAATCAAAGCGGAAGCGCACTTCTTCAAGCCCCGCGCCGATCATGGCATGGCGCAGCCTGGCTGTGTCTTTGGCGTAGAACATCAGGAAACCGCCGCCGCCGGCGCCTATCAGTTTGCCGCCTATGGCGCCATTCTTAAGGGCCAGGCGGTACCAGCCGTCTATCTTCCCGTTGGACATGGCGCCTGAACGTTTCTTTTTGTGTTCCCAATGGGTGTTCATCAGTTCCGCAAAACGCGCCAGATCGCCGGACTCAAGGGCGGTTTTACTGTCAACTCCCAGCTTTTTGATAAAGTGCAGGTTCTCTATCATAGCCGAGCCGGATTTTTTGCTTTTGTCGTCCTGCTCTTTAAGTATGGACGAAGCGGAGCGGGAATAGCCGGTAAAAAACAACAAAAGGTTATCTTCCAGATCGTAGAGAGTTTCCTTGCTTATATCAAGAGGCCAGGCCTTTACGGAACCGTCCTTTTCAAACTCAAAGCAGGTAAGTCCGCCATAAGCAGACGCATACTGATCCTGCTTGCCTATGGGCTCTTTAAGCAGGTCTATTTCTACCTTACAGGCCTGTTCGGCCAGTTCTTTGGGTTGAATAAGTTTTCTGCGGTAGCTGTGCAAACCTTTAAGCAGCGCGGTGGTAAAGCTGCTGGACGAGCCAAGGCCGGTGCCGGCCGGGATGTCCGCCATGCTGGTCAGCTCAAGATACTCCTTGTTAAAACCAAGCAGTTTAAGCGATTCCCGTATTATGGGGTGTTTTATCTTGTTTACATCCTCGGTGCGTTCCAGCTGGGAATATTTAATTATGTAGCCGGGCGGGAAAACCCGGTGCAGCGTTATGTAGACATACTTGTCTATTGCGCCGGCTATTAAGAATCCGCCATGCTGTTCATAGTAGGAACGGAGGTCTGTGCCTCCTCCGCCGAAAGTTATTCTTAGCGGGCTGCGGGTTATTATCATTTGAGGTCGCTCCTGTATATCTCGCCTACTACGGACAGGGCTTTGTAAGCGTCTTCCAGATCTCCGCAAAGCGGTTTTCCGGTTTTTATAGCGTCGATAAAAGCGGAAAATTCCACTTCCCAGGATTTATCCGCGCCGGGATAATTCCAGGCGGTAGTTTCCGGCGGGCCCATTTCCGGCAGCATCCTGTAAAAAGTCAGGCGCTCCTCGCCGTAACTGCCGCCGAGGCCGTCTATCTGCAGTTTGCCCGTCAGCCCGTATATTTCAAGGCAGAACATGTTTTTCCATTCCGTGCAGGAGGCGTGCAGCCACGCCATCTGAGCGCGCGCCGTGCGAAGCGCCATAAAGCCGTTGTCGTCAACGGGCATATCCCAGTAACAGGTGGGAGCCCAGCCTGTAACTCGCTCAAAGTCTCCAAGATACCAGCGAGCCAGGTCTATAAGGTGTACGCCCTGGTCAAGCAGTTCTCCGCCGCCGGAAATCGCTTTATCCGCGCGCCACTCCTTGTTATAGCCTGCGCGCCCGCCGTGGCCGTAGCGCCCGCGTATGAACATCAGTTCGCCCATTACGCCGCTGTCTATTATTTCGCGCGCTTTAAGCATCGCCGGATGGAAGCGCAGGTTAAAGCCCACTTTTACTTTTGGTCCGGCTTTGCGGGCCAGTTCCAGAAAGGGTTTCAATTCCTCCGCCGAGCGCGCGCCGGGCTTTTCAATAAGCACATGCTTGCCATGTTCCAGAGCGTAGCGTCCCACAGGGGTCAGCCAGTTGTTCGTGGTAGCGACTATTATTATATCGGCTTCTGGATGCGCGGCGGCGGCTTTCCAGTCTTCATAAGAAATGGAGCATCCGCCCAGCCGCGCCACTTTTTTGGCGCGTTCCAGATCGGTGTCCGCCGTGGCCACAAGGCGGTGCCCCGAAAGGGCGCGGGCCCTTTTTTCGCCTATAAGTCCGCAGCCGATTATAGCGACATTCATATTTTCACCATTTCCTGCCGCGGTCTTCGGGCACTATCCTGCGCAGGGTGTAAATATCGGAGGCGGCCAGTTCCGCCTTATGCTTTTCAAAATCCCGCCATGGGTCCCAGACGGCGCTTATCAGTTTGCCGGTTATCCCGTCGCCTTCGGCGGAAGCCAGATACGCCGCCAGCGCCGCCCCTTTTTCAAGCGGTGCGCCGCCGTTTTCCTTCTGTTTGAGGGCTTTGTTATAAAATTCTTTACCTACCTTATCAGGCCCGCTGGCCAGCACTTCATCCAGCAGCCTGGTATTTAAAGCTCCGGGCGCGATGGCATTTACTAAAATATTGAAAGGGCGCAGTTCAAGAGCCAGCGTCTCGCTCAGGCGCACCACAGCGGCCTTGGAAGCCGCGTAGGCGCTTATCATGGGCAGCGGGTTTGTGGCGCCTCCGCCCGACAGATTTATTATTTTCCCGCCGCCTGCCGCCTTCATATGCGGGATAAAAGACCTGCAGACATAAAACACACCGAACAGATTTATCTGCACCGCTTTTATCCACTCCGCGCCGTTTACTTCTTCAAGGGGCCCCTTGGGCCCGTAAATACCGGCGTTGTTGACCAGCACATGCACACGCCCCAGCTCCGAGATCGTTTGGGCGGCAAAAGCCCGCACCGCCGTTTCGTCGGACACATCAAGCGTTTTTGCCGTTAAGGAGCCGCCGCTTTTTATGGCGCGCAGGGTATTTTCCGCTTCGGCCAGCTTTTCCGCGTCACGGGCGCAAATAACCAGGGAGGCTCCTTCCCGTAAAAAAGTTCCCGCCATCTCCAGGCCCAGTCCCCGGTTCGCGCCGGTAACCACGATATTAAGACCTTTAAGCTTCATAACCGTTCACCTCTGCCGACGCAAAAATACCGGACGCCGGGCCTTCCCTCAATTACTTTCCGCAAAAAGCCGGAAGGATCTATAACCGGCCGTCCGCATACCGACTCAAGCTCCGCGCCGGCAAGCCGCCTGAATTCTGGGTGTTCGGCGCCGATTATAACGCAGTCCGCGCCGGATGCGGCTTCGGATATTGAATTGACTGCTTTTATAGATGCCGCTAATCGCGGCGGCAGCTGCTCGGCCAGTGGATCATAAGCCGCAACCGCCGCGCCTGAAGCGGCAAGCCATTTGCATAACTCCACCGCGAGCGAGCGGCGCAAGGTGCTTGTGCCGGGCTTATAGGTCAGGCCCAGCACGGCAATTTTCCGGCCTTTGAGGCCGCCTACCAGCTCTTTCAGCTTGTTCTTTATCCAGTCTTTGTGGATATTATTGCTTTCCCGCGCCGCCCTGAGCAGCAGGTCGTTTTTGGACAGGCGGTCGCCTGTCCCTACAAGAAAATTGATATCGCGCGCCAAAGTGCCGCCGGCAAAAGCGGTGCCCGGCCCCACATAGGCTTTGGGGCCGATGCGTTCTTCTGTTTTAAGGCCACGCGCCACTTCCGCCGCGTCGGCCCCCACGGCCTCGCAAATACCGGCTATTTCATTGGCGAAAACCACCGACACTGCCAGGAAAGAATTTATAGCGTGCTTCGTCATTTCCGCCGATTCGGTGCGCATCCACTCAAGGCGGGACGTGATCTTTGAAAACAGCGGCTCAAACTCCGCTATATGCGCGGTGGAACGCACGCCGATTATTATCCGGTCCGGGTTTAAAAATACCGGCAGGGCGTTGCCCAGACGCAAATTTTCCGGCTGGGAGGCGAACAGCAGTTTTTTGCCGGGATACTTTTCGGCGCAGGCGGTTTCCAGGCCGCGCACAAAGCCGACAGGCGCCTGCGAGGAAATTACCACCTTCCCGCCGGCGCGCAAATGCGCCAGCGCCCGCAGCGTTTGCGCCCTGACATATTCAATATCCGCCCTGTCCTCGTCATCCACCGGCGTGTCAAAGGCCACCCACAGCACATCCGCGCCGGAAAGGGCGTTCTTCATGTCAGAGGAAAAAGACAGCCTGCCGCATGCTTCGCCTTTACTTATCAGTTCGTCCAGACCGGGCTCAAAAAGAGGAGCGGCCCCTGAGGTCAGTTTTTTTACCACACCGGCGTCATCGTCAAGGCCGCAGACATCGAAGCCCAGATCAGCCATGCAGGCGGCGGTCACGCAGCCTAAGTGCCAAAGGCCGTAAACACATATTTTCATAGCCGGCGCTCCAGAACCCACTGGTTTTGGCGCAGCCAGGAAAGCGTACGTATAACGGCCTGTTCTATGGTAAGCGCCGGCTTCCAGCCGAGCGCGCGGACTTTTTTGGTATCAAGGAAAATGAAAGGGCTGTCGCCTATCCAGCCGCGTTTGCCGCCGCCGTATTTAAGCGCCGGACGCAGGTTCAGCTCCTTTGTTATCCAGCCGATGGAGTCTCTCACCTCGCAATATTCGTCGGCGCCCAGGTTGTAGATGTTCACCGTTGCGCCGGACTTCTCTATCACGGCGCGCATAGCGGCTATGCAGTCCTGGATGTACAGGTAGGATTTCCGCTGCCGCCCGTCGCCGAGTATTTCAAGCTCCGCCGGGTTTTTAAGCAGCTTTGCGTAGAAGTCAAATACATGGCCGTGAGTGTAGCGCTCGCCCAGAATGGATACAAAGCGGAATATATAGCCCTGGAAACCAAAACCCCCGCAGTAGGCCTGTATAAGGCCCTCGCCTGCCAGCTTTGAGGCGCCGTAAAGAGAGGTCTGCACCGGAAACTTGTAATCTTCCGGAGTAGGGAACACATCCGGTTCCCCGTAAATGGAGCCGGTGGAGGAAAAGGCTATGCGCCGCGTCCCCGCCGCGCGCATGGCCTCAAGCACGTTGAAGGTGGCTATGGTATTCTGCTCCAGGTCTTTGCGGGGATGGTCGGTGCCGAAGCGCACATCGGCATTGGCCGCCAGATGAAAAACAAATTCGCAGCCCCGCATTGCCCCGGCCAGGGGCTGCGGGTCCAAAGTATCGCCTTTTACAAATTTAAAGCCGTCGAAAGTCCGCGCATGCTCCAGGAAGCGCTCGGAGCCGGTTGAAAGGTTATCGTAAACCGTCACTTCATTGCCGTCTTCCAGCAGCCGGTCCGCAAGGCTGCTGCCGACAAACCCCGCCCCGCCTGTGATGAAATATCGCATTTAACCCCTTCTTGTCAGAATGTATGCCGCGCAGAAAAAGAACCTATCAGAACTGCCGGGTACTCTGCCAGTTCCGGAGATTATCAGGCCGGGGAAGGCCCGCGATTTCGGGGCCAATCATACGCTTGTCCGGACCATAACCTTTAAAAACACCCGGTTAAACGCTCTCCACAGTATGATTATATATTATCCCGTCTTCCAGATAAACGGGAGTGCCGGGTTTTAGTTGTTCGTGGTAAAAACGGCTTAGAGTTATCAGGGGGGAGCATCCAACCGCGGGTTTTTGGCCCACCGGAATAAAACTGCGTAGATCTGAAGGATAGCGCGGCGTTCCGCCGCAAATATATTTCAGGTTTGCTCCTGGCAAAGCTGCCGCCGGCAGGCAACGCAATTATGGCTAGTTTGCGGACTTGCCGGGGGTGTTTTTGTTCCCCGTATATGGCGCGGATTTGGAGTGATTATTGTCGTTGTCCGAAATTACTCCCAGGTTTTTTAAAGTTGTGTTTTCGGTTTCTATGCCGCGTAACGCAGGTTCGTAGCCGCCGAAGATCACGATCAGTTCGTTTTTTGCCATCTTTAACGCCATGGACAGTAAATTGAAAAAACCGTAATGCTGTATTAAGCCGAGTATTTTGGAGGGAGTTGAATGCATGATAATAATGGCTTTTCTTTGCAGCCTGATGAGCTCCGCGGGTTTCATCCCGTCCACTTCCATAACTCCGCCTGTATAGCGGGAATATTTCGCATAGTCTCTTTCAATAAGTTTTAATCCGTGCAACCCGTTTTCAGCCATATAAAACAATTCCGTGCCAGGATAAGGCGTTGCAATGGCCATGGGCGCGTATCTGATCTCCGGTATTGAACGGACAAAACGGGCGGTTTCCAGAATTGTTTCTCTGGTGTCTCCCGGGTTGCCCATCATAACGCCGCATAAAGCGGAGATTTTCAGTTTTTTGCATAAACGGAAAGCTTCCCTTATAGAATCCGGGTCCACCTGTTTTTTCATCAGGGACAATACTTTCTTATTTGAACTCTCAAGGCCGAAGATCAGCCGTAATAATCCGGCCTGTTTCATCAAGCCGAGTAAAGGTTCATCTATAAGGTTCGCCCTGGTTGATCCCTCAAAGGTTATATCAGTCTTTTTCTCTATAAGTTTACGGCAAAAGTCTTCAATAAGTTCTCTATTCGCGGTAAGAGTGGAGTCCAGCAGAAAAAAATGGCTGATATCGAATTCTTTCCTGACCTCCAGCATCTCTCTGACCGCGTTTTCCGTTGAACGCGCGCGCAGTCTGCGCCCCATGTTTAACGGCTCGGAACAGAAAACGCAGTTGAAAGGGCAGCCCCGCGCAAGTTCCGTGGTGGCTACCGGAATGCGGCCTTTACCCGGCACTTCAAAAACATAGTTTCGGGTATCCAGCTTGTGCCGGTCCGGAAAAGGCAATGAATCCAGATCTTCAATAAACGGCCGGGGAGGGTTTAGTCTGATCTGGTCCCCCTGCCGGTAGATCAACCCGTTGATCTTCCCGTAATTTTTATTTTTTTCCAGTTCATTCATCAGCTCAAGAAGAGTGTATTCACCCTCATTCGTTACCGCGAAATCAAACTCTTTCGTAAAGGTTTTTTCTTTTAATACCGTTATATGCGACCCTCCCACCACAATTGGAAGGTTTAATCTTCTTTTAAAAGCGTTCGCGTACTCACGGACTATATGGAAAATAGGCGTGGAGGTGGTAAGTCCTATAAGCCCGGCTCCGGAGTGAATAATTTTGCGGCATACCTCGTCAAAAGGCAAAGGTGTCGCTTCAAGGTCCAGAATATCCGCGCTATGCCCGTTTTTCTCCACAAAGGCCGCCAGATACATCAGGCTGAGAGGGGGGTAAGATGCGTGCTTTTTAGAAATATTTTTGAATTCCCTGTAGGAAGATTCGGACCAGGGAGTCTGTATTAGAATTATTTTCATTATAAAACCTGTGAATTAGCCGGTATAAAGCGCGGCCGGTACGGCCGTCAGGCCTTATGCCGGCCGATGTTCTCATGCAAACGGCAGAAACGGAAACGGAACAGGGCGATGATCCAGAACACTGGGTCTTTGATGAAAGATATTTTTTTACCCTCGTCGAAAGAGCGGGCGTGGTAGCTTACGGGCAGTTCCAGCGGCACGTATCCTTTGCGTATAAGCTTAATTACAAGTTCCCAGTCAAAATCGAAGCGGTTGGCTTTTAACGAGAGGCCGTAAAGGCAGTCCCGCCTGAAGACTTTGTACATGGTGAACGGGTCTTTTAACGCCGTGCCGCAGAACAGGTTCAGCAGGTACGCGAAAAAAATATGGCCCAGGTTCAGCAGGAAGGCGACAAGCGGCTGATCCGTAAAATGGCGCATCTTCCAGCCGTTGGAATGGCGGGACCCCAGCACAAATGCCCGGCGGAAGGACAGCAGCGGCTCCAGCAGCCGGTCGTAATCGTCAAGGTCATATTCAAGGTCGCCGTCTTGTATCAGCACAAAATCACCGGTCGCGTTTTTTAATCCCGTACGCACCGCATGTCCCTTCCCGCGCGGGCGTTCCTCAAACACCGCCTTTACACCGGCGTCGGCGGACACCGCTTTTACCGCGTCGCGCGTGCCGTCGGTGGAATTACTTTCCACTATCACAATTTCCTTATCCGCTCCAGGCAGCTGTTTTTCCTTCAGCATGGCGTATAACTTCGGGAAAGTCGCCGCCTCATTGTAGACCGGCAAAATGATGGAAAGAAGCGGTTTGGCCCGCAACGGGCGCTTTTGCGCCAGTACAGCCATGCTTTCTCCGCTGCAAGGGTCTTTGACCGCGTAAATATCCCTGAACCCGCACTTAAATAATATGCTCTGCAGACTTTGCTCGTCAAAAAAATAGAAGTTGCCGGCGGCAAAACCGGTCCATGTCTGTATTCCGCGCCAGACGGAATATCGGTTCAGCGACGGCGCGGTCAGTAAAAGGGTTCCGCCGGGCTTTAGGCGGTCGCGGATAGCGAGCAGCAGTTTTTCCGGTGAGCGCGCTTTTTGCAGACAGTCGAACATGCAGCATACGTCGAAACTTGTTGCCGGAGCGGCAAAAGGCGCCGCGTCATATGAGGCCGTATCCAATTCAGCATATGAAACGTTTATGTTGTGTAAAGCGGAAAAATCAACGCCGCCCTCACCGCTGCCCACCTGCAGCAGGCTTCCGCGCGCAAAACCGCAGTAGTCGCGTAAAAGCGCCGCGTAAAGCCGTTCGGCGGCTTTACACGGCGCGGGCCCGGGCCGCATAGTTCCCTGTTCCGCCGGTTGCGGGTTCAGGAACATGAAGCCGCAGTCCTCACACTGGCACACAGGGTCGCCATTATTAAAAAAATCGTGCCTTATGCGGCCGCTTGCGCACACGGCGCAGGATTTAATCAGAACGCGGGCTTTCATAGTGGATGTTGTTTCCATGGTTATCGCTCTCCGGACACGCCAAAAGCGGCGATATTAGAAGGAAAACCAAAAAGGCGTATCAGTTGTATCTGTGTTTTTATATACGGGGGAAACAGCCGTCTGAGATCTTCCCGTCCCAACAGGCGGAGATTGTTTTCGTCCGCCCAATACCGGTAGTTTCCGCGCAGGCACCACCGATGCCACCGCCGCGGCAAAAAATGCAGCAATGGCAGGCCGGTATGGTGTTCCACCGGGAAAAACCGGTATGGCGTGGTAATAAAAAAAGCGCGTCCGACGCGGCATAACTCGCTGATAAAAAACTTCTGCCCGGCCGGTCCGCCGGCATGCTCCACCACGGCGTTGCTGAATACTATGTCAAACTCCCCGTCTTTGAACGGCAGCGGCGCTCCCTGCTTCACCGCGCGGAATTTCACGCCCGGATATTCATTTTCCAGGTGGGCCGCGTTTTCCGTTCCCACGCAGGTTATCATGTTTTTATGCGGATACCAGCGCTCAAGAAAATTGGACTCGGGGAAAGTGTTGTCGCAGGTGACTCCGACATCAAGCACGCGGCTGTCCGCCGCGGGCGAAAGTTCGCGCATAAAAAGCTCAAAAATCCGCCGGCGCGAGCGGCAGGACATTTTTGAAGCAAGCGGCACTCCGCCGCTTGTGGAATAAAAAATAGAATTCTCAGCCATGTCTTAACACTTTCTCCGCCGCTTCAAGGCCTTCCTTCACGCTTTCTTCCATGAAAGAATATTTCCATGAGCCGTAACGGCCAATAGATTGCGCGCGCAGCGTTGTAAGCCAGTCAAAAATTACCGGCAGGGACGCGGCGCGCTCCCTGTTGTAGATCACGTAGGCGCAGGGTATTTTAAGCCAGAGACTTTCAATAATGTCGCTTTCCTTTTTTATCAGAGCGCAGGAAATGAGCCCTTTTATTACGGCGGTTTCGGCGCCGGAAAGGTTTAGCGGAGCGTCCGGAGTGGACACCTCTATGTAAAACGAGGCCAGGCCTTTCGGGGCGAGGCGTTTTGAAAAATTTGAGGCGATACCAGCGCGGTAAAACGGAAAGTTTCTTTCAGGGAAATATGCCCAGTGAATGCCGCAGCCGGCATTCTTCACTCCCAGGTTAAGCACATATACCGTGTTGTGCCCCAGCTTTTTTGCCGCCTGTTTTATCGCGGAGGGGGGGGCGGTAAGCTTCGCGATAAAATCATTTAACGCCGCAGTGTTTATGAGATGTTTAAATTTCACCGGGCCTAAACAGCCGCATATAGCCGTTTTGTTTTTTAGATCTATCGCGGTAACGGCGCAATTTCTTTCAATGCATGTCAAGCCACGCGCGAAAGCGTCCGGCAGGGCCTGTATCCCGCCCCGAAGGGGATAATAAAAAGAGGCGTTGTAGCCAATGGCCTCTTTCCCGCGCTGATAGGCGCCTTCCAGAACCTGCTTAAGCGTGGGACGCGGCACGAAGGGGGCGCACCATTCGGTGGAAAGCTTTTCAAGCGGATATCGCCAGAGCTTTGAGTTATAGGGCAGCATAAAGTGTTTTGAAATTCCTTCCCCGAAAACCCGCCGCGTCCAGGCAGTGAAGACTTCAGGGCTTTTCCGCGTATGGCCTATGGCGTATGGCCTATGGCTTTTTTTGTACGCCGCAAGAAACCCCCGCACGCATTCGGACCTTACTGTGGCGGGGAGGCCGGAGAGGTTTGCCTGGAAGGGATAAGGCGTGTAAACGCCGTTAGAGAATATCCGCGCCTTGCGCTCTATAAGAGCGTGATTTCCGTCAAGCAGGTTTAAAATAAATTTTTTGGTTTTGGGCCAGCGTAAGTGAAGCAAATGACCGGAATAATCAAAAGTAAATCCGTTCTTCTTTACGGAAGCGGCAAGGCCGCCGAGGCGCGGTTCTCTCTCGCAGAGGAGATATGCCCTTTTACCCTCAAGCGCGTGCGCCGCGGAAAGCCCCGCCAGTCCGCCGCCGATTATAAGCGTGTCGGTTTCAATCATTATAAGGAAGCGTCCTTCAAGGCAGGTCCGGACGTTGTCGCGCCGGCAGCTGATAACCGCCATTTGTATAAGCGTCCCTCAAGCGGGTAGAGTATCTTTGGAATGTGAAGCCAGGGAAGGCTGAATACGGGAGGAAAGGTTTTAAACGGCGGATAGCTGTAATTGATTGTCTCAAAAGTGGCGTTCGGAAAAGCCCGGCGGCCCAACACAAACATTGATTGAGCCGAGCGAAAATACATGTCCAGCCTGGTGTCCAGGCAACGTCTGGCCTGATTCCATAGAAGGCGTTGCAGGGCGGAAAATAGTTTCCATGGAGTAGTTTCGAACACAAATAAACTTCCACCCGGTTTGAGTACCCTGCCAAATTCTGAAAACACCTTTTCTACAATCGCATCGTTTTCCCGGATCGTTTTGCCCACCATATGATGCACCGAATAGAACGCGACCGCAAGGTCCACGCAATGGTCGGCCATAGGAATGCCGGTGGCCGTGCCGCATACTCCGAGATTTACCTGATGATTTTCGCGAATTGATGGAGCGGACGGTTCCAAACCTATCACAAAAGCTTCAGAAGGGTGCTTGTAGGGCAGCTGGGGGCCACACCCTACATCCAGAATTACCTGGCCCGGCGCGAAATGGCTTTCCAGAAGTGCCACCTGCCGCTCAGCAGAGAACCGCCAGTTAGCGCCCCGCTCAAGGATCCCCTGCCGTATGATTTCCACCTTATCGTCGAAAAAGGAAGTCTGATCTCCATCAAGCATAACCGCAACTCCGTCCCAGATCCTGCCTTTGAAGCCGCACGCTGTGCAGGAAATGATTTCTCCGCGGACAAGAAGAGGGTGGTGAGTTTTCGGACAAACCAGATATTTTTCTATGACGCGTGCAGTCTCGTTTGTTTGGCGGTTATAATGGTGTGAGTCAGTCATATGGCATTAAAAGCATGGGGCGGTCCGGGGAGTTTTATTCGCAGCCGGTTCCTGCAGATACCATAAGCTCTGTCCAGGCTGTAAGCCGCGAATATAATCAGGAACGGGTCAATTGGGATCCTGTATCTAAGCGTAGTGGTGAAAAAAATATGCGACAGCGTGTAGGTCGCGAATAAAGCCAGCAGCAGGGATGTTTTTTTAAACGCGGCCAGTGATAAAAAAAACCCGATCGCGGCCAGCGGCAGATACAGGCCGGAAGTGGCCATGGCCGCTATCTTTTCCCATTTGTACGCTATCATGGGGTAAAGCCGCCAAAAATGCACGAGCCGCCTGTAAACCACCCATAGAAACTTATCCGGATTGGTTTTTATCCAGCTCTTAGCTTTTTCCATGTAGTATTTTTTACGCTCCACCGGGGGCAGCTTCAGGTTGTAAGCGTCGGCCGGCATAAACGAGGCTACCGGCTTATCCCCCGGTTTTCTTACACCCTCTCCACGGGCTTCATACAACAGGGCTTCGTCGCAGCACGCTGTATACAGGCTGAACCCCAGGGCGTGCGGGGCGTTTATCGGCATAATAGAATAGCCGCCGTAATGATAATAATTCCGCAGTGCCCATGGCGTGATAGTTAAAAGAGCTATTGCTCCGGCCAGGAATCCCGACCGGAATTTCCCGGTCTGCCACCAAAGCCAGGCGCAGGCCAGCATGAAGAACGGCAGCGTCACGGTTTTTGTCAGCCCGGTCAGGCCCATAAGAACACCGGCTATCGCTAAGTTTTTCCATGAGGCCGTTTCCCCCGCTTTAACTATCCGGTACATGGTACAGGCAAGCATGAAAGTGAGCAAGGTTTCGCTCATCAGGTCCCCGGTATAGGCTATCAAGTACGGATAAAGAACCGTCAAAACGCCCGCGATCCTGCCTGTTGTTTCCGTAAATATTTTTTTTCCGGTCTTGTAGATGAGCACGCAGGTTAAGGCGCCCATTACAGCTTGTATTACCCGCACTGCGGCTATTGACTTTCCGAAAACGGAAAATATGCCCGTCAGCAAAAATATGTACCCGGGCGCCCGAATGGAGTCGCCGAAGCCCTGCCCCTGAGTTACGGCCCAGGCTGTATTTATCCAGTCATAGGCGTCGCTGGAAAGGCGGTCCAACGGCAAAGGCAGCGCGTAGACAAGCCTTATGACCAGGGCGGAGAGAAAAAGAGCCCGTAAAAAACCGATATCTGATTTTAAAACCGCCGGCATTTTCATTCGCTGCCATCCCCGCGGGATATCTTTATGTCTCTATAAAGTCCGTCCACTGTAAACCGCTTAGCTGATAGTTTACCACGTAAATCAATAGTTTGTCCACATGGAAATTATCACAGAAAAGAGCTTGAAAAGTTATGCGGGGTACTACAGGTTCTTCCTGAGCCAGGCGTGCCTTGCGGTTAACCTGATAGGGTAATGTTACCAGGTTTTTTCAAAACTTTCCTTTGAGGATGCCGCTTCCGTAATGTCGTCGAATAGCGTGTCTCTGGTGTCTGCCGTGAAATGGCGCAGCGCGTTACGGTTGAATATGCGGTAAAAAAATGCCAGCGGGGTGAGCAGCAGATAAAAGACCAGACCGAGGAGGATCCTGGAGTTTATATTCCCTATTATCCCGGCTAACTTCATCCAGGCTCCGGCCGTGAGTCTGGCCAGGGGGTTGTCGGTGAGCGCTACGGCAAGGAAAAACGCGCACAGGTACAGAAGCCATGGCTTTTGAAAGAACATGTAAAAAACCAGGGCGGCCAGCGCCAGCACGTTCAGGGTTTTCAGTGTGTCTGTTCTTGTCATAAATATCACCGGCCTATTGCTATCTGCGGCTGTTCCAGCCGCGCCATAGGCCATATACCTTAAGCTGTATTCTGCTTAAGGCCTGAAGCTTACGGCATTCTTTAACGGCGCGGGACAGCCGGCCGTCGGCACGGCAAGGTTGTTAAGCGCGTTCTTAATCAAGTCCGTAATCCTCTTTCCAATCCTTTGTTTCCCGCCACGGCGGCTGGATCTTCTTATCGAAGAGGCGGTCGCCGAGTACCAGAAAATCCATTTCTGTGCGCATGAAGCACGCGTAGGCGTCGGAGGGGGTGCAGACTATGGGCTCGCCGCGCACGTTAAAACTTGTGTTCACCAGGAGCCCGCAGCCGGTCTTCTGGCGGAATTTTTCTATCAGCGTCCAGTACCTGGGGTTGGTGTCCTTGTGGACCGTCTGCAGGCGGGGGGAGTAGTCCAAATGCGTTACGGAAGGGATATCCGACCTGATGAAATAAAGTTTTTCCCTGACGCCGGCCTTATGGTATCCGGGCGGCAGCGGATTGCGCCTTTTTTCCAGCACGTCCGCTGTCAGGAGCATGTATGGAGAAGGGGCCGTTATGTTGAAATATTCTTTGGCGCTTTCCCACAGTACGGAGGGCGCGAACGGCCTGAAACCTTCCCTGAACTTTATCTTGAGGTTGAGGCGCTTCTGCATATCGCGGTCGCGGGCGTCGCCCAGAATAGTCCGGTTGCCCAGGGCGCGCGGGCCCCATTCCATGCGCCCCTGGAACCAGCCGACTACGCTGCCTTTCGCCAGGAGGTCCGCCGTGGTTTCGCAAAGTTCGTTGAGATCGGTAAAATGCCTGGAGACGGCCTTGTGTTTGCGGGCGGCAAGCCGTATGTCCAGGTCGGAGAATTCGGGGCCCAGGCAGGCGCCCCGCATTTTGTCGGCCCCTGAAACTGGTTTTCTTGCCCCGCCGAAATAGATGTGGTACGCGGCCAGCGCGCCGCCAAGAGCCCCGCCGGCGTCTCCGGCCGCGGGCTGCAGCCACATGTCTTTGAATATTCCGGACCTGAGCAGTTTGCCGTTGGCCACGCAGTTAAGGGCCACTCCGCCCGCGAGACAGAGGTTATCCGACCCGGTGATCTTTTTAGCCGTCGCGGCCATTTTAAGGACTATTTCTTCGGTCACGCGCTGTATAGCCAGGGCCAGGTCGCAGTGCTCCTGGCGGAGCTCGGTTTCCGGCGCCCGGGGAGGTAAGCCGAGGAGATTCTCCCATTTCTTGTTGTCGGTCATGGTCAGGCCGGTGGCGTATTTGAAATATTCCTGGTTCAGGTAGACCGAACCGTCCGCTTTTATATTTATCATCTCTCCGCGGATCAGTTCCCCGTATTTTTTCACTCTGTCCGAACCGGGATCGCCGTACGGCGAGAGGCCCATAAGCTTGTATTCGCCGGAGTTGACCTTGAAGCCAAGGTAATAGGTAAAAGCCGAATAGAGGAGCCCGGCTGAATGCGGGAATTTCATCTCTTTGAGCATTCTGAGGGAGTTCCCTTTTCCGTGGGAAATGGAGGCAGTGGCCCACTCGCCTGCTCCGTCAATGGTGAGGATCGCGGCTTCTTCGAAAGGGGACGGGAAGAACGCGCTGGCGGCGTGCGACAGGTGGTGGCTGGTAAACAGGAGCTTAATGCCGGAGGCGTCCTCCTTCGCCAAGGCTTCGAAGGGACGCGGTCCTGTGAAGCTATTGTTAAGCGAAGCAGACGCGTCGCCGGTTCCGGTTTTGGCCAGCTCTTCGCGGATAAGTTTCTTAAGGAAGAGCTTCTCCCTGATCCAGACCGGGACCGCGGACACGAAAGACCTGAAGCCTCCGGGGGCGAAGGCGTAGTAGGTCTCCATAAGCCGCTCGAATTTAAGGAGAGGCTTATCGTAGAAAATCACAGCGTCCAGTTCGTTAAGGGAGAAACCGCTCTGACGCAGGCAGAATTTGACGGCGTTGGAAGGAAATCCCGGGTCATGCTTTTTCCGGGTAAAGCGCTCTTCCTGGGCTGCGGCTATTATTTCGCCGTCCTCTATGACCGCGGCGGCGGAATCGTGGTAAAAAGCCGATATGCCGAGTATTTTTATGCTCATCAGCTTTGTAATTTCACGGCAGACACGCGAGCCCCGGGTTGAGCTTTTCCCCGACCGGGCCGTTATACGGCTTTTCTGACCGCGTCCGTCACGATTTTAATCTGCTCGTCGCTTAATTCCGGGTACATCGGCAGCGAGAATACCGTGTCCTGGACCGCCTCGCAAACCGGCAGGTCGCCTTTTTTGCAGTTAAGGTGCGCGTAGGCTTTTTGCAGGTGCAGGGAAACCGGGTAATAGATCTGATTAGCTATGCCCTGCTCCGTAAGGTATTTCTGCGCGGCGTCGCGTTTTACCTTGGAGTCAAAGCGGATGGTGTAATAGTTGAAGGAGTGTCTGCAGTTGGGCCGGACTTCCGGGGGGGTGCAGATGCCGCCCAGCGCGGCGGAGTATTTTTGCGCTACTTTTGTCCTCATTTCAGTCCATCTTTCCACATGTTTCAGTTTAACGGAGAGGATGGCCGCCTGCACGGTGTCCAGGCGCGAATTGAACCCTTCCATCTCGTGGAGGTAGCGCTCTTTACTGCCGTGGTTCCTGAGGGCTTTGATCTCCCCGTAAATTTTGTCGTCGTTCGTGGTTATCATGCCGCCGTCTCCGAAAGCGCCGAGGTTTTTCGCAGGGAAAAAACTGAAGGTGCCGCAATCTCCGATGTTGCCCAGATACTTCCAGCTCTTGCCGCCGAGATTATATTTGCCCGTGAAAGCCTGCGCGCAATCTTCAATCACTTTAAGGTCGTATTTTTTCGCCAGCGCCATCAGGCCGTCCATATCGGCCGGGTGGCCGTAGAGATGCACCGGAACAATGGCTTTTGTCTTTTTTGTTATCCTTTTTTCAACAGACTTTGCGTCCAGGTTGTAGGTGCTCGGCTCAATATCGGCAAATACCGGCACGGCTCCGACCTGGCTGATAGTTTCAGTGGTCGCTATAAATGTAAAAGGGGTGGTTATAACCTCGTCTCCCGGTTTTATGCCGGAGGCGAGCAGGGCAAGCCTTAAGGCGTCGGTGCCGTTTGCCACTCCCGCGGCGTATTTCGTGCCGATCATAGCCGCGAAATCCTTTTCAAATTTCGCCACTTCTTCGCCGAGTATGAAATTCGCTTTATTGAAAACCGTTTTTACCGCCGTTTCAACTTCGTCTTTGATGGCCGGCCAGCCCGCCAGCATATCAACCATTGGTACTTTCATAGGTCTCCTTCTAAAACCCGGTCGATTTTAAGTTCGCAGGGGTTAGTAATATTTCTATTATATAAAAAATCCGGCGGGCTTTTTGCTCCGGTGGAATTGAAACATGTATTTTAATCGGTGGTCTTGATCCGGAATTTATCCGGGGAACCTTAGACAGCGGGTGCGCAGCCGGGGGGAGGTCAGGAGTTACCGGAATCCATGGAAATTAAAGCGCGGCCGACATTCCCTTCTTCTAGCTTTTGCAGGGCTTCGTTTACATTATCAAGAGCATAGGTATGTGTAATGAGCCGGCCTAATTTTAACCTGCCGGCTAAGTATAAATCGACGTATTTAGGGATATCGCGGTCAGGCTGAGTTTCACCGCCCCAGGTGCCGACTATCCGTTTTCCTTTGATCAAATCAAAGGGGTCTATGGAAATGCGCTCGCCATGCGCTAAATTCCCCGCCAGGACGCATAATCCGCCGTTGTTGCGCGCAGCTTTAAACGCCGTTTCCATAGTCCTTGGCAACCCGGCTGCCTCAATAGCGTAGTCTACACCCGTTCCTTTGGTAATCTCAAAGATATCCGCTAAAGAATCCTGCCGCTCAGCGTTGATAGTATGAGTCGCGCCTAGACTGCGGGCCTGTTCAAGCTTTTCATCTTTTATATCTATGGCGATAATAACGGCCGCCTGCATCAGCTCAGCGGCTAAAAGAGCGCTTAGCCCGATGCCTCCCAGCCCAAAAATGGCAACACTGCTGTCTTTTCGCAGCTTGGCCGTATTCATCACTATCCCCATTCCCGTAGGAATAGCGCAACCAAGCAAAGCAGCTTCCTTAAATGTTATTTTTTCTGAAACCCTGACCACACGATTTTCGGAGATAACTGCATACTCCATAAAGGTGGAAATGGCGCCGGAATTGACTTTTTTTCCGTCGGTTCGTTTATACTCCGAAGCCGGCGCATCCATGCCGTCGCCCTTGATCCAGGTAAGCACTACGTGATCGCCTGCCTTGACTTTGGTTACTCCCGGCCCGGTCGCCTGGACTATACCGGAACCCTCATGTCCAAGGGTATGCGGCAGAAATTTATCGGGTCCCTTTTTGCCTTTTACCTCGTTCAATTGTGAATGGCATATCCCGCTGAAGGCGACTTTTACCAGCACCTGCCCTTCTTTCAGTTCGGGGACGGAAAGCTCCTCTATCGCCAGTGGTTTATTGAGGTCGTATAAAACAGCCGCTTTCGTTTTCATCACAATAACGCCCTTTTACCGGATAATCCAATACAGCTGCCGGAACTGCGCAACTGTTCATTTCCGCCAGGAAACGGAGATCGTGGAAGCTCCTGGAACAAACGAATACGCTAACTGCCCGGTACAGACTTTTTATCAACAGGTTTCAGGAAGCGGTTTCCATGACCGAGGACGGCATATTTTAATATCTCGAACAGCCAAAACAATCTGAGGAAAGCGCGGTTTTTTCCGAGGTAATAATATCCTTCTTTTTCTATAAGCTGGCCGCTGCTGATCAGCCTTTTGATCCGGTTATCAATAATATCTTCGGAATTGTAACACAAAAGCACATCTTTTTCAGATAAGCCGCCGGGTGAATTAATAATTTCCTGCAAGAGGCGGATCCTGAGAGAGGCCACGTTTATATTGATAAAATGGAAATAACCGTAAGCAAAAGCTGTGTATGAAATAACATTCGTCAATAGGTAGCCGGTAAAATCCGGCTTATTGCCGCCGGCGGGTGAACCGGCAAACGCCAGGAATAACATTCCGATGAGGCCCGTTATAAAACCATAAAAAATACATGTCAGCTGGTTGCGCCCGCGGGTAAGCCTTGACGCCGCCACATGAGCGGCAATATTGACCATCATCGCCAAAATGGGCGTCAGCACCGATATCGGGTATTCCTGCGGCATAACATCCTTTTAACTGTCCGTAGTGTCTTCTCCCCCGGCTTTAAGTTAACCGCCGTGGGTATCCGTATAAGGCTGATGAGTCCGGCTTAAATGTACGGACTAACCTTCTCTGGATATATTTAAGAGTTTCGGCGCCAAAGCCAGAAGTTTGTTATAGAAACGCCCTTTTGCCATTGCCTGATACTCATTTTCCCTGGCTTCTATCCAGCCATTCTTTACCATGGCATTAATCCTGGGCAGTATTAAAGCTTCATCATTAATAATTTGCCTGATTTGATTGCGGTTGCGTCCTTTTGCCCCGGCTTGTTCTATAAACCGGACAATAGTCATAGAGGGGCTGTCGTCTTCCAAGGCCACAAAAGTTATGATGCAGCTCAGCATTACCGGCACGTAGAAAATTATCACATGCAAAAACTCCCAAAAACCGGCGGGGAAAACGCTGTAACCTTTATTCAGCAGATGAGCGCTTATTAATCCGCCGCATAAAACGCCTGTAAAAACAATAAGTAAGGCGGCTACGCTGTTGCGAGGCCTACGGATTCTCAATAGCGCCAGATAAAAAACTATAGCGGACGAAGTCAGGATTACGCAGAAAATAAATATTTTCACGAACTACCTCTTCTTGTTCCTGTTTTTGTGGCGGTACATTATGCCGATATGGCGTATGATCAAATCCAGGAAAAAGTGCCCCACGGATAAAAAATTCTTCAGTTGGTAGGCTTTAGACTCGCCGCATTTTCTCCCCTGGGAGGTAACGGGGATCTCTACATAACTCATCCCCTGATTCAGCAGCCGGGTTATAATATCCGCCTGGAAGCTGAAGCCGTGATAATCAGTATGCCAGCGCATGACATTGTAGGTTAAATGCACCGCTCCGCCGTTATAGTATTTAAGTCTGTGGCCGCTTAGGACGTTGACGAGGAAGGTATAGGTCTTTGAAAATATGTGCCGCAGAAGAGAACGTCCTTCTATCTGGACAGGATACGGAATAACCATGGTTCCCTTGCCCAGGGCGTTGAAAATAACGGACAGGGTTTCTTTTGGCTCTGCATTATCGCCGCTGACCAGTTTATAGTATCTGCCGCTTGCCATAAAAGCGCCGTCTATATAATTCTGGGCAAGGCCCATGTTTTCCTTTCTTGCCCGCAGCTTGATGTCATATTCCGGGTGTTCTTTCATGTAGCGCAGGATTACCTGTTTGGAGTCGTCGGTGGAAGCATCGTCAATAACAATAATTTCCCAGGATAATTTTGTTTCTTTCAGAGAAGACGCTATAGTGTTAAAAGTGTCAACGATATTGCCTTCTTCATCATAACACGGCACAAAAATTGTGATGTCCTTTTCCCACTTGCAGGGTGAAAACTTTACAATAGATCCCGTGTCCAGGAACTCATATCGCGTATCGCTGCCGGGGCCGGCGTTCCCGGGCGGAATTCTTTCGCCGTCATTTTGATTGTTCATTGGTATTCCCTTATTTATCAAGTGAACAGTTTAAAGGAGGGGTGATCATATTTTTAAAAAATTCTTTCCGGTCTAATAAAGGTTCAAGGTCCTCGTTGGGCCGGCCAAACTTCGCCTGCGGTATAACCCTGTGCCCGGGGCTAATGTCAATATTGCAGAAAACCGGGCCTTTGCTTTTAAGTACCGTGGAAATAGATTTGTTCAGCTCTTTATTGCTTGAAATGCTCAGGGCGCGGAAACCGTACGCGCGGGCAATCGCGATAAAGTCCGGATTCGGCAGCCCGCCTTGACAAGAAGACGCTTCATAGCGCGAATCCAGCCACTGGTCCTGGGTCTGCCTGATCATGCTGTATCCTTTGTTGTTTATAAGGAAAATCTTTACGGGTAATTTGTGTTTTATTATGGTGCCTAATTCCTGTATATTCATTTGCAGGCTGCCGTCCCCGGTAACGCAGATTACTTCGGATTTATTCTTCGCATAAACAGCCCCGATGCTGGCGGCTAAAGCCCATCCCATGGCTGTATTATTCCAGTCGTGCAGGATCCGCTGGTTTCTTTTGCACCGAAAGCCCTGCATCATCCATGCCAGGCAGCATCCCGTATCTGTCACAAAAGTAGCGCCTTCCCCGCTTATTTGCGAGAGCTTTTCAATAAAAACGTAGGGATTTACGCCTTTTCCCCGGTAATAACGTGCCGGGCATACAGGATATTTCTTTTTCCAGATCGCGATCCGGTTTACCCAGGGGGATATATCATTTCTTTTGGTGTTTCTGAGCTTAAAATTAAGCTTTTGGAGAAACAATTTCGCGTCGCAGCATACGGGCAGATGTATTTTCAACCCGAATTTACTGAATTTATCAAGTTCATTGCGGTCAATATCAACAACCGCTTTTTTTGCTCCGCGTGCGAATGACGTGATGGGGCTGCCTGTGGCTTTTGTGTCAAGGCGTGAGCCGACGGATAAAACAAAATCCGCATTCTGTACGGCGAAGTTCGCGTAGCGGGTGCCATGCGTGCCGAATGTGCCGACCAGGGCCGGATGGTCAAAAGGAAGCAGATCGGCGACAGCCCAGGTGGGCAAAAAAGGCGTTCCCTGCGTGTTTATTAATTTTTCCGCTTCCTTGGCCGCGCCGCTCAAACGCACTCCCCAGCCCAGGATGATTACCGGCCGCTTCGCCTTTTGAAACATTTTAACGCAGGCGTCAATCTGCGTGTCCAGCCCGCGCTCCAGGGTGTCAAATTTATCCGCAGCGGCGAAACCGGCTAGTTCGCCGGGGTTGATCTCCGCCCTTTGTAAATCATCGGGGATGTCAACCAATACGGGCCCGGGCCTTCCCTGTTTTGCAAGGAAACATGCTTTTTCTAATTCATAGCGTATACGGCCGGCGTCCCCTACTTGTACGGCGTAATTCGTTACAAATTTAAACATTGATACGACATCGGTTTCCTGAAAACCTATTTGTCTTACCCCTGTTCCTTTATTGCTTCTGAACGTGGCTACCTGCCCCGTAATATACAGCACCGGGACCGAGTCGTAATAAGCGCAGCAGACCCCCGTCAGCAGATTCGTGGCGCCGGGGCCGCTTGTTGAGATGGCCGCTCCAAAATTTCCGGTGGCGCGGGAATAACCATCGGCGGCCATAGCGGCGGCCTGCTCGTGCTGGCAGCAAATGTATTTTATGTCCGGGTGCTTTGCGACAGAGTCAATTAAGTGGGCTGATGCCCCTCCTGTTACAACAAACACGTGCGATATGCCCTTCTTGTATAAAAAATCAGCCACGTAATCGGAAAGTTTCATGTTTTGTCCGGCCAGGCCATTTCCTGTCTGGCGCTAACGAAGAGGGAGCCTTCATGATGGTTCATCGGCATGTCATTAACGCGCACCGCTTTGCGCCAGCCGATTTTCTGGGAGAAAAGGTTTATGCCTAAGTTATTAAAATGTTTGAATAAAACCTGCGCATTTTCCGCGTCATGCACGCTCACTAAAGCGTCCGTGTCTTTCCAATCGCCCCTGCCGGTGGACACAATGAGCGTTTTTTCAAAACCTTCAACGTCCATTTTGACCAGGTCAAAACCTTTCAGTATTTTCTTAAAAGCCCGCGTTTTTACGGAAACCTTCTCCAGCTTCCCGTAAGGGTTCGGCTTTGCTCCCGCGATATGGCTGCCGGTGGTGTTGCCCAGCACGCGGATAAAATCCACCGCCCCGTCTTTATCTGAAACTGCCATGTTATAAGTCTTAATTCCGGAAATATTGTTCAAAGCGAGGTTTTCTTTCAATATCCTGAAGTGAAGGCGGTCTGGCTCATAAGCATCCACCTTGTAACCGCATTTGGCCAGAATGACGGAGTGCAGGCCTAAATTAGCCCCGATATCCAAAACCCTCCTGTATCTGTAACGATTTTGCCAGTAGAAGCTGAAAATAATAAGCTCGTCCAGATCGAACAAATTAAGCGTGTCAACCGTTCCCATTCTGTGATATGGGAAACTCAGGCAGCCGAAGGGGGGGAAATTAACCGCTTGTTTCTTTTTTTTGTGGAACAGTTTCTCCACTTCCCGCCTCATGACGTCCTTTAAAAAATTATAAAGAGGCGTTCCCGGCGCGTGATGCCTGTTTACCTCGGGTATTACTGAAAAAAACTTTTCAAAAATTCCCGGCATTACAACTTTCCATCCTTTTTTCTGATCAGTGAATTATTGGCGTTCCTTCTGAGTTTATACATATCCGGCTGCGCTTTTAATTTTTCCGATAACAGGCTGTCCCCCCACATATCGGAAACTACGCTGAAGTTCCTGCCGCTTACAATTTCCCTCGGAGAATTTATGATCCAATCGCAACAATCCAATACTTTATTCATAGGCGTAAAGGTTCCATGCAAAAGTTTGTTTTTGGCCTTTGCGTAATTATTGCCGGCCTTTTTCCCGGCTTTCAGTGTTTCGTTGTGTATCTTGGTTTCTACCCACCCGGGCCCTACAATCGCAAAACGGCTGTCATGAATTTCCGCGTCTAAAAGTTCGCACATCTTTATCAGGGCTATTTTTGATACCGTATAAGCCGAATAGTTTACAGTTGCGGTGTTTGTACCGCCTCCGGCAAAAAACAGGACGCATGCCCCCAGACTGTTGTTTTTATTTCTGTCAGGCAGCAACCGGCGGACTATATTTAATTGGCTTATTAAATTAACCTTAACGGATTTTTCCCAGTCTCCGAAATCGGTTTCAATAAAAGAACCGATGGGCGACTGAGTCCCCGGACATAAAATAAGCGCATCCCATCCGGGACAAGCTGATTTTAAATACGAGCAGGCTTCGTTTATCTCTTCTTCATTTTGCAAATCGCAGGAAACAAGTTTGACGCCGATCCTCCGCAGCTTATCCAGGGCGGCGGATTCTGTCCGATAGGTTCCGGAAATCTCCAGACCTTTTTTGCGCCATCTCCGGCACATGGCCGTTCCGATATCGCTGGAAGCTGAGATGATAATAATTTTCTTGTTTCGCATTTTTCTGTTCCGCCGGTTTACGGAGTGCCCTTAGAACGGGCCTTTAAACCATTCTCCCGGCACATCGTGGTGCGGAGGGCGTTTTATCCCGCAAACTTCCGTTTCTGTGTTTTTTCCGAATATCTCTAAAATCTTTCTTGCAATATCCCCGGCGCCGCTGTAAAAATTTCTGGTCATAGCGTAGCTTGTCGGCGTAGGGATGTCAGGAGAGGCTATGCGGACCGGAGAATGCTTCAGGCTCCCGAAACACTCTGTGCAGACAGACGCGATAATTTCTCCGGCGATGCCGCAGGTCATCACCCCCGTATCCAATACCAGCAGCCTGCCGGTTTTCCGGACGGAACAAAAGATCGTTTTCCAGTCAATAGGTTTTATTGTTCGTAAATCTATCAGCTCGCAGGAAATACCCGCTTTCTCCAGCAATTCAACAGCGCGCAGGGCCTCTATAGTCATATAAGAGAAGCTTACTATTGAAATGTCCCCGCCTTTTTTAAGACATTTTGCTTTTCCTATCGGCACGCGGTAATCTCCCGCGGGCACGTCGCCTTCAAGGTTATGCAGCCATCTATGCTCTAAATAAATTACGGGGTTCTCGTCAAATATAGCGGAAAGAAGCAGTCCCTTGGCATCCGCTGCGGTTGCCGGCATAACAACTTTTAAGCCCGGGATATGCGCAAACCATGCCTGTAAACTCTGGGAATGGGTAGGACCCTGCCCCCAGCCGCGCCCGATAATCAAGCGGATGGTTATAGGAACAGAAAGCCCGCCGCCGAACATGTAATGCCATTTTGCGGCGTTGTTCACCAGCTGATCCATTGCCAGCAGGAAAAAATCCACCCGCTGATGGCACATAACCGGCCGAATTCCGTTTAAAGAGGCGCCGATACCTACTCCAGTCATGGCATTTTCAGAGGTGGGTGTGTCAAAAACCCTGTCTTTCCCGAACTTGTCTTTAAGTCCCAGGGTCGTGCCAAAAACACCTTTCGGGTCGTCTATTCCCAGCCCGTACGCGATAACATTTTTATCGCGCCGCATTGCCTCAATATACGCCTCATTTATAGCTTTAGCGTAAGTCATCAGTCGCATAATTTTATCCGCCGCAATAAATATTTTTGCCGATCTCATTTTCAGAAGGGAAAGGGGAGTTCTCGGCAAATTCAAATGCTTCTTTTATTTCCTTTAAAATATTTTTATCCATGCTTTCAACTCCGCTGTCCGTAAGTGCCGACTCTTTCAGAAGCTTTTGTTGTAACAGCAGTACCGGGTCTCTTTTTTTCCAGGAGATAAATTCCTCTTCCGCGCGGTAACCGATGTCGTTGTCGTAATACGGTCCGCAATGCTCGCGCCACCTGTATGTTTTAAATTCAAAAAAAACCGGGCCTTTTCCTTTACGGACGCGCTCAATGGCGGAACCTGCTTTTTGGTACGCTTCTATGGCATTATTGCCGTCGCCGCGTACGGATGGACATCCGAACCCGCGCACCATTTTATAAATTTCCCTGCCTTTCGGCTGGCGGACTGCTAACGGCGAATAAACTGAATAAAAATTGTTTTCGCAGATAAACAACACCGGAAGTTTTTTTAAAACGGCGAAGTTTACCGACTCATAGAAAACGCCTTCCTCCACGGCCGCGTCCCCGAAGAATACGCAGCTTACCTGGCGGGTTTTACGCAGTTTTATGGATAAGGCAAGGCCCACGGCTACAGGGATAGTGCCGCCTACAAGTGAAGTGCTTCCCATAAAAGACACGCTGCGGTCTGTTAAATGCATGGAACCGCCTCTGCCTTTGGAACAGCCGGCGGCTTTACCGTAAATCTCCGCCAGCATTTTCTTTAAGTCGCCGCCTTTGGATAAATAAGCGCCATGGCTTCGGTGGGTGCCTAAAGCAAAATCATTCCTGCGCAGTAAAAGGCCCACCGCCGCGGATACCGCCTCCTGGCCGATACATAAATGCGTAGGGCAGCGCATCCTGCCTTCTGGGTATTTTTCCGCGATTTGTTCTTCGGTGAAACGGATCTTTTTCATCCGTCTCAGCAATTCAAGAGCGGTTTTAGGGTTTTTTTTAATAAAATTCGTTTCTGTATCCATGGGTCAGGGAATAAACCAGTAATAGTCTCCGGTGTAACCCACTTCGGCGAAAAATTTCTTCCATTCATCTACGTGCATAATTGTTCTGCCGGTGAGATTCCAATTCATCATCAGCTGCTTTTCCTCTTCGTTATGATAGGCGTCAACGGTAATAAAACTTCTTCCCCTGCTTACCCGTTCTATTTCCCGCAACGCCTGCGCGCATTCCGCTATTTCCAGATTGTGTACGGTATTTATTGATATTACCACGTCAAAAGACTTGTCATCCAGGGGAAGGTCTTTTGCGTTTGCAAGTAAGATATGCGGTTTCATGTCTTCAAGGGCGTTTTCAATCGCGTATTGCGAGATATCGCAGCCTTTTACTGTTATGCCCGGAACAAGCCGGGTTAAATCGTGCAGCATAAAACCCTTTGCGCAACCCACATCAAGCACTGAACTGGATGAAGTGAGCCCAAAATGTTTTATGAAAGACGGTATAACCGGCTGCCAGAAACGGGGTTGATAAAAAAATCCCCCGTAACCTTGCCGCCTGTCTCCGTCAAAAAAATCTTTTCCGAATTTGCGCGCGATATCGCGGTCTTCTTCGGTTTTAGCGGCTCCGCGCGCCTGCACGTCGCGCTTTGTTTTCGGGTAATTGATTAAAAGGTCTATTTCCTGTCCCATGAATTGTTTTCTCCTGTGGATCAGCCCAGGGTTATTTTTTTCATTGTTTTTATATTGTGCCATTTATCTTCATTCTTCAAATTTCCGGTCCGGAATTGTTTAACAAGCTGTTTAATGGCGTCGTCAACATGGTATTTTTGCTTAAATCCAGTGGCAAGCAGCTTTTTAGAACAAAGCCTGTATGAACGGGGGTCGTTTGATTCGCTGACGGAAATTTCCGCCGGCGCGTATGCGACGATTTTTTTTGCTATATCCAAAATAGAAATATTTTCAAAGCCGGCGTTATAAATGCCTCTGATTTTATCTCCCATTTTAAGAAAATGTAAATACACGTTGACCAGGTCGTTGATATGGATATTCGGTCTGATCTGCCTTCCGCCTAAAACCGTGATTCTTCCGTTTGCCAAAGCCTGGAGAGTAAGCATATTTACCGAAAGGTCAAGCCTCATTCTGGGAGAATAACCGCATACCGTGGCCGGCCTGACGCATTGAATTAAAATCCTGTCCTGATAGCTTAAAAGCACTCTTTCACTCACCATTTTAGTCTTGTTGTAATCTGAAATCGGGACCAGGGAGAGCTCTTCTGTTACTTCCGGTTCGTCCTTTACCCCGTAAACGCTGCCGGAACTGGCATAAATAAACTGCTTCACGTTGTTCTTAACAGCGTGCTCGGCCAACCGCATAGTAGCCAGGACATTTACCTCCCAACTAAGCTTGGAATCCAATTCGCTGCAGGGATCATTAGCCACATTGGCCAAATGGATCACCGCGTCGGTATTGTCCATGGGAATTTTATCGGCATTGCGCACATCTTCTTTAATGATCTTTAAATTTCCATGTTCCGGCAGGTAATTGCCGAACCACATTATATCCACAACGGTGACATTGTGTCCCGCGTCCAGGAGCGCCTGGGTAAGCGCTGTTCCCACATAACCGCATCCGCCTGTGACCAGTATGTTCATTTTTCGCTTTCCCTGTTCACGGGATCAAAAGGAATGCTAAAAAGTAAGCAGACTCATCCCGCCTTTAATAAATTTTTCTTTTTTTATAGATTCGGAATTTCCGATGATGCGAACGGCTTGGGCTCCCGCGAGCTGCCCCATGAATACGGCCAGATCTACAGGCAAATCTTTCGCCGCCGCCAAAGAGGCCACCGAACAAAAAGCGTCGCCCGCCCCTACAGTATCAATAATGGATTTCTCAAAAGGCACGCAGTTGCATTCAGGTTCCCCGGTTTTTATGCCTAGTGTGTTGGTGGCGCCGCGGGTTAACCAGCCATAGCGGGCGCCGAGTTTGCCTTGCAAATTCCTCAAAGCCCGGGCAAAATCAATATTCCTGAGGCCGCAGGCAAGAGTTGTTTCCATTGCGTCCAAAGAAAATGAATCCGCACGGTAATACTGCCTGTCAATTATATTAAAACCGTGGTTATAGCTGTTAGTCTGGCAGTTAAGAAAAAGAAAAGGCGCCTTTTTTTGCACAAGTTTCCTGACTTTTTCCTGCATAAGACCATGCCCGAAATCCATCACCATAACTAAATCATAATCCCTTATGCAGCCGTCAATACGGCTGCAAATCTGAGACTGGAGCTTCTCACTGGGGCATTGCTCGTCTATTACGTCTAAAGCAAAGAGTTTGGATAATTCCTTGCCTTCACTAAGCGGCTCTACAAAACGCTGCTTTATTATGGTGGTGAAATCCGGGCAGCGTATTATTTCATCAGAGCCGGGTTTGATATATTTAACCAAAGCCGGCTCAACCCAGGGTTCCGTGCCGGCTATGCTAAGCAGCCTGACATTCGGAGTGAATTGTTTTACGTGGCGGAAAACCGCCAGCGCCCCTCCGGCCTGGGTATCTTCGGATAAAAACCTGGTTGAAATAATGCGGTTCTTGGAAGTAAGGCCCTGCACTTTTACCGTGGAATAACGGTCAAAAATAATATCGCCGATGATCAGGACTTTTAAATCCTTAAAGCTTTCCACTATATCGCGGAATTGCCCGGGAGTGAAACGTTCTGCCAATTTTCCGCAGAATTCTTTCATCTCCGGCGGATAGACGTCAAAATGTTTATTAAGCAGTTTTGTGGAGCTGAAAACAACCGAACCCACATAGCAAACCCTGCCTCCCAGGCGCTTAACGATTCTGATATCATCACGGATATTGCCGGTTACATCCGCCTTGGGGTTCTTGTATTCCCTGCCTTTGCAGTATATATGGGGCCGTACACATTCAATTGCTTCGGTTGCCGCCAGAAAAGGCACTACCGTCACATAATCAATGCATTCCAAGGAGGTCAGATATTTAACTCTCAACTCATCGTTAAAATACGGCCGGCCGGGGCCTTTGTTAACATAGTCCTCTCCTGTAATGGTAACCACCAGGATATCGCCCAGGGCCTTGGCCTCTTCAAAATGGAGAATGTGTCCGGGATGAAGAAGGTCAAAAGTCCCATGACACTGCACAATCTTCTTTCCTTCTTTCTTAAGACGGGCAAAAACCTGAGGGGCGTCCGAAAATGGGACTATTTTACGCGACGCAGACATCTTTGCCCCCTTTTTTAAATTATCGCTTTTCTTTTTCATGTCTTTATGGGCGCAGAAAGTCATTCTTTATGGATATATTCAAACTGCTGTTTCTTTAGTTCGGTAAAATTATCGGATATCCAGTTAATGGTCTCGCGTATACCTTGCTCTAAAGCGATACAGTCCTTCCAGCCCAATTCATTGCGCAGCTTCCTGTCATCTAATAAATATGCCGGGTCCTTTCCGGGGCGCTCAGCAACAATCTCAACGCATTCTTCAAAGTTTCCATTCATCATCTTACAAATTATGCCCACTAATTGCCTTATTGAAATATGTGAATCCGTGGAGATATGATAAGTTTCACCCGCGGGTGCGGCCTGGGCGATCTTTAAAGTGGCGGACGCCATATCGCGGACATGGATAAACGAACGTAACGAGCGCCCTCCTCCGTGCAATTGTATTTTTCTGCCAAGCTTGATAAAAAGGATCGTGCGCGGAATAATCCTGTAGAGCTGCTGCCCCGGGCCATAGACATTGGCTGCGCGCGTAAAGACCACCGGAAATTTATAATGACTAAAGAAGGTCCGCAGGTGCAAATCGCAGGCCGCTCTTGAGGCGGCATATGGCGTGCTTGGATTAAACGGCGTTGATTCGGTTACTTTTCCGGCGCAGTTGCCGTATACTTCCGGAGTTGAAACATGAATATATTTTTTCAGGAAACCAAAATGTCTGATTTTATCATGCAGTTTTACATTTCCCGTAACGTTGGTCTGATACCAGTGTTCCGGATGCTCCCAGCTTTGCGCCACCATGCTTTGCGCCGCAAAATTAAAAATATAGGCCGGCTGAAAGCCGCGGATACTGTCGGCAATTCTATCCACATCGCGGTTTATATCCAGCTGTTCAAATCTGAATGGACCTGGTTTAATCGCGAGATCCCATTTGTAGGGAAGAAATACATCATGCGGTTCTTTAGAGCGGCTTATCGCCAGAATTTCAAACCCCTGAGCAAGGCAATATGCCGCAAAACTTGACCCGGAAAAAGAATTGCTTCCTATTACAACTATTTTTTCTCTCATCTTTTCTCTTCCGCCCCGGCTTTAAACTGCTGCATAAGCATATGCCCGGTTATAAGCTGCAAGTCTTCCGCTATCTGCATATCGTTTACCGGAAAATGAATGGAGACATCCGCTAAGCTTAAACATTTGCCGCCGTTAAAGCCCAGTATGGCGTAAGATTTTATACCCATCCGTTTAGCGGCATTAATGGCATTTAAAATATTGGGGGAATTTCCGCTCCCGGACAAGGCAATAAGAATGTCTCCTTTCGCGCCCAAGGTTTCCAGTTGAAAAGAAAAAATATTCTCGTAACCGATGTCATTTCCAAGGCAGGTCAACACCGCCTGGTTTGACGGCAAAGCGGTAACCCTAAGCCCTTTCATGTCTTTCTTGGCGGGCGGATATAAGAAATCATTCGCGATATGCATGGCATTCGCCGCGCTTCCTCCATTGCCGCATAAAAATATATGTCTGCCCTCTTTCCAAGCCGAAAAAATATCGCCCGCTAATTTATGAACCGGCGACCAATCAAAAGGCTGTAAGCAATTGAGTAAACGGAGCTGATACTCTTTTATAATATTTTCCGACATGTAATTCCTCCGGCATCCGTCAGGGCGTCTCTATTTTTCCGGAGAAGACATTATATTCTTCACCAGGCTGTTTACTCCAAGGTTGCGTCTTGTGTTTACGCGCCAATCTTCCAACTCCTCCGCTGTTATGCCGTTTATTCTGGCAACAGCCTTTTTCCGTTTATCGGACGAGAAATTTATTCTGTCCCATTCATATGAGCGCAGGACTTCAAGTTCAAAAGGCGTGAACTCTTCCGTGGTTATAAGACCCTTGCCGTAGCCTGAATACCGGGAGATATTCTCAATATAATCGCTTGGCAGCAGTTTCTCACGCAGGCAGATATCCATAAGCTCGGTTTTAGGAAGCGGCGTAGCTATGTGGAAATTCACCATATCCGCTTCCAGCTTTTCAGCGAATGCAAATGTCTCACGTATCTCTTCCCATGTCTCGCCAGGGAATCCTACGACAAAATTGGCGATAATATCAAAGCCTATGGATTTGGCAAGCTTAAGTATCGGGGGAATATTCTCCAGTTTTATGGGCTTTTTTATAATATCTCTAAGCACGCGCCGGCTGCCTGATTCTATTGAAACAACTATAAAATTACATCCGCTTTTGTGCATAAGCTTCAAGATCTTTTCATCAAGCAGCCAGGCGGTGACATTAACGCATTTCCAGGTCAGATCCCTGTGGTTTTCCAGGATACCGTTCATTATCTTTATTGCGCGGTTTCTGTCCGCCAGGAAATGGTCATCCAGGAAAATCACCTCTCTGATCCCCTGCTTATATAAATAGTCGATTTCATTAAGCACGTTTTCCGCGCTTCTAAACCGCACTTTCTCTCCGCTTATAGTCCTGCCGGCGCAGAATATGCACCTGTAGGGGCAGCCCCTGGAAGTGATGGTGACGGCTGACGGATAATTTCGCGCCAATAACCCCGGAGCGTACTTGAATTTAATATTTCCGTAGTCGCACAGGGTAAGCCCGGCAATAGACGAATAATCCGGAAAAGGGACTTTATCCAGATCGCTGACAAATTCCATTTTGTTAATAACCGGCGTGGAGCCTTGCCAATAAGCCAATCCGCTGATACCGGAAAGATCTTTCGCTCCTTTGCGCAATTCTTCTATCAAGCGGGGAAAAGCGAGCTCCCCTTCGCCTATAATCCAATAATCCACATTCCTGTCTTTCATGGCTTCTTCGGTCATAACAGTGGGAAGAACCCCGCCCAGAACAATCACTGTTCCCGGAAGATGTTTGCGGATAAGAGCTATTGTATGGCGGGTAACGTTAAAATACTCCGTTGAAATTGAGCTTACCCCGATTAAATCAGGATTGACCGTCTTTAAAAACTTTATGGTTTCTTCCTCGGATAAATTCTTAAAATTCGGGTCAAACACTATAGCTTCCGCCTGGCTTTTAATTACGGCTTTTAGCAGGCATAATGTATAGGGCGGAAACTGCCACGTCCTTTTGGAAAGCCAGGCATAATTCGGCTGAGTTAACAGTATTTTCTTTATCTCTTTAATCATTGCTGTAACAAGACTCCGCCTTCCTGGATGTAAAGAAGAAAATAGCTTTGGAACAGGCATCCCGGCGCGTTGATATTTACTATAATTTAAATTATATAAAAATTATGAGATTCAAACGGGCACTGCCTTTGATTTTTTTAGTCATCGCCGCTTTGGCGCTGCGTGTAGCCGGAATAAAGCTGGGCTTACCCTCCGAAACCGGCGGGCTTGCGACACTCCACGGTGACGAATCCATGACTTTTCACTCCCTTGGAAATATGAATCCGTCAAAACTGGATTTTTATCCGGGCGATACTATCAGCTGGGGGACCTTTCATGTATACTCTATCGGGGCTTTGATAAAAACGCTTGATCTTGCCGGAGTTATAGAACTTGGGGACCGTCAAAAGCTGCAAGACAATCTTGGCGAGGTTGACAAGATGTATTTGGCCGCCCGCGCGTTTTCTGCGTTATTCGGCGTGTTATCCATTGTGGCGCTGTATTTTATCGGGTGTCTGTTTTTAAGCGAGAGGGCTGCCCTGTTCTCCGCCATACTTATGGCGTTCTCGCTGGCGCCGGTGATGATTTCTTATCTTGTTAAGCCGGACACTACAATGCTTTTTTGGGGGTTGATATCGGTTTACTTTTCTTTTAAACTTCTGCGCGAGCCCTCAACCGCCAATTATTTTCTGGCCGGCTCTTTCCTTGGGCTTGCTTTTATCACAAAGCTCAGTGCGGCATTGCTCGGTTTTTTCCCTTTCGCGGCGCATTTTTATCACGTATACGCGGCGCGCAACCCATTTTTCGGGTTTAAGAAGTTTTCTATTTTAACGGTTTCCGGCCTGGCGGTTTACCTTATCCTTAACCCTTACCTTATTTTGAGATTCTCGGATGAACTTAAATGGATGTCAATAGTATTTTCCTGCGGCAGTGTAGGCGCTAACTCCGGCGGCAGTCTTCTGGAGGTATACGCCGCTTATTTTTTATCGGTCCTTCCTGCGGCGTTCGGCTGGGCCCTGGTGCCGTTCGCTCTGGCGGCCGTGGCGCGCTGGTTTCGGGGCCCCTCTTATGAAAAAAAAATCAGCGCCGTTTACTGCGCGCTGTTTATAGCATGGTCGGGCGCCACGCCGTTCACCAATGTGCATTACGCGCTGCTCGTTGCCCCTTTTCTTTTTCTCGCCGCAGGGGATCTTGCCCATCGCCTGTTTAACAAGCGCTGGGGAAAGCTCCTTGTTATCGCCGTATTCGCGCAAGTTCTGTTGTACACGCTGTATATCAAACGCAATTATGTTTCCAGTTATACCACAAAAGAGGCGGATACGTGGATAAGGGAAAATGTGCCGGAAGGTTCTACCATCGCTATATCCAGGAACGATTTCTGGATGCCGCGCGTAATAAGGCGGCGCTCCGGCTCATTTAAACTTCTGGAAGGAGGGGCTCCCCAGGGTATGCTGCCGCAAGCTATTGTGGAACTCGGCAACATATACTCCAAAGCGGATTACGTGATAATCTCAGAATATGAGTACGCCGGCTTACAGTCGGCGCCGAAAGAATTCCCGGCCGAAAATGCCGCGCTTGAGAAAATATTTTCCGGAACCAAAGAGGTGAAGAGGTTTGAGCACAGGCTGCCTCTTTATATCTTACCCTTTCAATCTAAATCCCACGGGTATCAGCCCGCCGCGGGACTGCAGGTAAATTTCATGAACCCCGGTATGCTTGTGTTGAAGGTAATCCCACCACCCGGACAGGCGGCTAAAGCCGCCTCGTCCGCAGGAGGGCGTCCGGGTGGTGGGATAATTAAGAAATGAAAATTTCAATTGTGGTCCCAAGCTATAACGAGCTTAAAACCCTGCCGCAGGTTTTAAAGCGGCTGGCCGTTTTGGACCTTGAAAAGGAAGTTATAGTAGTGGACGACGGTTCCACTGACGGCACGCGCGCGTGGTTGGAAAAGGCTATCGCGGCGGGGGAATTCCCCTTTGAGCTGAAGCTTCTAAAGCATGAGCGCAATACCGGCAAGGGCGGGGCTTTAATAACCGGTTTTAAGGCAGTTTCCGGCGGCGTGATAATAGTGCAGGACGCCGATATGGAATATGATCCGGACGATATTCCTGAAATAGTGCGTCCTATATCGGAGGGCCGCGCCGACGTGGTTTACGGCTCTCGGCTGCTTTTAAATCAATCTAAAATTTTTAATGTTTTCTATCTTTGGGGTAACCAATTTTTAACATTCCTTGTAAATCTGCTCTTCGGTTCGCGTATAACCGATTCACACACGTGTTATAAGGCCTTCAGCGCGCCTTTTTTAAAAACTTTGAATCTATCTTCAAGCGGATTTACAATAGACGCGGAAATTTCCTGCAAAATCGCTTTCAAAAAAGCCCGTTTTGAGGAAGTTCCCATCGTTTATAGCCCCCGCTCCAGGGAGGAGGGCAAGAAGATAAATTGTAAAGACGCGTTCAAGTGTGTTTTGAAAATTTTCTGGCTGCGTCTTACACTAAGGCAAATCGCCGCAGGCGATTTGCGCTAGTAGGCTGGTAAGCTGGTATGCCTAAAACCTGTTAGTAAGCGGGCAGGCTAGCGCCTTTATGAGGAACTGCTAAAAAGCATACAAGCCTACTAGCTTACTAGCGAACCACACTCGCCCGCCAGAGCCGACACAGGAGGAATACAATGAAAGGCATAATACTCGCGGGCGGGGCCGGCACCAGGCTTGCGCCGCTTACCGCGGTCGTTTCAAAACAACTGCTGCCGGTTTACAATAAGCCCATGGTATATTTTCCGCTGGCGACCCTGATGCTAGCCGGCGTGCGCGAGATTCTTGTAATTTCCACCGCGCGGGATTTGGGCGGTTTTAAAAAGCTGCTGGGCGACGGGCGCCGCCTGGGCCTTAAAATAAGCTATGCCGTTCAAAGCCGTCCGCGCGGCATAGCCGAAGCGCTGATCATAGGCGAAAAATTCATAGGCGGGGAAAATTGCTGGCTGATACTCGGCGATAATATATTTTTCGGCAATGCCCTGCCGCATGAATTGAAAACCGCCTGTCTTGAAAACGACGGCGCCACTGTTTTCGGTTACCGTGTGAGCGACCCTGAGCGTTACGGGGTGCTGGCCTTTGATAAGCAGGGCTTGCCGCGCAGCATACACGAAAAGCCCGCGCGCCCGCTTTCAAATTACGCTGTTACCGGCCTTTACCTTTACGATTCCCGCGCGTCGGCTTTTGCCAAAAAACTCAAGCCCTCGGCCCGGGGAGAGCTGGAAATAACAGGCCTTAATAATATTTACCTTTCCATGGGCGCGCTTAAGGCAAGAAAGCTTGGCCGCGGCTACGCCTGGCTTGACACCGGCACCTACGACAGTATGCTTGAGGCCTCAAATTTTATACAGGCGATAGAAAAACGCCAGGGTCTTCAGATCGCCTGTGTGGAGGAAATAGCCTATCACTCAGGTTTAATAAGCAGGAGGCAATTTGCAAGCCTGGCGCGTGAATTGGCTAAAACTCCGCAGGGGACATATTTAAAAGGAGTGCTTGACGAATTGTGAAAGCCCTTGTAATAGGTGTTTCGGGCCAGGTGGGCTCAAACCTTAAGCGCGCCTGTGAGGCGAAAGGCGTTAAGGTCTATGGCGCCGATATAAACCCCGCGCGGGAGAATCTTTATGTTGACATCGCCCGGCCTGACTCGGCGCGTTCGGCGTTTGAGGCCGCGGAGCCGGAAATAGTGTTTTTGTGCGCCGCCATGACGCACGTGGACGGCTGCGAGAAAGATCCGGCACTCGCGGAAAAAATAAACGCCGGGGGAGCGGAAATCACGGCCGACTGCTGCCGCAGGTCCGGTTCTAAGCTTGTGTATCTTTCAACCGAATATGTTTTTGACGGTAAAAAAGGCCCCTATTCCGAGACCGACAGCCCGAATCCCATAAGCGTTTATGGCCAAACCAAGCTTCAGGGCGAGCGCCTGGCGCTGGCCCTGGACGGCGCGCTTTCAATAAGGACCACGGTGGTTTATGGTTACGCTCCGGGTGAGAAAAATTTTTTAATGCAGCTGCTTGGCGCCGCGAAATCAGCCGCTGACAGCGCCAGAGGCCAGCGGCAGGCCAGTGTCACACACGGCAAAATGCGGGTGCCGAAAGATCAGTATTCCAACCCCACCTTCGCGCCGGAGCTGGCGGAGTTTATTCTGGAGCTTGCTCTTAAAAACAAAAGCGGAATTTATAATGTGGTGGGCTCCGAGCGTCTTGACCGGTATTCTTTCGCGCTGAAGGTTTGTGAAATACTCGGGCTCGGCGCGGGTTTTTTAGAGCCGGCCTTGACCAAAGAGCTTGGCCAGACGGCGGCAAGGCCGTTATGCGCGGGCCTTAAAACTGATAAACTTATGTCGGAACTGGGACGCGTTCCATCAGGCGCTTCAGACAGTCTCAGGATCATAAAAGAGTTGATAACTGCTCAGGTTCACGGTTCAGTGGTTGAGGAAGTATAAAGATCAAGCGTTTTTTCTTCTAACCCGTGAACCGTTGAACCGTGAACCTGGCAACCTGAGCAGTTACAAAGGCTTACTGTAAATGACCGTTCTGCTTGAAAATTTCAGACTTTATCTTATAGCTTTTCTGCTGCCGCTTGGCATTTCGCTGGCGCTCACTCCGCTTTTGCGGCGCGCGGCCATCGTACTCGGGCGCGTTGACAAGCCCACCGGCCTTAAAACTCACAAGGTCCCTACGCCGCTTTTCGGCGGGATAGCCGTTGCTTTGGCTTTTTCGGCCTCGCTTATTGTCATGCGTTTTTACACTTCTTTCCCCACCGGCACGCTGAGGGATTTGCGGGTAATACTCGCGGGGGGGGGGGGTGATGTTCGCCCTGGGGCTTATTGACGACCTTAAAAAGCCCAACGGGCTTGGGGTAAGAACAAAATTCGCCATACAATTTATGGTGGCTTTTTTTGTCGTGTTTTACGGTATACGGATAAACTTTGTGGAACCGCAGTATCTTTCCTTCGCCCTCAGTCTTTTGTGGATAGTGGGGGTTACCAACGCTTTTAATATCATAGACATCATGGACGGCCTTTCAGCCAGCCAAGTGGCTATCGCTTCTTTCGGTTTTTTACTGATAGCCTTTCCCTCGGAATCCATATATGTAAACTTCGCTTCCGCGGCGCTTGCCGGCGCCGTTATGGGCTTCCTGCCTTATAATTTCTCCAATAAGCTTAAAATTTTCATGGGGGATAGCGGAAGCCTGCTCTGCGGTTTTGTGCTGGCGCTGGTCGCTATGGGGACCCAGTATACCAAAGTCAATCCGCTGGGTGTTTACGCTCCGCTTTTTATACTTGCTATTCCCATTTACGACACTTTTTTTGTTTCCATTATGCGTCTGCGGCGCGGACATTCCCCGTTTCTGGGCAGCAGGGACCATTTCGCGCTGCGGCTGGAAAAACTGGGCTTTTCCAGGCGGAGAATAGTCTTTGTCACGGCAATAGCCGCGGTGGCGCTGTCCGTTTTCGCCTGGCTTGTAACGCAGGTGCCGTTCGTGTGGGGGGGGCTTATCTGCGCGGTAGTGGGGCTGGAGTTCATGCTTATAAGCGCCGCCATAGCCAAAATAAAAATTTAAAAAGAGTTAATGACAGTTAAGGTGACACAGAACTTAATTCCCGTTTAGTTAAGTTGTGTGTCACCTTAATCAGGTGCAAATCCCGCTGGTTTATAAAGAACGACGGGATTCTAACCGTGAAGCGTCAGGTCAGTTTATAGGTAAGTTCCCGTCCCTCCCAGATCACTCTTGCTGTTATTGGCGTCACCGTTTCCCCCTGCTTGAGTATGCCCCAAGTCATAGCTAACCTCTCCAACTGAACTTCGGCACCCATTGAGCCTGAGACGCCCATGACTATTTCGGCGGCCCCTACGGCCTGCGCCGTCTGCACTATGGAGTAGAACGGGTCGTTGGAGACCACCAGCAGCGGCTTTATGGTCTTGCCGTACTTTTCCGCCAGCAGTACTATGGGCGTGAACAGTTCCCGGTCCTCTTCGGTTATGGAAGCCGAGTCGCCTTCGGACTGCAACCCCTTGGTTATCTTGGCTGAAAGCACTATTATTTCGGTGGTAGCGTCGTCCACCATCTCCAGCACGCGCTTAAGATGGGCGAGGTTGTTGGGGTTGCGCACCGGTACTAGCAGCTTGACCGGCTTGGCCAGTTCCGGCAGCAGCGCGCCGATATCGCTTTCCCGGCGCAGGTTCAGTTTTTCGTCGGAATCCTGCGCGTGCTCGTAAAGGCGCGGTTTTTTTCTGGTCAGGTTCTCCGAAACCTGGAACACTGCATAGAGCGCCGCAGTGGAGACGAACCCCGCGATTGTTGCCACCCGCTTTGTCAGCAGGTTGGCCAGGCTGGCCGCCAGCAGGACTATGAAGATGAGCCCCATTCCCGCCGGGAAATATGTCCGTCCCAGCCTGAAGTTAAGGGGAAACATCCATTCTCGCGGCGTATGGTCCTTGAAGCGCAGTATTATCAGTGACAGCGTTTTGAACACCAGGCTCCACAGCACTCCGAACGCGTAAGCCTCTCCTATCAGGTAGATGTCCCCGCGCGAGAGTAGGATCACCCCTATCTGCGACAGCGCGATAAGGTTTATCATCCGGTAGGTGGTGCCGTATTTCTTGTGCAGCTGGCGGAACCAGTCGTGCAGGATACCGTCCTCGGCCACGCGGTTGAGCACGCCGTTGGCCCCCACGAGCGACGTGTTGAGCGCGCCTACCAGCATCAGACTGCCGGACACCACTACCAGCGACTGCAGCACGATCCGGGCCCAGTAAGGCCCCGAAAGTTCCATAGCCAGGCCGCTCAGCAGGTTGTCGGCGTACTTGCCCGCTATCAGGTCGCCGGGAATAATGAGCGAGGACAGGAACGTGAGCCCGCCGGTGAGCACGAAGCTGAACAGGAACACCGCCCAGGCGGCGCGCTTGAGGTTCTTTATCTTTGGGTCCTCTATTTCCCTGTACACCTGCGCCAGCGTTTCCAGGCCGCTCATGGCCAATATGGAATGGCCGAAAGCCATCACTATGCCTACCAGTCCTATGGTCTGCCAGGCCGGGAAGTGCGTCATCCAGCCGAGAGCGTTGTCGGTGAACTTCAACCCGAAGGGGGGAAGCGTAAAGCCCCTGAGCCCTACGGTAACCAGTGACCACGCCATAAGTACCGCTCCAACCACGGTTACGAAGCCCATAATCTTGAAGTTCTTGTCGCTGGATTCCTCCACGCCTTTGATGTTCTCCTTCCAAAAGTAGACCGTGACGAGGACAGCGAAAACCACCGCGAAGGCTTTGGGCGGGACATTCCAGTGGATATGGACGAGCGGCAGCAGGTTGGTCAGCAGGCCTGAGACATAAAGCCCTGCGCTGATGGAGCTTATCGGGCCCGTTATCATGTAGTCGAAGATCAGCGCCGAAACGGAGATCTTGGCCATGGAATGTCCCAAGGCCTCGTTAACCACTTTGTACACGCCGCCGCGCACGAACATGGCGCAGGACTCGACATAGACCGCCAGCATCAGCCCGCCGAACACCATGACCGCCAACACGTACCAGGGCGCCGCCGGGCCGAAAGCGTTCATGGCTATGCTGCCGGCGTAATAGGCGCTGGATCCCATGTCGCACAGCACCACCGCCGCCGCCCGCCAGAACGAAATGAAACTTAGCATGGCGGTGCTCAACACCAACACTTCTTTGCCTTTTAACTGAGAGTTCATACGTGTCGCCGTTATCTCCTTTGTATACGGATAGACACAGGAACGCAAAAAGCGTTGCGCTCTTTGTGTTCCTTATGTGTCTCCAGGGAGACCCGACGATAGCGTATTAAGCTTCGGCTGGATCACCCTTCCAAACGCCTACGGAGTTAGCTGACGGGCTGGGCCGTGGAAGTGGCCTGGCAACGGGTTTGCCGCTGCCTGCGCCCCATCCCTGCGTACTGCCAGGGATTTGGGTCCCCCGCGCCGGCGCATTGAGTGCCGGCTTAGGCTGTGTTCGTTACATTATATCAGAAACCCCGGTAGGAGGTCTTTGCTTAGAATTATCTAACGCATGATGAGCCTGAAATTTACCGTGTTTCTAACGCAAGATGAGCCTGAAATCGGGTTTACCTTGGGGGGTTAAGGTGACACAGAACTTAATTCTAGTTAAGTTCTGTGTCACCTTAATTATGTAATTATGTCTCTCTGCTTTAAAATGGCTATTGCGCTGTAATTGCAAATTCCGGCGGGTTCGCTAGATGTCTTTTTACCGTGCAGAGCTCGGCTGATTTTATAAGCGCGTCCTTATATTGCGGGGGGAAATCTTTTGGGAGGGTCATGCGCATATTTACTTTTTTTACAAGGTGCGAAGCCTCATCCCGGTCAAAAGAAAGGTTTATTTTAAACCCTTCGGCGCTGAGTTTGCGCGATTGAATAAAGCCAATCGCGAATATCCCGGCGCAGGTGCCAAGCGATGCCAGGAAAAGATCAAAAGGCGTAGGCGCCGAACCGCCGCCGCCCGCCTGAACCGGCTGGTCGGTGGCAATTTCAAAGCCGTGAAAAACGGCGTTTACTTTTTTGTTTCCCGGGAAAGTTATTTCCATGTCAGACATAAAGTTTAACTCCTTAGGTGTATAGGCTGCCCGCCAGACAACCGGCGGGTCCGCCTCTGGCGGATAGGCAGTTCGCCTGTAGGTAAGAATCCGATTTGGCTGACAGTCTAATAGCCTACAGCCTTCAGCCTTCCCATCGCGCCCTAAAATTCCGTCCGGTGCAGTTCTTTTGTGATACCGGGGATAATGGTGGTTTTTCCGTCCGTAATGGCGTAAATTTTCAAAATGCCGGTGTAAACTTTTTTAAAAGCGTCCACTACAAGCGGGTCAAAGGCATGCCCGCTTTCTTCTACAACATAGTCGCGTGCCTTTTCGGGGCCCCATTTCGGCTTATAGACCCGGGGCATGCAGAGCGCGTCAAAAACATCCGCTACTGAAACGATACGCGCGTAAACTGGGATCTGTTCGCCTTTTATTTTCGCGGGGTATCCCGTGCCGTCAAATTTTTCGTGATGGGATGACGCTACTTTGCAGGCTATCTGCAGAAGCTGGCTTTCGGCGTTACAGAGTATTTTGGCGCCGTAGAGGGTGTGCTTCTTCATCTCCTCATATTCCGTCGGCGTAAGCTTTCCGGGTTTTAGAAGTATGGCGTCGGCTATGCCGACCTTGCCTATATCGTGGAGCGGGCTGGCGTAGCGGATATTCTCCACTTCTTTTTCCGGCAGGCCCATGCCCTGGGCTATCAGCGCCGAATATTCACTTATGTGCTTTAAATGTATCGCGGTATCCTGCTGGTCGCGGTATTCGGCGGTTATAGCCAGGCGGTAAATGGTTTCAAGCTGCGATTTTGAAAGGCTTTCGTAGAGCTGGGCGTTTTCAATCGCCGAAGCCGCCAGCGAGCCCAGAAGTTGAAGTATGCCTTCATCGTCTGAGTCGAAATATCCCTCAGTTTTGTTTATAACCTCAAAAACCCCTATAGTGCGGCCGCCCACATTATTAAGCGGCACGGCAAGTATGGTTTTTGTGTGATATCCGGTAAGGTGGTCTATTTCCGGATTGAAATGCGTTTCATCGTAGGCGTTCCTGATATTTATCGTCCGGCCGGTGGAGGCGACTTCGCCGGCTATGCCTTTGTTGGAAGGCATGCGGATCTCGGTGTGCTGCATGTCCTGCGCTACTTTTGACCAGAGTTCATTCGTATGCCGGTCCAGAATAAATACAGTGCAGCGGTCGCAGCTTAATATCCTTTTTACCTGGGCGGCAATAACTTCAAGCAGCTTGTCAATATGGGTTTCCTTGGAAACCACCCCGCCGAATTGCACCAGCAGGTTCAAACGGTTTTGCAGTTCTTCCTCTTTGGTCATAGTGTTAATAGAGACGGCGTATAGGGGCGAGCGTATAGGGGATAGGAAACTGAAATAAGGAACTTGGTCACTTAATTGCGCTTCGCACTCCTTCCCTAATCCCTATTCGCTATCCCCTGTTGTATTTTAGCATTTGTGAAGGGGCCGGAAAGGTTTCAGCCTATTCCTGCCGTTTTCCGAAATTGTCCAGAAATACGCTGTAATGCACAGCCTTAGCCGTAGGGTAAGCGGCTTTCAGGCCGCTGTTCAGCTGTATAAGGCAGGAGGTCGCTCCCACAACAACGGTATCGGCTTGCGTGGAAGCGATATTTGTCAGTTTGCGCTCAAGTATGGCGTTAGACATGGCGGTCTGCGTGAAAGCGTAAGCGCCCGCCCCGCCGCAGCACCAGTCGCTTTCCGGCAGTTCCCGCCAGCGCTCAAGCGCGAGTTTTTTTAAAACGGCGCGCGGCTCCAGCCTTATGCCCTGCCCGTGACAAGCCCGGCAGGAATCGTGATAAACCACCTTCCCCGCTGTACCGGCTTTTTGGGAGCGTTTTACTTTTTCCGGCGGGATTACTTCAAGAATATCCCTTACCGCCGCCGCGAAAGCCGCGGCTCTCGGGCGCCACTCATCATTGCCTGTGAAAAGCTGTTCATAGGTTTTCATGAAAGCCACGCACGAAGAACAGTCTCCGATCACGGCGAATTTTCCCAGGCTTCCGGTAAGTTTCTCGTAGCGCAGTATGTTTTTTTTGGCGAATTCCCTGGCGTCCTCAAGGCGGCCGTAGTTATGGGCAAGCAGCCCGCAGCAGGAATTTTCTATAAAGATCCCGTCGCCAAGATATTTTTTCAGGTTGCGCACCGTGGCCAGCGCCACTTCAGGGAAGATGTAATTCGGGCCGCAGGGGGCGAAATAGGCCCAGGCCGCGCTTGTTTTTCCTTTTTGCGCCAGCGCCTGGTTTTTTTTCAATATTTCTGAGGCGAACCGGAGCGGCGGCCTGCCCATTGAGTTTTGCGCGTCCTTCAGCGCCGGCATGCCTATAAAATTATAGAGCCCTAAACCTTCCGCCAGGCGCGCCAGACCCAGGCGTTTCAGCAGGTAGGCGGCTTTCAGCCATAAAGCGAACAGGTTAGGGGCTTTTAGAAGCGTCTCTACCGCTATTTTTGAAAAGAAATTCTCTCCGTATCCGGAAAGGCTTCTGCGCCCTTCAAGCGCGATATCAGCGGTGGGTACTTTGGCGTAGCAGGCGCTTGTGCAGGCCCCGCAAAGCAGGCAGGTGCTTAGCGCCTCGGCGGCGGCGTGCGTATTTTTTGCCTTGCCTTCCACCAACAGGCGCACGAACTGGTTGCGGCCCCTGGCGGAAAGGGTCTCGCGTCCGGTAAGCATGTAGGTGGGACAGACTGTTTCACAATATCCGCACCTGTTACATTGGGCGGCCGCGTCATACAGCGTGCGTTCGCCCAGGTCGGTCAGCAGGGTTTTTAAATGGCGGTTTTCCGAGTCGCTGCCGTAAAGTTCATTTATTTCGTATTTGCTCATATAAGCAGTGAATAGCGAATAGTAAATAGTGAATAGTAAACAGCGAATAACGACCGCATAATGATGTCGGTGGTACGCATAAGAAACTCCTTCCCTATTCGCTATTCGCTATTCGCTTCTTGTCGCTTTCTGCCTTTCCATATATCCACGGGTTCAGTAAATTTGCCGGGTCAAGCGCTTTTTTAATGCGGCAATGGTAATTGCACGGCTCAAAAACCGCAATAGGCTCTTCCGGGGCCGGCTCGCGCTCGTCATTAATTGAAAGCCTGAGAGTGGCTGAAAGTATTACCCCATATGCCCCAAGCGACCCGCAGAAAAGTTTAACGGCGTCGTAGCCGGCTACATTTTTTATGGTCTTACCGCCCAGGAACAGCGCGGTGCCGTCGGCCATCGCTAGATCCAGGCTCAAAAGCAGGCCGCGCATGTCCGGAAAGGTTTTAGAGGCGATGTTCCCGCCAAGGCTGCCTTGAAGGCCGGGTATGGCGAGCGAAAACCCCTGTTCCTTCAGCTGTTTCTTCAGCTCGCTTATTTTTATTCCCGCTTCGGTTTTTACTGTCAGGTTGTCCCTATCCAGGTCCAGTATTTTGTCCAGGCTTTTAAGTTCAAGGGGTCTCGCGTTCTGGGCGGCGGCGGAGTAGTTTATTTTAGTGCCCAGGCCCAGGATCATTGTTTTTATCCCGTCTTTCGCTCTTAAGTGAAGTTCGTCCAAAACTGTTTTGGCCCCGGCGCTCAAGTCCGCGCTCTCCACCGGTATTTTATGGCGGTTGTCAACGGAGACCGGCAATATTTTGTCCGGGTTGGAGAGCTCCGCCGGGTCAAAAGCGGTTTTCAAGCTTTTAAAAAAATTCAGGGTTTTTGTATCATAAAGCCAGGCCATAGCCACTCTTTTTTCCACGCCTATGCCGTGCTCGCCGGAAATAGTGCCGCCAAGGCTTATGAAGGATTTAAGTATTTCATAGCCGGCTTTTTTCACTCTTTTTACTTCCTGTATGTCCCGTCCGTCAAAAATAATGTTGGGATGTAAATTACCGTCACCGGCGTGAAAAAGCAGGCTTGCCGTAAGTTTGTAGTCCGCGAGTATTTCCCGGGTTTTTTTGAGCGCCTGGGGGAGTTTGGGACGCGGAACCACGCCGTCCTCAACCAGCACATCGGGCGCTAGCCTTGCCATGGCGGGATAGGCGCCTTTACGCATTTCCCAAAGGGCCGCTCTTTCCTCTTCGGATCCCGCGGTCCTGAAGTAAGAAGCGGAAGTCTGCGAGCAGATATCTTCAACGCGCTTCGCCGTTTTCTGTATAAGCGGCAGGCTTTTTCCGTCAAGTTCAATAATAAGCAGAGCTTTGGTGCCGGCCGGGAACGGGAGTTTTGAATTTTCGCCCGCTGCCTTGATTGAAACGCTGTCCATGGCTTCAAGTGCGCGGGGCAATATCCCAGAGCTTATAATTTTTGTTACGGCGATCATGGCGTTATCAAGTGAATCAAAGGCCGCGGCCGAGGTTATCGTATATTTTGGTTTTTTAATTATCTTCAGCCAGGCTCTGGTGACTATGCCAAGCGTGCCTTCCGAACCGATTATCAGGCTCATAAGATCCGGTCCGGGGTCGCGGTAAGACCATCTTTTTACTTCCCCTTCGGGAGTGACTACTTCCAGCTTTTCCACGTTGTCGCAAGTTACGCCGTATTTAAGGCACTGGGGGCCGCCGGCGTTTTCTCCTATATTGCCGCCTATGGTGGATACTTTCTGGCTTGCCGGGTCCGGGGCGTAAAAAAAACCAAAAGGCGCAAGAGCGTTTTGCAGCTCAAGGTTTACCACGCCCGGCTCCACCACGGCTACGCGGTTTTCAGTGTCAATGCGGTGTATTTTTTTAAGCGCCGAAAGATTCAGTATCGCTCCGCCTTTCAGCGCTATAGTGCCGCCGGAAAGGTTGGTTCCGGCAAGCCTTGGAACAAAAGGTATGGCGGCCCTGTAAAGTATTCTAACCACGGGCGCTACCTGCGCGGCGGCGGTAAAGCGGATTACTACTTCTGGGCGGGCTTTCGCCATACCGGCGTCGTATGAATACATCAGGATATCGGCTTCATCCGTACGCACATTTTCGGGGCCCACTATGGCCTCAAGTTCTGTTCTTACGGGGCCGAATTTATCAGGTTTGAACATTTTCTTCTTCTTTAATTTACTGCCATAAGCCATAAGCCGTATGCCATAGGCAGAACAATTGCCATATGCTTTTTTAGGAATTTCCTTGCAGCTTATGGCCTATGGCGGGCGCGGCGCCCTTACGGCCTATGGCATCGTTTTTACTTCACCGGGCGCAGCTTGGCGCTGAAATGGGCAAGCACTTTCGGCGCTTCCACTATTTCAAGGCCTTTCAGGGATTTTTTGTTTTTTGCTATGCAGCCGAAAACCTCTATCACATAGTCTATGTGGCTCTGGGTGTAAACGCGGCGCGGAACCGCCAGTCTTAAAAGTTCCATTGATGCCGGCAGAAAATTACCTTTCGCGTCGCGCCGGCCGAACATAAGCGTGCCTATTTCTACGCCCCTTATGCCTCCTTCAAGGTACAACGCGGTTGCCAGCGTCTGCGCCGGAAAGTTGCGCGGGTTTATATGCGGCAGGAATTTTTTTGCATTTACATAAATGCCGTGCCCGCCCGGAGGCGTGACTATGGGCACTCCGCGGCGCGTCAGCCCCTCTCCCAGGTAGGCCGAGGAGCGTATTCTGTATTGCAGATAATTTTCATCCAGAACTTCCCGCAGCCCTATGGCAATGGCCTCAAGGTCGCGGCCGGCCAGGCCCCCGTAAGTATTGAAACCTTCGGTCAAAATCAGCATCTGGCGCGCCTTGCCGGACCATTCGGTGTTGTTCATGGCAAGGAACCCTCCCATGTTGGCGAAAGCGTCTTTTTTCGCGCTCATCATGGCGCCGTCCGCCAGCTCAAACATCTCCTGGGCTATTTCGCGCACGGGCGTGCGGGAGTATCCCTTTTCGCGCAATTTTATGAAATAAGCGTTTTCGGCGAAGCGCGCACAGTCCAAAAACATGGGAATGCCGTATTTGCGGCAGATGTTTTGCGTGCTCTTCAGGTTTTCCATGGAAACAGGCTGGCCGCCCAGCGAGTTATTGGTAACCGTCATTATGCACAGGGGGATATTTTTGGCGCCGGTTTTGCTTATAAATTTTTCAAGCGCCGTCGTGTTCATATTGCCCTTGAACGGGCCCGGCTTGTCAAAATCCAGCGCGCCGCTAGCCGGAAAATCTATGGCCGCGGCTCCGGAGGCTTCCACATTTGCCCTGGTAGTGTCAAAATGCGAGTTTGACACCATGTATTTGCCCTGGCCGCCTATAACGGAGAAAAGTATGCGCTCCGCGGCGCGTCCCTGGTGGACGGGGATTACTTCCCTGTAGCCTGTCAGGTCCTTTATTTCGTTTTCAAAATTGTAATAGCTGCGGGCTCCGGCATAAGATTCGTCGCCTGTCATTATGCCGCCCCACTGCGCGGCGCTCATGGCCCCGGTGCCGCTGTCGGTAAGCAGGTCTATAAGCACCTTTTCCGCCCGGATATTGAAAAGGTTGTAATGCGCCTGCTCAAGCAGTTTAAGCCTTTCCTCGCGGGTAGTAAAACCAAGTGGCTCCACGCTTTTTATTTTAAACGGCTCAATAATAGTTTTCCATTTATGTTCCATAAATTTTTCTCCTGTAACCTGTCACCTTTGTCATTTTACAAATATAGTTAGCGCTATGAAATACGAAAGCATAAGCGCCGCGCCGTAGGGGATGGCGGCCCCGGCCCATTCTCCTGACTTTGTTCCCAGTTTCGCGGAACTTATAGTATTCGCAATATTACCGGGTATAAGCAAGCCGCCGGAAATGCTTACGGCCATGGCGCCCATAACACAAAGAAAAATCTCAAGCTCCTCTTCCACCTTTTTTACCGAAAAAGGGAGGGCCAGGGTGACAGCCATTATCGCCGAGAGACCGGCTATCGCGAAGTAATCGTTAATGTCAAAGACTGAAAATGCTAATTTGCTACAATACCGTAACTATTCAGGTTCACGGTTCAGCGGTTTAATGGTTCAACGGTTGAAAAAGCATGAAGATCGTGGAAAAAATAACCGTGAACCCTGAACCGTGAACCTGACAACCTGAGCAGTTACACAATACCCCTATTCTATTATTTTTGTCGGCGTTCATATATACCCCATGAAACTTAACAGACCAGTCGGTCTTTTCTTATGCGGAGGCGGGGCACTGGGCAGCTGGCAGTCGGGAGTATTGGCGGAACTGGTAAACTCAGGCCTGAGTTTTGACGCGGTGGCCGGTTTCAGCATCGGCGCGCTTAACGGAGCCGCTTACTGCTATAACAAGACCGGCGAGCTTAAGGATATCTGGCAAAACATGAAGCCGGGCGGTATTTTGCATTTCAGCCCGCGCTACTGCAATATGCCGCTTGAGCTTTACAGGCACTACAGCAATAATCTGTTATCCAAAGCCGGTTTTTTTCTGCAGAACCGTCTGGCTAAATTTTCACTATTCTCAAACAAGCCGGTCTACTCATTATTGGACGGCTGGCTGAGCCATTCAGGCTCTGTTTTTAAAAGAAATGTCAATTTTTACGTTATCAGCCATGTTGTTGAGATGAAACTGCCCTATATTACCTGTTTTGACGGCTCAGCCATGGACAACGCCAGAGGCCCATGGCAGTCCAGTGTCACAGCTTCCAGCAAGCCGCTTTCTTTTGTGGACGCGCTTGTGGCCAGTTGTTCCATTCCGTCGGTTTTTCCGCCGGTCAAACTTACCGAACATGGCCGCGATTATCATCTGGTGGACGGCGGGGTTATAGGAATTGCCACGATAAACCTTAATATTTTTGAGGGCTGCAGGACCGTGATAATGATAAGCAACACAAGGCCGGAGGATTTAACCTTTACCGCCGGCGGATTTCAGGGTTATTTTGAAACCAAGGCCCGCAGGATGCTGGCTCTGCATACCGACAAAATTTACGAATCAAGGGTCTTTATAAAATCGAACCCTGAAGTGCACCTTATAATGCCGCCGGAAAACCTTGGGCTCCGGGTGCTTGAGTTTGAAGGTGAAAAATGCGCCCGTGCCTTCGCCATAGGCGAGAAAGCGGCGGAGAAGTTTGTAAAACATCTGCGTTAAAATAAGTGGTCAGTGGCGAGTGGCCAGTGAACAGTATTAAGGAGTTCCTTGATTCCACCCGCTGATCACCGATCACTGGCCACTGTCCACTGTTCCCGACTATGCCTGAACTGACCCTTATTAATTTTGCGGCCCTCGCGGCGTTCGGTTTTGTAATAGGCCTTTTGGGCTCGGTGCTCGGCATAGGAGGGGGGGTGTTTATGGTGCCCTTCCTGGTGCTGGCGCTGAAAATTCCCATACATCAGGCGGTAGCCGTTTCTCTGGTCGCGATAGCCGCAGCTTCAAGCGCCGTGGCTTCGGTAAATGTGGAGCGCGGGCTTACCAACATGCGCCTTGGCATAGTTTTTGAAACCACCATGGCGCTGGGTTCGGTTCTTTCGGCTCTGGCGGCCGGCTTTATGCCGGCGCGCGCCGTGCAGCTGATGTTTGCTTTATCGCTTTTTCCTGTTTCGTTCATGATGTTCATGAAAGGCCGGCGCGCTTTTGTGGCTGCGAAGCCGGGAATGCCGGAGGAAAGCTGCGCGGCCGCTGGCAGATTCGACGCTTCTTTTTTTGACCCCGCGCTTAAGGGCGAACGGGCTTACAGAGTCAGGAATGTTCTGTCCGGTTCGGTGGTTTCTTTTTTTAGCGGGTGTCTCAGCGGACTTTTAGGACTTGGCGGCGGTATAGTGCAGGTGCCGGTAATGACGCTTATGTGCGGGGTGCCCATGAAGGCGGCCGCGGCTACCAGCAATTTTATGATAGGTGTTTCCGCCGCCGCCAGCGCTTTTGTTTATTTTAAAAAAGGATATGTGCTACCGGAACTCGCCGCTGTAATCGTTATAGGTGTTTTATTCGGCTCATTTTTAGGTATTCACGCGCTTTACCGCGCCCGTTCCGAAAAGATACAGATGGTTTTTTCCGTGATTACGCTTTTAGTGGCGGTGAAGATGTTGATGAAAGCGATGGAAGCCGGTAGGCTGGTAGGCTGGTAGGCGGGTATGCTTCCGAGCTTTTTAGCCGTCCGGCAGCTTTGCCGGCAGGCATACAAGCATACTAGCCTACCAGCAGGATTCAAATATGTTTTCTGAAAAACACTTTGCCAGGCTTGTTCAGCGCACTTTACTTGCCGGAGTGGTTTTGTGCCTCCTGCTGTTTTTCTTTGGTTTTGTTCTCAGGGTTTTGGAAAGTCCCGTGGCCGCGGGGTTCTTCACCGCGGGGGTGCTGGCTCTGCTGCTTACCCCGGCTGCCAGGGTGCTAATGCTTATTTACGGTTTTTGCAGGATGCGGGAATTATTTATGGCGCTCTCCGCGTTTGCAGTGCTGGCCCTGCTTTTGGTAGCTTTTATTTTATGAAACGTAATTTTAAAATTTCAAACAAACTCTTCCTGTCCGCCGTATTTTTAATTTCCGGCGTCTCGTGCGCTTTTGCCCAGGAACCGCTGACCGCCGACAGCGGCGCCGAAGAAATAATACAGGGAGAAGAACAACTCCCGCTTACCGGGCTGGAACCTTCTTCATCGCCGCTCACACTTGGCCCCGAAATTGACGCCAGATACGACAAGGGCATAGCGCTCATGTACCGGCTGGAATTTGACAAGGCCGAGGCTGAGTTCCGCGAGATAACGCGCCTGAGCAGCGCAAGCCCCGCCGGCTATTTCGCGCTGTCGGCGCTTTCCTGGTGGCGCTCGGCGCAGAACTTTGATGTCAGCGCCAGCTCTTCCTCCTACGAGGAGGAATTTATGCGCCACGTTGGCGAAACGGCCGGTATAGCGGAGGCGATGCTGAAAAAAAAGATTTCTCCCGACCAGGCATATTTCTTTATGGGCAGCGCCTACGGGCTTAAAGGGCGGTGGTACGCGATACAGCGAAAGTGGTTTAAGGCCTATATCTATGGGAACCGGGGCCGCAAGATGCTTAAAAAATGCGTGAAACTGAACCCCAATATTTACGACGCGTACCTGGGGCTTGGTATTTTTGATTATTTCGCGGATACTTTGCCGGGCATCTTAAGCGTGCCGGCGCTTTTATTCGTGCGTGGAGACAGGGTGCGCGGGCTTAGTGAAGTGCGTCTTGCCAGGGACAAGGGCCGCTTCTTTTCGGTTGAGGCGCGCATTTTCCTTATAGAGATACTTACCCGCCACGAGAAGGATTTTAAGCAGGCCGTAATAGAAGCCGCGGCGCTCCGGGAAACCGACCCCTCAAATTCCTTTTTCCAGCTTGGGCAGATACTTACTTTTATACATTCCCAGGATTGGCCCAGCGCGCTGGACGAAAGTTTAAAGTTCGTAACCGATAATTCAAGAGCGGAAAACCCCTGGTTAGCGCAGCAAATGGCTTTGGTCTATTTATCGGCCGGCGACTCTAAACTCGCCCTGCAACAGCCTCAGGAGGCCGCAGCCTGGTTCACGCAGGGCATAGAGAACACGGCTTACCCCGCTAAAGGCTGGATAAGTTATTGTTATCTGCGGCGCGCCCAGGCCTTTGATTTGCTTGGCAAGCGAGAAGACGCAGTTAAGGATTACCGGATGGTGCTTGAACGCGACAATTTCTGGGATTCCAGGCTTTACGCCAAAAAAGGCCTTAAAAAAGCGCCTGACTTCAAAGAAATATACCGTCAGTTGATAGAAGAATAGCAGCTGTTCAGGCTGTAGGCTGGGGGATAGGCTGAAGGCTGTAGACCAGTGTAGAGTGGAGAGTAAACAGCGAAAAAAATTCTGTTACTCTAAACTCCAAACTCTCAACTCTAATCTACAGCCTATCCGCCTGAACATTCTGAAATTGCTATAATTTATGCACGGGAATTAAATGCCGCATACTGAGTCAGACAAGACAAAATACAATAACCAGCCTGATCCGATGATCATCACCGGAGGTATGGGCGTTCATATTTCGTGCTGGCAAATGGTAAGGATCGTTTCCATGATGGGCGGCCTGGGTGTGGTTTCCGGCACCGCGCTTGAAATAGTCTACCCGCGCATTTTACAGAACGGAGATCCCGGCGGACATGTCAGAAGAGCTTTTAACGAGCTTGCTCGCCGTCAACCGGCGCTTGCCGAACCGCTTGGCCGGCTTATTGAAAAATACTACATCGAAGGCGGCAAAGCCGCTGATGCGCCGTTCAAGACGGTGCCTTTTGCGAAACTATCCCGTATTGAAGGCCATACAGGGCTTGATTCTTTCTGGGAGTCGTCCCGCGAACTTCAGGCGCTTACCCTGGCCGCTAACTTCGCCGAAGTTTGGCTTGCCAAAGAGGGGCATGACGGTCTGGTTGGAATAAATTTTCTGCGAAAGGTGGAGAGGCCGTTGCCATACTCGCTCTACGGCGCTATTCTTGCCGGAGTGGACTATGTGCTGGTAGGAGCCGGCAGTCCGCCCGAGCTTCCAGGTATGATAGACTTGTTGTCCCGCCACCAGACGGCGTCTTTGCCGTTCAAGGTTCATGGAGCACGCTCTGACAGCGGCGAGTTTTATGTAACTGTCCGCCCCGAAACTTTAGTCGGTTCTAACGCGGGTGTTTTGAAAAGGCCCAAATTTCTGGCTATTGTGGCATCTTTCGGTTTAGCCCGGGTTTTAGCCTCCAACCCAAAATCCCGGCCTTATGGTTTTGTGGTTGAGGGGCCGCAGGCGGGGGGACATAACGCGCCTCCGGCAAAAATGCGTTTTGACGACCATGGGCGGCAGATCGTGGAATATACCGAGCAGGACCGCGCCGATATAAGCGCCATAGCGGGGCTGGGCCTGCCATTCTGGCTGGCCGGCTCATACGCCGGTGCAGAACACCTGCGTGAGGCTCTGGCAAAGGGAGCCACTGGTGTGCAGATAGGAACAGCCGCGGCGCTTTCGGGGCAGTCCGGAATGGAGCCTGAACTTAGAGCGCGGGTAGCGCGCATGGCGGCGCGTAACGAGCTTGTGGTAATGGATACAATGGTATCCCCGACAGGATTCCCTTTTAAGGTGGCTCAAATACCGGGGACAGTTTCCGACAAGGCGGTTTATGCAAGCCGGCGTCGCGTCTGCGATATGTGTCTGCTGCAGGCCAACTATATCACTCCCGACGGCGCCTTAGGCTACAGGTGTCCCGCCGAGCCAGTGGATGCTTTTACGGCAAAGGGCGGCAGGGTGCAAAATACCGTCGGAAGGGCGTGTTTGTGCAACGGACTGCTGGCCACTGCCGGCCTTGCCCAGATCCGCGCGGACGGATACGTGGAACCGCCGATTGTGACATTGGGCGATGATTTTCAGACAGCCAAAGAATTGCTGACTCTGCTTCCCCCGGGACAGGAGACATACAGTATTGGCAAGCTGCTTTTCTTCCTGCGCAAGGGAGTGCAGGCATAAAAAACGCAAAAGTTGCGGGTTATGAATTTAGAGTCAGGGGGTCTTTTGATGAAAACAGAATTTACGGCGGTGGTTCCGGTGGCCGGCGCCGGCACGCGTCTGCGCCCTCATACCCATACCTACCCGAAAGTCCTTTTAACCGTCGGTAATAAACCGATAATCGGCCACATCATTGATGAACTTTCAGCCGCCGGTATAAAAAAAATATGCCTGGTAACCGGGTATTTGGGCGGGAAAATAAAAGAATACGTCAGCCGCAGCTACAAGAACCTGAAGGTTTCATATGTTGAACAGCCGGAGCCGAAGGGCCTCGGCCACGCCATCTGGCTTACGCGCCGCTATGTAACAGGGCCGGTGATCGTGATGCTGGGCGACACCATAATTTCAGCGGACCTTGCCAAGTTCCTAAATTCAAAGGACGACTGTATAGCCGTGAAAAAAGTGGCCGATCCGCGCCGGTTCGGCGTGGTGGAAATTCGCAACGGCTACATAAAGAGCATGGTGGAAAAGCCGGAAAAGCCGCCTTCAAACCTTGCCATAGTGGGTATTTATTCTTTTAAAAATTCCGCCAAACTTTATGCCGTTCTGGAGCGGCTGGTGGAATCGGGCCGTACCACCAAAGGCGAGATACAATTAACCGACGCGCTTTCCCTTATGCTGCGGGGCGGCCATAAGCTTAAGCCGGTCGCGATAGACGGCTGGTACGACTGCGGCAAGCCGGAAACACTGCTTGAGACCAACCGCTATATACTGGACCGGAAAAATTTTACCGCGAAGGCAAAAAACTCGGTTATCATCCCGCCGGTTTATATTTCGCGCACGGCAAAGGTTGAAAATTCAATAGTAGGGCCTTACGCTTCAATAGGCGATGGGGCAAAGATAAATTCCTCCATAATTTCCGATTCCATAGTAAATGAGAACGCGCTGATAATCAACATGAACCTGAGCGGGTCGCTGGTAGGCCCCAGCGCCGCTGTTATAGGCAGGAAAGACCAGCTGAATGTGGGGGAAAACTCCGAAATAAGGTTTGACAAATCCGGCTGCGGTTTGTAACAACAGGGTAAGCGGTAAAAAACGGTAACCGGTAATCAGTTTAAAAGCCGGCAGGTCTGGTTTACCGGTTACTGATTGCTTGCCGTTATCAAACTTAATTGCGGCAGGTAGGTAATCAGCGCCAGCATTATCAGCAGCAGCAGCAGGAAGGGCCCTACGGCGCGGTACAATTCCGGCAGTTTGCGGTTGAACCGCGAACTTGAAAGGAAAAGGTTAAGACCCAGCGGCGGCAGCATGTATCCTATTTCTAGGTTCAGCAGAAAGATGACGCCCAGATGCACCGGGTCTATGCCGTATTGCGCGGCTATAGGCACTATGATCGGCACCACAATTATTATGGCCGAGAAGATCTCTATCATGTTGATCACCAGCAGGAAGGCGTTTAGTATTATCAGAAACGCTATTTTGCTGGAAATGAACGCGTGCAGCCAGGCGAAAATACAGTCCGGTATCTGCGCGTCTATCAGGTAATTGGTTAGTCCCAGCGCCGTGCCCAGCACCATGAAAATGGCGCCCACCAGCAGCATGCTCTTAACCGCCACCCTTGGAATATCCCCGAATAAACTCAGGTCCTTGTAAATAAAAACTTCCGTAACAAGCACGTAGAAAGACATTACCGAGGCGGCTTCGCTTGCGGTAAACAGGCCCAGGTAAATGCCGCCTATTATAAGGAAGGGCAGAGGTATTTCCCAGGCCGCGGCCCGGGCGGCGCTTTTAACAGCGGCAGACGAGAAAGCGGTTTTTTTAATCCCCGCGCGGCGCGCCGTTATTACGGCGTAAACCGACAGCGCCGCAAGCAGCAGTGCTCCCGGCAGCAGCGCCGCCTTGAAAAGTTTGTCTATGTCTATTTTTGCCACCAGCGCGTAGAGTATGATCGGCAGGCTTGGGGGGAACAACAGGCCCAGGCTGCCGGTAGTGGTGAGAAGTCCCAGTGTGAATTTTTCCGGGTAGCCCTGTTTCTTAAGTATGGGGTAGAGCAGGCCGCCCAGCGCTATGATGGTAACGCCTGAGGCACCGGTGAATGCCGTGAAAAGAGCCGTGGTAAAAAGCGCGACTACGCCAATACCGCCGGGCATGAAGCCGAATAGGGCTTCCGCCAGAGCCAGCATCCGCTGTGGGGCTTTGCTTTCCGCCAATACGTACCCTGAGAAGGTGAAAAGCGGTATTGCTATAAGGGCCGGCAGGGAGGCCAGGCGCAGCATTTCCACTATTACCGCCGAGGAGTCTATGCCGGCGCCGTAGAAAAGGTATATGGCAAGCGCCCCTATAAGGGAAAATACCGGCGCGCCCAGAAAGGCGAGAAGAAGGATGGTTAAAATGATGATAAAGACCATATGTTAGTGATAGTAAATCGTGAATCGTGAATAGTAAATAGTGATGGAGACTGGGGCCTTAACTTCTAATTTCTTACTTAATCACGCAATCACTTAATCTCAGCGCTTCCCAATCCAAGCTCTCCACTAACTATTCGTTCCCTGAAAAGTCCTATAAGGGTATGAAACGCTATAAGCGCGAAGGCGGCCGGTATTATTATTTCCGACCAGCCGGCTGATATGGCCAGCCTGTTTATGTAAAAAGCTACGGAGCCGGCGGCGAATTCATCCCTTATGAATTTGTAAGAGGCATAAAAAAGGAGCGCGGAGGCGGCAATGGTAAAAAGCCCCGCCAGTATTTCAAGCGGGCGATGCAGCCCGCGCGGAGCGAATTTAACGAAAGCTTCAAGGGCGAAATGGCTGCCATACCTTGCGGCGAGCGCAGCACCCGTAAGGCCCGCCCACACTACCATGTGGCGCATTAACGGGTCCAGCCAGACTATGCCGGAATGCAGCAGCAGGCGCAGCAGCACCTGCGTAAACGACATCCCCACCATGGCGAAAATAAGCAGGACCACAAGGCCCTTTTCCGCCTTTACGATATAATCCTCAAACTGAAATACGCTTCGCATAGTTTTATTATACTACCTTCTTGATATTTTTTTTTAATACTCTTTATTACTATCGCTTCAACATCCGTTTTACCGATGAAGAAACAAAGACGTAAAAATATGAGCTAAAAAGAGCCAGCATTGGGAGCACTTCAAAACTTCTGCGATTTACTCCTACATCAGCTATACAATTAGCGGTCATAATGCAAAATGCGCAGAGGGAGATCAGCAAAAAACCTTCTCCGGACGCAGACACAACCCCTGTGATAAGGCCAAGCGCCGATAATAAAAATAGACTTTTGACAAAAAAATCCAGGGGAAACGGTGTTGAAGGTGCGGGATCGGATACATCGCCCGGTTTTACAAGTATAGAGGCCAGGAAGTTCCAAAAGTTTATCCTTGTGGCCCAGAGATATCTGAACGGATGCTTGAAAGCCGTTTCCGAACCTAGTTCAGCCGCGTCTATCATAACCTCTTTGAAACTATATTGCCGGCTCATCATCCGGGAAATAGTCAGGTTGACAACTCCCAGGTGATTGCCCTTTTTCTCTTCCAGAATTTCCCGGTAAATTTTTTTAAATCCGGCATGCTTCGGAGAATCCCAGTCTATAAACGGGCCGGATGTCTGCAAAGATGTTACGGCCCCCCATGGAGATAACTGGAAATGGTTGAAGAGCGCCAGGTTTCTTAACATCCAAAACGATAGAAGCGCGGCAAAAGGCAGGAAAAAATAAACTGCCGGCTTTATGGCGCGTGTTTTCCACAGCAGAAACACAGTCGGAACAATTATACAGGCGGAAAGTTCAGGCCGGGTAAGCGCCGCGGCGCCGCCCGCAAGGCCCGCGGCGAACATGCGGCGCGAAATAAATCTTTTCGGAATCAGCCCTTCAATGAGTAACAGCAGCATTATAGAGAAGAGAAAAATAGCAAGGATCTCGCTTTCTATAGCGCTCTCATAGTACATAAAACTCGGGTGAAAGGATATAAGTAAACCCGCCAGCGACGCCGCGACGCGGCTTTCCCACAGCAGGAAAGCTATTCTCATTATCATTGCGGCTATTGCCAGCCCCAGAAGATGCTGGGCGAAAGTCACTGCGCGCATACTCCCTTCGGCAACCCGCAGTGTTCCAGCCAGAAAAAAAGGATATCCGGGGGTTCTCCTGTAGGTCTCGATGCCGGAGTATGTTCCATGCTCAATAATCTCCATGGCTGATTGCGTGTAAGAGGCTGTTCTTTCCAGAACGATAGGAGAGGTGCCCATCCAGATATAAAACTTAAATACCACCGCCGGCAGCAATACCAGCAAAGGCCACAGCCTGAATAATTTATGGGATATTTTCATTGCTTCTTTCTACTGTTCAGCCCTATAAGGATCCGCCCCGGCTGACTACCCGCCGCCACCGCGGATATGACGGACAATTAGCGGTAGGGGGGATGATAAAAATACCGCCGCGTTTGTATTATAGATAAAATGACGGGCCGGCACTCCTGCAATTTGGAATAAATGCGGGTTATCCGCAGTCCCATTAAGAAAAGGGCCGCGCATGCCGCGCGGCTCTTTTCTTAATTAAACAGAATGGACAATGCTTATTCGCCTTACGGTTTTACTTGATGTTCTTTTCTCCAGTACATCGGATTCTCAAACGGGGGTTTAGGCATACTCTTGAACGCGGCCAGCACTGTCCTGGCATAGCCCGGAACGCCTGACGCGCCGAATATGGACACGCTTTCATAAGCCAGCCCGGCCTTTACAATAATCTCCTGCGCCATTTTGCCGTCAACGAAGAATAGCGCCAGCGTTCTGCCGTACTTATCCTTTCCTAAAGATATGTACTCAAGCGTATTCGCCTCTTTGAACAGCTTTTCCGTAAAGGCAGCCGCCTCGCGTCCGTAAGGCTGGTCCTCCATGATGCCGTCCTCTACATGAGTTATTTCCGGGGTGTCAATGGTTACGAAACGGAATATCTCGCCCTGATATGTAATGGTGTCTCCGTCATCATAGATTATCTGCGCTTTATCCATTTTAATGCGGGGTTTGGCCAAATCCGCTTCTAGTTCGGCGGCTTCGTTTTCAGGCGACCATACGCGAGTGCGCCAATCGTGCGGGTATTCAAAGTCTTTGCGCGGATACTGGGCGGCGGCGTCTAAAATCGCCGCGCCTATTTCAGGGTAGCCGTTATCTCCGTAAGCGGTAATATACTCGTATGCCAGCCCTCTTTTCAGCATTTCCACCGCATAAAGCTTGTCGTCTACAAACACATACACCAGGGTTCTGCCGTATTTATCCTTGCCCAGGTCTATATATTCCACTTTCTTGGCGGCTTTTATTATTTCACGACCGGCCTTGGTGGCGTCAGGGCCGTAAGCCTGGTCCTCAAACTTGCCCGCGCTGTAGTGGTGGACCTCCGGCGTGTCAATGCCGGCTATGCGCATCTGTTTTCTTGGGAGACCGCGGCCGCGCTCCCCATAGGAAATAGTATCGCCGTCTATCAGGTATATCCAGGTCTTATCCATCAGCTTGCGATTCTGTTGAGTCCCCGTTGCAACCGCAACGGGCGCGGCAACGGAAACTACGGAGGTATTCGCGGCATCCAACTTCTCCGCCGTAGCAGTTGTTTCGCCCGCCCACAACCGCGCCTGAAGAAGCGATGTGTTATCTACTGTAGCGGTTTTTCCGCCCGCCCACAGCTGTACGGGAATAAGTAACGCGGCCAGAACCTTAAAAAATTTTTTCATATAGTCTTCCTCTCACTCACCGGCTTTGGAACCTACTGTAGTGTAACATGACGGCTAAAGCGCCGCCAAGGTCCAATAGCACATAATCGCGCAGTCTTTGTGCCCAGACACGAATAGAACCAATTTGAGTCTTTTGGCGTTGCAAGGACCTATCTCAGTTTAGGCCTTTTGGCCCTCGTCAAGTCTGTGGGTTTGCATCATACTGTATATTAATGAATACCTTAAACATCATGAATCTGCTCCTGGCATTCCTCTTTGTGCCCGCCTGTTCTTACGCAGGTGAATCACAGTCAAAGGCTTTCTCCCAACTCTTAAATATTACCGCTCAGATTGAACCAGTATCCGTTCCCATTCCCGCATCCGTTCCCTCCTTTGAAAAGGCGCGTAAGCTCGGGTTCAAGAATCTGCCGCCTTACACCTTTTCAGACGGCGCCGATATCTCTAATCTTCTGGTTTCCGCCATCAATTCCTCCACGGTCAGCGTTGATGTGGCCATATATGGCATCACCCTGGAAAACGTCGCCGAGGCTCTGGTAAAAGCGCAAAAGAGAAGGGTTGCGGTGCGCGTTATAATAAATGAAAGTCATGTTTTCCATTCCAAGGTAAGCCAGGCACTTCAGACCCTTATAGACGGCGGCGTGAATTTAAGAACATTGCGCGGTCTGGGCAAATACGGCATCATGCATAATAAGGTGGCCGTGTTTGATTCAAAGATAGTTGTGACCGGTTCTTATAACTGGACTGTTACGGCCAACACCGCTAATTATGAAAATATAATCTTTACGTACGCCCCCAACATAATTAATGGATATTCCAAGTATTTCCGCTGGATGTGGAAATATTCAAGGCCGCTGAAAGACGGGCCCGCCGGAGAATATCCGCCCGGGCATGTTGGAGTTCCGCCCGTGGATCCGTCGCCTTCGGTTGAATTGAACGGCCTGATACTGCCTTCTTACTCTTTCTCTCCGGCAGGCACCACCGAGGAATATGTGATAAAGGCCATAAACGCCGCCCAATCCTCCCTGGATGTGGCTGTTTTCAGTTTTTATTCGGACAATATCGCCGCGGCTGTAATAAACGCCAAGAAACGCGGAGTTGAAGTGCGGGTGGTGACGGATAAAGTGCAGGCCAGCCAGTCCTATACTGTGCGCGAACTTATAGAGAACGGGGTTCAGCTCAGATGGAGCCGGGGTTTTGCCGGCCAGGGTGTGATGCATAATAAGTTCGCCGTGGTTGACGGGAAAATGCTGATGACGGGTTCGTTCAACTGGTCGCTAAACGCGCAGTTAAATAATTTTGAGAACATGTTTTATACCGTGGATCCGGATTTTGTCGGCGGTTATCTGGCGGAGTTCGACAAAATATACCGGCAGGCGCTTGTCCCCGCTAAGGCTGACCTGGAAGGTGCGCCCAGGGAAATTTTTGAGGGTTCCAAATCATTCGGCTTCCATTTGACAGCTCCGGATAGCGATCCCATTCAGGAGTAACCCGGATTTCGTAATTGGAAGAATTCGGATCAATATCATTAAGGGAATAAAAAACCCGGCCTTGAAGCCGGGTTTTTTATTGTCTGCGTTCTCTTTCACTTGAATTGATAGGAGATCAGCTTTATCGTTTCCTGTTTATCTTCCGCCAGTATCTGTTCAAAGAGCAGTCCCACTCCGGGAGCGTAATAGCGTTCCGCCGTGCCCGCGTCGCCGCCGCCGAGCCTAGTGGAAATTTTAAGGCAATTTGTAAATGAACCGGCCGGTACGCTGATCTTGGAGTTAACACCCGCGATACGGCTCCGGTCAGTCCCCTCATCCCAGGCGGCGTTATAGGCGGCGGGGGATGGTATTTCAAGGCGCGATCCGGCAAGCGGAGAGTTTAAAGCGTGTATTCCGGCGGGAGTGGAGGACAACACAAACGTGTCCAATTTGGGCTTATTGTGGTTAAAGGTGGCCATGGTGACTTTAACGGAATTGTCTTTTTCAGAGTACTCCAGATATTCAACTGTTAAAACCTTTGAGCCCTGGAAGTCGCTTGAAGTATACTCATATGTGTAAACAACTTTCCGCCTAATGGGCAGGTATTCTTCGGCCGGGGTGTGGGAGGCTTTTTCAAGAGCAATATTTTCCGGGGCCGGCGCGGTGGGGGGCTGCATATTTTGCATGGCCGTAAGGAAGCCTGCCGCCAGTACGGCGTCGGTGTTGTTTAGAATTTTCTCAATTGCGCCGGTTTGCGCGAAGGCGCAGGTAAGCGGGGCGGTTATTAAGGATATATATATAAACGTCTTTACGAGTTTTTTCATTGCACAAGCCTCCGAAATATAATTTTTGTTATATTCCCGATACTTTGTGCTAAGTTTCGTTTGGTAGGGGAAACTTAACGCGCCTTCCGAAATGTTAACTGGGAAGGACATCACCGCGCCGGTAGTCTTTGGACTTTCTGGATACCTTGCGGCTTGTAAGGTACGGAACCAACATAGCCAGTATAGCAAAAAAACACAACAAAAAACAATAAATATTTTTTTCTTGTCGAAATTTTTTTAAAATGTCCTGGTTGCGTTTTTTAGAAATGTCCTGGTTATGTGCTAAAACCTCTCTTTAAGGCATCCAGCCGGGAGGTTTATGGAGCAAACATTAACCATGAGCAATCGTGA
>Ga0209211_10000131_pt1 | contig 157926 bp, 125 predicted proteins | sample RifGroA2_FD_183992 | JGI IMG/M metagenome (GOLD analysis project Ga0209211, IMG submission 183992) | Groundwater microbial communities from Rifle, Colorado, USA - Groundwater A2 (SPAdes) (version 2) | ecosystem: Environmental > Aquatic > Deep subsurface > Groundwater | place: Rifle, Colorado...
CCGACGCCAGGTGCACCGTGCGCTCGTAGCCGGTCTGCCAGCCGTCCGCGCCCGCCTCGCCGAAGCTGCCGGCGCTGTTGTAGGTGCGCACCAGGCCGGTGCTCAGGCCGCGGCCAAACAGGCTCTCGTCCCAGCCGGTCAGCGACAGATTGCCGGTGGCGATATTGAGGTACTGCGAGTCGCGGCTTTGGCCGATGCCGGCTTGTCCACCCAGCGCCGTACCCAATTGGGTCAGCGAGGAGTTGAACAGACCCAGCCCATTACCGGAAACGACAGCAACCATGACTCATACCCCTGGCAACGTCCCAGGGGGAATCCCGGGGACTATTACCAAGCAATCCCGAACAAGAAGAGAAAGTTTAGGGGCAAGTAGAAAATAAGTTCTTGGCCGGATAGCCCGGCCCCAGGTTCGGGCTATTCGGCCGAGCCCACCATTCCCTATGGTACGGACCGCCAACTTGTATTAATGTCTTCTTTACATCCGGTGGCCATGTCCTGCCGGGGGCCTTGCGTCGGGGAGAGGATGCGGTGACCGCCCAGGTCGTCGTGTTGGTCACCGAGGCGATCCGGTCCGCAACCTCATTCGTCCTCAGGAGCCTTCTATGCCTCGCATCAAACTTCTTGTCAGTGCGCTCGCCCTCGGCCTCGCCGGCGCCTCGGCAGCCCAAGCGCAGGAATTCTCCGCCGTGGTCAGTTTCGGCGACAGCCTCACCGATGCCGGGCAATACGCTGCGCTGCCGCCGCCGTATTACTTCGGCGCCCAGGGCAGCTTCACCACCAATCCGGATGACGTCTGGGCGCAGGAACTGGCGGAAGCGTTCGGCCTGAGCCAGACGGCATCGCTGGCCGGCGGCAGCAACTACGCCTGGGGCGGCGCACCGACCAGCTTTACCGTGACCGGCGTGCCGTTCGCACTGACCTGCATCCCATCGACGCTGCCGTGCCACTCGGTCGCCCAGCAGCTCACCGAGCACCTGACTGCCAATGGCGGCCAGGCCGATCCGAACGCCTTGTACACCTACTGGGCCGGCGCCAACGACCTGTTCAATTACCTCAGCTGGGCCGCGCCGCAACCGAACCCGGATCCCAACGGACCGCCGCTCCCGCCGCTGATCACCGGCACGCAGGCGCAACTTTTCACCGGTGCCTCGGCGCTCACGGCAGTCGGCCAGATCGGCGCACTGCAGGCGGCGGGCGCCTCGCACGTGGTCGTGCTGAACCTGCCCGACATCGGCCTGGCTCCAGCTTTCGTCGGCACCGCCAGCCAGGCTTCGGTCTCCGGTCTGGTGTTCGTTTACAACAACACGTTCAACGGCGGCCTGGCTTCGCTCGCCGACGGCATCATTCCGATCAACGCCTATGGCCTGGTCAATGAAGCGATCGCCGACCCGGCCGCGTTCGGTTTCAGCAGCGTCACCGGTACCGCCTGCAACCTGGCGCTGACTGCTGGCAGCTCGCTGTTCTGCACACCGGGCGCCCTGGTCTCGCCGGATGCCAACAACACCTACCTGTTCGCCGACGGCGTGCATCCCAGCGGCGCCGCGCATCGGCTGCTGGCGCGCGTAGTGATCGCCACCATCCAGGCGCCGGGCCAGGTGTCCATGGCTGGCGAGCTGCCGCTGCAGGTTTATGACCACCACAGCAGCGTGATCAACGAGCAGATCTTCGGCATGAGCAGCACGCCGCGCTCGGAGGGCGAGGCCAATGTTTATGGCCAGCTGCGCTACGCGCGTCAGGACTTCGAAGCCAGCGGAAACACGCAGGCGTTCGATGGCAACCTGGCGACCGGCACCTTCGGCGCCGACGTGCGCACCAGCGAGCACACCAGCCTCGGCGCGTCGCTCACCTTCGGCGGCAGCCGCGGCGACAGCCTCGGTTCCTCCATCGACGCCAATGAAATCCTGGTTTCCGCGTACGGCGTGTTCCATGCCGGCGCGGGCTATCTGGACGCGATCATTTCCGGCGGCAGCAGCAGCCTGGATATCGACCGTCGCATCGTGCTCGGCCCGACCACCCGCACCGAAACCGGCAACACCAACGCCAGGCACCTTGCCCTGGAAGTCGGCGGCGGTTTCAATTTCGGTTCGGACTCGTTCAAGCACGGACCGTTCGCCAGCGTGACCTGGCAGCAGATCCAGGTCGACGGCTATGCCGAAGATTCGCTCGACAGCACGGCGATGTGGTTCAGCGATTTCGAGCGTGAGTCCACCGTTGCCCGTCTCGGCTACAAGTTGCGCGCCACGGCCGGCCGCTGGCAGCCGTACGGCCGCATCGCCTACGCGAAGGAAAGCGAAGACGACGCCGTGCCGGTGCAGGCGGGTTCCAACAGCATGAATGGCCACTTCACTTTCGATGGCTTCTTGCCGGCGCAGGATTGGATCGAGGCCGATCTCGGCGTCGACTTCGCACTCAACGACAAGACGAACTTGTCCTTCGCGTATCGCGCCCGCCTCAGCGACGACACCCAGGACCAGGACGCGATCAGCTTCGGCGCGCGCTGGGAGTTCTAGGCCCACCCGCTGCAGCTGGTTTGACTCGAACGCCGGCAACGGCGTTCGAGGTCTGCCCCGATCGGATTACTCGCCCCCGCCCTGCGGGGGTTTTTTCTGGTGCCGGCGCAGCTCCAGGCCGAGCAGCCAGGTGCGTCCCGCCGCCGGTTCGAAATAGCGGCCATTACTTTCATTGACGATCACCGAGCCGGCGTAGTGGCGGTCGAAGGCGTTCTCCAGCGCCACGAACCAGCGCCCGTCGACGCGCGGTTGCGCAAAGGCATAACCCAGGCTGGCGCCGAAGACGGCAAACCCCGCCGCGCGCTGGCCGCCGATGTTGGCCACGGGCACCGCGCTCAGCGCCTGGGCAGTGAACCGGCCGTACCAGCCGAGTTCTTCGCCGACCCGTGCCGATACAGTGAGCGCCGAACGCGGCAGACCGGGAATGGCGGTGCCGGCCGCCAACGCCGTGGGCGCAACGCACGGACTGGACGCGCAGGTGAGGAAATCGTCGCGATACCACGCATGCAGCCAGGTATAGGCCGCCTGTACGCGCGCGCGCGGGGCCAACGGCCAGTCCGCCGATAGTTCCAGGCCCTCGCGGCGGGCGCGACCGACGTTGTGATAAGTGGAGCGGCCGCCGGAATTGCTCGCCACCGCCAATTCATCGCGCGTGTCGGCGCGGAACAGCGCGAGTTCGGCGTGCGCGCCGTTGGCGCGATCGAGTTTCAGGCCGAACTCCTGACTGTGGCTGCGCGACGGACGCAGCGCAAAGTTCAAACCGGCGCTGCCGTCGGTTCGATAACCCAACTCGTCGAAGGTCGGCGTTTCCAGGCCGCGACCCACGCTGGCATACAGGTGCAGGCCTGGCCGCAGCCGCACACTGGCGCCGAATACCGGCGTGGTGGCGTCGAATTCGACGGCGCCGCTGTCGTCGGGATTGTCCGGCGTCACGTACTCGTCGCGGGAGCGAAACCGCACCCGGGTGCGGCGCAGGCCGCCGTACAGATACCAGACGTCGCTTGGTTGCCAGGCGAACTGCGCGTAAAGCGTGTCGCTGCTCACCCGATTATCTTCGTCGCGACGCAGGCGACCGCGCACCCCAAGCTGGTCGCCGACGAAATTCTCGAAGCCACGCCGCTGCTGGTCCTGGCGATCGACGCTGACGCCGATCACCACATCGACCGGTTGCTGATGCACCAGGGAATGATGCTCCCAGCGCAGGTCCATGCCGCGATACGGACTATGCAACCCAACCACGCCACCACCGCTGAGCGGGTTGGCTTGCGCGGCCACCGGCACGGCCAGAAATTGGGTGACGCGGCGTTCGCCGCCATAAACCATCCAACGCAGGAGGTCGTTATCCGACATCGGCGTCTCGAGCAGCGCACCGACTTGCGCCTGTCGCACACTTTTGCGCGTGTTGAAGCTCTGCGCCGCCGCGGTCGCCTGCCGCGGATCGTCGGCCATCTGCGCGGCGTTCAAACCGAGCGGATCCTCGGTGTCCGGCGCGGACAAACCATTGAAGACCAGGCGCAGGCGGCGGCGATCGCCGAGGTCGAATTCGAGTTTGCCGTTGAGCGAGTCGCGCTCGGCGCGGCTGTGCTGGCGATAGCCGTCGCTACGCAGGTGGCTGAGGTCGATCCGGTAATCCCGGCGCGCATCGCCGCCGGCCAGACTCAGTGCCGCGCGTTGCATGCCGTGAGCGCCCAGCCGCCAATCGACGCCGAAACCCGGCGCGTCGCGACCATCGGCGGTGAAAGCGTGCACCACGCCCCCGGCGGCATTGCCGTACAGCGCGGAAAATGGCCCGCGCAGTACTTCAATGCGACCCAGGCTGCCCAGGTTCAGATGCGAAAGCTGGCCCTGGCCGTCGGGCATGGTCGCCGGTATGCCGTCCAGGAACAGGCGCACGCCGCGGATGCCGAAGGTGGCGCGCGCGCCGAAGCCACGGATCGACACTTGTTCGTCCTGGGCGAAATTGTTGCGTTGGCGGGCGAGCACGCCAGGCACCAGGCCAAGCTTTTCCGACAGCGCCGCATTCGCCTTGTCGTCGCGCAACGCTTCCGCGTCGAGGACGCTGATCGCTGCCGGCGTGCTGGGCGTGCCGTGCGGCGTGGCGGTGGCAGTCACCTGCACGGTGGGCAGTTCGGGCAGGCGCGCCGGCGTGGCCGCGGCGAACGCGGACGCCGATGTCAGTGACAGTCCGGCGGCGAATACGACTCCGTTCGCATTCCACTTGGACATCGGCTGCCTCCCTGCTGCCACATGCGCTAGCGGCCAGTCTAAGACACGCGGCAGTTAGCGAAATGCGAAGACCGCGCCGGCCTCGGACCGTGTTTTTGTCGGAGGCGGCGGCGCCGGTTCGGATGCCCTCGGGAGTTACGCGTTCGACAATTGTTCGACGGCGGCGACGGCGGCAAAACGGTCGGCCAGGCGTTTGAGCAGGGCCAGGCGGTTGTCACGCACCGCCGGATCGTCGGCCATCACCATCACGCCATCGAAGAAATCGTCGACCGGCGCGCGCAACGCGGCCAGGCGCTTGAGCACGCCGACGTAGTCACGCTCGGCAAGCAAGGGATCGGTGTCATGGACCGCCGTTTCCAGGGCGACGGCGAGCGCTTGCTCGGCGCCCGCGGTCAGCAGCGACGGGGCGACGACTCCGGGGATGACGCCATCGAACTTGCGCAGGATGTTGCGAATGCGCTTGTTGGCCGCGGCCAGCGCAGGCGCTTCGGGCAGTTGCGAGAATTCGGCGATGGCTTTGAGCCGCTGGTGGAAGTCCAGGAGGGAGGTAAAGCCGGTCGCGGCTGAAGCCGCTCCTACAACGGCGCGCGCTTGTGTGGGAGCGGCTTCAGCCGCGATACCCGCCGCCAAGCCCGCCACCGCATCGAACTGCGCACCAGTGAAACCCTGGTCGGCGTAATAGCCGCGCAGGCGATCGAGGATGAAGTTGGTCAACTCGTCGATCAACGCCGAATGGTCGGCCGTGTCGGGCGCAACCAGGGCGCAGGCCTGGGCGAGCATGCTGCTCAGCGAACAATCGATCTCGCCTTCGATCAACGTGCGCGCCAGCCCGAGCGCATTGCGGCGCAAGGCGAACGGGTCCTTGTTGCCGGTCGGCTTGAGCCCGACGGCGAAGCCGCCGGCCAGTGTGTCCAGGCGCTCGGCCACGGCCAGCACTTGCGACAGCCGCGCCGGGGCGATCGCATCGCCGGCAAAGCGCGGCATGTAGGCATGATCGATGGCGTCAGCGACCGCGCCGGCTTCGCCGATCGCGCTCGCATAGTAGCGGCCCATGATGCCCTGCAGTTCCGGAAACTCGCCGACCATGCGCGACTGCAGGTCGGCCTTGGAAAGTTGCGCGGCGCGGCGCGCCTGGTCGGCGTCGACGCCGATCTGTTCGGCGATCGCGCCAGCGAGTTTCGCCACGCGGTCACTCTTGTCGGCATAGCTGCCGAGCTTCTGCTGGTAGGTCACCGAGGCCAGCCCGTCGCGCATCGAGGCCAGGCCCTGCTTGAGGTCTTCGTCGTAGAAGAATTGCGCATCGGCGAAGCGCGGACGGATCACCCGCTCATAGCCTTTGCGCACCTCGGCCGGATCTTTCGATTCGATATTGGCGATACCGATGAAACGCTCGGTCAGACGGTGGTCGTGGTTGAGCACCGGGAAAAATTTCTGGTTGCTTTCCATGGTCGAGATCAGCGCTTCATGCGGCACGCGCAGAAACTCGGGCTCGAAGCCGCACAGGATCGCGCGCGGCCATTCGACCAGGCAGCTGACTTCCTCGAGCAGCGCCTGCGGAATGCGCGCCACGCCTTCGGCCTTGAGCGCCGCCGCTTCGATTTCCTGGCGCACCCGGGCCATACGCTCGACCGGATCGACCAACACTTCGGCCAGGCGCAAGGCATCGATGTAGTGTTCCGGCGCGGAAATCCACACCGGCTTGCCATGATGGAAGCGATGGCCGCGACTCATGCGGTCAGCCTTCAGGCCGAGCACTTCGCCTTCGACCACATCCTCGCCGAGCAGCATCAGCAGCCAATGCGCCGGACGGACAAAACTAATTTCGCGGCTGCCCCAACGCATCGGCTTGGGTATCGGCAGCGCCTTGACCGATTCGTTGACGATGTCCGGCAGCAGGCTGGCCGTGCTGGCGCCGGGTTTTTCCGTGCGCGCGACAAAGCGCTCGCCCTTGCCGTCGGTGAATTTTTCCAGCTGCTCGACCGCAAGGCCGTTCTTTGCGGCAAACCCAAGCAGGGCCGGCGTCGGCTGGCCCTCGGCGTTCAGGCCGATGTTCAAGTACGGACCGAGCGCATCGTGGCGTTGGGTCGGCTGTTCGCAGGCCACGGCGGGCACGAACACGGCCAGGCGGCGCGGCGAATACAGCGCGCGGGCGCCATCGCGTTCGAAATCGATGCCGCGTTTTTCCAGCCCGGCGCAGACGCCGTCGAAAAACGCCTGGGCCAATTCCGGCAGCGCTTTCGGCGGCAATTCTTCGGTGCCGATTTCAATCAACAGGGATTTCACCTCAGACATGGGCCACGTCCTTCTTGGCCAGGCCCGGGAAACCGAGCTTTTCGCGCTGCGCGTAATAGGCCTGGGCGACGGCACGCGACAAGGTGCGCACGCGCAGGATGTAGCGCTGGCGTTCGGTCACCGAAATCGCGCGGCGCGCGTCGAGCAGATTGAACGCGTGCGAGGCTTTGCAGACTTGTTCATACGCGGGCAGCGGCAGCCCGAGCTCCACCAGCTTGAGCGCCTCGCTTTCGCAGTGGTCGAAGTTGCGCAACAGCCCGGCGACGTCGGCGTGTTCGAAATTGTAGGTGCTCTGTTCGACTTCGTTCTGGTGGTAGACATCGCGGTAGGTCACCGGACCTTGCGGGCCGACGGTCCAGACCAGGTCGAACACGTTGTCGACGTTCTGCAGGTACATGCACAGGCGCTCGAGGCCGTAGGTGATCTCGCCGGTTACCGGCCGGCACTCCAGGCCGCCGGCCTGCTGGAAATAAGTGAACTGGGTGACCTCCATGCCGTTGAGCCAGACTTCCCAGCCCAGGCCCCAGGCGCCGAGCGTCGGCGATTCCCAGTTGTCTTCGACAAAACGCAGGTCGTGCACCAGCGGGTCGACGCCGAGCGCCTGCAGGGAGCCCAGGTAACGGTCGAGCAGGTCGTCCGGATTGGGCTTCATCACTACCTGGTACTGGTAATAGCGCTGCAGGCGATTGGGATTCTCGCCATAACGACCGTCGGTGGGCCGCCGGCACGGCTGCACGTAGGCGGCGTTCCATGGCTCCGGCCCGAGCGCGCGCAGGAAGGTCGCCGGATGGAAGGTGCCGGCGCCGACTTCCAGGTCCAGCGGCTGGATCAGCACGCAGCCCTGGTCGGCCCAGTAGTGGTTCAGGCGCAGGATCAATTCTTGAAATGTAGGTGCCGTCATGAAAGAAAACCGCCGGGCCGTGAAGCGTGGAATAAAAGGGGGTTAGTATAGCTGCGAAGCGCGTCCCTTCTCGCTTTGCGCCCTGATCAAGCTCGACCCACATGAAAAAATTCCTGATTCTCGAGGCCGGCAAACCGCTCGACCCCTTGCGTCGCCACGGCAGCTTTGGGCACTGGATCCGGGTCGCGGCCGGCCTGCACGGCCGCGAGGTGCACAGTTGTCGCGTCGCCGATGGCGAGGCGCTGCCCGACGCGCGCGACTATGCCGGCGTGTTGATTACCGGTTCCGGGGCGATGGTCACCGAGCGCGCCGATTGGAGCGAACGCAGCGCCGATTGGTTGCGCGATGCCGCGCACGCGGGCAAACCGCTGTTCGGTATCTGCTACGGACATCAGTTGCTCGCCCACGCCTTGGGCGGCGCGGTCGACTACAACCCGCGTGGGCGCGAGATGGGCACGGTGCCGGTGCATTTGCGTGAGGACGCGGACGGCGACCCGTTGTTCGGCGGGCTACCCGCGGAGATCGTCGCGCAGACCACGCACTTGCAGTGCGTGCTCGCGGCGCCGCCGGCGGCCAAGGTGCTGGCGCGGTCGGCGAAGGATGATTGCCAGGCGTTCCGCTGGAACGAGTCCGTGTGGGGCGTGCAATTCCATCCGGAATTCAGCTCGCAGATGATGCGCAGCTATATCGCGGCCCGGCGCGACGCGCTGGCCAGCGAGGGAACCTGCCATCATGCCTTGCTCAAGTCGGTGCGCCCGGCACCGCAGGCGCGGCGCGTGCTGAAGCGCTTCATTCACCATGCGCGCAAGCGCGGTTAGGCAAGGACAGTGCGATGACTGTGAACACCGTGAGCCTGGGCTCGCCCTTCCGCTGGCTCGCCGAAGCCTTCGCGATGTGTCGCGCGCATACGCGCGTGTTGTTCGGCGCCGCGTCGATGCTTTTTCTGGTCGCGCTGCTGCCGAGCGTGGCGCAGATATTGGTGGAAACCGCGCTGCAACCCTCGGTTGCCGTCCGTGGCCTGATCCAGGCCGTGTTCACGGTCCTGGCCCTGCTGGTGTTTCCGCCGGTGGTCGGCGGTTTCTACCGGATCGTGCACGCCTTGCATGAAGGCCGCCCGGCGCGCGCGAGCGATCTGTTTGCGTTGTTCCAGGATGGTCCGGCCGCGCGCCGGCTGATCGTCACCAATCTGATCTTCGTCACGGTCTCGTTGCTGGTAATAATCGGACTCGCCGCCGTGGTCGGCGGCCAAGAGCTATTCGAGTTCCTGCGTGCTGCCGCCGTGCTCAAGCCCGGCGCGACCGAGTTGCCGCCGTTGCCGGACGGCATGCTGGTGTTGATCAGCGTGTTGATGATCGTGGCGCTGTTGATCATGACGGCGCAGGGGCTGGCGACGGCGGAAGTCGCGGTCACCGGCCGCTCGCCCTTGGCCGCCGCCGCCGCCGGTTTCAAACTGGCGCTGCGCAACCTGGGTACGCTGCTGTTGTTCTACCTGCCCGTGGCCGTGATCGCATTCGTCGGCTTCATGATTCTCGCGCTGGTGGCGGCGCTGGTCGGCGGCATGCTCAGCCTGGCCAGTCCGCTACTTGCGGCGCTGGTGCTCGTGCCCCTGGGCATGTTGTTCGTGCTGGTGTTGTACGCCTTGATGTTTACCTTCTTCTACCACGCGTGGCGCGACACGCTGGGCGCGGGCGTTGCCGTGCCGCCCGAGCACCAGATCGCCGTCTGATCAGAGCAGGCCGGCCTGGGCCAGTTGCGCCAGCTGCCAGAAGAATCGGCCGAGCAAGCCCAGGGCCAGCGCGAACAACAGGACCAGTTGCGCATAGAGGATGGCGCGGGCCCAGCGCGGCATCGGCGCGTGCGCCACCACGCGGGTGCCGGCGAGCAAATCGTGCAGCGCGCGACGATCGGCGTTCCACCCGGCCAAGGCGTGACCGAGGTTGAAAGTCAGCCAGTTCAGGGTGCCGGCGAGGAATCTCGCCGCGGCCCGTTGCCAGCGCAGGCGCTCGCCGCGTGGACCGATCACGATCATGCCAAGCAGCCGCTTGCCCGGCGTCGCCTGCCAGCGGCTGGCCTCGAAACAAATGAAATAGATCGCCGCCACGCCGGCGGCCAGCAGCGCCGCGCCGGCCAACGCCAGGCTCAGGCGCGCGAGCGCCAACTGCACGGAAAGCAACAGGGACGTATCAAGCAGCAACGCTTGCAACAGGCCCGAGAGCGACGGCATGGCCTGTGGCGCGGCCAGCATCTTCGCCAGCATCCAGTCCTCCAGCAAGCCGACCAGACCGCGCATTTCCGTCCACGCCGCGCCCAGCGGCAGCGCCAACAGCAACAGCACGATCGGCGCGAGCAGCAGCCAATCGAATTCGTAGGCGAGAAACCGCCGCCAGAAACCGGCGGGCGTCACCTCGCGCGCGAGCGCGTGGCCATCGCGCAACGCCGGCGAGCGGGCGCTGCGGCGGCGCAGGGTCTCGCTGAAGTCGCGGGGAGCGGGTGGCGGCAAGCGTCGGTTCGGGCTCACTGCGCCACGGTACTGCGATCGGTGCGCCTGCGCAGCAAGCGCGCCATCAATATGCCCAGCTCGTACAACAGGCACATCGGCACCGCCAACATGATTTGCGACAGGCCGTCGGGCGGCGTGATGATGGCGGCGACGATGAAGATGGCGACAATCACGTAGCCGCGCCAGTCGGACAACTGCTTGGGCGTGACCCACCCCAGGATCACGGCGATCATCACCGCGACCGGCACCTCGAAACTCACGCCGCCGGCCAGGAACATCACCAGCACGAAATCCAGATAGTGGCTGATGTCGGCCATCATGGTCACGCCGGCCGGCGCGGTGCCGCTCAGGTAGGCGAACATCACCGGCAACAGCAGGAAATAGGTGAAGGCGCAGCCGCAATAGAACAACGCCGTCGCGGCCACCAGCAGCGGTCGCGCCAGGCGTTTTTCCTGCTGGTACAAGCCCGGCGCCACGAACGCCCACAGCTGATACAGCACCACCGGCATGGCCAGCATCAGGGCGACGAAGAACGCCAGCTTCATCGGCACGAAGAACGTCGATGTCACTTCGATCGCGATCAGCTGCCCGCCTTTGGGCAGTGAGCGCAACAAGGGCGCGGCGAGCAACGCATAGAGCCGATCGGAAAACGGCAACAACGCAACGAAGGCCAGGCCCACAGCCAGCACCGAGCGCAGCAGGCGGGAACGAAGTTCCAGCAGATGTGCGATCAGGCTTTCTTCGGGCGGCCCGGCAGCGGCGGTCATGGCGCGCCAGCCGCCTTGGGTTCGGTCGCGGCGTCGGCCGGCTTGGTGTCGCGCCGTTCGCTGGCGGCATCGGCCGGCGTGGTATCGCGCGGTTCGCTGGCGGCGTCGGCCAGGTCCGTCTCGAGTTTGCCCAGCTCGTTCGCGGCGTCGCTGAAACCGGCCTCCGCGTTGCCCAGCTCGTCGCGCAATTCTTTTTCCAGCGCCTGCATCTGCGGCTGCAAATCCGACAGCGGCGTGCTCAGGCTGCGCTTGAGTTCCTCACTGGCCAACTCGCGCTCGAACTCGGCCTTGACCGAATACCACTGCGCACGCGCCCTTCGCACCCACAGGCCGGCGAAGCGCGCGGCCTTGGGCAGACGCTCGGGGCCGAGCACCAGCAAGGCGACGACCGCGATGATCAGAAGTTCACTGAAGCCGACGTCGAACATCGGGAACCGCCGGTCTTGGGGTCAATCTTTGTGCGAGTCGTTGTGCAGGCTGGCGTCGGGCTTTTCGGCCTTGTCGGCCTCCGGTTTTGCTTCCTCGCCACTGACCCCTTTCTTGAAGCCTTTCACGGCGTCACCGAGGTCCGAGCCGATGTTTTTCAGCCGCTTGGTGCCGAAGATCACCAGCACGATCACCAGGATGAGCAACAATTCTTTCCAACCCAAGCCCATGGCCGTGTCCTTTGAAAATCAATGCACAGGATAGCGCAGTGGCCGGGCGACCGCCTTAATTCAGCGGCTCCGGGTCTTGCCGGACGGTGCTCTCCTCGAGCTTGTCGCGGAAGGCGATCACCGCGTCCGAGCCGGCGCCCGCGCGGCCCTCGAAGATGGCGCGCGCCGTGTTGCCGCGGCCGTACACGGCCTGGTTGGATTTGTTGTCGATGCCCAGCCGGGTGCCGTCCAAAGCGACACCGGCGAACAAGCCGCGGGCCCGGGAGTAGCTGTAGATCTCCGCCTTGAGCTTTTCATCGGTGCTGGCCTGGGCACTGCGCCCGACCGGTCCGGCCGCGACGCTGGCATCGGCGCCCAGGGTGAACTTGCCGTTGACGATCGAATCGACGCCGCGCGCGCTGCGGAAAACCAGGATCACGTCCGCCGACTGCACGCCGGCCTGGAAGCCGAAGCTGCCGCCGGTCAAGGTGATGAAGCTGGGATGCGACCAGGAGCCGTCCTTGCCACGGATGGCGATCAGGCCGCGGCCGCGGCGACCGCCGACGACGAAGCTGGCCTTGACCACATCCGGGATCACCGCGATGGCTTCCGCCTCCTCCAGCAGGTTGGACGGGATCGAATCCTCCGGAATGCGCAGGATTTCGGTCAGCACGCGGCCGGCTTCGTCGGCCCGGCGGTCTTCAACCTCGCCGGCAAATGCGGGCTGGGCAAGGCTGAACAGCAACACGGCAGCGAGCGGGGTAAAGAGTCGGCGCATGGGTAGTCTCCGGGGAAGCGGGGGGCAAGGTGGCCCGAGGCAAAGGAAGCAGGATGAACCGTTCTTCATGTATGGGATGATAATTTGAGTGCCTGGCATTGGAACAGTTCCCATGAGTCCACGTTTTCGCGACGGCGTTTCGGTCGCGCCCCCGCTGCGCACAGCGCTGTTGCTGGTCAACCTGGGCACGCCGGAGGCGCCGACGGCGAGCGCGGTGCGGCGCTACCTCAGCCAGTTCCTGCACGATTACCGCGTCGTCGAGATGAGCCGCTGGCTGTGGTGTCCGTTGCTGCATTTCGTCATCCTGCCCCTGCGTTCGGGCAAGGTGGCGCGCAATTACGCTCGCATCTGGACAGCCAAGGGGTCGCCGCTGCTGGCGCTCAGCCGCGAACTGGGCGACGTGTTGCAGGCGCAATTGCCGGAATTCGAAGTGCGCGTCGCGATGCGCTACGGGCAGCCGGCGATCGCCGAGGTGTTGCGCGAATTGCAGGGCAAGGGCATGCGCCGCTTGCTGGTGCTGCCGCTTTATCCGCAATACTCGGCATCGACCGTGGCCTCGGTGCACGACGCGGTGATGGCCGAACTGTGCGGCTGGCGCTGTTTGCCCGAGTTGCGCCTGATCAACGACTACCATCTGGATGACGCGTGGCTCGATGCGCTGGCCGCCAGCGTGGAAAGCCATTGGGACCTGCACGGCCGCGGCGAGCACTTGCTGATTTCCTTTCATGGCCTGCCGCAGCGTTTCGTCGCCGCCGGCGATCCGTACGCGTCGCAGTGCAACGTCGGCGCGCAAGCGCTGGCGCAGCGCCTGCACCTGGCGGACGGGCAATGGTCGACCAGTTTTCAATCGCGTTTCGGCCGCGAGCCGTGGCTGCAACCGTTCACCGACAAGACGCTGGAGTCGCTCGCGCAACAGGGCCGGAAAATCGTCGACCTGGTCTGCCCGGGTTTCGCCGTCGATTGCCTGGAGACGCTGGAGGAAAATGCCGTCACCAACGCCGCGTTGTTCCAGCGCGCCGGCGGCGGCGAATTGCGTTATATCCCCGCGCTCAATGCCACCCCCGGACACGCCGCCGCGCTGGCCACGCTGGCGCGCCGGCACGCGCAGGGCTGGCCGCATTGAGCCGGGAAATTTCGCTGGCCTGCGCCCGCGGCACCTTGACTGCGCTGCGCAGCGGCAAGGCCGAGGGACCGAAACTGCTGGCCCTGCATGGCTGGCTCGACAACGCCGCCAGCTTCCTGCCGCTGCTGCCGCACCTGGGCGATTTCGATGTGGTTGCGCTGGACTTGCCCGGACACGGCGGCAGCGCGCATCGGCTGCCTGGCTATGACTACGTGTTCGTCGACTGGATCCACGATGTGCTCGACGCGCTCGACGCGCTCGGCTGGTCGCGCGCGAACCTGCTCGGTCATTCGATGGGCGGCGCGATCGCCACCCTGGTGGCCGCGGCGGCGCCCGAGCGGGTCGAGCGCCTGGCCCTGATCGAAGCGCTCGGCCCGATCGCCGGCATCGCCGAAGAAGCGGGCACGCGCCTGCGCCAGGCAGCCACCGCCCGGCGCGCGCTGGACAGCAACAAGAGCGCGCGCGTGATCGCCGATCTGCAGACGGCGGTGGACTTGCGCATGGCGGCCTCGCAGATGAGCCGCGATGCGGCCTGCCTGATCGTGGCCAGGAATCTGCGCCCGGTCGCCGACGGCTTTGTCTGGCGCAGCGATCCGCGCCTGACCTTGCCCACGCATGTACGCACCGACGAAAGTTTCATTCGCAGTTGGATTCGCGCCATCGAAGCGCCGACGCTGGTCGTCGCTGCCGATCCGGCGCCGCCGTATTTCACGCCGGAAGCGCGCGACCAGCGCATTGCCGAGTTGCGCCATGGCCGGGTCGAAGTGATCGCCGGCGGGCATCACCTGCATATGGAGCAGGCGGAGTTGGTGGCGGCAGTGGTGGTGCCGTTTTTGCGCGGTGCGGCGTAGGGGCGTTCGCGGCTGGCTTCCAACAGACGCATGTCTGGTCCGCCGCTCCCACTTGGGCGTGGGGCCGAGTTAGTTTTTGCTGGGGTCGAGTTTTACGACCAGGGCCACGTATTCCCGGAAATCGATTCGGGCATCGGGCGTGGTGTCGACCGAGGCCAGCGACGGTGCGGCGGCGCCGGCATCCTGGATGATCGGCAGGGTGTCGAATTCGCCGGCTTCCAGAAAACCACTGTGGTCGATATCGACCGCGCGAAACTGCACCGGCAAGCGCTGATAGACCACCGGCCGGCCCCGCGACTTGAGACCGGCCTTGAATTCTTCGGGCGAAAGCTGCTGGTCGTGATTGCGGTCGATGCGCGCGAACAAGGCTTCCGGCGAACCGTACGCCGCGGCAGAGCGGGCCAGAAAGCTCGGTGCCGGCGAGGGTGGTGGCGACACGCTCGCAGCGGGCACGGCAACGGGCGCCGGCTGTCCGGGCGCCGCCGCCTGCACGGCCGCGGCGCCAACCAGGGTCAGCGTTGCAATCGACAAGAAGAAGACCCGCGAGCCGCCAGAATACTTGCCCATGTTGCTGCCTCTATTTGGTTTCCTGTGTGTGTTGCAAGGTCAATTGCGCACGACTGTTGGACTGCGTCTGCGTATAGATCACCGAACGTTCCGGCTTGGAAAACGCCAGCATCGATCCTTCGGCGCCGGTCTGCATCGACATCGTGGTGGTCCAACCCTGGCCGGTCATGCTGGTTTCGATGTCGTGCATGAGCGAGGCCGAAGGCTTGTCCGCTCCGAACACGAGCGAGGTCGTCGGGCCGACCCGCACGATGTTCTCGACGGTCTGGCCGGTCGGCACGTAGACGTCCTTGGGGAAGTCCGCGGGCACACTCAGGTTGCCGCCGGACTGCATCTGCACCTGGCCGGCATCGAAGGACGCGGTGGCCGTTGCCTGGTCGGCGCTGGCATCGGCCTGCGCGGTCGCCGTCTCGGCGGCGTCCTTCTTGCAGGCAGCGAGTAGCAATGTGCAGAGCATCAGCATCAGGGTTGGGCGCAACATGGGTTCACCTCTCGCGTTGGGAATGTTCAGGACAACGTGGGACAGGGGCTTCAGGCGGACACCATGCGGCGCAATTCTGCCTTGATCGCCAGGCCCTCACCGTGCAGGTAGTCACGCTCTTGACGCCAATCCGGCCAGCGCGCCTCGACTTCCCGCCAGAAACGGCGCGAGTGGTTACGCTGGACCAGGTGGCACAATTCATGAACGAGAACGTATTCATACGCGCTCGGCCGGCCGAGCACCAGCGCCAGGTCCAGCGACAGCGAATCGTTCGCGCTCAGCGAGCCCCACAGCGACGATAGCGGGCGCAGTTTCAGCGCGATTGGCGCGCGCGGCAGCGTTGGCAGGTACTTCGGCAGCCAGGCGCCCAGGTCGATGCGCGCCTGCTGCAGGTAGAACTCCTTCAACGCCGAGCGCATCTGCCGGGCGCTACCGCTGGCTGGCAGGGTCAGCCGGACGCCGTGTTCGCCCAGCTCGGCGCGGGCATAGCGGCCCTCGCACCACTGCACCGGCAGGCGCTGACCGCGCAGGCTCAATTCGCCATCGTGTTCGCGCGCGAACGGCCGGGTCTGGGTTTTCGGGCGCTGGGCCAGCTGCTGCTGCAGCCAGTCGCGATGTTCGAACAGGAAGGTTTCCGCCGCGCGCACCGAGGCATTGCGCGGCACGGTCAGGCGCACGCCGCGCTCGTTGACGATCAGGCGCAGGCGACGCGCGCGCACGTCGCGCACCCAGCGCACCGGCACCGATTCGCCGTCGCGCAGGACCAGGCCGCGCAGCTCTTCGCTTTGCGGCGGCTCGGCAACGCGGAACCAGGAAAGCGTCATGCCGGGTGACGAAACGCCTTCAGGTTGGCGGCGGCTTGCGCCTGGACTTTCCCGCGCAACACCGGCGTCCAGCCCAGCAGCCAGCCGGGCAGCCCAAGCGCCTGTCGCGACCAGGACCAGAAATCGAAGCGATCGCGGTGGTCGACGATGAGCCCGTCGCGAAACCTGAACTCGGCATCGATGATGTTGTGCACCAGGCGGCCGGTGGCGCTGAACCGGTAGCGTGGTTCCCAGTGGGCGTGGCCGTGCCGGTCGTCGGCATGGACACCGGAAAACTGCAGCGACCAGGCGTCCATGCCCTTGGCGCGCGTGGCGGTGCACAGCATCCGCCACATCGCCGCGATTTCCTCGCGCCCCTCGAGCGTGAACACCTCGTCGCGGAAACGCGCATCGGGCGCGTAGCAGGCGGCCATGGCGTCGGCATCGAGCGCGGAGAAGGCGCGATAGAAACGCGTCAGCAATTCGGCGTTGGCGTGCGTCGGCGTGGCTTCCATCGCGCCGATTCTAGCGCCAATTCCTACTGCTCGGGCTTGCTCAGCTTCAGGGCCGACTCCAACGCAAGGAACAGGCGCGACAGCTCGGCCGACATCAGGGCGAAGCGGGCATCGAGCTCGGCGTTCAGCGAATCGCGCTCGGTGTTCTCCAGCTGGTCGACGGCGCCGTCGAGGAACTTCAACTTGCGCACCACCAGGTCCTCGCCAAGCACGAAGCTGACGTGGTCGTCGAAGATCAACGCCAGCCGCGACACTTGCTTGCCCGAGTCCAGGTGCTTGCGGATTTCGTCGCCGAGCAATTCCTGGCGCTGGCATTTCACCACCGCGCCGCCATCGACCGGATCCTTCAGCTCGCACTCGTCGCCGAGTGCAAAGCCGGCCGGCAGCGATTCGCCGGCGATCCAGCCGGTCAGCACGGCGCGCGGCGACAGCTCGGCATTGAGCGGCAAGGCCGGAAAACTGCCGAGCGCGTGGCGCAGTTCGGTGATCAAGCCTTCGGCGGCCTTGCGCGAGGAGGTATCGACGGCAACGAAACCCTGCTGCAGGTCGATCGAAGCATTGAGCCGGCTGGGCCGCACGAAGGCGCGCGGCAACAGTTCGTGCACCACGTCTTCCTTGAGCCGCTTGCGCGCGCGGCCGCCAAGTTTCTTGCCGTCCTTGGCCTCGATCGCGGCGAGCTTCTTGCCGACTTCCTCGTTGACCACGGCCGAGGGCAACAAGCGGTCTTCGCCGCCCAAGGTCAGCCACAGGGCCGGGCCGACGCTGTGCGACAGGGCCGGCTGGTCGCGGCCGAACGGGGAAACGAAACCACGCGACATCTGCTCGAGCGGACCGACCGGCTTGAGCGCGCATTCGGCGAGCGCGTCATCGATGGTCTGGAAGGATTTTTTCAGGGTGACGGGAAAGCGGAAAAACGTCAGGTTGCGAAAGAACATCGAATTCCAATTGGCGGTAGCGCAAAGACGTAGTTTAACCCCTGTCGCGTCCGCCACTGCAGCGGTAAGCTGGCGCAATGGCCCAACCCCCGGATCACGCCAAGATCACCGCGCAACTGGTCGAGTTGCGCCTGGAACACCGCGACCTGGATGCGGCGATCGCGCGCCTGACCACCGACATGGCCACCGACGACCTGGCGCTCAAGCGCCTGAAAAAACGCAAACTACGCATCAAGGACATGGTCGCCTACCTGGAAAACCAACTAATCCCCGACCTCGACGCCTAACCCGCACTTGTGGGAGCGGCTTCAGCCGCGATGCTCCTGTTCTTCCGCTTCTACTCACCGTCCAGAGCCACCAAGCGGCCGCCGGAGGTGGACATCCTCCGCCGCGGCCAGGAAAAAACATCCTGTTTTTTACTGGCCGCCGCTCCTGCCGTCCTGGCCCGCTCGGCAGAGGATGTCCACCTCCGACGTCCCCTCTGAACTGGTCTGGCTTGTCCGATCAAAATTGGAGCCTCGAACGACGGGTACGCCGCGTGGCGGTTCCTCTCGATGTGTCGATTCGGAATCAGCACACTGCGTTGAGTTTTGGGATCGAATCCAAATTGTCCATGCTCGATCTGCTGCTTGCCCGTCGCTCGCTGCCAAGAATCAATCCACGTCATCGATGAGAATCACGGACATCCGCGCCGCAAATTGCAGCGACCATCTGGTATTTCCGACCGAATCCTTGCCCGCTTCACCCATCGAAAAGTGTCCCGACAGTTCAGTGGGACGCCGGGGGTGGGCATCCTCTGCCCAGCGGGCCATGGATGGCAGGAGCGGCGGCCAGTAAAAAACAGGATGTTTTTCCTGGACGCGGCGGAGGATGCCCACCCCCGGCGGCCGCGTGGCGGTTCTGGGCGGTGAGTAGAAGCGGAAGAACAAGAACATCGCGGCTGAAGCCGCTCCCACATGTGCGGGGGGGATTATGGGGGCGCGGCGGCGGCGACTTTGCTGACGGCTTCGGGGGAGATCTTGGTGATGGTGTGGCGCAGCTCGCGGCTGAGCACCAGCTTGGCGTCTTTTTCCCAGGTGTTCAGGCGCTCGTCGAAATCCAGCTTGCCGTTCGGACACGGCCAGACCATCTTCAGGTCGCGCAGCTTGCCGATGAAACCGCGGAACAAGGACTTGTCGAAGAACTCCGGCGCGGCCGGCGCGTACAACAGCGACAGCCGTTGCGCGGCCAGGTGGCACAAGGTTTCCAGTTCGCCGGCGGACAAGGTGCGCGGACCGTTCTTGACCAGGGTGGTGACGGCGATGAAGTAACGCTCGAACGCCTGCTGCAGGCTGTGCGCGATCGCGCGCAGGCGAAACACTTCGTCGGTCTGGCCGGGACCGCGCGAGAGGATGCCGCCGTCTTCATCGCTGACGCAATGCAACAGGCCTTCGGCGATGAACAGGTCGATGGTGGCGTCGAGGCGCTCGGCAAACCCGGCTTCGGTCCAGGACAGGAACAATTCTTCCTGGATAAAGGGGTAGATGGTCTGGCCCAGGCGCAGCAGCCCGGCGCGCGACAGGCGGCGGTTGTTCTGGAAACACAAAGCGATCCAGGCCGCGGCACTGAACAGATGCAGCACGTTGTTGCGGAAATAACTCTGCAGCACCGCCGTCTCGCCTTCGACGCTGACCACGTCGCCGAGCGGGTGCTTGCGCCGGGTCAGGACGCTGATCTTTTCGCCGTAGGTGATGATTTCCGCCGGCGTCATCGGCGTGACCGTGACCCGATCGGAATACGGCAGGGCGGCGAGCAGTTTCTTCGACAGCTCCAGCTGCGCCAGCAGGTCGCTTTCGGCCATCGCGTGCTTGGGCGTGGACAACAGCGCGATGGCCAGCAGGTTGATCGGGTTGACGTCGGCGGCGCGGTTGATGTTGACCTGGATGCGCTGCGCCAGCTCGTCGACCACGTCGTTGAACCAGGTCGGCTTTTCTTCCTGCATCTGCGCGCGCCACTCGGGATCGCGCCAGGCCAGCACTTCTTCCATGCGCACCGGCTCGCCAAAATTCACGGTGACCTTGCCGTAGTGCGAACGCAGCACTTCGATGGCGCCGCGCACCAGCGCCCAGATGGTTTCTTTCTGTTTCGGCTGGCCGGTCAACTCGTCGAGGTAGCTCTTGCCCTCGATCAGTTTTTCGTAGCCGATGTACACCGGCTGGAATACGACCGGCCGGCGCGGCGCGCGCAGGAAGGCGCGCACGGTCATCGCGATCATGCCGCCCTTGGGCGCCATCAGGCGGCCGGTGCGCGAGCGTCCGCCCTCGATGAAGTACTCCAGCGAAAAACCTTCGCCGACCAGCTGCGCGACGTATTCGGAAAACACGGCCGCGTACAGGGCGTTGCCGCGAATGCTGCGACGCAGGAAGAACGCGCCGCCACGACGCAGGACCGAACCGATGATCGGCAGGTTTAGGTTGTCGCCGGCGGCGATATGCGGCGGCACGATGCCATGCTGGTAGAGCAGGTAGCTGAGCAGCAGGTAATCCATGTGACTGCGGTGGCAAGGCACATAGACGATTTCATGCCCGGGCGCGATCTGCTTGAGCGACTCCAGGTGGTGCATGGTGACGCCGTCGTAGATCCGGTTCCAGAAACCGGTCAAGGCAAACGACAGCGAGCGCACCACCGGGTTGGAATAGTCGGCGGCGATTTCCCAGGCGAAGCCGTGCGCTTTCTTCCACGCTTCCAGGTATTCGCTGCCGTCGCGGCGCGCCTGGTCGGTGATCGCCTTGCGCACCGGCTCGGCGTCGAGCACGCGATCGACCAGCAAGCGCCGGGTCGACAGGTCGGGGCCGATGACGGCGGCGCGAATCTTGTGGAAGTGCGCGCGCAGCACGCGCGAGGTCTTGCGTACCGTGCGTTCGTGCGGCAATTGCTCGGCCAGGATGTCGCGCACGCGAAAGCTTGGCGAAAACTGGACGACGGTGTCGCGGCCGTTGAGCAGGATCGCGAGCAGGCGGCGGAAGCGCCCGACCAGCGCCCAATGCTCGGAAAACAACACCGAGAACCAGCCGGACTGCCGGGCCGGCGCGCGGCCGACGAAAATGGCCACGGGCACCAGCTGCACGTCCTGCTCGGGGGTCAGCTGGTGCGCCATCAGCAGACGCGACAGGCCCTGGGAATGGCTCTTGTTCTTCGGTCCGTTGCCGGTACCGCGGCCGCGGCGCGACAAGGCGATGTAGGCGCGCTTGCGCCCGAGTGGGTCGCCGGGCAGCGGCGCGAACGGCGAGGGCAGCCCGGCCTCCTGGCAGGCGCGGTCCAGGATCAGCGCGTTGGACAGGCCGTAATGCTCCATGACATAGCAGACCGGACGATCGAGGACGAACGGCGGCACCGTTGGCTCGCGCTTGATCTCGATCCAGGGGGCCAGCAGGCGGCCCATCAGGCGCACCCACCACGGTGGCCGCGTCCGCGACAGCGCCACGTTGCGAACCGGAAGCGGCGCCGGGGGTGGCAGTGGCAGTTCGTTCTGTTCGGTCATGGGGTCGCCGATTGGATGGCGACCAGCGGCTGCGCCAGCTCGGCCTCGGCCTCGCGCACGGCATCGGCGTTGTACCAGCGGCCGTCGCGGCGGATCAATTGCATATCAAATTTCACCGTGCGGTCGAGAAATGGGTAGCTCACTTCCAGCGTGGCCAGGTCGCCTTTGGCCGAAACCACGCGGGCCCGCACACCGGCGAGCGAGGCGTCCGCGTCCAGGCCGTAGATCCGGCCGATTTGCTTCAGGCCCTTGAGCACCTGGCCGCCCTTCTCCAGCGCCGGGATCATTTCCAGTTCGCGGGTTTCCTGCAGGGTCGGCAGTTGCAGCTCGCGCGCGGTCCGGGTGGTAACGGCGATGGCCTGCCGGGCGCGGGCGCGGTCGGAGAGCAGCGCTGGCGTAACCCAGGCCAGCAGCGCCGAGCCGACGGCCTGGGCGTGGTCCTTCTCGCCCGGGCTCAGCTGGTCGTTGGCCTTGATCAGTCCATTGATGAAGATGCCGCCAGTTGCTTGCATCAGCGGCCATTGTGAGCCGATCTCGCCCTCAACCTTCTTCAGCCGGGCATCGAACCGCTGATACAGGCGGGCCTCGGCATCGGCCGCGGTCAGCCGCGCCATCCAGCGCGCGTAGTCACGCCGCTGTTCGGCGGTGGGCGCGGGGGCGGCGGTGAGCTTGGCCTTCCAGCGCGCTTCCATCTGCTGGTGCAGCTTGGGCGGCATCGACAGCCGGGAGTAGCGGACCAGGTCGTTATCCCGGACCGCCGCCGCCATGCCTTGGACCGCGGCGACCGGGTCGCCCGGGGCAACCACCTCGCGACGGCATCCGGCCAGCACCAGGCAGGCGACCAGACTCAGGATCAGACAGCGGACGAACAATTGCGGCATCGGACCGGGGCAAAGAAGCAGGAAAGCGAATTTACCAGATCGCCCCTCCCCCCGAGCCCTGTGGGAGCGGCTTCAGCCGCGATCCCCCACCCCACCCGAGCCTTTCAATACCGCAATCCCCCCAACTTCAACCGCCTGCGCTCCGCTTCCGGCTGCGCCCAGGCGTTGTTGAACAGTGCCGGCTCCCAGCTGCCGTAGCTCGGGTTGGGCAGCATGAACCAGCGCTCGCCGACCCAGCCCAGGTACGGGCGCACGGCCTGTTCGCGGCCCTCGGGCGTGTTGGCCACGATGGTCACCACGTCGCCAATCTGGTCACCGACCTGCATCAGCACCCGGTGCGTGCGGCCGACCCGCTGTCGCCGGCAGCCCTTCTCGGAACCTTCGCTCTCGCAACCCTCGACGATCGTGCCCAAGCCAAGGAACTGGCCGGGATCGGCGATCGGAAAGCCGGCCTTGCGCAGGTTGTTGACGGTGGCTTCGTCCAAGTCGGCGGCGCGGTTGGACACATAGAAGAGGGTGACGCCGCGGGCCGTGGCGGCGCGGGCGAACTCAAGCGCACCCGGCACGGGCCTGGCAGCCTCTTCCTTCACCCACTGGCTCCAGGTGAATTCGTCGTAGGACTTGCCGTCGCGCAGCAGGCGGGCCTGGTAGGGCGAGTTGTCGAGCACGGTCTCGTCAACGTCGACGATCACCGCGGTCGGCAAGCCGGTGGCTGGCGTGAGCCGATCTTCCTTGGTCAGCGCATCCCAGGCGGGGGTCTTGATCGCCCGATCCAGCTGCAGCAGCGCGCTGCGCCAGGTTTGGCCGGCGATCAGGCGGTACTCGACCGAGGTCTGCATCCAGGCGACCGCGTTGAGATTGTCGTTGGCGGCCGGGCCGGAGGCCGCCGGGAGTGCGGCCGGCACGGCGGCGGTCGGCGCTGGCGTGGCCGGCGCGCGGCCCGGCGCGCGGCTGGGCAGGGTTTCGCAGGCAGCCAGCGACAGGAGCAGCGCGGCGGTGGTCAGGAGACGAATTGGGGGCATCGGTTTGCTCGCTGGAAGGAGGCGGGGATGGGCATTGTGGCAAGGGCGGGGTTGGGAGGGATCGCGGCTGGCTTCTAACAGACGCATGTCTGGTCAGCCGCTCCCACAGTACGCGACGGATTTTCTTGGCATGGGTCAGGAATCGAAAAAAGCGGCCAGGTCGCTGAGGTGGGCGCGGCCGCGTTCTTTTTTCTGCGCCGATTCCAGTTCCGGATCGGCGCCGTCGCGCTGCAGGTCGCCACTGGGCAGCTCGTCGATGAAACGGCTGGGCAGCAGGTGTTGCGCTTCGCCCCAGCGCTTGGCTTCGGCGCAGTGGGAAATGGTCAGCCGTTCTTTCGCGCGCGTGATGCCGACATAGAACAGACGGCGCTCCTCTTCGAGACTGCCTTCGTTGATACTGTGCTCATGCGGCAGGTTGCCGTCTTCGCAGCCGACGATGAACACGGCGCGAAACTCCAGGCCCTTGGCGCCGTGCAGGCTCATCAGCCGCACTTCGTTGCCCGGCTCGCCGCGATCGGCATGGGTGAGCAAGGCCAATTGCGCGGCCAGTTCGCCGGGACCGCCGCCCTTGGCGCTCTCGAACCACTGCGACAACTCGTCGAGGTTTTCCTTGCGCTTGAGATAACTGGCCTCGTCCTTGCACTGCGCGCGAATCGCGGCCAGCAGTCCGGATTGTTCGGCCAGTTGCCGGGTCAACTCGGCCGGCGTGACCCGCTCGGCCAGGTCGCGCAGGCGATGGATGATGCGGGTGAATTCGTCGAGGCCGGCGGCGGCGCGCGGCGTCAACTGTTTGAGCAGGCCGATTTCTTCGGCCGCCCGCGACAGCGAATACCCCGCTTGCTGCGCCATCTCGGCGAGCTTGGCCAGCGTCGTGCCGCCGACCTCGCGCTTGGGCGAGGTGATGGCGCGCAAAAAGGCCGCGTCGTCATCGGGATTGGCCAGCACGCGCAACCAGGCCAACGCGTCCTTGACCTCGCCGCGATCCAGGAACGCCGTGCCGCCGGTCAGATGGTAAGGAATGCGCAATAGCTGCAGCGCTTTTTCCAGCGGCCGCGACTGATGATTGCCGCGAAACAGGATGGCGAATTCGCCCCAGGGAATGTCCTTGGCCTGCTTCAGGTAATGGATTTCGGCGGCAACGCGCTCGGCTTCGTGTTCGGTGTTGCGGCAGGCCCAGATGCGCACGTTTTCGCCGTCGCCGTGCTGGCTCCACAGTTGCTTCAGGTGCACGTGCGGATTCTTCGCGATCAAGGTGTTGGCGCAACGCAGGATGCGGCCCGAGCAACGGTAGTTCTGTTCCAGCTTGACGACTTTCAGTTGCGGGTAGTCCTGCGCGAGCTGGTCGAGGTTTTCCGGATTGGCGCCGCGCCAGGCGTAAATGCTCTGGTCGTCGTCGCCGACGCAGGTCAGGTTGCCGCGCGGCCCGGCCAGCTGTTTCAGCAATCGGTACTGCGCGCCGTTGGTGTCCTGGCACTCGTCGACCAGCAGGTAGCGAATGCGCTCGCGCCAGGCCGGTGCCAGTTCCGGATCTTCTTCCAGCAAGCTCAATGGCAGGCGGATCAGGTCGTCGAAGTCGACGGCGTTGAAGGCCTGCAGTCGCGCCTGGTAACGGCCGTACAGGACTGCGGCTTCGCTCTCGCGCACCGTGCGCGCGGCATCCAGCGCCTGCGCCGGCGACAGCCCTTCGTTCTTGGCGCGTGAGATCAGGCCGCGCAGCGATTCCAACGCGTCCTTCTTCAAGCCGGACGGCGCCAGGTCCTTGACGATGCCCATCTGGTCGTCGCTATCGAAAATGGAAAAACCGCGGCGAAGTTTTGCCCGCGCATGTTCGATCTGCAGGAACCTGAGGCCGAGCGAATGGAAGGTGGAAATGGTCAGGCCTTCGGCGGCATCGCCGCGCACGCGCTTGGCGACGCGCTCGCGCATCTCGCGCGCGGCCTTGTTGGTGAAGGTGATCGCCGCGATGTGCTTGGCTTCGTGCCGGCCGCGGGCGATCAGGTGGGCGATCTTTTCGGTGATCACCCGCGTTTTGCCGCTGCCGGCGCCGGCGAGCACGAGCAAAGGCCCGTCGGTGTATTCAACGGCGAGTTTCTGGGGGGAGTTGAGGCCGGACATGCGGCGCGTAGTTTAGCCGGGTCGGCCGGACCGCCGTCGCGGTTCAGGACAGTGGCCGCCCGGCCCCGCTATCATGGCTGTCGAATTTAATAGACGAGTGTTTCGTTTTATGAATCTATCCCTGACCCGCGTCCTGGGCCTGGCCTTGTGCGCCCTGGCCATGGCCAGCTGTGGCAAGCCCGATGCGCCGGCGCCAGGCGGCGGTGACGCGGCGGCAAGCCTGGCCGTGACCTTGACCCGCGCCGAGTCGCGACCGCTCCAGCGCAGCGTGATCGCCTCGGGACCGGTGACCGCGTGGGAAGAAATGCAGTTGGGCGTCGAACTCAACGGCCTGCGGGTCACTGCGCTGCACGTCGATGTCGGCCAGTCGGTGCGCAAGGGTGAGTTGTTGCTCGAGATCGATCACCGGACCCTGGACAGCGACTTGCGCCAGGCCGAGGCCGGGCTGGGCGAAGCGCGGGCCGGCGTGCAACTGGCCAAGCTCAATCTGTCGCGCGGGCAGGCGCTGGCCAAGAGCCAGCTGATCAGCGCCAGCGCGCTGGATGAACTGCGCGCGGGCCTGGTGCAGGCCGAGGCGCGCCAGGCCACGACCCAGGCGCAGCGCGATGGCGTGAAAATGCGCCGGGATTTCGCCGAACTGCGCGCGCCCGACGACGGCATCATTTCCAAACGGATGGTGCAGCCCGGGCAAGTGGTGATGGCCGGCGCCGAGTTGCTGCGCCTGATCCGCCGCGGTCGACTGGAATGGCGGCCGGAGTTGCCGGAAGCCGAGTTGGCGCGGGTCGCGCCCGGCGCGGTCGTGGTGGTCCGCGCGGCCGACGGTCAAACGGTGCCTGGCCGCGTGCGCGCGGTGTCGCCCGGCGTGGAACCCGCCACCCGCACCGGCACCGTGTACGCCGAGCTGCCCGAGCCCGGGTCGCTCCAGGCCGGGGCGTTCGTTGAGGGCCGCATCGTCACCAGTAGCTCCACCGCATTGATGGTGCCCGCCGCGGCCGTGGTCATGCGCGATGGCTACGCCTACGTGTTCACCGTGAACGCGAACAACATCGTCAGCCGCGTGCGCGTGCGCACCGGCGCCAGCGACGGCGGCCAGGTCGAAGTGCTCGACGGACTCCGTCCCGGGCAGGCGCTGGTCGCCACCGGTGCCGGCTTTCTCGGCGAGGGCGACAAGGTTCGGGTGGTCGATGCGGCAGCGGCGACGACGGCGGCCAAGGGCGGCGCCACGCGATGAACTTTTCCGCCTGGGCGATTCGCCGGCCGCTGCCGGCGCTGATGATTTTCTTCGTGTTGTGCGTGGCCGGCCTGTACGGCTTCCACGAGTTGCCGATCGCGCGTTTTCCCGACGTCAGCTTTCCGATGGTGACGGTCAACATCAGCCTGCCCGGCGCCTCGCCAAGCCAGCTGGAAACCGAAGTCACACGCAAGGTCGAGGACTCGGTCGCCACCGTCACCGGTATCAAGCGGGTGATGTCGACGGTCAACGAAGGCGTCAGCAGCACCGCGATCGAATTCGTGCTCGAAACCGACCTGTCGACGGCGCTCGACGAAGTGCGCGACGCGGTCACCCGCATTCGCAGCGACTTGCCGCAGGACATCCAGGAACCGGTGATCGCCAAGGTCAACATCGGCGGCTCGCTGATGACCTACGCGGTCGGCTCGAACAAGCGCAGCACCGATGAGCTGAGCTGGTTCGTCGATCGCGAGATCAACAAGGCGCTGTATGGCGTGCCCGGCGTCGCGCTGGTCACGCGCGCCGGCGGCATCGATCGCCAGATCCGCGTCGATCTCGACCCGCAGGCCCTGCAGGCCTACGGCATCAGCGCCGGCCAGGTCTCGCAGCAACTGGCGCGGATCCAGGCCGAGCGCCCGTCCGGCAAAGCCGAGGTGGCCGGCACGCAACAGGTGATCCGCACCGTCGGTACCATCCAGACCGCCGCCCAGCTGCGTGATTTTTCCATCAGCCTGCCCGACGGCCGCGCGCTGCGCCTGTCGGCCCTGGCCACGATTACCGATGGCGCCGCCGATCCGAGCCAGGTGGCCCTGTTCGACGGCAAGCCGGTGGTCGCCTTCTCGCTGTCGCGCACGCGCGGATCCAGCGAGATCGAAGTGGCCAAGCGCGTGCGGGCTGTGCTCGAGCAGTTGCAGGCCGAGAATCCCGACCTGCGTTTCGAATTGGTCACCTCCACGGTCGAGGAGGCGCAACGTTCCTACGACTCATCGATGACCATGTTGTGGGAAGGCGCGCTGCTGGCCCTGTTCGTGGTCTGGTTGTTCCTGCGCGACTGGCGCGCGACCTGGATTTCGGCGGTGGCGTTGCCGCTGTCGATCATTCCCACGTTCGCCGTGATGCATTGGTTCGGCTTCAGCCTCAACCTGATCACACTACTGGCTTTGTCGGTGGTGGTCGGCATCCTGGTCGACGATGCCATCGTGGAGATCGAGAACATCGTGCGTCACCTGCGCATGGGCAAGAAGCCGCTCGATGCCGCGCGCGATGCCGCCGATGAAATCGGCATGGCCGTGATCGCCACGTCGATGACCCTCGCCGCGGTGTTCGTGCCGGTGGCGTTCATGCCCGGCATTCCCGGCAAGTTCTTTCGCGAATTCGGCTGGACCGCGGCGACGGCGGTGTTGTTTTCGCTATTGGTCGCGCGCTTGTTGACGCCGATGATGGCGGCCTACCAGTTGAAGGCGCATCCGGTCCGGACCACGGAGCGGCCGCTGATGACCTGGTACCTGGGCTGGGTCGATGCCGCGTTGCGTCACCGCGCGCGTACGCTGTGGATCGCCTTCGGCCTGTTTCTCGCCTCGCTGGCGATCGTGCCGCTGATCCCGACCACCTTCATTCCGATCTCCGACCTGGGCCGCAGCAACCTGAGCCTGGAGCTGCCGCCGGGTTCGCGCCTGGCCGATACCGTGGCGATCGCCGAACAGGCACGCGCGAAGTTGGCGAGCATCCTGGAACTGCGCCATGTCTACAGCACGGTCGGCAGCACGCTGGACATCGGCGATCCGACCAAGACCGGCGTGGGTGAAGTGCGCAAGGCGACACTGGTGCTCGATTGGGGCGTCGCCGATGCGCGTGAGCGCAGCCAGCAGGAACTCGAACGCGACGCGCGCGCGCGCCTGTCGGATTTGCCCGGCGTGCGCGTGAGTTACATCAGCACCGAACCCGGCGAATTGATGCAGCTGGTGTTGGCCAGCGACGAGCCACAGCGCCTGCTCGATGCGGCGCTGGCGCTGGAACGCGATCTGCGCAGCATTCCGGGCCTGGGCAGCATCACCTCCTCGGCATCGCTGTTGCGTCCGGAGTTGGTGATCGTGCCGGACCCGGCGCGCGCCGCCGATCTGGGCGTAGCCACCGCCGACATCGCCGAAGCGGCGCGCATCGCCACTGCCGGCGACTACACGCAACGACTGGCGAAATTGAATCTGCCGGAGCGGCAGGTGCCGATCCGGGTCGGCTTCAGCGAAGCGGCGTTGGCCAATCCGGCGTTGATCTCGAACCTGCGCGTGCCCGGCAAGAACGGTCCGGTGCCACTCGCCGCCGTGGCCGACCTGGTCTATGCCAGCGGGCCGGCGCAGATTGCCCGTTACCAGCGGCAGCGCAACGTCACCCTCACCGCCGAACTCAACGGCCGCCCGCTGGGCGAGGTGATGGCCGAAGTGGAGAAGCTGCCGAGCGTGCAACAGTTGCCGCCGGGCGTGAGTTTTCTCAACACGGGCGATGCCGAAGTGTTCGTGGAATTGTTCGTCGGCTTTTTGTTGGCGATGGCCGCCGGCCTGATCTGCATTTACATGGTGCTGTTGTTGCTGTTCAACCATGCCTTGCAACCGCTGACCATCCTGACGGCGGTGCCGCTGTGCGCGGGCGGCGCCTTCGGCGCGTTGCTGGTGACCCAGAACGCGTTGTCCTTGCCGGCGCTGATCGGCCTGCTGATGTTGATCGGCATCGCCACCAAGAACTCGATCCTGCTGGTCGACTACGCGGTGATGGCCGAGGACGAACACGGGCTGAGCCAGCACGACGCGCTGGTTGACGCCTGTCGGAAACGCGTGCAGCCGGTGATCATGACGTCGCTGGCGATGACCGCCGGCATGATGCCGATCGCGTTGGGCTTCAGCGGCGATTCGAGCTTCCGCGCGCCGATGGCGATTGCAGTAATTGGCGGCCTGATCACCTCGACGCTGCTCAGCCTGATCGTGGTCCCGGCCGCCTTCACGGTCCTCGACGACGTCGGCGAGTGGGCCAAGCGCCGCGCCCAACGCAAACACGCCCCCGCCCAGCCCTTGTAGGAGCGGCTTTAGCCGCGATGCCCTTGGCTTTTTCTTCTCCGACTCACCGCCCAGAACCTGCACGCGGCCGCCAGCGATGGCGGGGGTATTGGCGCCCGTCATAGAAAACCTCCTGTTTTCTAAGACGGCCGTTCCTTGCTGTCCTGCACCACTTCGCCAATACCCCCGCCATCCCCGACGTCCCCCGGACGGGACGGGGCTTCGACTTGGAAAGAAGCAACGGCATCGCGTCGGCTTCTAACAGACGCATGTCTGGTCAGCCGCTCCCACAATAGTGTGCTGGCAAGAATGTGGCTCGCTTGTTGCGAGCTGGCGTGGCTACCTGGTCGCGAGGACAGCAGGGTTCCGAGTGCGTCGGCGAATGAAGGTGCGCGCCGATCTTTATTTTTTCCCAAAAAATGAAGAGCGGTGCGCGCCTGGGCGAGAGCTCGCGCTGACCTGGAGCGAGGGCATCGCGGCTGAAGCCGCTCCTACAGAAGCGGGGTTAGCTGCGCAGGCCGACGCCTTTGGTTAGCAGGTGCAGGGCTAGCCAGGTGAGCACGACGACGAAGGCGAGCATCACCGCGTAGGCCGTCCATAGCGGCATGTCGATCGCGGTTTCGCCGAGCAGCCCGTAGCGGAACGCATTGACCATGTAGAAGATCGGGTTCAGGTGCGTCGCCGTCTCGGCCCAGTCCGGTAGCACGCGCACCGAATAGAACACGCCGCCAAGATAGGTCAGCGGCGTCAGGATGAAGGTCGGGATGATGGCGATGTCGTCGAACTTCTTCGCGTACACCGCGTTGACGAATCCGGCCAGGGAAAAGATGGTGGCGCCGAGCAGCACCGTCGACAACGTCACCAGCGGATGCGGTACGCGCACCTGGGTGAAGAACATTGCGATCACCAGCACGATCACCCCGACCATCAGGCCGCGCAACACGCCGCCGGCCACGTAGCCGCCGAGGATCACCCAGTTCGGCATCGGGCTGACCAGCAGTTCTTCGACATGGCGGCCGAATTTGGCGCCGAAGAACGACGAGCTGATGTTGCCGTAGGCATTCTGGATCACCGACATCATCACCAGGCCGGGGACGATGAAGTCCATGTAGGAAAAGCCGCCCATCTCGCCGATGCGGGCGCCGATCAGGCTGCCGAAGATCAGGAAGTACAAGGTCATGGTGATTGCCGGCGGCACCAGGGTCTGGCCCCAGATGCGCAGGATGCGCGCGATCTCGCGCCGGGCGATGGTCTTGAGCGCAGTCAGGTTCTGCTTGGTCACGGTCGCTTTTTCCTGGTCGTGCCGGGGCTGGGGCGCGTCGAGCGCGTTGACGTCCTGCGCGCGCATCAGTGCGCCACCGCTTTGCCGGCGCCGGCGGCCGGTTTGTTGTGGTCGCCGGTCAGGCGCACGAACAATTCCTCGAGCCGGTTGGTCTGCGTGCGCATCGAGCGCACGCGGATGCCGGCAGTGCTGAGCGCGCCGAAGACCCCGTTCAAATCCAGGCTGCGCGGCATTTCCAGGGTCAGCGTGTGATCGTTCGGCGACTCGAACAACACGCCTTCGATCGCCGGCAGGGTCGCCGGCAACGTGCCGTCGATATCGAACACGAAGCCTTCGACGTCGAGTTTGGACAGCAGCAGCTTCATCGGCCCCTGTTCGATGATCTGGCCGCGGTCGATGATCGCCAGGTTACGGCACAGGTTCTCGGCTTCTTCCAGGTAGTGCGTGGTCAGGATCACCGTGGTGCCGGCGGCGTTGACCTCCTTCAGGGTCTTCCACATGCCGCGACGGATTTCGATATCCACGCCGGCGGTCGGCTCGTCGAGGATCAACAAGCGCGGTTTGGTCATCATCGCCCGGGCGATCATCAGCCGGCGCTTCATGCCGCCGGACAAAGTGCGGCTCATCATGTGCGCCTTCGGCCACAACTGCGCCGCCTTCAGTTCCTCCTCGGCGCGGACCAGCGCTTCGGCGCGCGGCATGCCGTAGAAGCCAGCGTAGTTGACCAGGATGTCGAGCGGCTTCTCGAACATGTTGAAGTTCACCTCCTGCGGCACCAGACCGATCAGGCGCATGGCCGCCGAGCGCTGGCTGGCGATGTCGACGCCAAAGACCTTGACGCTGCCGCTGGTGGCGTTGACCAGTGAACTGACCACGCCGATCAAACTGGACTTGCCGGCGCCGTTGGGTCCGAGCAGCGCGAAGAAGTCGCCGGGCATGACGCTGAGCGAGACGCTTTTCAGCGCCTCGACCCCGTTTTCGTAGGTTTTGCGCAAGTCGGTGACTTGCAGGGCGGGAACGGACATAGGACTCCATGGGCCGAGGTGTGCGGCAAAGCGCAGCACGAGCCGGGCGTGGCGTTTATTATAGGCGCTCGCGCGTTTTGTTCCGGAGTTCAAGTGGCCAACCATTTCCCGCTGCGGCTGATCGGCAGCCGTATGCTCGCGCCCATGGTGCGGCACCTGGATTTCGCCCGCGATGACGGCCAGCCGCTGGATTTCATCCCTGGCCAGTTCATCCAGGTGCATTTCAACAATGACGACGGCAGCGCGACCAAGCGCAGTTATTCCCTGGCGACCATCCACGACCATGCCCTCGGGCCGGGCGAGGCGGTGGAGATCGCGGTCAGCTACATCCCCGGCGGCGCCGCCACGGCCTTGTTCAGCGGTCTGGACGAGGGTCAGCAGATCCAGGCCAGCGGCCCGTACGGCCGGTTCTGCCTGAGCGCGAAGGACGATAACCAACGCTACCTGCTGATCGGCACCGGCACCGGCGTCACGCCCTACCGGGCGATGCTGCCGCAGCTGGCACAAATGATGGCCGAGCGCGATGTCGAGGTGGTGTTGCTGTTCGGTGCGCGCACGCCGGCCGAATTGATCTACGGCCAGGACTTCTACGCCTTCGCCGCGGCCCATCCGCGCTTTCGCTTCGTCCCGTGTTTCAGCCGCGAGATGCCCTGGGACCCGCACGCCGATGTGCGCCGCGGCTACGTCCAGGAAGCCCTGCTCGATTTTGCGCCGGACCCGGAGCGCGACATCGCCTACCTGTGCGGCAATCCGAACATGGTCGATGCCGCGTTCGACGTCCTGAAGGCGCACGGCCTGCCGATCCCGCACATTCGCCGGGAAAAATACGTGAGCAGCAAGTAGGTCGCCGGCAGTAAATCCGCAGCAAATAGACACTCCCATTAGTAACGTTGTTTCCGGCATGGCGTCTGGCATGCTGGACCGCTGGTTCAAGGAGTGGGTCATGTTCGCCAAGTACCGACGCTGGATTCTCGTGGTCCTCGTGCTCGCCGTGATCGGCTGGGTGAAGTTTTCTCCGCGGCTGGGCGTTGCGCCGGGTGGGGATGCGCCGAGTGCGGGGGCTGAGGCGGGGGTGGGGATCGCGGCTGAAGCCGCTCCTACAAGGGGCCCGGCCGTGGTGCGCAAGCTGGGGCGGCTGGCGTTTTCGCCGTGTACGCTGGCGCCGGAGTTTGGTACGCAGACGGTGGAGGCGCAGTGTAGCCGGCTGCTGGTGCCGGAAAATCACGCCGTCCCGAGCGGCCGCAAGATCAGTCTGGCCATCGCCTGGCTACCGGCCAAGGGCGAGGCCAAACCCGACCCGGTGTTCATGCTCGCCGGCGGGCCCGGCCAATCGGCGCTCGAGGCCTACCCCGCCACGGCGTCCGCGTACAGCGAGGTGAACAAGACGCGCGACGTCATCCTGGTCGATCAACGCGGCACCGGCGGCTCCAACCGGCTCATCTGCAAGGACTCCGGGGGCAAGAGCGCGATCGTGGAAGACGACGATTACGGACTCGAGGCGGCCAAGGCTTTCGCGGCGCGCTGCGCGACCGAGCTGTCGAAGAAGGCGGACCTGCGTTTCTACAGCACCAGCGATGCGATCCAGGATCTGGAAGCCGTGCGGGTCGCGATCGGCGCGGCGCAGATCAACTTGTCGGGCGGCTCCTACGGCACCCGCGTCGGCCAGCAGTACGCCAAGCGCTATCCAGCGCAAACACGCACGCTGACCATCGACGGCATCGTGCCGAACACCCTGATCCTGGGCAACGAGCACGCACGAAACCTGGAGAGTTCGCTCGACAGCCAGTTCGATCGCTGCGTGCGCACCAAGGGCTGCGTGGAGAAACTCGGCAATCCCCGCGCCCGGCTCAATGCCTTGATGGCGCAACTCCGGGTTGCGCCGCCGATGGTGCGCTATCGCGATGCGATCACCGGCGAGGCCAAACAGGAACAGCTCACCGCCGGCCACGTCGCCACGCTGACGCGCATGTTCGCCTATGCGCCCGCCGTCGCCGGCCTGTTGCCGCTGGAATTGAACGAGGCCGCGCAAGGCCGCTACGAATCGCTGATGGCGCTGTCGAAGCTGCTGGCCAGCACCGTCGGCGATCAGATCATGCACGGCATGCAGCTGTCGGTGATCTGCACCGAGGACGCCGCCGAGTTGCAGGCCGATCCGGCCGACGCCGGCAGCCTGCTCGGCGTGGACATGATCAATCTGCTCAAGGCGCAATGCGAAGTCTGGCCGCAGGGCAAGCGACCCGCGGATTTTCGCCAGCCGCTGACCGGCGCAGTGCCGGTGCTGATCTTGTCCGGCGAATTCGATCCGGTCACCCCGCCACGTTATGGCGACGTGGTGCAGCGCTCCCTGCCCAACAGCCGGCACCTGGTGCTGCGCGGGCAAGGGCACAACACGCTGGGCGTCGGCTGCATGCCGAAACTTTTCGCCCGCTTCCTGGACAGCGCCGACGCCAGGAAACTCGACGCCACCTGCCTGGACAAGCTGCCGTACGCGGTGCCGTTTACCGGCTTCTACGGCTGGGAGCCCTGACCATGGCGCATTGCTCGTTCGGCAATTTCGCCCCTTCCGCCACCGGCTCGAGAATCCCATGATCGACGTCCATGATCTGCATAAGTCCTTCGCCACCAAGACCGGCGTGGTCAAGGCCGTGCAGGGCGTCAGCTTCACCGCCCGCGATGGCGAAATCACCGGCCTGCTCGGCCCCAACGGCGCCGGCAAGACCACCACCTTGCGCATGCTGTACACGCTGATGGCGCCGGAAGCCGGGCGCGTCGAAGTCGATGGTTTCGACAGCGTGCGCGATGCCGAAGCGGTGCGGCGGCGCCTGGGCGTGCTGCCCGATGCGCGTGGCGTGTACAAGCGGCTGACCGCGCGCGAGAACATCGCCTACTTTGGCCGCCTGCATGGCATGAGCGACGAGGACATCGCGCGCCGCACGCGCGAGCTGTCTGCCGCGCTGGGCATGGACGACGTGCTCGATCGCCAGGCCGAAGGCTTTTCGCAAGGGCAGCGCACCAAGACCGCAATCGCCCGCGCGCTGGTGCACGACCCGAAGAACGTGATCCTCGATGAACCGACCAACGGCCTGGACGTGATGACCACGCGCGGCTTGCGCGACTTCCTGCGTCAGTTGCGCGGCGAGGGCCGTTGCGTGATTTTTTCCAGCCACATCATGCAGGAGGTGGCCGCGCTGTGCGATCGCGTCGTGGTGATCGCGCAGGGAAGAGTCATGGCCGCCGGCACGCCGGATGAAGTGCGCGCGCAAACTGGCGAAGAAAATCTCGAGGACGCCTTCGTCAAGGCCATCGGTTCGGAAGAAGGACTGCACGCATGAATGCTTTGCTGGTGGTCTGGGCCAAGGAGCTGACCGATCTGTTCCGTGACCGGCGCACGCTGATGATTTCCCTGTTGATGGGTCCGCTGCTGATGCCGGCGCTGATCCTGGGCATGGGCAAGCTGGCCACCGACCGCGTCACCACGCAGATGGAAAAACCGCTGGCGCTGCCGGTGATCGGCGCCAGCCATGCGCCCAACCTGGTGGCCTGGCTGCAAGGTCAAAACATCGAGCTGAAGCCGGCGCCGGCCGACGCCGATGAAGCGATCCGCTCGCAGCGCGAAGACGTGATCCTGCGCATCGACGCGCGCTTCGGCGAGCAATGGCGCGGCAGCCTGCCGGCGACGGTGGAGATCCTGCACGACAGCTCGCGCCAGGATGCGCAGATTCCGGTGCAGCGCCTGGAGAACCTGCTGGAAAACTACAACCGCAGTGTCGGCGCCTTGCGCCTGGTGGCGCGCGGGGTCAGCCCGACCACGGCACAGCCGCTGCGCGTGAGTTCCCGCGACCTGGCCACGCCGGAAGCCCGCCGCGGCCAGGCGCTGGCCTTCCTGCCCTACCTGCTGATCTTCACGTCCTTTCTCGGCGGCGCGTATCTGGTGATCGACGCCACGGCCGGCGAGCGCGAGCGCAGTTCGCTGGAGCCCTTGCTGGCGACGCCAGCGTCGCGCTCGACGATCATGAGCGGCAAGATCGCCGCGGCTTGCACCTTTGGCGTGATCGGGCTGGTGTTGACGCTGGCGATGTTCAAACTCAGTTTCCAGTTTGCGCCCAGCCTGGGCATCAAACTCGACGTCTCGTTCTGGGCGATCGCGCGGATCTTGCTGGTGCTGTTGCCGATGGTCCTGATCGGCACCTGCCTGCTGACGCTGATCGCCGCCGGCGCCAAGAGCGTCAAGGAAGCGCAGAGCTACATGAGCGTGCTGATGTTGTTGCCGATGATTCCGACCATCGTCTTGCTGGTCAACCCGGTCAAGAACCAGTTGTGGATGATGACCGTGCCGTTCCTGGCGCAGAACCAGATGATCCTCAAACTGGTGCGCGGCGAACTCATTCCCGGCGTGGAATGGGCCGCCTACCTGCTGGCCGGCTTCGGCGCCGGGCTGGTGCTCTGGTGGCTGGCCGCGCGCCGATACCTCGACGAGCGGCTGGCGATTTCAGCCTGAGCGCCGGCCCGGGTTGGTCCTGAGTGCAGACTCGGCGCTACTCAGGCGATCACGGCGGCGCGAAATTGATGGTGCGCTGCACGCGCTGGGCGCCGTCGATCGGCCGGAATTTCCAACGACGCACGGCCGATTGCACGCTGCGATCGAACGTGCCGTTGGTCGAGCTGACGATCTGGATGTCGCTGGTGCTGCCGTCGGAGTTGACCTGGAAGGACACCACCACCGTCGCGCCCACGCCGCGACGCAATGCGGCAGAGGGAAATTCCGGGGCCGGCGTGCTGACGGCGACCACCTCGCTGGGAGCGCGTGCTGGCGCCGGGGCGGCCGGTGCCGGCCGCGATGGCGGTGCGGCGGCGGCGGGCTGTGGCGCCGGCGTGCTGGGTTGCGGCGTTGCCGCCGGGGCGCTCGGCGTCGGCCGGGCGGTTGCCGCGGCCGCGGCGGCCGCCTGCAAGGTCTTGGCGTCTTCGATGGCTTTCAGTCGGGCCGCTTCAGCCGCGGCGGCCTGATCGGCAGTGCGGCTCGCTTCCTGGGTCGCCCGCTGGGCTACCGCGGTCTTGCCCTTGGCGATGGCGTCGGCGATGCGCGCCAGCGACGGAGCCTGCGGGTCGGCGGCGGCGATCAATGCGCGCAGGCGCTCGGCTTCGATGAAGTCCTCTCGGCCCAGGGCCTGTTCGGCCGCGATCACCGCATAGGGCTGCAAGTCCATCAATGCGCTCTCGGCCGAGGCGTCGGGCTTGTCGCTCTTTTTGCGCAACGCGATGTAGTACTCCATCGCGTTGTCGCCGGCCGGCGTGTAGATGCGCTGTTCGCGCAGGGCCTGTCGACCGCGGCTCTTGAGCTCGTCGGCACTCAGTGCGGCCAGCGCGGCGGCCTGCTGCGCGGCCTGGCTGGCGGCGGCCGCTTCGGCGGCGGCGGTGGGCGCCGGTGCCGCGGGGGCGGCCGGCTCGGGCTTGTCGGAACAGGCGGCGAGACCCAATCCCAAGGCCAGCGCAATCGACCAGCGGAGGGACGGGGACGAAGAATGGACAGAGGGCATGAGTGGGCTCGCTTGCATGGGATGGGGCTGCACTTTCAGATGATTAAACTTTGGCCTGTTTGTCAAGGCATTTCCGTTATCGGAGTCACTTTCCGATGCAAAAGCCGGAAAATATGCGTCCGAGCAGTGCATCGGCGTCCAGGTGACCGGTGATTTCCGCCAGCGCCAACTGCGCCTGGCGCAACTCTTCGGCGGCCAGCTCGGCCTGGCCGACGGCTAATTGCCCATCGGCTTGCGCCAAATGCCCTTGCGCCAGCGCCAGCGCCTCCAGGTGACGAGCACGGGCGCTGAAGCTGCCGCCGCCTTCCCCGCCAGCCAACCGGCGCAAGCGATCGCGCAGCAAATCCAGGCCGGCGCCGGTCCGCGCCGACAACCACAAGTGTTCGCCATCCGCGCTCGTGGCCGCCTGTGCTGGCCGTCCGCCGAGGTCGCATTTGTTGTGCAGCCAGAGCACGCGCGCCGCGCCGCTCACTTCGGCTGCCAGACTTGCCGGCGCCGCGTCGCCCTGATCATCGACCATGGCCAGCACGACATCGGCGCGCTCCAGCTCCGCGCGCGCGCGGCGCATGCCTTCGGCTTCGATGGCATCCGGCGACTCGCGCAGTCCGGCCGTATCGACCAGAGTCAACGCGACGCCGTCCAGGTTGAGTTGCTCGCGCAAGACATCGCGCGTGGTTCCGGCGATCGGGCTGACAATCGCTCGATCGTCGATCGCCAGTGCGTTGAGCAAGGACGACTTGCCCACGTTGGGGGCGCCGATAATGACCGCATGCAGGCCGTCCATCAGTCGCTTGCCGCGTCGTGCATCGCGCAGCAATGCGACCAGCGACGCCTGCGCCTGGCTCAGCCGCTCGCGCACCTCGGGCGCGGCAAGGAAGTCGATATCCTCGTCGGGAAAGTCCAGGGCCGCCTCGATATACATGCGCAGTTGCGTGAGCTGCTCGACCAGCGTGTCGACGCGACGCGAGAACTCGCCGTCCAGGGAGCGCCGCGCCGCGCGTGCGGCCGCTTCGCTGCCAGCGCTGATCAGGTCGGCCACCGCCTCGGCCTGGGCCAGGTCGAGCTTGCCGGCAACGAAGGCGCGCTCGGTGAATTCGCCCGGCCGCGCCATGCGCGCGCCCAGGGCGATGCACCGGCGCAGGAGCTGGGCCAGCAGCACCGGGCTGCCATGCGCCTGCAATTCCACCACGTCCTCACCGGTATACGAGTGCGGGCCGGCGAAGAAGAGGGCGATGCCATCGTCGATGACCTGCTGTTCGTGATCGAGGAAGCGGGTGTATTGCGCACGCCGCGGCTGCAGCCGCAGCGCGCCGATCGCCTCGGCGATAGCGCGCGCGCGCGGGCCGGACAAGCGCACGATGCCCACGCCGGCGGCACCATGGGCGGTGGCGATGGCGACGATGGTGGCGGTGGCGGGGCGACGCGGCATCGATGCTGACTCCGTGGGTTCGTCGTCGGTTGTACTAGAGGCCGGCGCAAAGGGGAAGCCAAAGAAAAGGCCCGCCGAAGCGGGCCTTTCGTCAGCGCAGCGGCGGCGCCTACTTGGCGACCACCAGAGCCTTCGGTCCGTGGCGCTTGGTCATCCACCACTGTTGGGCCAAACCGAGCAGGCCGTTGGTAACCCAATACAGCACCAGGCCGGAAGGGAAGAAAGCCATCATCACGCCAAACACCAGCGGCATGAACTGCATCATTTTCTTCTGCAGCGGATCCATGCCGGGCATCGGCGTGAGTTTCTGCGTCAGGTACATCACGATCAGGTTGAGCGCCGGCAGGATGAAATATGGATCGGCGGCGGTCAGGTTCTGAATCCAGCCGATCCAGGCGGCGTGCCGCAGTTCGACGGTTTCCAGCAATACCCAGTACAAGCCGAGGAAGATCGGAATCGGAATCAGCATCGGCAGGCAGCCGCCGATGGGATTGATCTTTTCCTTCTTGTACAACTCCATCATCGCGATCTGGAATTGCTGCTTGTCGTCGCCGTAACGCTCCTTCAGCGCCTCGATGCGCGGTTGCACGGCGCGCATCTTGGCCATGCTCTGGTATTGCTTGGCCGACAGCGGATACAGCGCGAGTTTGAGCAAGACCACGATCGCGATGATCGCCCAGCCCCAGTTGCCGAGCACCGCGTGCAGCCAGGACAGCAGCCAGAACAGCGGCTTGGCGATGACGCTGAGGACGCCGTAATCGACGCTCAGATCCAGTTGCGGCGACAGCGCCGATAGCGGCGCCTGCAGTTTCGGCCCGACCCACAGGCTGCTCACGTGGGCACGGCTGGTGCCCGGCGCCACGTCCAGCGGGGTGGCGATGCTGCGCACCGAATACAGCGGCACGCCATTGTGGGTGGTAACCGACGCCTGAAGAATCTGTTTTTCCTTGGCCGGCGGCACCCAGGCGGTGACGAAGTGGTGCTGCAACATCGCGATCCACGCGTCTGCCACTTCCGTGGCCGGCGGCTGCTCATCCAGGAAATCGGACAGCGGCGCCTTTTCGTATTTTTCTTCCGGCGTGTACCAGGCGGCGCCGACGAAACTGAAAGTTTCCGGGTTGGTCATGAAGCTGTGCTTGGGCGGCGCCGGCGGGGCGACACGCGACAGGCGAACGAACGGATACACGCGTTGCGCCACGGCGCCGCCATTGGCCACACGGTCGCTGAGTTCGAGCACATAGCTGCCACGCTTGAGCGTCAGCGTGCGCTTGATGGTCAGACCCGACGCCGGGTCGGTCCACACCATCGGCACGGCAATCTCGCTGACACCGCTCGGCAACACGAAGGCCCCGGCGTCCGACTCGACGCGGAATTGCGCGGGCAGCTCGCGCTGCATGTTCTTGTCATCGACGCTGATCAGGCCGGCATCGGCCACGTGGTACAGCGCCGGCGCGCTGTTGAGCAGGCGCACGCTGGGGCTATCTGGTTTCTTCTCGACCGTGTACTGCAGCAGTTGCGAATCGACCACCCGGCCGCCTTGCAAGTCCACAGTCAGGCGGAGCAGGTCGTTGGCGATGGTGATGGTCTGGCTGCCAGACGCAGGGGCGATGGTCGCGGCGCTCAGACCGGGCAGCGCGGCGCTGGCGGCCGGCAGGCTGGCGCCCGCGCCGGGCAGCGGTGCAGTGGGGTTATTGGTCGACGTTGCGTTGGCATCGGCACTGGTCAGCGCCGGCGCCTCAGCTTCGTTCGTCGGCGCCTTGTTCCATTCCATCCAGAGCAAGGTGGCAACCACCAGCCAGGCGATCAACAAAAACGAACGGGTCTGATTCATGGACGAACAATCACCCGGCGCACGCGGCGCCTGCTAGGTATCGGAGGGAGAGCGACCGGGGATCGCGTCGGAGGGCGGCATTGTGCCGGGTGCGGTCATTGGCTTCAATGTGCGGGCGCGTTCGAACAAGGACAAGAGCTCGGCGCGCAGCGCGGCGTTTTCGGCCTTGGCGGCTTCCGGCTTGGCCTGGACCACGTAGTCGCCAGGCGGCAAGGCATGGCGCGTCAGCCGAAAGCATTCCTTGATTTGCCGGCGGATGCGGTTGCGGCCGACGGCGCGCTTGTCGACGCGTTTGGATACGGTCACACCGAGACGCGCTTGCGTGGCTTCGGCTGGTAGCCGGGCCTGCAAGCGAAAGCAGGCGCCAGAAATGCGCTTTCCCTCGCCGAACACGGCCTGGAACTGGGCCGAGACGCGCAAGTGCGCGCAGCGAGGGAAGCGGGTGGGGGACGTCATGAGCACGGCATCACGCTAGCGCGGCCGCGGAATCGAAAGCGCCGACAGGCGGCGCTGATTCAGACGCAGAGGCGCGAGCGGCCCTTGGCGCGGCGACGGGCAATGATCTTGCGGCCGTCGGCAGTCGCCATGCGCGCACGAAAGCCGTGATCGCGTTTGCGCTTGATGTTGCTCGGTTGGTAGGTACGCTTGGTGGCCATGGTCGCAGCTCAGTTTAATTTGGGCGGAAAAGACTGCGAAGGATAGCAACCACTGCCCCACGCGTCAAGGTAATCGCAGTTGGCACAAGGCTCGGCGCGGGGCTAGACTGCACGCCCCACCGCACTTATCCACAGCCTGTTCCGGCCGGCCCGAAGAGTTGACCCTGTCTTGATGGAAACCGTCTGGCCCCGCTGCCTCGAACGCCTGGAAGCTGAGTTTTCCGCCGAGGACGTGCACACCTGGCTCAGGCCGCTGCAGGCTTCGCCACGCGCCGACGGGTTGGTGCTGTACGCGCCGAACGCCTTCGTCGTCGATACCGTGCGCGAACGTTACCTGCTGCGGATCCGGGAGTTGATCGCCCACTTCGCCGGCCTGCCGACGAGCGTGTCGCTGGAAGTCGGCTCGCTGACGCGCGAAGCCACGGCGCCATTGGCGGCGCCGACCAAGGCGGCCGTGGATTTCCTCGGCAACCTGGACAAGCACTACACCTTCGACAATTTCGTCGAAGGGCGCAGCAACCAGCTCGGCCGCGCCGCGGCGTTGCAGGTCGCCCTCAATCCCGGCCGCGACTACAACCCGCTGCTGCTCTATGGCGGCACGGGCCTGGGCAAGACGCACCTGATGTACGCCGCCGGCAACCTGATGCGCGCCAACAATCCGGGCATGCGCGTGCTGTACCTGCGCTCCGAGCAATTCTTCAGCGCCATGATGAAGTCCCTGCAGGACAAGTCGATGGACCAGTTCAAGCGCCAGTTCCACCAGGTCGATGCGCTGCTGATCGACGACATCCAGTTCTTCGCCGGCAAGAACACCACGCAGGAAGAATTTTTCCACACCTTCAACACGCTGTTCGACGGCAAGCAGCAGATCATCCTGACTTGCGATCGCTACCCGCGGGAAGTGGAGAATCTCGAGCCGCGACTGAAATCCCGCCTTGGCTGGGGTCTGTCGGTGGCGATCGAACCTCCTGATTTCGAGACCCGCGCGGCGATCCTCACTGCCAAGGCCAGCGAGCGCCGGATGAGCCTGCCGGAGGATGTCGCCTACCTGATCGCCAAGCGCATGCGCTCGAACGTGCGCGATCTGGAAGGCGCCCTGAACACCCTGGCGGCCCGCTCGAATTTCATGGGCCGGCCGATCACGCCGGAATTCGCGCAGGAAACCTTGCGCGACTTGTTGCGCGCGCAGGCGCAAGTGATCTCGATCAGCAATATCCAGAAGACCGTGGCAGACTACTATCAGTTGCGCATGGCCGACATGTTGTCGAAGCGGCGGACGCGTTCATTGGCGCGGCCGCGGCAGATGGCGATGGCGCTGGCCAAGGATCTGACCGAGCACAGCCTGCCGGAAATCGGCGATGCGTTTGGCGGTCGCGACCACACGACGGTGCTGCATGCCTGCCGGGTGATTCGCGACTTGATCGGCACCGACGGCAAGTTGCATGAGGATTGGGACAAGTTGGTGCGCAAGCTGACGGAATAGCCGCCCGCCGGAGTCATCCGCGGGTCTTTGGTGGGATGGGAGCAAGGCGGTCAAGGTTCACTGGGGACAGCTTGTGGATAAGTGCGGGAGCAGTTGCCGCGCGAGGAGTTATCCACAGATTATCCCGGTCTCCCAAGGCGCCCCGCCCACAGGCAGAAAACTTGTTTTATCGTTATAATTCAATAAGATAAGTGTGAAGTTGAGCTGAATTCAGTCCCTCTACCACCACCTTATTTAAATTATCCACCTGGATATTGGGGTTCCCCGCATGCGTTTCAGCCTTTCGCGAGAAGCACTTCTCAAACCGCTGCAACAAGTCGTCAATGTCGTGGAACGACGCCAGACGCTGCCGGTATTGGCCAATTTGCTGGTGCAAGTCGACAGCGGAAACCTGTCCATGACCGGCACGGATCTGGAAGTGGAGATGGTCGCCCGCTCGGCGGTCGATGACGGCCAGGCCGGCGAGGTCACCATCCCGGCGCGAAAATTGTTCGAGATCGTGCGCGCCCTGCCCGATGGCTCGCGGGTCACGGTCAGCCAGGCCGGCGACAAGGTCACGGTCCAGGCCGGGCGCAGCCGGTTCACGCTGGCTACCCTGCCCGCCAATGATTTCCCGGCCATCGAAGACCTGGAACTGGTCGAACGCATCCGCGTTTCCGAGGCGGCGTTGAAGGAGCTGATCGAGCGCACCGCCTTTGCCATGGCGCAGCAGGACGTGCGCTATTACCTCAACGGACTGCTGCTGGACCTGCGCGAAAATTCCTTGCGCTGCGTGGCCACCGACGGCCACCGGCTGGCGATGTGCGAAGCCGAGTTGCCGGCGGGCGTGCAAACGCGCAAGCAGATCATCCTGCCGCGCAAGGGCGTGCTCGAGCTGCAGCGTCTGCTCGAGGGCGGCGACCGAGAGGTCGAGCTGGAAGTCGGACGCAACCACCTGCGCATGCGCCGGGAGGACGTGACGTTCACCTCCAAACTGATCGATGGTCGTTTCCCCGACTACGATGCGGTGATTCCGATCGGCGCCGACAAGGAAGTCAAGGTGGACCGGGAAGTGCTGCGCGCCGCCCTGCAGCGCGCCGCGATCCTGTCCAATGAGAAGTACCGCGGGGTCAAACTGGAAGTGTCTCCAGGCCAGCTGAAGATCGTCGCGCACAACCCCGAACAGGAAGAAGCGCAGGAAGAAGTCGAGGCGGAAACGCGGGTGGACGGCCTGGCCGTCGGCTTCAACGTAACTTACCTGCTGGACGCGCTGTCGGCCCTGCGCGAGGAACAGGTTGTGATCAACCTGCGCGACGGCAATTCCTCGGCGCTGATTCGTGAGGCCAGCCATGAGCGCAGCCGCCACGTGGTGATGCCGTTGCGCTTGTGACCGCCGCCGGGTTGGCCGCGGCAATTCGACCAACAGGCCCGGAACTACCGGGCCTGTTTTGCTTTCCAGACCGTGACTCCCGAACCCCGCAGTGATCCTGACCCAGCTCCAGATCCGCCAGCTGCGCTGCCTTGTCGATGTGCGCCTGGAACCGGCGCCCGGCCTGAACCTTATCATCGGCGCCAATGGCGCCGGCAAGTCCAGCATCATCGAAGCCGTGCACCTGCTTGCCTATGGGCGCTCGTTCCGCGGCCGCGTGCGCGACGGTCTGATCCGGACCGGGGCCGGGCAGCTGGAGGTCTACGCGGAGTGGTTGGATCGTGGCGGGCAGGCGCACCGCGCTGGCTTGCGCCACGCCGGTGGCAGTTGGGAAGCGCGGCTGGATGGCGCCCCGGCACCGAGCCTGACCGAATTGTGCGCCCAGGTGGCCGTGGTGACCTTCGAGCCCGGGAGTCATGACCTGATCGGCGGCGGTGCCGAACATCGGCGACGCTATCTGGACTGGGGCCTGTTTCACGTGGAACCGACTTTTCTGCCCCAGTGGCGGCGTTACGCGCGGGCCCTGAAGCAACGCAACGCCTTGCTGAAAGCTGGGCCGGGGGCAAAGGCGCTGGATCCCTGGGACCGGGAGTTGGCCGAGGCCGGTGAAGCCCTGACCCGGTTGCGGCAAACCTACCTGGAGCGCCTGGAACCGTTCGTGACTGCCGAGGCCGGGGTGTTCCTGCCCGAGCTGGGGCCGGCCGCGCTGGAGTTCCGGGCCGGCTGGAAGCGCGCCGAACTCAGTCTGGCCGATGCATTGCTGCTCGGCCGTGAGCGCGACCTGGCCCTGGGCCATACCGGCGTCGGACCGCACCGGGCCGACTGGCAGGTAGGTTTCGCCAGGCTACCGGGCCGGGAAGCGCTGTCGCGCGGGCAGGAAAAGCTGGTGGCGCTGGCCTGCATCCTGGGCCAGGCCCGGGGCGTGGCTGCCGACAGCGGCGGCTGGCCGCTGGTCTGCCTGGACGACCTGGCTTCCGAGCTGGACCTCGATCACCAGCGCCAGGTGCTCCATTCTGTCGTCGGCACCGGCGCACAGATCCTGCTGACCGGGACCCAGGTACCCGACATGCTGTCCGGCACCGGCCCGCCATACACTTTGTTTCACGTGGAACATGGATTGGTCAGGCCTGGCTGAGCGCTGGCTGCCGACCCAGCGCGCGCAGCGAAAGCGCACCTGGCGCGCTATAATTACGACACCTTATTGTTACGCGCGCGACCGCTCCGCGGCGCCGTGCCTTTCTGTCCGTTACGAGACCCCAACCCGATGACCGAGTCGCAGACGCCGATCGCCCCCAACAACACCTATGACTCCAGCAAGATCACCGTGCTGCGCGGCCTGGAAGCCGTTCGCAAACGCCCGGGCATGTACATCGGTGACGTGCATGACGGCACCGGTTTGCACCACATGGTGTTCGAGGTGGTCGACAACGGCATCGACGAAGCACTGGCCGGACACTGCGATCGCCTGGTCGTCATCCTGCATGGCGATGGCTCGGTGTCGGTGTCGGACAACGGCCGCGGCATTCCCGTCGACATCCACAAGGAAGAGGGCGTTTCCGCCGCCGAAGTGATCATGACCGTGCTCCACGCCGGCGGAAAATTCGACGACAACAGTTACAAAGTCTCGGGCGGCCTGCACGGCGTCGGCGTGTCGGTGGTCAATGCGCTGTCCTCGCACATGTGGCTGGATATCTGGCGCGACGGCCAGCACCACCAGCAGGAATACGCCTTCGGCGAGCCCTTGTTTCCGCTGAAGACGGTCGCCCCGTCGAACAAGCGCGGCACCGAGTTGCGCTTCCTGCCCAACGCCGAGATTTTCACCGACGTCGAATTCCATTACGACATCCTGGCCAAGCGCCTGCGCGAACTGAGCTTCCTCAACTCCGGCGTCAAGATCGAATTGATCGACGAGCGCGGCGACGGCAAGCGCGACCTGTTTGAATACGAAGGCGGCATCAAGAGCTTCGTCGAACACCTGGCCGCGCTAAAAACCCCGTTACATCAAACAGTTATCTCCGCTTCCGGGGAGAAGGACGGGATCGTCGTCGACATCGCGCTGCAGTGGACCGACGCCTACCAGGAAACGATGTTCTGTTTTACCAACAACATCCCGCAGAAGGACGGCGGCACCCACCTGATCGGTTTCCGCGCCGCGCTGACGCGCACGCTGAGCAATTACATCGAACAAAACGGCATCGCCAAACAGGCCAAGATCACGCTCTCGGGCGATGACATGCGCGAGGGCATGATCGCCGTGCTCTCGGTCAAGGTGCCCGACCCGAGCTTCAGTTCGCAGACCAAGGAAAAACTGGTTTCCTCCGAAGTGCGGCCGGCCGTGGAGTCGGTGATCGCAGCCAAGCTGGAAGAATTCCTGCAGGAGCGACCGAACGAGGCGCGGGCCATCGCCGGCAAGATCGTCGACGCCGCGCGTGCGCGCGAAGCCGCGCGCAAGGCGCGCGACCTGACCCGGCGCAAGGGCGCGCTGGACATCGCCGGCCTGCCGGGCAAGCTGGCCGACTGCCAGGAAAAAGATCCGGCGCTGTCGGAACTGTTTATCGTCGAGGGCGACTCCGCCGGTGGCTCGGCCAAGCAGGGCCGCAACCGCAAGACCCAGGCGATCCTGCCGCTGAAGGGCAAGATCCTCAATGTCGAGCGCGCGCGCTTCGATCGCATGCTCGCGTCGGCCGAAGTGGGCACGCTGATCACCGCGCTCGGCTGCGGCATCGGCAAGGACGAATACAACCCGGACAAACTGCGCTACCACCGCATCATCCTGATGACCGACGCCGACGTCGACGGTTCGCACATCCGCACCTTGCTGCTGACTTTCTTCTATCGGCAGATGCCGGAACTGATCGAGCGCGGCCACATCTATATCGGCTTGCCGCCGCTGTACAAGATCAAGCAGGGCAAGAACGAGATGTACATGAAGGACGATGCCGCCCTCAACGCCTACCTGGTCAGCAACGCGATCGACGGCGCCGAACTGCGCACGGCCGACGGTGCGCCGCCGCTGCTTGGTGCGGCACTGGAAAAACTGCTGCTGGAAGTGGTCGCCGCCAACGATGTCATCGCGCGGCACGCGTATCGCGTCGATCGCGCGGTGTTGGAATCCCTGCTCGAGGCGCGGCCCTTGCAGGCCGACGATTTCCTGGACCCGTCGCGTTTGCGCGACTGGACCGCGACCCTCGAAGCCCGGCTCAACAACGTCGGTCTCGGCCGTCCGCAATACAGCCTGCGCATCCAGTCCGCGCATGAAGGGCAGGGCGGCGCCTTGCTGATCGAAAAGCGGCACCACGGGCTGAGCAGCATCCAGGTCCTTGCCGTGAATCAACTGCTGCACGGCGAGCTGCGGCAGATCAATGAAATCGCCGCGCAGTTGCATGGCTTGCTGCAACCCGGCGCCAGCGTGTCGCGCGGCGGCAAGAGCCAGGCCGTGTCGAGTTTCCGCGAAGCGCAGGAATGGTTGCTCGAAGAAGCCAAGAAGGGCCGCGCGATCCAGCGCTTCAAGGGCCTGGGCGAAATGAATCCGGAGCAATTGTGGGACACCACGGTCAATCCGGACACCCGACGCCTGCTCAAGGTGCGGATCGAGGATGCGGTCGCCGCGGACCAGATTTTTTCAACCTTGATGGGCGACGTGGTCGAGCCGCGGCGGGAATTCATCGAGGAAAATGCCTTGCGCGTCGGCAACCTCGACGTCTGAGCCATGCGGCCCCGGCCCGCCCGCCTGGGCCGCCCGTTTCTAGCCGTTGACGCGCCGTTAAGGCGCGTTGCCCTACAAGAACGCTAGCGTCGGCGACTACCGAAGGCCGGACGCCGCCGCACCCACACCCTGTGCCCGCCCGTTGCCCTCGTCTTGAGGCCGGGCGGCATCCCCCGTACCCTTGGTGCCCCCAAGCACCCAAGCCAACATCGCCACGGAGAGTCATCATGAAGAAGGTTTCCTTGCTGCCAGCCGCCCTGGCTCTTGTCTTGCTGCCGATGTCGGTTGCCCTGGTCCAGGCTCAGGCTCCCAGCCGCGTGCCAAGGGGTGGGATGGAAAACCCGGAGAAGCAGACTACCAAGCAGAAAAAGGCGGCTGCCGCAGCGGCAGCGGCGGCGGCAAAGGAAGTTCCGCTGTTCCCGATGGCCACGCGCGAATCGCCTGCGCAAATCGGTTCGCCGGCGGTAAGCAAAGAAGTGGCCGCCCTGTTTGCCCTGAAGGACGCGAACACGCCCGAAGACGAGTTGATCGCCAAGGCCGATGCCATCATCGCCAACCCGAAGGCGATGCCGTTCGACAAATCCGCCGCCAGCTACATCGCCGCCTATGCCTGGCAGGCCAAGGACACAGACAGCTATACCAATGCCATCAAATACATTGAAGGCGCCATCACCAACAACGGTTTGAGCAACAACACTCACTACCAGCTGATGTTGCAGTTGGCGCAGATGCTGCAGTCGGAAGAAAAATACGCCGAAGCCCTGGTCTACGCGGACCGCTTCCTGGCCGAGACCAAGTCCGACGATCAACGAGCGTACACAGTCAAGGCGCAGGTCATGCTGGCGACCGATAAGCCAGAGGCGGCCGCGACCGCGCTGGAACAGCTGCTGGCGAAGAAACCCAACGACAAGAAGCTGATGTGGAACCTGGTCAGCGTGTACTCGCAGGCGGGCAACGACGCCAAGGCCGGGCAGATGTTCGACAAGATCCGCAGCGCCGGGCTGCTCACCGAGAACAAAGACTACGACATGGCGTTCCGGCTGCTGGCCAATATCGAAGGCCGCGACAAGGATGCCATGGCGGTCATCGATGAGGGCATCAAGAAGGGCATCCTGGTGCCCACCGCCGATGTGTATTCATTCCAGGGCCTGAATTACTACCAGGACGAGAAATTCGCGCAGGCCATCGAGGCCTGGTCCAAGGGCGCGCCGCTGGCCAAGAACGGGGAGTTGTACTTGAACGTGGCCAAGCTGCAGGTGGAGCAGTCGCATTGGGCCGACGCCAAGGCCGCCGCGAAAAGCGCCATGGACAAGGGCGTGAAGCGCACCGGCGACGCCTGGCAGGTCATGGCCCGCGCCGAGACCGGCTTGGGTAACAAGGCGGCGGCCAAGTCGGCAACGCTTGAGGCCGCGAAATACCCGGAAACCAAGAAGTGGGCGGAAACGGCACTGCGTCAAACTTCCGGAAAGTGACCAGTTGGTAATGCCCGCACCTTCGTATAAGCTAATACGTTCCCGCCGCAGGAATGTGGCGGGTCGTTGCGTCTGAGCGCCGCGAGAACAATGATCGAGCCGCCACCCGAATGACGGATATACACACCAAGTACGAGACTCCCCGGCAAACGCTGAGCTGGCCGCGAATTGCGGGCACGGCGTTTGCCATTGCATTGCACGTCGCGGTGTTCATGACCCTGATGGCGCCGGTGACCAGCCAGCAGAAGGCCGACGTGGACGAAGAAGTGACGCTGGTCAACTTCATCGAACCACCACCGCCGCCACCGCCGCCGCCGCCGCCGCCGCCGGAACCGCCGAAGACCATCACCCGGGTCGTCGAGGTGCCGCAGCCGACCCTGTCGCCGCCGCCGCCGGAAGAGCCGCCGATCGTGTACGACACGCCGAGCCCGGTTGCCGTGCAGGCGCCGCCGCCGGCCCCGCCGTCGCCGCCGGCCCCGCCGGCCGATTTCGAAGGCACGGTCGATCCGACCGGCCGCGCCCTGAACCCGCCGAAGTATCCGCAGGCGGAAATGAGCCGCGGCGTCACCGGCACTACGATTCTCATGCTTACCTATGATGTCAACGGCACGGTCATTGACGTCCAGGTAGACAAATCCAGCGGCAACCGAAATCTGGATCGCGCCGCTGTTACCGCGGCGCGTCGCTGGAAGATCAATCCAGGAACCCGTGGTGGCGTACGCGTGGCCGGCAAGGCGAGAGTCCCGGTCGAATTCACCCTTTAACGACTAACACTAGAAGGTCATATTTATGCTGCAGGACATCCTCATTACCGCTGCCGCTGCCGCCCCGGCCGCTTCATCGGCCGCCTCCAACGCCGAATCCCTGCAGAAACTGGGTTTCAGCCACATGATCCAGAACCTGGATCCGATCAGCGCAGGCGTGCTGGTCGTGCTGGTGGTCATGTCGACCGGCGCCTGGTGGTACACCATCGTCAATCTGATCAAGAACACGGTCATCCGCACCCGCGCCGACCGCGTCATCCGCACGTTCTGGGAAACCGCGAACGCGCAGGACGCGATCCGCTTCATGGAAGAGCAGAAGCCGACCGAGCCGTTCTCCAAGATCGCCCTCGATTGCGCACAGGCCGCCGCCCATCACCAGCGTCATGAAGGCAGCCGCCTGGTCGAGGCGCTCAACCGCTCCGAGTTCATCGATCGCGCCCTGCGCCAGGCCGTGACGCGCGAAAGCGCCAACATGGAAAACGGCCTGACCTGGCTCGCCACCGTCGGCGCCACCGCGCCGTTCGTCGGCCTGCTCGGCACCGTCTGGGGCATCTACCACGCCCTGCTCAACATCGGCGAAAGCGGCAGCTCCTCGATCGACGCCGTCGCCGGCCCGGTCGGCGAAGCCCTGATCATGACCGCCATCGGCCTCGGCGTTGCGATCCCGGCGGTGCTGGCGTACAACTATTTCGTGCGCGTCAACCGCGATACCTACGCCAAGTTCGACACCTTCGCCCACGACCTGCACGACTTCTTCGCCACCGGCTCCCGCGTTGGCGAGATCAAGCGCTAAGTCCCGGCCTACGAGGTAACGAGCCATGGCTTTCAGTTCGAACTCTTCCGGTGGCCCGATGGCCGACATCAACGTCACGCCCCTCGTGGACGTGATGCTGGTGTTGCTGATCATCTTCATGATCACTGCGCCGTTGATGACGCACAAAGTGGTGGTCAAGCTGCCCGAGGCCACCCTGGCCAGCAAGCCGGAAATGAAGGTGCCGCCGGTAACCTTGGCGATCAAGGCCACTGGCGAAAAATTCTGGAACGACGAGCCGGTCAACGCGTCCAAGCTGGACCAGTACATGGCCATCATCATCCAGAAGGACCCGCAGCCGCAGGTCAACGTCCGCGCCGATGCCAACACCAAGTACGGCATCATCAACGACGCCGTGCAGACGCTGCGCAAAGCCGGTGTTCGCAAGGTCGGCTTCGTCTCCGGCCCTGAACACGCCACCAACTGAGGAAGCAGAACGCAATGGCCTTTACTTCCAATACCGGTGGCCCGATGGCCGACATGAACGTCACGCCGCTGGTCGACGTGATGCTGGTGCTGCTGATCATCTTCATGGTCACCGTGCCGCCGCTGTCCTACCCGATCCAGGTTGATCTGCCGCAGCCGAACCGCAATCCGCCGCCGCCGGGCAATCCACCGGAGCCGATCCGCATCTACATCGACGCCGGTGGTTCGGTCAGCTGGAATGGCAGCCCGACGCCGTTGAGCACGCTGGCCGCACAGTTCGAAGTGGAAGGCGCGCGTGGTGTCACGCCCGCCGGCACCATCGACGCCTCCAAGCAGCCGACGGTCGAGATCGAAACCGACCACGATGCGGAGTACGACATCCTGGCCAAGGTGCTGTCGCGCGCAAAGAACGCCGACCTGGTCAAGATCAGTTTCGTCGACAGCGGCCCCGTGGCGCAGTAGTTCGCGCCGTGGCCAAAGAACGATGCCGCCTTCGGGCGGCATTTTTTTGCCCGGCCGGCGCCGGCGTGGTGCTAGGATCGGCTAAGCGTCCGACGCGAACGCTACCCAGGATAAGGAGAACGGCATGGCCTTTACTTCCAGTTCCGGCGGCACGATGGTCGATATGAATGTCACTCCCCTGGTCGACGTGATGCTGGTGCTGTTGATCATCTTCATGGTCACCGTGCCTTCGCTGTCGCATTCCATTGCGATCGACTTGCCGCAGGGCGCGCCGCCGATATCGAAGACGGTGCCGCCCGAGCCGATCCGCATCCACATCGACGCCAGCGGCACGGTGCGCTGGAATGGCAGTCCGACGCCGCTGAGTAGTCTGCAGGCGCAGTTCGACGTGGAAGGGGCGCGCGGGATGACGGCCGGTCCGGCCTTCGATGCCGGCAAGCAGCCGACCATCGAGATCGAAACCGATCCGGACGCCGAGTACCAGGCCCTCGCGCAGGTCCTGGCACGGGCCCGGAACGCCAACCTGGTCAAGATCGACTTCGTCCACGCCGCGCCGACGCCCTAGGCGCCGCCCCGGCGTCAGCGGCTTGCGGCAAGAATCCGCAAGTAAGCACGCACGGTCTCGCTGAGCCCGGCGTGCAGCGCTTCGCCGATCAGCGCGTGACCGATCGAAACCTCCTGGACACCCGGAACCCCGTGCAGGAACGCCGCCAGATTGGCCTGGCTCAGGTCATGCCCGGCGTTGACGCCGAGCCCGAGCGCGTGGGCGGCTTCGGCGGTCTGTGCGCACAGCGCCAGGTCCGGTCCGGCATCGCCAGCGGCGAAGGCTTCGGCGAACGGACCGGTGTAGAGCTCGATGCGGTCTGCGCCGATGCTCGCGGCGAGGTCCAGATCGGCGGCGCCCGCATCCATGAACAAGGACACCCGCGCGCCGCACGCTTTGAACTCAGCGATCAGGGGGCGCAGCGCGGCGCTGTCGCGGCGCAGGTCGAAGCCGTGGTCGGAGGTCAGCTGGCCGTCGTCATCGGGCACCAGCGTGACCTGCTGCGGGCGTGCGGCCTCGACCAGGGCCAGCAGGCCCGGGTACGGTCCCCGCGCCGGGGCAAAAGGGTTGCCTTCGATATTCAATTCGACGCGGCCGCGGGTCAGCTCGGCCAGCGCGAAGACGTCGTCGGGCCGGATATGGCGAAGGTCCGGACGCGGATGCACCGTGATTCCGGCGCAGCCGGCCGCCATCACCGCCCGGGCGGCCGCCATCACGCTGGGCTCGTTACCGCCGCGGGAGTTGCGCAGCACCGCCACTTTGTTCACATTGACGCTAAGCACGGTCATGGGGAGTGACTTCACTTGAAGGGAATTGCGACGAGTCCCAGCGCATCTTTCGCCTGCGAGATGAGCTCCCGCGCACAGTACCAAGTCCGCGCTGTGACGCATACTGGGCGGATGTCCGGATCTTTTTTTTCGCGCCTGCTGGTGCTGTTCCTGCTGGCTTTGCTGCCGCTCGTCGCGCAAGCGGAGACGCTGCGCGGCACGCCCTTGCTGCGCCGCTATCTTCCCGAGGATTACAACGCCACTCCCCAGCACTGGTCGATCGCCACGGACGACGAGGGTCGCTTGTTCGTCGGCAACAGCGAAGGCGTACTGCGCTACGACGGCGAAACCTGGAGCCTGATCGAGCTGCCGGGCAAGCGGCTGGGCCGCGACGTCGTGGTCGGACGGGATTCGCGCATCTACGTCGCCAGCTACGACACGTTTGGCTGGTTGCAGACCACCGACGACGGCGAGACCGTCTATCGCGAATTATTGACGGCCGTCGGGCTGAAGGGTCGCGATCGCGAAGTCGGCGACGTCTGGCAAATCGTGGTCACCGACCAGGGTGTCTACTTCCGTGGCGAGAGGGCGCTGCACTTCCTCAGCTACGACCACAAGACCGTCAGGCACTGGCCGCTGGGCGAGAATCAACGCAGTTTTTTTGCCGACGGCGAACAGCTTTACGCGCGCATCGATGGCGTCGGTTTTTGCCGCTTTGTCGACGGCCGTTTCGTACTCGAGCCAGGCGGCGAAGTTTTTGCCCAGCAAAGCCTGCCCGGCGTCATCAACCAGCCCGGTTGGCGCTTGCTGGTCAGCGACAACGGCTTCTACCGCTCCGATGCCAAGGGCATACAGCCGATGCCCAACGGCGCGGGCGCCGAACTGCGCGACAGCCGCGCGTACTCGGTGTTGCCCCTGGCAGACGGCAGTTTCGTGGTCGGTACCCTGAAGGGCGAAGTGTTCCGCTACGGCGCGGACTATCGTCTGCGCGAGCGGGTCAGCCTGGGCAGCTTCGCCATCGTTGCCATGGGCAGCGATCGCGAGGGCGGTCTGTGGGCCGCTACCGAAGGCGATCTGGTCCGGATGTCGCTGCCCTCGCCGTGGTCGTTCATCGGCGCCAAGCAGGGACTGGAAGGCACCGTGTTCGACTTCGAGTGGCACGACGGCGCACTCTGGCTGGGCACCACGCGCGGCATCGTGCGCATGAGCTCGGGCGTGCACGGCAAGATCGAGACCGAACTGAAACCCTGGATCGAACTTGAGGGCCTTGCGCTGATCGGAACCGACAGCGGGCTGCTGATCGGCCACCGCAACGGCCTGCTGGCGCTCGATCCCGGGACCACGACACCGCGCGTGCTGATGGAAGCCGAAGCCGAGAGCGTATTCGAGCTGCTGGTCTCCAAGTTAAACCCGGACCGCATCTACGGCCTGGCCGACCAACACTTGTTCGTCATCGACCGGATCAAGGGCCGCTGGCAGCTTGGATTCGCCCTGCCGCTCGACGGCGCCAGCGCGGCGGTCTTGCTCGAAACCGGTCCCGACGAATTGTGGTTCGGCGATTCGCGCGGCGGCCCTCAGCGCTGGACGCTGGACGTGGCCGGGCAGAAGTTGTTGCGCAAGGAAGTGTTCGGCGCCAAGCAAGGATTGGAGCTGGACCCGGCGTCCGGCAGCAGCCTGTTCTACATCGATGACCAGGTACACGTGGTCAGCGGCACGCGTGGCTTCCGCTTCGACGGCACGCGTTTCATTCCCGACACCGGACCGCCGTTCACGCTGGTCGACCAACCCAACGAACTGGTGGTCGAACAGACACCGCTCGGCGCCTACGCCTTCAGTCGCCGGCAACTGTGGTTCCGCCCGGCCAAACAGAATGCCTGGCAGCCCCTGCACCTGGGCTCGCACCTGGCCGCCGGCTACAACCGGCTGCGTTACAACCACGATGGTGTGCTGCGGGTGTCGACCTGGAGCGGCCTGCTGCAATTCAATCCGGCCGAAAAGCAGCCGGCGCTGGCGCCGCTGGCGCTCGGCTTCGAACTGATCACCGCCGAAAGTCCGGACGGCCAGGAGCTGCGCCGCCTGCCCGTGGTCGGCCAGGCCACGCCGGTGGAAATTCCGTCGGGCTATCGCCTGCATTTCCGCTACGGCATGGTCAGCATGGATAGCGGCCTGGAGTTCCGCTACCGGCTCAACGGCTCCGGATTGCCGGAGGACTGGAGCAACTGGACTGACCGTGATTTGTATATCCGCGCGATCACTCCCGGCGACTACCTGTTGCAGGTCGAGGCGCGCACGCGCAGCGGCCGCGCCGCGGCGCCGACCAGTTATCGCTACCGCATCCTGCCGCGCTGGCACGAGCGTTGGTGGGTGCGCCTGATCGGCGTGCTGGTCCTGCTCGGGCTGATCGCGCTGTTGGTGCAGGAATTCGTGCGTCGACGCACCGAACGCTACGTGGAAACCAACCGCAAGCTCGAAGCGCGCATCGGCGAGCGCACGCACGAGCTGGAAGCGGTCAATCGCAAGCTGGCCGAGCTCGCCACCGAAGATGCGCTCACCGGCGTTGCCAATCGGCGCGCGCTGGAAAACGGCCTGCAGCGCGAGTGGTACCGCTGCCTGGACCAGCGGCGTCCGCTATCGGCGCTGATGATCGACGTCGATCACTTCAAGCGCTACAACGACGCCCACGGCCATCTGGAAGGCGACGTGCTATTGCGCACGATCGCCCAACACCTGTACGCGCAGCACGATCCGAAACGGGAGCTGCTGGCGCGTTACGGTGGTGAAGAATTCGCGCTGCTGTTGCCAGGCGTGCACCAGGATGAAGCCGTGCGTCGCGCCGAGAAGATTCGCGTGGCCATGCAGGAACACATCGGCGAAACCACGATCAGCATCGGCGTTGCCGGTTTCGTGCCGACCATGCAGGGCGATTCGATGAATCTGTTGCGGCGTGCCGACGCGGCCTTGTACCGGGCCAAACGCGCCGGCCGCAACCGCGTCGAAGGCGATGCCGACCCGCCGCCCTGATCTCAGGCTTGCGGATCGACCGGGTTGGACTGGGCGGCGGCTTTCCGCGCTTCCGCCTGCTCGCGCAGCCGCCGCAGTTCTTCCGGGCTGATGATCTGCGCGTCGGTGCGCGAACCGGTGGAGATGCGCGCGGAGACCCAGCCGACCATCCAGGCCACGAACAGGATCAGCGAAAGTACCAGCAGCACGACCACCACCCAACCGGCGGTTTTCGACGCGGCGAACAGGGCCGACAGGGAGAGCAGCAGGTAGAGCCAGTGCATGGGGACACACCTCGGTTGCGTGGCGGCAGTTTAGCCCAAGCCTAGAGTAGCGGCGAGAGCAGGCGGGCGCTGGCCTCGCCCAGGCGCGACCAGAACGGCAGCTGGCGCGGGCCAGTCACTTCCCGGGCGCTTTCCCAGTCGCGCTGCATGATCTTCTCCAGCGCGCCGGCAACGCCGCCGTTCACGAACAGCACGCACAGTTCGAAATTTAGCCGGAAACTGCGGTTGTCGAAATTGCTGCTGCCAAGCACGCAGGTGTCGGCGTCGACCAGCAGGGCCTTGCTGTGCAGCATGTGCGGATACTCGAACACGCGCACACCGCAGGACATCAGCTCATCGAAATACGAGCGCGCCGCTGCCGACACCAGCGCCGAATCGCTGCGCCGGGGCACCAGCAGGCGCACGTCCAGGCCGCGCAAGGCGGCCGAGGTCAGGGCCATGCGCGCGGCCTCGCCGGGTACGAAGTAGGGTGTCGCCAACCACACGCGTTCGCGACTGTGCTGCAGCGCCGTGACCATGACCCGGTGAATGGTCTCCATCGGCGAATCCGGCCCGGCCGGCAGCACCTGCGTGCGGATCGGCCCGGCGGCAAGCACCGGCCACTGCTCGGGCTCCTTCGGCACGCGGCCGCTGGCGTAGACCCAGTCTTCGATGAACGCCAGTTGCAGCCAGCGCACGGCTTCGCCATCGAGGCGCAGGTGCAGGTCGTGGAAGGCATCGCGGCGCGCGGCCGGGTTTTCCGTATCGGAAATATTGATGCCGCCGGTGAAGCCGACCCGGCCGTCGATCACCACGATCTTGCGGTGGCAGCGCAAATTCAGGCGCGGGCGCCACAAGCGGCGCAAGCGGAAGCGGTGGAAGAAGAAGACTTCGCCGCCGGCCTCGCGCAGTGGCGCCAGGAACTTGTGCGATGTCCCGGACGAGCCGACCGCATCCAGCAGCAATCGCACTTTCACGCCGGCCCGGGCGCGCTCGGTCAGCGCGTCGCGCACGCGCGACCCGGTGCCGTCCGGATCGAAAATGTAGTACTCCATGTGCACGTGGTGCCGGGCGTCGGCGATCGCGGCGACCAACGCGTCGAACGTGGCCGCCCCGTCAACCAGCAACTGCACTTGCTCGCTGCTGCTGGGCGGAAAACCGCAGCTGGCCTGCGCCAACTGCATCAGCGGGCTGGATTCGTCGGCCAGCCGCGGCCCGCGCTCCACGTGTTCGACGCGCGCGCGCGCGACCCGGCGCTTGACCCGGTGCCGATGGATACGTTGCGGGCCGAAAAAATGATAGATCAGCAGGCCCAGCACCGGCAGCAGGGCAAGCGACATGATCCAGCTCAGCGTGGCCACCGGCTCGCGCTTTTGCAGCACGATCCAGCCGGCCAGCCACAGCAGGTAGGCGACCCAAAGCAGGCCCCCCCAGAACGCCAGATGCGGCCGCAAGGCGAGCCAAAGTTCGATCATGCCGGCAGTCTACCGAGTGCGGCCGAGGCCGTCGCGGCGGGGCCAAAAAAAACGACGGCGGAAGCCGTCGTTTTCAAGCCGAACCGCAACGCAGCTTCAGCGCCGGCGGAATAGCCCGATGATGACCAGCACCACAATCGCACCGATCATCGCGTTGAGTACGGCGGCGACATAGCCGGCGCCGAGCGAAATACCGAGCCGGCCAAGCAGCCAGGTGCCGACGAAGGCGCCGATGATGCCGACCACGATGTTGCCGAGTATGCCGAAGCCGTAGCCTTTGACGATCAACCCGGCCAGCCAGCCGGCGATACCGCCGATCAGCAGGATGATGAGCAAACTTTCCAAGGACATGTCGCTTTCCTCCATGAAGGGTTATGCCGTCTCCTGACGGCGACCGCGCTCACACAAGTACGCGCACCGACTGGCCGTGGCAAGCCCGGGCAGCCGGAGTCTTCAGGGGCCGTTGGGTTTGATCCGGGCGCGACGCTGCGCGGTGGTCGCCGCCTCAGGCAGTGGCGGCGTCGCTTTCCAGATGATAGCGGGTGACCGTTTCCACCTCGTTGCGCGAGCCCAGGAACACCGGCACGCGCTGGTGCAAATGTTCCGGCGCCACCTCGAGCAGGCGGCTGCGGCCGGTGGTGGCGGCGCCCCCTGCCTGTTCGACGATGAAGGCCATCGGATTGGCTTCGTACATCAAGCGCAGGCGACCGGGCTTGCTTGGATCCTTGCGATCGCTCGGATAGATGAAGATGCCGCCGCGGGTCAGGATGCGGTGCACGTCGGCGACCATGCTGGCCACCCAACGCATATTGAAATCCTTGCCGCGCGGGCCGTGCTTGCCGATCAACAGATCCTCAACGTAGCGCTGCATCGGCGGATGCCAGTGCCGCTGGTTGGAGACATTGATCGCGAACTCCTGGGTGTCGGCTGGAATCTGCATGTCGCGCCGGGTCAGCACGAAGCTGCCCTGCTCGCGGTCCAGCGTGAAGCCGTGGCTGCCGCGGCCGATGGTCAGCACCAGCATCGTGCTCGGCCCGTAAATGGTGTAACCGGCGCAAACCTGGGCCGTGCCTGGCTGCAGGAAGTGCTCGTCGGTCGGTTCGGTAACACCGTCCGGACATTGCAGCACCGAAAAGATGGTGCCGACCGCGACGTTGACGTCGATGTTCGAACTGCCGTCGAGCGGATCGAACAAGAGCAGGTAATTGCCCTTCGGGTAGGCGTTGGGAATCGGATGGGCGTGCTCCATTTCCTCCGACGCCAGGCCGGCCAGGTGGCCGCCCCATTCGTTGGCCTCCAACAGGATCTCGTTGGACAGCACGTCGAGTTTCTTCTGCGCCTCGCCCTGCACATTGCCGGTGCCGGCGTCGCCAAGCACGCCGTCGAGCGCGCCCTTGCCGACGGCGGTGGAGATGGTCTTGCAGGCGCGCGACACTACTTCAATCAGCAGGCGCAGGTCGGCGTTGATGTGGCCGGCGTGTTGTTCCTGGATCAGGAAACGGGTCAGGGAGATGTGCGGTGTGGACATGCGGGACTCGGGTTGACCGCGGGCGCTAGCGGCCCGCAATTATAATTCCCAGGGACCTTGTGGGAGCGGCTTCAGCCGCGATTACTTGCGCGACCCTTCGCGGCTGAAGCCGCTCCCACAACAGCGATCGCGGCTGAAGCCGCTCCCACACAACAGGTCAGGCGGGGGGGCCGAACAGGGCTTCGGCGCGCTGGAACAGGATCCAGCTGGTGGCGATGTACTTGTCGCCGGACTGTGGCGTGTTGCCGCGGTGGGTATGGGTGAAGGCGGTCGGCGCGATCAACAGGGCGCCGGTCTGCGGGACGATCTTGCGCTGCTGGTACAGGAATTCGGTTTCGCCGGCGGCGAAGCCGTCGTTGAGATACAGCGTCCACAGCAAGGTGCGGTGCAAGGTCTCGGCGCTGGCGTCCTTTGGATACAGCTCGCAGTGCCAATACGGGTAACCGCCCTGGCCGGCGGTGTAGCGTTGCAGGTTGATCGCGCCCGGGCGCAACACGCGACGGACGATATCGCCCAGCATCTCGTCGCTCAGCGTGTCGAAATCGGCCTCGCCCATGCGCCGTCGTTCACCGGTGACCGGATCGGCCGTCTGCAGCATCAGCGGCGCGATGATCGCGTAGCGATACTTGCGCAGGTAGGCGAGCAGGCCGCGAAACATCGCCGCGTTCAACACCGCTTCGGCCTCGCGCCATTCCGGCTTGCCGCTGAGCTGGATATCGCGGCTGTCCTTGAGCTCGGGCAAGACGCCGCCGCCGACGCGCCCGGGCTGGGCCTGGCCGCTGCGCTCGAAATGCTCGATCAGCGTGGCGCAGTCCTCGCGACTGACCGCGTTCTCGTACACCTCGATGAAGTCCGGAATCCCCATGCGCCCATTCTAATCCCGTGGCACCAGTGTAGGAGCGGCTTAAGCCGCGAAGCCCCGCCTCACCCCCAAAGCCCCGCCACCGCTCAAATAATCCGCAACGTGATCGCCTTCAACACCGCCCGCGTGCGGTCGCGCGTGCCCAGCTTGTCCAGGATATCGGAGACGTAGTTCTTCACCGTACCTTCGGACAGGAACACCGCGCGCGCAATTTCTTTGTTCGAATAGCCGCCGGCCAGCAAGCGCAGGATCGACACTTCGCGCTCGTTGAAGGTGTCGGTCGGTTCGCTCTGGTCGCGATAGGCGTAGCGCGCGCGCACCGGATCGGTGGCCACCGGCGCCAGCAAGGTTTCGCCAGCGGCGACGCGGGTGATGGCCTCGAGCAATTCTTCCGGCGAGGCATCCTTGAGCAAAAAGCCGCGGGCGCCGGCCGCGGCCGCGCGCAGCGCCAGGTCGGGCTCGTCGAAGGTGGTGAGCAGGATCACTGGTGTCGGGTCGCCGCGCTCGCGCAGCTGCTCGAGCAAGGCAAAGCCGTCCAGGCCGGGCATGCGAATATCGGACAGGATGATGTCGACCGGTTGTGCCTGGATCGCCGCCAGCAGCGTCGCGCCGTCATCGGCCTCCACCACCACGCGCAATTGCCCGAAACCGCCGAGCAGCGCGCCCAGGCCGCTGCGCACCAGGGCCTGGTCGTCGGCGAGCGCCAAACGCAAAGGCGGCATGGCGACGCTCACATCGCCACCGGTAACCAGGCCGAAAGCTGCACGCCGCCAGTGTCGCCCCGACGCGCGCTGACACCGCCGCCGATCGCCTCCAGCCGCTCGCGCATGCCGGTCAGGCCATTGCCGAAACGCAACTCGCCGCCGCCGGCGCGACCGTCATCGCGCAGTTCAAGACGCAGCTCGGCATCGACGCGATGCACCGACAACCAGAGATTTTCGGCGCCGCCGTGTCGGGCGGCATTGGTCAATGCCTCCTGCACGGTGCGCAACACCGCTTCGGCCTGTTCCAGCGAAGGCACGCGCAGGCCGGCGTCCATTTCCAGGTGCAGCCGTGGCTTCGGAAACGGCGCGGCCAGGCGCAGGATCATCTCGCGCAGGTCGACGCCGTCGTGCAGGCGCATCTGTTGCACCACGCCGCGAATATCGCCGAGCAGTTCGTCTGCCAGTTGCGCGCACAAGGCCAGCTGCGCGTTGTCGTTCCAGGCGGTCTGCCGCTGCAGTGCGCGCAGGTTGAGCTTGAGCGCGGTCAGCTTGTGCCCGGCGACATCGTGCAGCTCGCGCGCCAGTCGCAGGCGCTCGGAATCGCGTACGCTTTCATCGAGCAGCGAGTGGGTGGCGAGCAGATCGGCGTTGGCGGCGGCCAACTCATCGCGCGAACGCTGCGCGGTGAACGCATACCAGGACGCGATGATCGCGAACAGCTGGAAGCTGGCGTTGATGAGCAAGCCCAGGAGCGGCGCGGTCGATTGCCACACATTGCGAAAGATCAGGTACATCGCGGCGTTGACGATCACAAAAACCGCCACGAGGCGGCGCGGCGAGAGCAGTTGTGCCAACTGCGCCATCACGATGATCAGCAGAATGGCCACCGACGAGTAGCGAGCGAGCGAGAGCAACACCAGCACCACCGGGATCTGCGCGGCGACCAGCAGCGGCACGGCCAGCGGACGCGAGCCAAGCAGCTGCCGGAGCCCGAACAGGCCGAGGAAGCCGGCGTGCAGCGCAATCACGGTCGGCCACAGCGCCGCGCCGACCAGCACGCCGGTGTCGCGCGGCGCAATCGACCAGAGTTCGCTGCCGATCGCCAGCCAGGCGACGTAGGCGGCGAGATTCATCGGTTCCAGCAAGGGTCGCAGGCGAGTCCACATGCGTGCAGCTTGGCCCGTCGAACGCTCCAGCTCAAGGCGCGAACACAGAAAGTGACTTCCGGCACCCGACAGCGGTGACCGTCGGCACCTGTCGGCAGCGCGCGTGATTCCGATACTGGGCGCATTCGAACTCCTGTCCTGTCCTTGCACGGAACCCACCCATGACCCTGTACAAAATCATGCTCATGATCCACGGCGGCTTCGGCGGCCTGGCGTTGATCACCTTCTGGACTGCGGGCCTGAGCAGGAAGGGCAGCCCGGTCCACCGCGCGGCCGGAAAAATCTATCTGCTGTCGATGCTGGCTTTGTTGGTGCCGGCCTTGCCATTGGCCATTCGCCTAGCGCTGTCCAAGAGCCTGCTCGGCGGAATCTTCCTGCTCTATCTGTGGGTGATCGTGATCACGGCGGTCTGGCAGAGCTGGCGTGCGATCCGCGACAAGCGCGACTGGGCCCGCTACACCGGCCCGGTGTACCGCGGCCTGGCCATGTTGAGCATCGCCAGCGGCTTGCTGATTCTGATTGTCGGCGTGACCTTGGCTACCAGCAGCCAGGCAATCTTCATTGGCTTCTCGGCGATCGGCCTGCTCAACGGATTCGACATGCTGCGCTTTGCCCGGCAGCCGCCAACGCAGCCGCGCTGGTGGCTGAAAGAACACCTCGGCGCCATGATCGGCAACGGTGTTGCCACGCACATCGCTTTCCTGGCGATCGGCCTGCCGAAACTGTTGCCGTCCCTGGCCGGTCCCGTGCTGCAGAACATCGCCTGGTTGGGGCCGTTGGCTATTGCCGTGCTCGCGCGCCTCTGGCTGGGACGCAGGTACTTCCCGAAGTCGGCTGTCACGCAGCGCGCGCCAGCGCTGGCTGCGGCCGTCGATTCCACCGCGTCCGCCTGAACTCCGGGGAGCCTTGCGCATGTACCTGCTGATCAAACTGCTGCACATCCTTGCCGTGATCGCCTTTCTCGGCAATATCACTACCGGCTTGTTCTGGCATGCACAGCTCGCGCGCAGCCAGGACCCTGCACTGTTGGCCAACGTCATGCGCGGCATCATCCGCAGCGATCGCCTGTTCACCGTGCCGGGCGTGATCGGCATCATCGTCAGCGGCGTGGCGATGGCGAACCGCGGCGGCTTTCCGATTCTCGGCACCGGCTGGATCTTGTGGACGCTGCTGCTGTTCCTGGCGTCCGGCGTGATCTTCACGTTGCGCGTCGCGCCGCTGCAAAAACGCCTGCTGCACGTCGCCGAGCAAGGCATCGCCGGCCACAATTTCGATGCCGCGCAGTACCGCGCGTTGGCGTTGCGCTGGGAAATTTGGGGCGCTGCATCCCTGGCGACGCCCTTCGCCGGCTTGGCCCTGATGGTGCTCAAGCCGGCGCTGTGAGCTAAAGCCCGCCTGAATCGGCGCGGCGGAAATCGCGATCGGGCCAGCGGCTTCTGGCAAGGTGAGGGTCGGTCACCTATGGAAAGGAGACACCCATGCGCGTTCCGCTCTTGCTGTGCCTGGCAGCGTCAACGGCCCTCGCGGCCTGCTCCGGCGTGGGCGGCCCGCGGGTCGAACGCGGCAACGCGTCGATCAGCGGACGCATCGTCTATCCGTCGGAGGTCACGCCGGCGATGCGAGTCTGCGCCGTGCGCGCGCCCGAAGCCGCACCGATCTGCCTGGACAGCCGGGCCGGCCGGGCGCACTTCACCCTCAAGGGCTTGCCCGCCGGCGATTATCAAATCGTGGCCAAACTCGCCGAAGGCGACATCCGCGTTGGCGGTCACGTGCAAGAAGTGCAATGCGTCCGCGCACCGTGCCTGAATCCGTTGAAGACCATCAGCGTGGCGGCGGGCGAGCGCGTATCTGGCGCCGACCTCAACGAGTTCGACGCCGCGCGCGAGGACTTTCCGACCATTCCTTGAAGGGCAGGTGCCGGCCGGCGGGGCCGTCCGCCGCGTCCAGTTGATCCGGCGCGCTGAGCGCCTGACCAGGCCGGATCGGTCACGTGGCGCAAAGTAGTGGCGCGAACGCCCCGGCCTGCGGAAAATGCGCCGTCGCCGCTCCGACGCCGAGACGCAGATGAAAGACCTGACCCAGGGCCCGATCACCCGGCATATTTTCGAAATGGCCGCGCCGATGGCGATCGGCATGCTGATCCAGACCTTGTACTACCTGGTCGATCTTTATTTCGTCGCCCAGCTTGGCGATGCGGCGATCGCCGGCGTCACGTCCGCCGGCAATGCGATGTTTCTCGTGCTCGGCCTGACCCAGATGCTCGGCGTCGGCACCGTGGCGCTGATCGCGCATGCGGTCGGGCGCAAGGATCAAGCCGACGCCAACCTGATCTTCAACCAGTCGCTGGTGCTGTCGGTGCTGTGCATGTTGGTCACCGTGATCGGCGGCTACGCGGCGGCCGGCAGCTACATGCACTCGATCGGCGCCCCGGGCGCGACCACGCAGGCCGGCATCACGTACCTGTATTGGTTCCTGCCCGGGTTGGCGCTGCAATTCGCGCTGGTGGCGATGGGCTCGGCCTTGCGCGGCACCGGCATCGTCACGCCGACGATGATCGTCTCGATGCTGACCCTGGTGTTGAACATCCTCCTGGCGCCGGTGCTGATCGCCGGCTGGGGCACGGGTCGCCCGATGGGCGTGGCCGGCGCGGGCCTGGCCAGCTCGATCTCGATCGCCGCGGGCGTGGTGATGATGGCGATCTATTTCGCGCGCCTGGAAAAATACGTGTCCTTCCATGGCGAACAATGGCGGCCGCGCCTGGACACCTGGAAGCGGATGCTCGCGATCGGTCTGCCCGCGGGTGGCGAGTTCGCGTTGATGTTCGTGTTCATGGCCACGATCTTCTGGATCATTCGCGATTTCGGCGCGGCCGCGCAGGCGGGCTTCGGCGTCGGCTCGCGGGTGATGCAGGCGATCTTCCTGCCGGCGATGGCGATTGCCTTCGCCACCGCGCCCATCGCCGGGCAGAACTTCGGCGCCCGCAACGCGCCGCGCGTGCGGGCGACGTTTCGCACCGCCGCGCTGATCGGCAGCGGCATCATGCTGGTGCTGACCTTGATGTGTCAGTGGCGGCCGGAGTGGTTTGTCGAAGGATTCACCAGCGACCCGGAAGTGATTGCCGTGGGCGGTCAGTTCCTGCACATCATTTCCTGGAACTTCGTCGGCTCCGGCCTCGTGTTCACCTGCTCGGGCATGTTCCAGGCCTTGGGCAATACGATGCCGGCCCTGATCAGCACGGCCACGCGCCTGATCACGTTTGTCATCCCCGCGGTCTGGCTGTCCCGGCAGCCGGAGTTCCGCATCGAACACGTCTGGTATCTGTCGGTGGCCACGGTCGCCTTGCAGGCGATCACCAGCTTGTGGCTGGTACGCAGGCAGTTTCAGCGCCGGCTGCAATTCGATGGCGGCGTGGTTGCCGGCGCGCCAGCCGCGCCGCTGGCCGGGGCCTAGTTACACGTCGCCGTCTTGTGACCAGCCCTCGCCGGTGCCGCGATGGAACACCTTGTCGGTGGCCAGCACGTTGCCGGCAGGAATGGTTTCCTGTTTGGCCAGCTCCACGTAGTAGGGCGTGAAATCCGGTCGGGTCGCGTCGAACAACTGATCAAAACTGTCGATCACGAAATACGTCTTCTGGTAGGTGTCGATCCGGTAGCGCGTGCGCATGACGCGCAACAAATCGAAACCTATGCGGTTCGGTGCGGCCGAATTCAGGCAGTGCAGGCTTTCGCCCTTCGAGCTGACGATGCCGGAGCCGTAAATGCGCAGGCCCTGGTCGGTGTTGATCAAGCCGAATTCGACCGTGTACCAGTACAGCCGGGTCAACTGCGCCAGCGCTTCCGGGCCGATGCCGTGCGCCTTGACGCCACCACGGCCGTAGGCCTGCATGTAGTCGGCGAACATCGGATTCATCAGCAGCGGCACGTGCCCGAACAGGTCGTGGAACAGGTCGGGTTCGGCCAGGTAGTCGAGTTGCTCCGGCTTGCGAATCCACCAGGTCACCGGAAAACGCCGGTTGGCCAGGTGCTCGAAGAAGCTCAGCTCCGGCAACAGGCCTTCGACGCCGACTACCTCCCAGCCGGTGCTGGCGCGCAGCAGATGATTGAGTTCAGCGAATCGGGGAATCGCCCCCGCGCACATGCCCATGGCATCCTGCGACGCCAGGAACTCCTTGCAGGCGCGACCGGCCAGCAGATCGCGCTGGCGCTGGAACAACGTCGCCCAGACCTCGTGGTCGGTGGCGGTGTAATTGTCCCAGGGCTGTTCGACCACGCCGGTGGCATACACCGGTACATAGCCTTTGTCGGTCAGCTGGTTTTCCAGGCGCTGCGGGGTAGTCATGGCGGGCGTCGCGATCCAGTGGTGCAGGACCTGCAGTGGTCCCGTGCCGCAAGTCTAACGCCGTCCGCGGGCCCGGCGTAGACGCAGTGCCGCATCATCGAGCCATGCGGGCCGCGCGGAACCCAGGCTCAGGCCGCCACGCCATCGAGCATGACCTTGTTGCGGCCGGCGGTTTTCGCCGCGTACATGGCGCGGTCGGCGCGCCGCAACAAATGCGAGTATTGCTGGTCGCGCGCGTCCAGTACCGCCACGCCGACCGACACGGTGATGGTAATGTCGCCGCCGCCGATGGGCATCGGTTGGTCGGCGAACGAACTGCGCATGCGTTCGGCCGCCGCCAGGGCCGCTGCGCCGTCGGTGTTGGGCATCACCGCGACGAACTCCTCGCCACCCAGGCGGCCGATCAGATCTTCCGTGCGCAGGCTCTCGCGGAGCCGGCGCACCGTCTCGATCAACGCCGCGTCGCCGCCCTCGTGGCCGAACTCGTCGTTGATGCGTTTGAAGTGGTCGACGTCGATGATCATCATCGCCAGCGGAATGCCATGCCGACGCGCGGCGGCGATGCTGCGTCCGGCCAGGTCCTCGATGGCGCGACGGTTGCAGATACCGGTCAGGTAATCCAGGCGTGCGGCCTTCGCCAGTTCCTGTTGGCTCAACTCGGTGCACATCAGCAGGTAACCGACCGTGCTGACCACCGGCAGCAAGCCGCCCAGGGCATACGAGAGAATCTGCAGCGGCGAGACGACGAACACCGAGGCCGGGAGCGGCGCCGAAAGGAACAGGTAGATCGCGCCGCGGTAGCTCATCAGCAGCGCGCCGGCCACGAACAAACCGCCGGTGACGTGGGTGATGGCGTTGAGCACCTGGCCGCGGCGATACACCGCGCGTGCGCTGGCGCCGAGCAGCAGCGCGTAGACGATCGAGATGGTGCCGATGCGTAGGGGCAGGTTGTCGTCGACGTAGGTGTAGTACGCGGCCAGGCCGACGGTGGCGGCGATCAACAGATACAGTCGTTCCCGCCGTTGCGGGCTGCCGTTGAAGATGCGCAGCGCGATCGCGAACGCCGCGAACGAGGAAGCGACCAGGGCATTGGACGTGACCGACGACCACCACGGACTGATCAGGTCGCGCAGTGCGATCAACAGAAAACCGATCGGGTGCAGCAAGGTGGCGGCGATCCACCAGTTCATGCTGGCCTGCAGCGCCGGACCGAAATGCCGGCGGACGGCGAACAGCAGCAGGCCGATCAGCAGCGTCAGGAACGCTCCCAGGAACAGCGCGGTGCGGATGTCGAACTGCCAGCCCAAGGCGGGCCCCTTCAGCTATTACCCGTAGATAACGTGCAAACTCCGTGCCGAAGGACAGCGGAGAACTGTGCGCTAGTTCACAGAATCCCGGCCGCGCGGGCGGAAAGGCAGCACGTTGTCCGGGTTCGGCTCGGGGCGGTGCCAGAGCACCGGCACGTCGTCGGGGGTCGGCGGCTCCAGCGGATCCGAGTCGCCGCCGCTTTCCGGCGGCTCGTCCTCCCAGCTATAGCGCCGCCGCGGGGGCGCCGGATCGGCGCGGCGCCAAAGGATGCCGGCCAGCACGCCGAACACGGCGCCGGACAGATGGTATTCCCAGGACACGCCAAGCTCGCGCGGCAACACCGTCATCAGCATGCCGCCAAAAAAGAAGAAGGCGATCAGCGCCGCGGCGATCGCCGGGCGGTCGCGACGCAGCAGGCCGAGGGTGAACAACAGGAAGCCCAGGCCGTGGGTGACGCCGCTGGCGCCGAGGTGGAAGCCGCCCGTGGCGAGTAGCCAGGTGCCCAGGCCGGAACCGAGCCAGATCACCGGCAAGGCGCGCAGCGTCGCCCGGGGATACACGGTGCCAGCCAGCGTCCCCAGGATCATGACCGAGAAGGCGTTGGCGGCCAGGTGGCCGACCGAGCCGTGCAGCAAGGGCGCCGCCAGGACGCCGAGCAAGCCTGCCGGGGCCTGAGGCGAGATGCTGAGCGCGCGCAGGTCGCCCAGTTCCCCCTGCAGGAAAAACACCAGGCACAACACGATGACCGCGGCCATGCTGCAGTTGAGCGCGCGCTTGAATCGCTGCAGCACCGCCGGCGCCACGGCGAGTTCGGGATCGTCTTCCGAGGGGTCCATGGAGCAGATATGGGGCGGGCGGCGGCCAAGGCAAGCCCGGCCGTGCCTACTGCCGCAGCCGAGGCCGTGGCTCGATCCACAGGCTCAGGGCCATGGCCGTCGCCAGCAGCGCAGCGACCACGGCCAGGGACGCGAACACCGGAATCGTCAGCACGTCGGCGAGCAGCATCTTGGAGCCGATGAAGACCAGCACCGCGGCCAGGCCGTAGGACAGCAGGTGGAATTTGTCGGCCATCCCCGCGAGCAGGAAATACAGCGCGCGCATGCCGAGCACGGCGAACACATTGGAGGTCAGCACGATGAACGGGTCGGGCGTGATGGCGAAAATCGCCGGGATCGAATCCACGGCAAAGATCACGTCGGTGACGCCGATCATCAGCAGCACCACGAACAAGGGCGTGTACCGGCGCTGGTTCTGTTCACTGATCCACAGTGATTCGCCGTGGTATGACTCGGCCAGCGGCAGGTGGCCGGTGATCCAGCGCAGCACCGGGTTGCGCTCCAGCGCAGGCTCCCGGCCGGCCACCCAGAACATCTTCACGCCGGTGGCCAGCAGGAACAGTCCGAACAGATACAACACAGCGTGGAACTTCGCGATCAGCGCCGCACCGATGAAGATCAGGATGGCGCGCAGGACAATCGCGGCGAGCACGCCATAGACCAGCACGCGCTGCTGCGACGGCGCCGGCACCTTGAAGTAGGTGAACAACATCAGGAACACGAAGATGTTGTCGATCGCCAGCGATTTCTCGACCAGGTAACCGGTCAGGAATTCGAGCGCCACGCGGTTGGCGTCGGCATCGGGCATCTGTGTTTTCAGGTACCACCACAGGCCGGCGTTGAAGGTCAGCGCCAGGCCGATCCAGACCGCGCTCCAGGCAAGCGCCTCACGATTGCCGACCTTGTGCGGTCCGTTCGAGCGGATGACCAGCAGGTCGACAATCAGGGCGAGGACGACGAAGGCGGCAAACGCGGCCCACATGATGGGCGTGCCAATGGATTCCATATCGAGCTCCAGAAAACGAAAACCTCGCGACCGGTAAGCGCTGGGCTGTTTTTGGACAGACCTTCGCCCCGGAGGACGAAGGTCTTGCTCGCAGGCTAGGCTGCCTGCCGGACCGGAGGGCGAACCCTCGTGTTGACGATCTCGGCAGCGGGAGCTACTCCCCTTCAGGAGCCAATTTACCGGCCTGCAGAGTGAAAGTCACGCAACGACCCGGGGCGCCGCCGTTACAATGGACGGATGAACGCATCCGTCGCCGAACTCCCCGTCGTCCACCTGAAGATCGAACGCCGCTCCAACCACCCCTGGATTTTCCAGAAGATGGTGGAAAAGCCGGTGGCCAAGCCCAAACCGGGCTCGATCGTCGATATCGTCGACAACACCGGGCACTGGGTCGGCCGCGGTTTCTACAACGGCCATTCGCGCATCGCCCTGCGCGTGCTCACCGAAGATTACGAAGAAGCGCTCGACGAGGCCTGGTTCGTGCGCAAGGTGCGCGAGGCGGTCGGCTTACGCCGCGAGGTGCTCAGGCTCGACGAAGTCAGCGATGCCTGGCGCGTGATCCATTCCGAAGGCGATGGCATTTCCGGTCTGGTGGTCGACCGCTACGGCGACCTGATCGTGGTCGAGTTCTTTTCCGCGGGCGCGTTCCGTTATCGCGAATGGATTTATGCGGCACTGCGTGAAGCGTTTCCCGGTTGCCGCTTCTACAGCTTTGCCGAGGAGCATGTGCAGAAACAGGAGAGCTTCGACTTTCGGTCTCCCGATGCACCCGCACCCAGCGTGATCACCGAAAATGGCCTGAAATTCCGCGCCAGTCCGGGCAGCGGGCACAAGACCGGGTTTTTCGCCGACCAGCGCGACAACCGCGAATACCTGTCGCGCTTCACGCAAGGCAAGCGCGTGCTCGACATCTGCTGCAATTCCGGCGGCTTCGCCATTTACGCCAAGGCGCGCGGCGGCGCCGATGAAGTCATCGCGATCGACCTGGACGAAGAAATCCTCGAAGTCGCCAACAAGAATGCCTACCTCAACAACGCCAAGATCAAGTTCGTGCAGTCGGATCTGTTTCCGTACCTGCGCGACGCCGCGGCGGCCGGCGAGCAGTTCGACGTGGTAATTCTTGATCCGGCGAAACTGACCCGCGATCGCGAACAGGTCATCGCCGCGCTGAAGAAATACAACGACATGAACAAGCTGGCCATGATGGTGGTCAAGCCGGGCGGCATCCTGCTTACCTGCTCGTGCACGGGTCTGGTCAGCGAAGAGGAATTTCTCGACATGATTCGCCGCGCCGCGTTCTACGCCGGCCGCACCGTGCAGGTGCTGAAGGTTTCCGGCGCCGGTGGCGACCATCCGTTCATGGCGCACGTGAAAGAGAGTCGCTACTTGAAGGCGGCGTTCTTGCGGGTGCTGTAACCCTGCGGCGCTTCGAACGCTAGGGTGATCTGGGCGGTTTTTGCCGACCTGCATCCGACATGAATTCGGAGCCTTGTTGACGCCCGTGCAGGCACAGCACGCTGCTGGGTGAAAACTGAACGCGTGCGACGCAGTCCACACAATCAGAAACAGGCCCGCGGCGGTTCAGTTTCGGTTGAAAACACTGGCTATCCCCGAAGGTTTTGTTAACCTGCGCTCAGGTAACCTGCTGCGACCTGAAGGGGAGTCCCACTTTGATGCGCACGCGTTTTGCGGTCCTTGCTTTGAGCCTTTTTCCGCTGTTTTCGGCTGCGGCCGAAAGCAACGTCGCTGCGCTCGCGAAACTCGCGCCGGATGCCGATCCGCGCGTGTTGTCGTTGGCGATGGAAGCGCGCGCCTGCGCCGCGCAGCAAGTTGGTCAGCCGCAATCGCCGCGCCTGGCGGTCATCGATTATTCGCGCGCCTCGACCGAGCCGCGCTTGTGGGTATTCGACCTTGACAGCAACACCCTGTTGTTCCGCGAAGTCGTCGCCCATGGCCAGGGCACCGGCGAGAACATGGCGCGCGCATTTTCCAACAGGAATGGCAGCCACCAGAGCAGCCTCGGCCTGTTTCGCACTGGCGACACCTACAGCGGCGGCAATGGTTACTCATTGCGCATGCAGGGCCTGGAGCCGGGTACCAACGACGCCGCCATGGCGCGCGCAATCGTCATGCATGGCGCGCCCTACGTGAATCCGCAACGCGCGCAGCAGCAAGGCCGGCTCGGCCGCAGCTGGGGCTGCCCGGCAGTGCGTCCGGAAGTTGCCCGGCAGGTAATCGACAGCCTGAAGAACGGGCAGATGATCTTCGCCTATTACCCCGACAGCAACTGGCTGACGCACTCGCCCTTCCTCGGCTGCCGCAACAAGGCCGTGGCCAGCACCGGCGCCGCCACCAACACCCGCGCCGTCGCCTCCAAATAAGCAATCGCCCCCTGTAGGAGCGGCTTCAGCCGCGATAGCTGTTCGCACCAAGCAATCGCGGCTGAAGCCGCTCCTACATTTTGCGGCAGGCGATCGCGGCTGTGGCCGCTCCTACGGGGGCTTGATTTAGAATGGGCGCCTTTCCTCTACGTTGAGACACGCCGTGGAAGCGACCACTGCGATAGTGCCCGTGCGCCGTGCGGCGCTGGCTTTTATCTTCATCACCGTCCTGCTCGACATCCTCGCGTTCGGGCTGATCATTCCGGTACTGCCGCACCTGATCGCCAGCTTCCTCGACAACAACCTGTCGCGGGCGGCGGTTGTGCATGGCCTGTTCGCCTCGGTGTTCATGGTGATGCAGTTTGTCTTTTCGCCGATCCAGGGCGCGCTGTCCGACCGCTACGGGCGACGGCCGGTGATCCTGTTGTCCAACCTCGGGCTGGGCCTGGATTTCATATTGATGGCGGTGGCGCAAACGCTGCCGCTGTTGTTTATCGGCCGCGTACTCTCGGGTATTACCTCGGCCAGCTTCAGCACCGCCAATGCCTACATCGCCGATGTCACGCCGCCGGATAAACGCGGCGCCGCCTTCGGCAAACTGGGCATGGCGTTCGGCATCGGCTTCGTCATTGCGCCGGCGATCGGCGGCTTGCTTGGCGACATGAATCCGCGTTTGCCGTTCTGGATTGCCGCGGGCCTGAGCATCGGCAATTTCTGCTACGGCTACTTCGTGCTGCCGGAATCGCTGCCGCCGGAAAAGCGCGCCACGTTTTCCTGGCAGCGCGCCAATCCGGTGGCCTCGCTGAAGATGCTCGGCCGGCACCCCGAGCTGTTCGCGCTGGCCGGCGTGATCTTCCTGATGCAGCTGGCGCACATCGTCTACCCGAGCACCTTCGTGCTGTACGCCGATTACCGTTTTGGCTGGGGCCCGAAGATGGTCGGCTACACGCTGGCGGCGGTCGGCATCCTGTCGATCATCATCCAGGGCGGCTTGATCGGGCGGATCATCCGCGCCATCGGCGAGCGCCGCACCATGCTCGCCGGCCTGGTCTGCGGGACGCTCGGCTTCACCCTGTACGGGCTGGCCCCGACCGGTCGCTGGTTCTGGGCGGCGATGCCGATCGCGGCGTTCTGGGGCTTGTCGATGCCCGCTGCGCAGGCGCTGATGACGCAGCAGGTCGATGCCCATGAGCAGGGCCGCCTGCAGGGCGCCATCGTCAGCCTGTCCAGCGTCGCCGGCATTCTCGGCCCGAGCGTGTTCACCCGTGCCTTCGCCGCCGTCAGCGGCGAGGACCTGTCCCCGGGCTGGGCCGGGCTGACCTTCTGGCTGGCCGGCGCAATGCTCCTGGCCGCGTTGGTACTGGCGTGGAAGACCACGCGCACGCGTTGAGCCCGGCTTGGGTACCATGGCGGCTGCGTAGTCCTGGAGAGTGGAGATGGCCGAATCCGTGACCCAAGCGCAGGCCGAGGCAGCGGTCCGCACCCTGCTGCAATGGGCCGGCGAGGACCCGGCCCGCGAAGGCCTGATCGATACGCCGGCGCGCGTGGCCAAGGCCTACAAGGACTGGTTTTCCGGCTACGCCCTGGATCCGGCCGACTACCTGCGCCGCACCTTCAAGGAAGTCGAGGGTTATGATGAATTGGTGGTGTTGCGCGACATCAGTTTCGAGAGCCATTGCGAACACCACATGGCGCCGATCATCGGCCGCGCGCACGTCGGCTACCTGCCCAACGGCCGTGTGGTCGGCATCAGCAAGCTGGCACGCGTGGTCGAAGCCTACGCGCGTCGTTTCCAGGTGCAGGAAAAGATGACCGCGCAAATCGCCCGCTCGATCGAAGACGTGCTGCAGCCCTGCGGAGTCGCCGTGGTCATCGAGGCCACGCACGAATGCATGACCACGCGCGGCATCCACAAGCGTGGCGTCAGCATGGTCACCAGCGCCATGCTCGGCACCTTCCGCGACGATGCGCGGACCCGCGCCGAATTCCTGCAATTCATCGGCATGCCCAACGGACGCTCATGAACGACCCTCGCACCCTGCTCGACACCCTGCGCAAGTGCGCACTGGACGCGCCTTCAATGCAGGCCCGCGAAGCCTGGCTCGGCCAGATCGAAGTGCTGGCCAAGACGCTGGACACGCAGGCCGCGCGCATCGAACGCCTCGGCCAGGACGTGGAGGCCGCCGAGCATGCCCGCGACACCGCCAGCCTGGCGCGCATGCGCGTGGTCGGCCAGCTGAGCACGCTGCAGAAAACCCTGGCGGCGGCGACGCCGGAATTCCAGGGCGACACCGACAACGACCCGCAGCACGTGGCCTTGCGTCGCATCGAGTGGCTGACCAGCCGCACCGGCGTGGATCCCGCCGCGGCCGAGGCGGCCAAGGAAGCGGAAATGGAAGCGCCCATGCCCGGCCAAGCCGTGCTCGAGGCGGTCATCGCCGGGCAGCGCCATTTCACCAAGCCGCAGCTGGAGTTCAGCGTCTCGGAAGCGATCGTGCTGACCGGTTGGGAAATGACGCCGGTCGAAATCATGGCCAAGGGCGAGCCCTGGCTGGCCGAGCTGATCCTGAAAAACCACGTGGCGTCGGCGGAGTAGACAGCCGGCAGCATCTCTCCGGGTCTGATTGCAGCCCGGTCCACCAGGCATCCATAACCCGGGACGGAACATGGCGACTGCGCGCGTGGGCGGGACCTTCTACCTGACCTTACTGGTCGCTGTGCTGTTGACCTTCCTGGTGCACGAAGCGGCGCACTGGCTCGCTGGCGTGGCATTGGGCTACGACATGGTGGCGAGCTTGAATGGCGCGGCGCCACGCGGCGGCAGTTTCCTGGTCGGTCGCGACGAATTCCTGTTGACCGCCGCCGGGCCGCTGATCACTGTCGTGCAGGCGCTGCTGGCGTTCCATCTGGTGCGGTCGCGGAAGTTGCTGCCGGCGTACGCGTTCTTGTTCGTGGCCTGGTTCATGCGTTTCGCCGCAGCGTTCGTCAGCCTGATGCATCCCAACGACGAGGCGCGGATGAGCCTCGCGCTTGGTTGGGGTTTCTGGACACTGCCGGCCGTGGTCGTGCTTGCCTTGCTGGCGTTGACCTGGATGGCGAGCCGGCAACTGCGTTTGGGTTGGAAAACCAATGCCGCCTCCTATTTGTTGTGCAGCGTCGCATTCGCCGCGGTGGTTTTCCTGGACGCCCGCTAGTTCAGAGCGATCGCATCGCCCGGGCTGCAGCGCAATGACGCCTGCGGGCGCAAAATACCCGAACATGAGCAGGGTCCCGTTACAGCCCGATCCGCAAGCCGTGCGCGGCTTTCTCCTCTATGCCCGCAGCGGTGGCGTGCTGATGACCCTCGTCGGCGTGGCCGTCCTGGTCGGCTGGTGGTGGGACATCCGACTGCTGATCACGGTCGGCCCCGGCCAGGAAGCCATGAAGGCCTCGGCTGCCATCGGCTTCGTGCTTTCGGGGCTGGCCCTGCTGGCGAGCTTGCGCGGACAGCCCGGGCCGCTCCGCTGGGGCCAGGGCCTGTCGCTGGCCGTGGCCGTGCTGGGCCTGGCCAACCTGGCGCAAGACTGGTGGCGGCTCGAGCTTGACCTCGACCGCGTGTTCAACGATTCCGCGACCCTCCGGAACGGCTGGCCGTCGGTGCGCATGTCGCAAGCGACTGCGTCCGCTTTTTTCCTGCTCGGCCTGCTCGGCTTCCTGACCTCGTCGCGACGTTGGTTATGGTTGCGCGAACTGGTGGCGGTGTCGCTGCTGGCCACGGCGATGTTTGCGTTGGCCGCTCACGGCTTCGTCCTGGCCGGGGAAACCAGCACCGCCTTTCATCCGGTCGCCATCCACACGGCGATCCTGCTGCTGATCGCCGCGCTTGGCTGGATGTCCTCGCAGCCGACCACCGGCCTCACCCGGATCGCCACAGCCGATACCCTGGGCGGTGTGTTCGCCCGGCGCCTGGCCCTGGCCGCGCTCCTGCTGCCGGTGGCCTTCACCTTCGCCTTCAAGGCACTGCAGTCGCGTCTGGGCGCGACCGAAGTATTTGCCTTGTCGCTGGCCGCGCTGTTCACCGGCGGCTCCATGGCCTGGATGGTCTGGTGGGTCGCCAACCTGCTCGATCGCACCGAGCGCCAACGTCGCGAGGCGGCAATGCTGCGTGACGATGCGCGTACCGATGTCCTGACCGGCCTGGCCAACCGGCGCGCCTTCGACGCCATGCTGGAGCCGCTGCTGCACGGCCGCCGCGAACATGACGCGGGCTTCTCGCTGTTGCTGCTGGACGTGGATTTCTTCAAGTCCTACAACGACCAGTTCGGCCATCAGGCCGGCGACCAGGCGCTGCGCCACACCGGCCGGCTATTGCGCGCAGCCTTGCGGCCGGGGGATGTGGCGGCCCGCTATGGCGGTGAAGAATTTGCCGTCCTCCTGCCGGACACCGACGCGCCAGCCGCACTGAAGGTGGCCGAACGCATCCTTGCCGATTTCCGCGCCTTTCGCTGGCCGTTGCGCCCGATCACGCTGAGCATCGGCGCCGCCGAAGCGCGCAAGCACGACACCGCCCCGTACCTGCTCCATCGCGCCGATGCCGCCCTGTACCAGGCCAAGCGCGCCGGTCGCGATCGGGTAATGCCGGCGTAATTACCGGCCGCGGCGGTCGGCTTGCCGTTCAGCTTCGTTTGTTATGCTGCCACGTGTTGCAAGGGGAGCGTGCGCCGCATGCAGCGACGGGGAAAGATCGTATTCGCAGCTGCGCTCGCCGCGTTGGTCGGCGTCGCGTTGCTGTTTGCGTCGATCATGTGGTTCCTGTGGAAGGAATCAGTGGCCTCCGAGGCGGCGTACGCCGGCGGCCTGGCCGCCGCGCTCGGGCAACGCACCGAACACATCTTTGTCGACACCCGCGATCTGCTGGCCGGCTTCGACAAGCTGCAGTCCACGCGTTGCTCGGCGCAACACCTGCAAGCGCTGCGCGACGCGGCCATTTCCCGGCCGTACATTCGCGCCATCGGCTACTGGCAGGCCACCGATCGCGTCTGCAGCGTCGGTTTCCTGCCGATCGAGGGGCTGAAGCCGCCGCGCGCCGATCGCATCTACGACAGCGGCGTGATCGCCTGGTGGCCGAGCCCGCAAACGCAGGTGGGCGACGTGCAGTTGTTCCTCATGCGCTATGGCGACCACGATGTCGCCATCGATCCGCGCCTGCTGCTTGACCTGGGCCCGGTGCACAATCGCCAGGCCGGCCTGTGGGTGGAAAAACTGCGCATGGCGGCCGTCCCCTGGGATGCCGACCTGCCGGCGCCGGACTCGCTTGCCGTTGGCGTGAGCATGGACCGCGAACACGGGCGGGTGATCTCGCGTTTTTCGCGCAACGAGATCATGCCGATCGACGTGGTGGCGATCGAGCCACTGAATAATTTCTGGAGCCGGCACGCGCAGACCCTGGCCGCGGGCGCCGGCTTCGGCCTGTTGCTGGTGATTGCCTGGATGTACCTGATCCTGCGTTTTTCCCGGCACCAGCTCAGCCTGTCCACCGAATTGCGGCAGGCCCTGGCGGCCGGCCGCATCCGCGTGTTCTACCAGCCGGTGATGGACATGCAGTCCGGCCGCTGCGTCGGCGCCGAAGCGCTGGCGCGCTGGGAACGCAGCAATGGCGAGACCGTCGACCCCGACGTCTTCATCCCGGTCGCCGAGGAAGCCGGCCTGGTGCAGGAAATAACGCTGTCGGTGCTGCGCACCACCGTGCGCGACATGAAGCAGATGCTGGTCAAGAATCCGGCCATGAGCATCAACCTCAACCTGGCGCCGGACGACCTCAAGCACCCGCGCACCGGCATCGAGCTGGCCCAGATCCTGTCCGCGGCCGGACTCAAGCCGGGCGCGATCAAGCTGGAAATCACCGAGCGCGCGCTGATCAACAGCGACACCTCGCGGGCGATGATCCGCGAGTTCCGCAACCTCGGCCATCAGGTCGCCGTCGACGATTTCGGTACCGGCTATTCCAGTTTGTCCTACCTGCAATCGTTCGAACTGGACCTGCTGAAGATCGACAAGAGCTTCGTCGACGCCATCGGCACCGAGGCGGCGACCAGCCAGGTGATCGTGCACGTGATCGAGATGGCTAAATCGCTGGGATTGGTTACAGTGGCCGAAGGCGTGGAAACGCCCGACCAACGGGACTGGCTCATTGCCCACGGCGTCACCCTGGGCCAGGGCTACCTGTTCAGCATGCCGCTACCGGCAGGAGCATTCCTTGCATTCTTCCACGACGCCTCCTAGCCCCAGCCCCCCCCGCCCGTTTCATGCGGGAGCGGTTCGTGTGGGAGCGGCTTCAGCCGCGATGCTTGCCGCCCTCCTAACCCTATCCGCCTGCACCACCCAGCGCACCCGCCCCCCAATCACCCCGCCGCCACCCAAACCCCCACGCACCGTCGTCGCCCCGGCCCCCACACCGGCACCGCCGACCGTCCCAGCGCCCGTGCCGCCCGCCTATGCCGCCGACGCGGCCGGCGCCCGCCAGGCCCTGGCCAAGAGCGCACGCGACACCTTGCCGCCGGCCGAAGTGGGCTACTACATGGACGTGCTGCATGGCCGGCTGAAACAACTCACCGGCCGCAGCATCGGCGTCGGACGCCAGGTCAACATCATCGTCATCGTGCTCACCGGCGTCGGCTTTGAACAAGGCAGCAGCCAGTTCAATCCGGCGCTGCGCGAAACACTGACACGCTTGTCCACGGTATTCGTGGAATACCGCAAGACCACCATTGCCGTGCGCGTGCGCGGCGACGACGCCGGCGCCCAGGGCAGCAATCCGCAACTGGCCGAACAACGCCGACTCGCGGTGGCCGACTTCCTGGCCGCGGCTGGCGTCAGCGACAAGCGCATCATCATCGCCGGTGCCGCGCCCAGTCGCGCGCCGGCTGCGCGGGCGCGGGCCGCCAATCCCTTGCGCCTCGAGTTGCGGCTCGAGCCGATCGTCGCTGCGGCCGACAACGCGCGCTGAAGCATTCGTGCCAATCATGGAGAGCACCACGATGAGCAAGTTCCTGCGTTATCGCCTGCCTGCGTCCCTCGCTGCGCTGGTACTGCTGGCCGGCTGCGGCTCGGTGTCCGGCCTGACTCGCGAAGCGGCGAACGCGCCGGCGCGCATCGCCGATTTCGATCGGGTCGAAGTGCTCGACTTCAGCGCCAGTGACAACCAGGTATTCGACGACGCGACCAAGCAGGCGGCGCACCTGGTCGATGTCAACCAGGCGCGCCGCGAGTTCGCCGACAAGATCGCCGAGGCCATCACTGCCACCGGCGCGTTCATCGATGTCAGCCGCCAGCCCGGCACCGGGCCGGCGCTGCGCGTGAGTGGCGACATCAGCCGCTATGACGAAGGCAATGTCGTTGCGCGCGGTCTGACCGGCTTCGCCGGGCAGACGCACTTCGACGCCACGGTGAACATCACCGACTCCAGTTCCGGCCAGGTGCTGGCCACGCTGAACATCGAACGCAACAGCTGGCCATTGCCAGTCGGCGCATCGATGTCGACGCTGCAGACCACCAATTACTTCATGAACAATGCGGCGAAGAAAATCGCCGACGAATTGGCGGCGAAGAAAAAAGTCCAGTAACGGCTAGGCGTCGCGCGGCGGAAAGAATCCGCGCTGAAGCTCGTCCAGGTCGATTCGCCGCACCGTCTCGCGGGCCATACGCATCAAGGTTGCCGCCGCATCGGGCGTCGCCACGTCGATGCCCAGGCCGGCATCGCGCGGCCACTCGCCGTCGATATGCCGGTAACGCTCGGCCAGGCGGTCTTCGATCATTGCCTGCACGTGCTGCTGTTGCACCGCGATCAAGGTCAGGATCAGGCGGCCCTCGGACAGCCAGTCGACCGCGCCGTCCTTCTCGCTGACCCTGGCGGTCGGCCGGTAGCGGGAAATGCCGGTGCCGACCGAGAGCATGTGCACGCGCTCGGGCGATACGCCGAGGAAATGTTCGGCCTCGTGCAAGGCCACTTGCGCCGGCGCCACCGCGAACATGCCGCCATCGGCATACAGGTAGCGGCCGATGCGCACCGACGGAAAATACGACGGCGCCGCGCAGGTGGCCATGGCCACGCTGACCGCATGCCGTTTCTCGTCGCCGCGCGAGCCGGACGCATGCGGCGTCTTGAACACCTTGGTGCGGCTCAGCGAAACATTGGTGGTCGGTATGACCACGTGATGCAGGGCCTCGCCCAGCGTGGCCCGGCCGATATGCGCGACCATCGCCTTGCGCAGCGCGTGGCCGTCGTACTTCGGGCCGAGCACCGAACGGGTCAGGTCGCGCAATTTGCCGACCGTGCTGGTGGCCAGGCCACGGCCGGAAAAAATTGCCGTGCCGTGTTCCAGGAACAATTCGCGCACCGCCGCCATCGGCATTTCAAAGGCGAGCGCGATCGCCAGGATGCCGCCCACCGAGGTGCCGGCGATCAAGTCGAAGCGCCGCCCCAGCGGCTCGCCGGCCCGTTCTTCCAGCTCGGCCAGCACGCAGGCCGTGTACAGCCCGAGGTAACCGCCGCCGGCCAGCGAAAGGATGCGAAATGGTTGCTCGGAAATTTCAGCCATGCCGGACAATAGCTGCCTAGTGCGCCAGCTTGCCCGGCTTCGCCGCGTGTCCCATCAGGCGGTCGGTCATCGCAATGCCGAGCGCGGACAAGATGAAGATGCTGTGGATGATGGTCTGCCACATCACGCCCTGCATGGTCACCGTGGTGCACGCCTTTGCGGTGCTGCCCGCGGCCCGGATCACTTCGATCGCTTCAAAGCAGGTCGGCGTGCCAACCAGCGGCAGCCCGCCCAGGGCGCCGGCCTCGATGAAGGTCTTGAGCAGGTGGATCGAGGAGATGCCGATGATCGCCATCGCCAGCTTCACCTTCAGCACGCTGGCATTGACGTGGCTCAGCCACTCCGGCTGGTCCGGATGGCCTTCCAGGTTGAGTCGCGAAACAAAGGTCTCGTAACCGCCGACGATGACCATCATCAGCAGGTTGGAAATCATGACCACGTCGATCAAGCCGAGCACGATCAGCATGATGTCCTGCTCACCCAGGCTGGTCGCGCCGAGGATCAGGTGCCACAGCTCCTTGACGAACAGGATGACGTAGACGCCCTGGGCAATGATCAGGCCCAGATACAGCGGCAGCTGCAGCCAGCGCGAACTGAAGATCAGGCCGGCGAGGGGGCCGAGGCGGACTGGTTGAACAGGACTGGTCATCGGATGGCTCGATTCGGGAGGCGCGTAGGTTAGCAGGCGCGGACGGCCGCTGAGGAGGTTTGGCCGTCCCGCCCGTCACAGCTCGAAGCGATAACTCAGCTTCACCAGCAACTGCTCGCTGTCGTGCAGGGAAAAGGCATTGCCCAACAGTGGGCCCACCGGGTGCGACAGCTCCTGGAATCCGAACCCGCCGCGCACGTACGCAATGTACAGGTTCGACAAGGGCGCCAGCTCGTAGCGGTAGCGGATCTGGAAGCCCAGGTTGTGCAGGCTGAAGTCCGACAGCGGATCGCTGCTGGCCACCGGCTCGCCATCGGCGTCCAGCCGCCAGGCCTGGCGCAGGCGCGCATCCAGAGCGATGGTTTCCAGCTTCACGCGCAATTCCTGCTTGGCGCTGATCGTCCATTGCACGCCGGCGTTGAGCGACACCTGGTTGGCCCGGTAACTGCCGAGCAGCGTGCCGCCCTGCCAAAGCAGCCAGTCCGGATTGTGCGAGGCAAACAGCCCGGCGTAGATGCTCAGGTTGTCGTTGACGAAGTAGGTCGGCTCCAGGTTGAACTGCAGCGCGCCATGGCCCGGCCCATCCAGGCCCTCGGCGGCATAGCGCGTGTTCCAGTACAGCGACCAGTGGCCCTTGCGCGGCGTGAAGCGCTCGTAGAAGCCGTACAGCTTGCCGGGAATGTTGACCGCGCCATTGCCGCGCGTAATCAGGTCGTCGTGTCCCGGTGCGAAGTACGCGAACTGGAAGAATTCATTGCCGCCATTGCGCAAGTCCGAGCCGCGTTCGATCTGCGCGGCGTCGTACAGATGCAGGCCCTGGTCGTTGTGGCGCGTGGCGACCGTGAAGCGCCAGTCCTGCATCGCGTAGCCGGACGCGGCCGGCAGGTCCGACACGCGCCGGGCGACCTGGTAACGCAGGTAATTGAAGTTGTTGCGTTGCAGATAGCCGAAATCGTTGAGCTGCAACTGGTCGCCCATGTGCAGTAGATACAGTTGCTGGCGCCAGCCCTTGTCCATCTCGTAATCCAGCAACACCTGCGCGCCGGTGTCGCGGATGAAGGCGCCATCCTGCTCGATGGTGCTGCCGACCACCGTGGTGCGGATGCCGAATTTCGGATTCGGCTTCCAGCGATGGTCGAATTCGTAGACGTCGGCGACCCGGTCCAGGAACGGCCGGTCGACGCGGGTCAGCATGGCGCCGAAACTGTGCGTGCCGGCTTCGCGGGTACCGCGCAGCGCGAAGAAATCGCGCCCGACTTCATCCGCTTCCGTGGCCGCGAACACGCCGTAATTGAAACCGGCCACGCTGCCGTTGACCTTGACCGCCGCGGTCACGTCGCCGGCCCCGCTGCCGTCATCGCTATCGCCGCCGACCCGGCGCGTGTAGATCAGTCGATCGCCGCCGTTGATGGCGCCGAAGGGCACGTCGAAGAAGCCCTGGTTCTCGGTGAAGAACGGCCGCTTGTCGCTGAAGAAGGTTTCCACCGCGCTGAAATTGACCACCAGCTGGTCGGCCTCGACCTGGCCGAAATCCGGATTGAGCGTGGCGCTCAATTGGAAACGCCCGTTCGGTTTCCAGAAAATGTCGGCGCCGGTGTCGAAGAAACTCTGCGTGCGGATATTGTCGTAGACGCCGACCACGTAGGGCGTCACCGCCAGCAGCGACGCGCTGTATTCCGGGATGCTCACCTTCGACAACACCGACAGGAAGCGCTGCTCCTGGAAGCTGGCCGTCGGCCACGACATGCGTTCGCCGGTCGTGCCCAGCACGCGGTCCAGCTGGATGCCGATGGTGCGCTTGCCGTCCACGCCGGCCTGCATCGGCGCGATGTACCAGGGGATCAGCATTTCCACCGACCAGGTATCGTCGTCCTCGGCCACCGCGTGTTTCCAGTTGCCGTCCCAGTCGTTGCTGAAATTGTTTTCGTTGGTGATGGTGGCGTCGATGATGCTGTCGGACAGCAGCACGGTGAAGTTGTAACCGGTGCGGCCCTCGCCATCGAAATCGGCATACAGGTTGACGCGATCGGCCTGCGCGCCGGCATCGCGCTGCGCCACCTGCCGGGTGCGCGGCACGCTGGCCGGCTGCGTGTTGCGCATGCCGATGGCCAGGCCCTCGGGCGTGGCCAGGATCCAGCCCTCGGTCGGGTACGGCGCCGGCGCCCGCGACAGCGGCTGGGTCAGGCGGAAATCGGTGATGTGCTGCGCGCCCGCCCACTCGGCGGCATCGATCCGGCCGTCCACGTCGATGGCGGCCGCCGGCAGCGCAAACGACCATAACGCGGCAAGGGCCAGGAAGCGTCGCATGGTCGGTGTCCTTCGCGCGGATAGTGCAGCCGCGCCGCCATGATCCTAGGGTCCGGGCCGATTTGGCCGTGTCATAAGTAATGCCTAGTATCCTGTGGCCAGAGACACCCTGGTCGCCGGCCGGGGCGGTTCACACAAGGAGAAACGACGATGGGCATCGAACTGAAAATGCTGTTGTGGTCGATCGTGCTGGGCCTGGTGCAAATCGCGGTCGCGGCGACCTTTTCCACCAGCCAGCGCGGCCTGGGCTGGAACGCCGGCCCGCGCGACGAAGTCGCCGCCCCGCTGACCGGCATCGCCGGCCGCACCGATCGCGCTGCGCGCAATTTCCTGGAAACCTTTCCGTTCTTCGCCGTCGGCGTGCTGATGCTGACGCTGTTGCACAAGGAGGCCGAACAAACCGCACTCGGCGCGCAAATGTACTTCTGGTCGCGCGTGGCCTACGTGCCGGCGTACGCGGCCGGCATCAGCTACGTGCGCACCGGAATCTGGGCAGTGTCGCTGGCCGGCATTATCCTGGTGCTGCTGCCGCTGTTCGGCTGACGCAGCCCGCAGCCAGGCGCGCTGTCACGGCGCCGGCATCGCCGCCAGATCCTTCGCGGCATCCTCGATGCCTTGCGCCGCGGCCTTTTCCAGCCAGAACCTTGCCTGTTGCAAGTCCTTGCGCTGGTCCTCCGTGGTCTCCAGGTAGGAGTGCCCAAGCGCGTACTGCGAAGCGGCAAAGCCGCTCGCGGCGGTTTCCTTGAGTTTTTGCATGGCCAACGGGCGGTCAATGAATTTGTAGCCGTTGCGCAAGGTGAGAATGGCGACCTGGTAATTGCCGACGACGTTGCCGGTGCCGGCGCCTTCCAGCAGCAGCGTCCAACCGGAAATCATGTCCTGTTCGGTGACCTTGCCCTCGATCCGCGCCGTGCCCAATGCGATGCGCGCGCGCACCAGTCCCTGCTCGGACGCCTTGGTAATCCAGGCGATGAATTGCGCGTTGTCCTGGTTGGTTCCAAGGCCGAACAGATAGGACACCGCGATCAGGTATTGCGCGTAGGCATCCCCGGCCTGCGCGGCGAGTAGGATTTCCGGCCGGCGCTCGGGCAGGCCGGCCTTCTTGGCGATATCGCCGCCAAGCATGCTGGAGAAATCCTGGTCGGCCAGTCCCCAGCGGGCCGCGCTGGGCGCCGCAGTCGCGGCTTTCGGCCCGCTGGTCGCGGTAGCACCGGCGGCAGTTTGTGGTTGTTCGAGCTGCACCAGCAGCGCCAATACCGCCCGATAGGACGCGCCCTTGGTGCCGTATTTCTTCAAGTAGGTTTCAAGTACCGGCTTGGCCGACTCCGGCTTGCCCGCGCCGACCAACGCGTTGGCGTAATCGAGCGCATAGCTCTCGGGCAATGCGATGGGCAAGGCTTGCGCCTGCGCGAAATAATCAAGCGCTGGCTCGTAGGATTTCTCGGCCAGCGCGGCCTTGGCATGCAGCAGCAGACGATCGCGTTCGACTTCTGGTGGCAGCGCGGCGAGGGTCTGCAAGGAAACCAGCGCGAGCAACGGGACGAGCAACAACTTCATGCGAGGCCTCGAGAAAACCAGTGGAGTGGTGCGCAGCATAACCCGGCTCGAACGCAGCGCCGTTGCAACGGCATCCAGCCGAATCCCACGCGAGCGCTGCCTACACGGGCGCCACCGATCGCGAGCTGATCAGCTCCAGCTGCTGGCTTTCGATCAGCGCTTGCACGCCGAAGCGCAGCTGGCCCATCAGCACGGTCATGTCGGTACTTGCGGTGGGCCGCAGCGCCGCCCAGCCGTTGCGGCCGTTTTCCTTCACCCAGTACAGCGCGGCATCGGCGAGTTCGAGCATTTGTTCCCAGTCAAGCTGATGATCGCCGGCTCGAAACAAGGGGTACTCGGCCAGGCCGATCGAACAGGTGAGCGTGACCGGCTGGCCGACATCGAACACTTGATCGGCCACGCAGCGGCGGATGCGTTCGCCCAGCGTGGCGACAAACTCGCGCGGAATCGGCCGGAACACCAGCAGGAATTCCTCGCCGCCCCAGCGCACCACGTAATCGCCGGTGCGCACCAGGCGCGTCATCCGCCCGGAAAACTGTTGCAGCAATTCGTCGCCGGCCTTGTGCCCGAAGTTATCGTTGATGCGCTTGAAATGATCGATGTCCACCAGCGCGAACAACAGCGCGTGATCGCTGCGGCCGGTGCGCGCCTGCTCGCGGTCGTAGAAGGACAGGTCGGCGGGAATCTGATTGACCAGGTAGCGACGGTTGCGCAAGCCGGTCAGTGGATCGGTCTGGCTGGCGGTTTCCAGACGCTGGTTCGCTTCCTCGAGCAGCAGGTTGGCCTCGTTGAGTTGCTGCGTGCGCTCGCTGACCTGGGTTTCCAGTTCGACCCGACGCAGCTCCGCTTCGGTGGCGGCGCGGTTGAGTTCCCGACGCGCGGCAACGCGCTGCTGGTGGATCGAGGCGCCCAAGGCCAGGGGAATGGCGCCGAACAGGCTCATGAAGCCCAGGAGCAACGCCGTGTCGAGCATGCCCTTCGGCGGCGTGAAGCCCGCCAGGCCCAGGCCGGTCAGCGTGGTCAGGAAAAAGATGGACACGCCGGTGGCCAGCGCGGTCCAGATCGGCTGGAAACGGAACGCGCTCCACAGCAGAAAGGCCAGCGGCAAGGCCGCCATGCCCAGCGCGTAGGCGCTGTTTTGTTGCCCGCCCCAGTAGACCAGGTAGTACGCCAGCAGCAAGGCCAGCGACCAGGCGGTCTTTTCGCCGGGCGGGCCGTAGTCGCTGCTCCGCGGCATGTTGCGGCTGGCCCAGGGCGGCGCCGTCAGCAACAACAGGCTCGGACTGATGCAAATGATGCCGAGAAAATCGCCCATGCTCCATTTCATGAAGGCGGGCACCAGGAACGCGGCCGGCATCATGCCCGCATAGATCAAGCCGGTGGTGCCGATGGCCGCCGAGACCAGCACCATCACCACCGCCCCCGGTATCAGGCCGAAGCCACTGGCCACGCTGACGTTCGGCCGCACGCCCATCGCCTGCACCAGCTTCCAGCCCACCAGCGAGCCGATCAGATTGCTCGCCACCGAGAACGGCACGAAACTCGCCGGCACCTTGGCAAAGACCAGGTGCGCCAGCAGCACCGCAACGGGAATGAACAAGGAGCCACGCCAGCCATAGCGCACCACCGCCGCAAACGCGACGCCGGCCGCCGGCCAGAACAGGGTCACCTGGCTCGGTGTGTGGATAAAGGCTTCCGCGTACCAGGTGCCCAGCACGTACAAGGCAGTGAGTACCACGAATCGCGGAATGGTCACGCCGCTGGCTCCTTCACGCTCAGCGCCAGCATACGCCGGTGCGGGCGTGGCTCCACCATGCGACCGTGGATCAGAACGCGGCTGACCGGGACGGTGGCCGGATGCCGCGTTGCAGCACGCACTGCAAGGGCGACGGCGGTGTCGTGTGCCCAGGCCTCGAACAGCCAGGTTTCTCGCGGTAAGGTAGGCATCGGTTCGGATAGCGAAGGAGCGGTCTGGTGTCGCGCAATCGGTTCGCACAACGCAAGCGCCGTCGGGAAGTTGGCGCCGCCTGCCTGCTCGCGGCCTGCCTGACCGCGCCAGCGCCGGCCATCGTGGCGGCGGCCGCGCCGAACGCCACCGCCGAATTCGAATTCATCGACACCAACGACGACGGCCGGGTGTCCTCGTCCGAGTACGAGGTGTACGCGCGCAAGCTGTTCGACGAGATGGATACCGATCTCGACGACAAGCTCACCCGCGCGGAGATCATGGCCGCCGAGACCAAGTTCAACCGCCATGTCTTCACCACGGGCAACCTGCTTGGCCCCGCCGAACTGACCACGGCGGAACGCATCCAGCAGCTCGACGTCAACCAGGACGGCACCATCTCGCAGGGCGAGCACGCCAACGCCGCCGCGGCGAAGTTCCGGAAGCGCGACAGCAACAACAATGGCGAGCTGAGCCCGCAGGAGTTTGATGCGGGCGGGTGAAGGCGCGGCTTCTTCCAGCCGCGCGGTGGTTCAGCCGCCTCGCACGATCCGGTCGGCCGCTCGCTGCAGGCCCGCGAAAATTCGGTCGGACACGAACGCGGGAAATCCCGACGGCAGTGCCTTCGCCGCCGCAGCCAGAACCGCCGGCACTTGATCCACAGTTTCGGCGACCAGCGCTTCGGCATCGATACCGCAACGCTTGCCCATCTCCCGCCAGTGGCGCGGCTGGATCTCCGAGAGCAGGTAATGCTTGTTCTTTGAAACCACCGCCATCGCAAGGCGAGCCTGTTTCGGATCCAGCTGGTTGGGACCGCGACCCATGGCCGGATACGCCGACATGATGTCGTACAGGGGCGTCATCGTGAACGCTCCGCGCGGCCCGATGAACAGGCTGAAGTTCTTGGCGTGGCCGTCGATGGCCGCGAGCAGCCAGAACACGAGCTGCGCGCGGAAAAAATCGCGGCGGTCGAGTTCCGGAGTTTCCGAATTCGCCAACAGCTCCATCAATGCCGGTACGCCCGGCCCGCCGTCGTTTTCGTACTTCTTGTCGGGCGGCAATCCGCTCGCCTGACACATGTCCTCCTGGGGCAGGCGCAGCCACCAGTCGCCGGCCGGCGCGATCGCGCGATCGAAGCGCTCCACGACCAACGCTTTCTGGTCTTCAAACGTCAGTACCTGTGTCTTCGCGACCTTCAACCCAAAGCCGCGAACGATCTCGCTACACAGCCATTCGTTTTCGACCGATGAACTGAAGTCGGCGCGCAGGTGCCCGACCAAGCCGAGCGGCAGCTTGAACAGGTGCGTCGTCGGCGTCGCGCCGCGAGGAAGGCACCAACTTTCGTCGTGCCAAAGAAGGGCGGTCTTCTCCTGTGCGCCCGCCAGCGAAATGCGGAATCCGGCATCCGGCCGCAGTCCGACGGCGGCCACGGTGGAAACGCCGCGCAGCAGTTGCGCGACGCCGTGTTCGTCCAGCGGTTCTGCATCGATGGCGCGCACCGTTGGAGGTTCGTCATCCTGGGGCAGGATCTGCACGGCGCCGGCGCAGTCCCGTCCGATTTCTGCGAGCAGGTCGAACGCCGAGGATGAGCGCGCGCGCACGCGCTCGCGAATGCGGCCTCGGATCAGGGTGCTGTCGGGCAGCAGGTTCTCGAAGTAGGCGGCGACGGTCGGACCACGGTGCGACTCGCCATCCGGCAGCAGCGGCAGGGATAGCGACAGCGGCCGGCCCTGCGGCGAGCGGGTCCAGGACGTATCGTAGGTGAGCGTCTGGACATCGTCGCGCTGGTCCCAGATGCCGACGCGTGCGCCGTTCATCCACAGGTCCAGGGCGTTCCGGCTGCGGCGCCTGGCCATCTCACCAGTCTCCGGCGTTCGGTGTCGACACAGTCGCGCGCGGTCGCAGTACCAGGTCGACCTTCAGCGCGCCGAGCACGCGCATCAGTCGCTCGACGGTGATGCGCTCGGGTTGCATCTCCAGCTGGCTGATCGCCTGATGGCTCACGCCGAGCCGTGCGGCCAGCTCCGCTTGGGAAAGTCCGGCCTGTCGGCGGAGGGCGCGTAGCAGCGGCGCCAGTTGCTGCGGGTGTTTTACCGGGTGGTCGATCATCGGCGTTCCCAACTCGATGCAGGTTATCGATTTCCGAAATTCAACATATCACTTGAAGTTACGACATTCAAGAGATGACTTGAGTTTTCTCTATTCAAGCCATGACTTGAACTAACGACCGGCATAGTGCGACTGGGGGCTCGACGTCAACCCGGGGTCGTTAGAATGATCCGCGCCTGCCGTCGGTGGGATCAGGGGACATCGGTGCATTTCCGCAATCACTCGCCACTGGCGGCCTTTGTCGTCGCCGCGATCACGCTTACCTCGGCCGCCGCCACGCTTGCCGCCAACACCGCCCGGCCGGCTGCGACAAATCCCGTGCCTGGCGTGCAGCCCTGGCAGCCGGCGCCGCCCCGTTACAACGAAGCTCCCGAATTCTGGCGCAGCTATTTCCTCAAGGCGCGCGAGGCAGACGCGATCGCCGACCCGATGCAGCGCTGCCTGGCCTTCCCGCCGATTCCGGGATCGCGCTGGCCGGCCAACTTGATCCCCGCGCACTGCGAATACATCTTTGGCCTCGACCTCAGCCTCGACAAGATCAAGCAGCACCTTGACGCCAACGACGTCGCCGGGCTCGAGGCGATCTTTCGCAAGTTGCATGACCGTCACTTCAGCGAAACAGACTTCTCCGAGCACATCCACTCCGCGCTGGAGTTGTTCGACGGCGACTACAAATCCGGCGCGATCAGCAAGCGCTGGCTGGACGCGGCGCCGGACAGCCCGTTCGCGATGACCGCGCGTGCCGACTTCTATCGCGGCATGGGCTGGGCCGCGCGCGGTGGCGCTTACTCGCGCGACACGCCGACAGAGCAAGTGGCGCGGATGCACGAGTTCCACAACAAGGCCAAGGCGCTGTACGAGCAGGCGCTAGCGAAGGAACCGCAGCTGATGCACGCACACGCGGGCCTGGTGAATCTTGCCAGGAACGGCAATTCTGACGCGGTGTTCGAAGCCGGCTACCGGATCGACCCCGCCTGCAAGGTGCTGCTGAGCAACCAGATGCTTTCGCTGCTGCCGCGCTGGGGCGGCAGCTACGCCGAAATGTTCGCGCTCGAAGCGAAAATGCTGGCGCACCTCGATCAGCGCCCGCTGCTGGCGCTGTCGCGGATCTGGCCCTACGACGACATGCGCGACGTGGCCTATGCGGCGGACCAGTACGCCGATGCGGTAGCCGCACTCAAGCCGATGGTCGCCGTTTCCTCGAGCCCACAGGTGTATGAAGACCTCGCTGCTGCGATGCACAGCGTGAAGGATGCCGACCGCTGGGAGCAGCTCGCGTACATGGTGCAGGTCACGCGCTTTCGTACCGGCGACGGCTGGGACTCTCGCCAGCGCGGGCGCTTGCAGCTGTTGCTGGCGGGCGACGCCGAGCTGGCGAACCGCAGCCTGGCCGCCGCGGTCAAGGCCGAGCCCGACAATTTTTACGCGCACTACCTGTACGCTGCTTCTTTCGGACGACTCGGCAAGATCAACGAGGCCGAGCGCGAGTACCTGGTCGCGATGAAAGATACGCCCGAGAGCAACAACCACCGCGACGGGCTGATCGAGCTCGCCGACCTGATGCTCCACGCGCGCCGTGGCGCCAAGGCGCGCGCCTATGCGAAGCAGGCGATCACCGAGTATCCCGATGACGCACGCGCCTGGCGGGTGCACGTGGGGGCCATCGGCATCGACGGCTCGCCAATGGCACCGCTGCGCAAGGCGTTGGAGACCTTCCTCGCCAAGGTTGACCAGAGCGACGTCCGCTTCAAGCAGGACATCGAAGAGTCCCGCAAGGCCCTGGCGCATATGCGCGAGGTGACCGAAAAGAGCGGGGGCAAGTGGTGAGCGCGCGCCTCGCGGGATGGTTGTCGCTGTTGCTGATCGCCAGCGCTGGCGCGAATGCCGCCGCGCCTGCGGTGCGCCCGATGGGCCCTGCCGAGAAAGTTGACGGCAAGCGCGTCGATGCCTACCCGGCGCTGTGGTGGCAATGGGTGAACCGCAAGCGCTGGGGTGCACAGGCCTTCCAGGATTCGAGCGGCGCGCAATGCGCGCTCAACCAGGCGGGCCCGGTCTGGTACCTGGCCGGCACCGACGGCACCGACGAAGTGAAGCGCAGCTGCCGTGTCCCGACCGGCAAGCACGTGTTCCTGCCCCTGATCACCATGCTCGCCAGCGCCTTGCCCGGCGAGCCCCGCGGCTGCGCCGAGGTCAAGGCCGAGGCCGCCGAAAACAACGCGCGCGTCGTCGCCACCGAAGTCAGCGTCGACGGCGCACGGATCGACATCCAGGGCTTGCGCATGGCCAGCGACTGCTTCAACGCCAACGAAAAGGCCGACTACCTCAAGCGTGAACCGACCGGCCAAGTGTCAGCGACCGACGGCTACTGGGTGATGCTGGCACCCTTCGCCGACGGAGCACATACGATCAAGGTCAATGTGCGCTACGACAACCCCGGCGCCGACTTTGGCGACATGGAACAGGTGTTCGAGTACGAATTGGACGTCGGTGGTCCGGAGCCAACGCCGGCCCCGGACGAAGAGGATGAAGACGCTGGCCAGGAGTGGCGCGAGGCTTAGGACTGCCCCGGATCAGGAATTACGCTGACTCCGCGCGACGCCGGTCGTAACTCCAGTTGAGCCAGTGTGGGATTCGACTCGGATCTAGAGCAGCTCGGCGTCTTGCCGCAACGCGGCAACAGTGGTCGCTAATCCTTGCTGCAAGTACGTGTCGAAAAGTTCTTCTACCGTCTTTGGAGGATTCTTCAGCGACGCCCGTTGATCTCGAACGGCTTTGCACACCGCTGCAGGATTTAGATCGTAGGCATGCTCTATGAATTGGTCGGGATGTTGCGCAGCGATACCGTAGGGCGCGAGCAGTTCGTCGGGAAAATCTTTCAGGTTGTAGGTGACGATGGTTCCAGCGCCGCAAAGGATCGCCGCGGCAAGTACATGCCGGTCGCCAGCGTCAGGCAAAGTCAGGCTCGATTCCAACCCTTCGTAGCCGCTGACCAGGCAGTCCGGCACCGCGTCGTCCATTTTGCTCCGCGTCCATTCAAGGTCCGCTCGGGACAAGTCCGGGCGTTTCTCGTGCAGCGCAGTTATCCATTCTTCGTGTATTTGCGCTGTCCAGCGCGCGCGATAAAGGCCGGAAAGCGCCAGATGCATCAACAGATCCCGTAGCGGCGCCGGATACAACACGCAGGCGTCGTAAACCGCCACGAAATTCGACATTAGTCAGTAACCCATGCCCAATTTCTGCGCCTGTTCGGCCAACGCGTCCAACGCAGCCTTGCTTTGCGACATGCTCTGTTGCCGGTAGTCCAAAAGATCGCGGAAATAAATGCGGCGATGCGTGCCTACCTTGTGATGTGGCAACAGACCCCGCTCGACCAATCCAACCAGGTAAGGCCGCGACACGCAGAGAAAATCCGCGGCTTGCTGCGTCGTGAGTTCGGCGTGGATTGGGACAATGCTGACCGCGTTGCCTTCGGCCATGTTGGCCAGGATGTCCACCAGCATGCGCAGCGCCGAAACCGGCACTTCGATCTCACCCTCGCCGTCGATCACGCGCAGGCGGGCAGTCGGCCCGCGACCGATACAGGCAGCCAGTAGTCGACTGCTGTCACGGGCCAGGTCGGCTTCTTTTTCAGTCGGAAGTAGCGGCGTGGAATGGTTGCGTACGGCGGTCATATGATTCCGGCCTTCTTGAATCAGCTGGTAGTGGCTGGATTGTTAGGTTAGCAATTATTCGCAATATGCGCAATATTCGCATTTATCGAAATTTCATCGACGTCACCCATCACCCAAAGCTTGGGCGCCTTGCACACCGCAGTAACGAAGCCATCCCTTGCCTTGCGCTTCTTGGTGAACTCGACCGCCTTCATGACCGTCGCATTCACTTCTCGACGCAGCGCAGCTTCAGTGGGCGCCAGCGCCTGCACGGCCTCGGAAAATGTCAGGTCGCCCAGGATCATCACATCCACATCGCTATGCGAAGTTTCAGCGCCCGAGGCCATCGAGCCATATAGGAAAACACCGACGATCCGGTCCGAGAACGGCTGCAACGCGTGTCGGATAACATCCACCAGACCCACCGTCTTGCGCAGAAGGCCGGCCAATTCCTCGAAAACGGGACAGCCGCGATCCGCGGAGTAGAAAACCTGGCGGCCGACTTCCCGGCGGCGGAGCACGCCCAGCTCGGTAAATACTTTCAACTCGCGGTGGACCGACCCTGGGGAGGCGCCGGTCAGCCGCGCCAACTCGCGCACGTGCAGACTTTCGTCTGGACGTAGCAAGAGCGCGGCGAGCAAGGCCGCGCGATTCTTTCCAAGCAGGTAATGGGCTAGGCTGGTCATGTTCTCAATCCGAGAACGAATGTTCTCATTTTGAGAACGAATGTCAACTCATGCAAATGCGACGACGGAGATCGGCCTGCCAGCGCCGCGTGGTTGAACCGAAGCTCCGGCCAACCCGGTTGCTGCCATATCCAGAGCAGATCGCTGTTCATGCGGTGAATAGAGCGTTCATTCACCGCAAAACAAGCGGCGAATGGACCGATATTCACCGCATCATGCGCGCCGCCGCACCGGCTTTCTCGGCGCCGGTCGCAACTCCAGGTGAACCCGCAGGTCGAGCGCCGCTGCCGCGCGGCTCAAGGTATCGAGCGTAAGCCCTGCATCGTCGGCATCGAGCAAGCGGTCCAGCAGTGATCGGCTGGTCTGCATCCGCGCCGCCATCGCTACCTTGGTGATCCCCGATTGCTTCATTGCCTCGGCAATCTGCCAGGAAATCACGCGCTTCATCGCGACCGCCGTTACTTCGTCGTACATGCCTTGTTCGACAAGAAAACTGTCAAACGTCGATCCGATGTGTCTGTTCCTAGCCACGAAGAATATCCTTCATACGTTTCCGAGCAACGGCCAATTCATCTTTTGGCATCATCTGTGATTTCTTCGCGAACGCGCTCAAAAGCACAAGCTCCGCACCAACGACAGTAAACAGCACGCGCACGATGCCGGTGGGCACCGAGCTGCGAATCTCCCAGAGGCCTGGTTCGAGCTTGCGCACCAAAGGCATGCCCAGCGGCCAGCCGATTTGCACTGTTTGCAAATCCTCGCTCACCGCGCGCAGTGTCGCCGGGTCAAGTTCAGCCAACCAATCGCGTACCGGCTCGCGTCCGCGGGCTGTCGCATAGAAACGCATGCCCAGCCGAGACCGGACCCGACCGATCATAGCGTGTACTTATATTGGTACATAATCAATCCGCCAAACCAGCCAAGAGGAGCGCCGACTTCGACGGTGCGGCAAATCCGTGCTGACCGCCGTCAGGAAATGACGGCCATTTGGGGCGACTTGCATTTTTGATGTATATATCAAATAATACCAACCACAGCACATTTTATGACATATACATCAAATGCAAACAGTATTCGAACTCGGAGAAGCGGTGGCTACCCGGAGGCGCTCGCTCGGCATGAAGCAGGGCGATGTCGCGGCGCGCGCCGGCATCTCGCAGGAGCTGCTCTCCCGGTTCGAGCGTGGGAAATCGGCGGAATTCGGCTCGCGCAAGCTCCTGGCTGTTCTGGCTGTGCTTGGATTGGAGGTCACATTCGCCGAAATGGGCGCATCCGGCTCTCTCGATGAACTCCGCCGCGAACGAGGCGGTTCATGACGCTTGCCGTCCATGTGCTCGGTCGCGAAGTCGCCACGCTCGAAGCGATTGGTGATTTCCGCAGCGCGATGACCTATCGCGAAGGCGTCGCCGAAGACGACTTCGTCTCACTGACCATGCGTGTGCGCCGGGAACCCTATCACTGGGATGACATCCTGCCGCCCGTCTTCCAAATGAACCTGCCCGAAGGCTACCTGCTCCAGGTGCTGCAGGAACAGTTCGGCCCGCATGTCGGCGCCAGCCCGCTGGCGCTGCTGTCGGTGATTGGCCGCAACATGATCGGCCGACTCCAGGTCGCTCCGCCCGGGGCAAAGCTAGACGAACCACCGAAGCCAGTGGATGTGGCGGGGTTGCTACAAGGCGACAACTCGGAAGCGGCCTTCGCCGAACTGGTGCGTCAGCACGCCACGAGCGGCGTTTCCGGCGTGGTGCCGAAGTTTCTCGACGGCGACGCCGAGAACATGACCATCGGACCACACAAGAAATCGATACTCTTTACCCATCGCCACATCATCAAGGGTTCGTCCAGGCTGCTGCCTTTCGTGTCCTTGAACGAGCACTTGTGCATGCAGGTGATCCGTCGGGTGATGCCGGCCGCGATGACGGAAGTGTCGCGCGACGGACAGGCCTTGATCGTCCACCGCTTCGACGTCGATGAGAACGGCGCCCGCCTCTGGGGTATGGAAGACTTCTGCGCCCTGCTGGGCCTGCGTCCCGCCGCCAAGTACGAGACGACCTGGGAACGCATTGCCAAGGCTGTGCGTGATCACGTGCCGGCCGGCAACCGGCTGGACGTGTTCCGCCAAATGACCACCTTGCTGCTGCTGACCTACGCGCTGCGAAACGCCGATTGCCACGCCAAGAACGTCGCCCTGCGTTACACCAATCGCCGGGACGTTCACCTGGCACCTGCCTACGACATGATCACAACCGCCGCCTACCCGGATTACCAAAACAACCCGCCGGGAATTGCGTTCATGGGCAAGAAGACCTGGGATCCGGGGAAGCACCTGCACACATTCATCACCGCCACGTTTGGCATTCCCGTGCGCGAGCAGGCGGAGATCGTCGATCGGATCGCGGTCGCCATGGCCGAGGTCGGCCCCATGGTCCGTACGGCGATGGATGAGCATCCCGATTTCCGCGAAATTGGCAAACGCATGCTGTTGGTTTGGCGTCAGGGCATCGATGGTCTGCGCAGCAAGCGAACCTACGACTTGGGCGCCGCAACCTTGGGTGAGGCATTCGTCGGCTTCTCCGACCCGCTTCCCGCGACACCGGAGCGAAAAGTAATCGGTCGGTCCGATCTGCTGGGAGGACGGCGATGAAGGCGTGCGTTGTACTCAGTGCCGGCAAATGGAAATCGACCGCAACGTCATTTCCGCGGTGATGATGATCATCTTGATCATGTTCACGAAGCTGTTGGGGCGGGCCAGCTGAACTTCGATGGTGATGATGCTCACCTGTCTCAATTTGTGTCCAAAGTTTGGACACCACTAGAGTTCCTGCAGGTGGTCCCGGTACTTGTGGAGGATGGCGATTCCCGCTTCGAACTGGATCGCGTCTCCGTACACCATGCTCGCCTGGAACGCATCGAAAAGCGGCGGGTACTCGGCACCATCCGATAACGCCTCGATTGCGGAGAGAGTCTCAGCTAGCGGGTCCTCTCCGTACGCTTCAAACTTCCCAGCCCGAGTCTTGGCGTCCTCCAACATGATTTCCCGGGCCAGTTTGGCCGCCTCGTCGACGGGAGTCCGCTGGTGAATTCGATTCAGGTCGTACACGTGGCGCTGCAGGGTGTGGTCGGTGTTCAACTTGAGGGCTCGCTCCTCTCCGATTCTGCGGGTAAGTGCCACGAACTTCTCGGCAGCCGTTTCCTCGATCGCGGCGCAAGGGAATTTTTCGATCTCGGGCGCATCACCCCGCGCCTGCGCGACGAACGAGGAAATGGGCAGGTCAACCGTAGGCAGGTACACAGGGAACGACGAAAGCTCGACCTGGATTTCCGGCCTCAGTGCGGCCACAGCCGGCATCTGTTGCTCGTATGGGAGGTGGTACTTGAAGGACCTTTTGCCGTCCAGGACTTCAACCTGCTGCCTGTCTTCGGGGTCGAACTTGAACCCCGCCGCGAGTAACGCCTCGGATACCTGACCGCGAAAAGCTTTCCTTTGACCTATCGTGGGCTTCTCAACCCACACTATCTTCAAATCAATATCTTCTGACATTCGCATGATGATGCGGTGTGCCCGGCAAAGCGCAGTTCCCCCGCCAAACACGAGATAGGGCTCGCCAGCCTTCCTACTGGACGAGCCCGGGGTGAAGCGTGAGAGCGCAGAGAGCGCCTGGACTACGTAATAGTCCTTCTCGACCAACGCGGGCGAGGGAAGCCCAAGCTCCTCTTGAACGTCTACAAAGAGCCTAGGGTCGATAGGCTTAGCCACGAGTGCGCATTAGCTCGCGACCACCATAGCTCAGCGTTCTGGAGAATCGACCTTGAATCCTCACTGCTGGATTGACTGGGATCTGGGTAGAGCGCCCTTCGTTATAGGCAATCTCTGCCTCCGTTGGGCTCCAATTAACCTTGAGCTTGTTTAGTGCGCTACGAGCTGCACCTTGGAAGCCTGCCGGGTTATCCAAAACAACGCGATCAGACAAGGAAGACTTCCTGGCCTTGGCATACACGCCATAGCCAAGGCGTGCCAACTGACCCTTATTTGTAAGCACTCGAAGACCACGAAGAACTTGGTCATATCCACCCAAATCAGTGAAGTCCTCAGGCAAGAAGACACTAGAGCGGCTCAGCTTGACTCGCCGAGACATCTTTTCTGGCAGAGGGACTCGCCGTTGTTTAGTTTTAGAGGCCACAGAAACCATGCCTACACTCCATTGACGAGTTAATGCTATACAAAAACCCGACAAAAGTATATGCAAAAACACGACAGACTTTATATCAAACAAACGACATTTATGGTTTATAGGAACTTGAATTATAATACTAAACCAGCATATAAGACAGAAACACATTTAACATAATGTCACATAGATAGGTCAGATCTCTCGATTGACTGAGACTAAGCCCCCTAGTGAAGATCCTAGAGATCGGCGTTCGCCGCCGAAATTGCCGTGCCGACGTCAGTGAGGCGTCGTACCTGCGTACCGCCCTTCTTCCATCCTAGCCCTACCCAGAACCACCAACATCTCTAGCGACTGAGGCGGTCGGTCTCGGCAATGGCGACACCGGTGGGATGCACCAAAGCGAATTTCTGCGCGGTAGGAACGCTCAGCGACAAAGTCATGAGGATCGGCGTGGGGTCGGCGCCGCCCCTGACCGTGTCCACGTACAACGGCCAGTGGGTCAGCCCGGCGATTCCGGGCGGCCTGAGCATGGACATCGCGCCGGCGCCCTGCGCGCCGGGCGATTTTTGAAGTCGTCGACCTGGGCCGAAGTCCTGCGGCTACCACCTGGTAATCTCCCGTCATGGCCTTCTGGTGGGTGAACCACAAACAGACGCGGGACTACGAAGTCCAAGGCGAGTATTTGTGGTCGCCCAAGTTCAACCAGAACGGCGCGCGCAACCAGTCCTACGACAACATGATGATCGCGCGCCCGGGAGACGTAGTCTTCTCCTACGCGGATGGTCAGATTGCTTGGGTGGGCGTTGTGCTCGCCGATGCCAGTACATCACCCAAGCCGCTTGAGTTCGGTAAGACCGGAAGCTATTGGTCCGATGAAGGTTGGCATCTGCCGGTGGCGTTCCAAAAGCCAGGTCAGACGGTACGGCCGCGAGATTATCTGGGGCTTATCGCGCCACGGTTGCCTGAGAAGTACTCGCCGATCCAAGCCAACGGAAACGGCAACCAAGGTATCTATCTAGCAGCACTGTCGGACGACCTCGGCGAACTGTTGCTGCGACTTACCAACACCGTGTTTGCCACGGCCGACTCCGACAAGGAGACCGCCTCAACAATTCTGCAGCAACTGGTTGACATCGATCAGCTCAAGAACGCCGCTATCCCGGAAACGCAGCGTGTGCAGCTCATTAAGGCGCGAGTCGGCCAGGGGCTCTTCCGATCTCTGGTCTTGCTGAAACATCCGGTTTGCCGGGTAACTGGAATTACTGACAAGCGGCTCCTACGAGCGAGTCATATCAAGCCCTGGAAAGACAGCGACAACTTCGAGCGGCTGGATGGCAACAACGGAATCATGCTGTCGCCACACGTGGACGCGTTGTTCGATCAGGGCCTTATGTCCTTCGAGGACAACGGGCGCGCCCTCTTCCGAAATGACCTGAAAAAGGAAATCTTGGAGAAGTGGGCCATTCCGGCCAGCAGCTCAGCTTCGCCGTTTCAGGCGAGCCAGCGTGGGTACCTCAAGCTGCATCGGGAGCGGCTCGATACCATCGGGGCATTTCGGCATTAGACTGACTTCCACGTTCGCTCCCGGCGCCAGTCATGATCATCAAGCAAGCCGACGACCAAGTCAGCGCTTTGGCCGAGCTGGAACGGCGAGCGCATCTGGCCGATTCAGCAGCGAAGAAGCGACTTGAAGAGGAGATTCGGACGCGACGCGCAGGAATCAAAGGCGAGGCGGAGTCGGCCTACCTTATCGACTTCCACTACGGGAAATCGGAGAACTGGGCGGTGCTCCACGACCTTCGCATCGAAGTAGACGGGCAAGTTGCGCAGATTGACCACGTCATGATCAATCGGATGCTCGAATGCTATGTTCTCGAAACCAAGCGCTTCCACGCCGGCGTACGGATCACGGACGAGGGCGAGTTTGAGCGTTGGAACAATTTTCGCAACTGCTACGAAGGGATGCCGTCCCCCCTCCTGCAGAACCAGCGGCATATCGATCTGCTGAAGCGCGCGACCGCGACTCTGGATATGCCGACCCGATTGGGGCTCCGGATGCCGCTGAGGATCGAGTCGTTGATTCTGGTATCGCCTTCGGCGCGCATCATCCGACCGAAGAACTTCGACACCAGCCGCGTGATCAAGGCGGATCACCTTAAAGAACGCGTCTTGAAGGATATCGACTCCGAGTCCCTCCTCAAGACGGTCGCGGGGGCGGCCAAGCTCGTGTCCTCGGAGACCGTCCAGGACGTCGCCCGACAGCTCGCTAAGCTTCACCGGCCGCTTCGGGAACCTGTGCTGGCCGAAACGAGTGCGCCTACTCCGCCGGCAACGCCGGCGCCTGCGGCCATTGCCCCGCTGACCGCTGCACTAGTTAGCGGGACCCCTCCGCCCACCTGCAAGAAGTGCTCGGGCGGGATTGGGCAGATCCTGCACGGTCAATACGGCTACTACTTCAAATGCAGCGCGTGTTCTGGCAACACGGCCGTGCGGCTGGTCTGTGAGCCGGGGCACAAGCCCAAGATTCGCAAGCAGGGTCAGCAGTTCCTGCGCGAATGCGGCGAGTGCGGCACTAGCGAGCTCTACTTACAGAATCCATGAGGAGGCGAGTCAGCAACTCCACCGCGCGCCATTGAACTAGAATTGAAGAGACCTATTCTCAACGTCTCCGAGCGAATACAAACACTTGCGCGGCACGAAACCCCGGCCGACCGGTCAGGCACGGGCCAGGCCGCGAAAAAGGCAGGGATAATCGCTGAGCCAGTGACGCTTCCATCTCATTCTAAGGCTTGAGTCAGAGTGAAATCTAAGAGGGTGAAGGACATATGCAGGATGTTTCGCTTGGAGAACTTGAATCACATCTTTGGCAGTCCGCGAACATTCTCCGCGGACCAGTGGACGCGGCTGACTTCAAGACCTACATCTTCCCGCTGCTGTTCTTTAAGCGAATCTGCGACGTCTGGGACGAGGAGTACCGGGACATTGTTGAAGAGAGCGGTGACGCTGAACTCGCCCTGTTCCCAGAGTCTCATCGCTTTCAGATTCCGGATGGCTGCCATTGGGATGACGTTCGCGCCAAGAGCTCTAACGTAGGGACGGCGTTGCAGCGGGCCATGCGAGAGGTCGAGAAGGCCAACCCAGACACCCTCTACGGGGTCTTCGGCGATGCCCTGTGGTCGAACAAGGAGCGCCTGTCCGACGCTCTGCTGAAGGATCTGATTGAGCACTACTCCCGGCTGCCGCTGGGTAACAAGCACGTCCGCTCCGACCTCATCGGCGACGCCTACGAGTACCTGATCAAGAAGTTCGCCGATGTCACAAATAAGAAGGCGGGCGAGTTCTATACCCCGCGCAGCGTGGTTCGTCTGATGATCGAGATGCTCGCGCCGAAGGAGAGCGAGACCATCTATGACCCCGCCTGCGGCACAGGCGGCATGCTCCTGGCAGCGGTCCAGCACGTCGATGACGCCCACGGCGATGTGAAGCGACTGTGGGGCAAGCTCTATGGTCAGGAAAAGAACCTCACCACCTCGTCGATCGCCAGGATGAACCTGTTCCTCCACGGTATTGAGGACTTCCAGATTGTCCGTGGCGACACGCTGCGTAATCCGGCGTTCTTCGAGATCGACCGCCTCGCAACCTTCGATTGCGTCATCGCCAATCCGCCGTTCTCGCTGGAGAAGTGGGGCGAGGAACTCTGGGTCAACGACCCGTTCGGTCGCAACTTCGCCGGCCTGCCGCCCTCCAGTAGCGGTGACTTCGCCTGGGTCCAGCACATGGTTAAGTCCATGGCCGATGGCAGCGGGCGCATGGCCGTCGTGTTGCCCCAGGGTGCACTGTTCCGTAAGGGCGCGGAAGGCGCCATTCGGCAGAAACTGCTGGAATTGGACTTGGTTGAAGCCGTTATCGGCCTCGCACCGAACCTGTTCTACGGTACTGGCCTTGCTGCTTGCATCCTTGTGCTGCGCAAACGCAAACCAACATCACGCAAGAAGAAGGTCCTGATTGCGGATGCATCCCGTCTGTTCAAGAAAGGAAGGGCCCAGAACTACCTGGAGCCCGAGCAGGCCCACGAAATCCTGAGTTGGTACAAAGCCTTCAAAGACGCCGAAGACTCCAGTCGAGTCGTCAGCTTGGGCGAAATCAAGTTCGAAGATTGGACGCTCAACATTTCGCGATACGTCCTGCCGCCGCTAAGCGAGGAGATTCCACCGCTTCCAGAAGCGAAAGCTGCGTTTAAGGATGCTCTCCAGAGATGCCGCGATGCGGAGGACTCCTTGTCTAAGGTGATGGACGAAGGGGGCTGGCTATGAGTGATGTCTATGTGTGCCCTAACTGCCACGAACGCACAGGCGTTCCCACCATGTACGGAGCCAATTTGTCTCCCGAGACCCTGGCGATGGATGGTCCGTTTGTGATGCGGGAAATTGTTTTGGACAATATTTCTCAGAGCGATCGTCTTCCAGAAAGAAAGTGCAAATCCCGTGGCCATGAGTGGCGGATTCGTCACAGGACGGGCACGTGAGCAAGCGGATTAGTCAGCAACAGCTTGAGTCGTACCTATGGGGCGCCGCTGTGTTGCTGCGCGGCCTGATCGACGCAGGCGACTATAAGCAATTCATTTTTCCGCTTCTGTTCTACAAGCGCGTAGCTGATGTATGGGAAGAGGAATACCAGTCGGCGTTGGCCAGCTCAAACGGTGATCTGTCTTATGCCAAGTTCGCAGAGAACCATCGCTTCCAAATACCGGAAGGGGCTCGCTGGAGTGATGTGCGGCAGAGCTCAAAGAACGTCGGCGCTGCAATCCAAAAGGCCTTGCGCGCCATAGAGACCGCAAATCCCGCATTGCTCGACGGCATCTTCGGTGACGCGCCATGGACCAACCGCGAACGCCTGCCCGATGAAACGCTGAAGAACCTGATCGAGCACTTCTCGACCCAGACACTCTCGGTGGCCAACGTGCCGGAGGACGAGCTCGGCAACGCCTACGAATATCTGATCAAGAAGTTCGCGGATGACTCTGGTCACACAGCGGCCGAGTTCTATACCAACCGCACCGTCGTCCATCTGATGACTCAGTTGCTGTCGCCTAAGGCAGGTGAGTCGATCTATGACCCGACCTGCGGCACCGGCGGGATGCTGATTTCGGCGCTGGACGAAGTGAAGCGCTCCGGTGGCGAGTACCGCACGCTCAAGCTTTACGGGCAGGAGCGTAATCTCATCACTTCATCCATTGCGCGGATGAACTTGTTCCTGCACGGCGTGGAGGACTTCGAGATCATTCGGGGCGACACGCTGGCCGACCCCAAGCACATCGAAGGGGATCGCCTGCGCAAGTTCGATGTGATCCTGGCCAATCCGCCTTACTCCATCAAACAGTGGAATCGCGAGGCCTGGACCAGTGACAAGTGGGGCCGCAACTCCCTGGGCACGCCGCCGCAGGGCCGCGCCGATTACGCCTTCCAGCAGCACATCCTGACCAGCCTCACGGCGAAAGGGCGCTGTGCAGTGCTCTGGCCCCATGGCGTGCTGTTCCGCAATGAAGAGCAGGCCATGCGCGCCAAGATGATTGAAAAGGACTGGGTGGAGGCTGTGATCGGCCTGGGTCCCAACCTGTTCTACAACTCCCCGATGGAGTCGTGCATCGTCGTTTGCAACCGAAAGAAGTCTGCGTCGCGCAAAGGCAAGGTGATCTTCATCGACGCGGTGAATGAGGTTGCCCGCGAACGCACGCAGAGTTTCCTAAAATCAGAACACCAGCTGCGCATTCTGACCGCCTTCAAGGCCTTTGCGAGTGCGCCCGCGTTTGCCAAGGTCGCTACCCTGGCTGACATCGGTGCCAATGCAGGCAACCTGTCGATACCCTTGTACGTGAAGCGCATTGCCGCCGCGCCCGCAACCGACAGCAATGGCGACGCGGTATCGCTGCGCTCCACCTGGGCGCAGTGGCAGAACGACGGCCGCGCATTCTGGCAACAGATGGACGCGCTGGTGGAAACACTGGATGGGCTGATCGCCGAGGACATCGAGCGTGTCTGACAAGGCTAATAAAACCGTAAAACTCGGCTGGCGCCGCGTGAAATTTGGCGATGTGGTGCAGCTCTCCAAGGCCCGCAGCCAGGATCCGCTGGCAGGTGGCTTTGAACGCTATGTCGGTCTGGAGCATCTGGAGCCGGGCGATTTGCGCATTCGTAGCTGGGGCAACATCGCTGACGGAGTGACCTTCACCAGCGTGTTTCAGCCGGGACACGTGTTGTTCGGCAAACGCCGCGCCTATCAGCGCAAGGTTGCCGTGGCGGATTTCGCAGGGGTTTGTTCCGGGGACATCTATGTGCTGGAGACCATCAACGCACAAGTGCTGATGCCAGCGTTGCTGCCCTTCATTTGTCAGACCGATGCCTTTTTCGATCATGCGGTGGGCACGTCGGCCGGATCATTGAGCCCGCGTACCAACTGGACGAGTTTGGCGGATTATGAGTTCGCCTTGCCGCCGATGGACGAGCAGGAGTCACTTGTGAGGCTGCTTCGCACTGCGACTGATGCTAGCCGAGCTCAAGGGCACACCATCAACGCAGCGGAGGGTTTGCTCCAGTCATTCAAGAACGAAGCGATTGGAAATAACACTGCAGACGTCACCAAGGATGTCCTTCTCGGCGACGTACTGCTGGAGTCACCAGGTAGTGGATGCAGTGCTCCTCCGAGAGATGCCGACACTGGCTATTTCGTTTTGGGGCTAGCTGCGCTATCGCGGCATGGTTACGTGACGGGCGACTTCAAACCTGTGGAGCCGACCAGCAAAATGCTGTCAGCAAAGCTGTCAAAAGGCGATTTGCTCATTTCGCGTTCGAACACACCGGACAGAGTTGGCTATGTCGGAATTTTCGATGATGAACGAGATGATGTGTCGTTTCCAGACACGATGATGAGGTTGAAACCGAATCCGGCCGTGATTGATCCGATTTACTTAGAGGCCGTACTTCAGACCACTTCCGCTCGCGAATTTCTGATGCGAATTGCTGCGGGAACAAGTGCAAGCATGAAGAAGATCAACCGCGCCAACTTGCTGAAAATGCACTTCAGACTTCCGAATCTTGATGCTCAGCGAGCTGCACTTGAGCAGCTATACGATTTAAGAACAGTGGTGGTGCTGCAGCGCGGACGACTTGCTGCAACACGCTCGCTCATCACGCAAATTTCTGCGGCAGCGTTGGCTGGGGGGCAAAAAAATGTTTAACGAGGCTAATGCCGTCGAAGCCTACGTCCGCGACCTGCTCGCCGGCCCTATCAAGGTTGTAGCGACCAATACTGTCCAGGAACCCCTCGCTAGCTATGGTCCGAGCCCCAAAGGCATCGGTTGGCGCTACGCGGCACCGGCTGAAGTACCGCGCCAGATTCAGGAAGTGCTGGTCGAGCCCTGGTTGCGCGATGCGCTGATCCGGCTGAACCCCGAAATTTCCGCCCAGCCCGACCGGGCCGACGAGGTGCTCTACAAGCTGCGCGCCAACGTGCTGTCGGTGCGTTCGGACGGACTGACCCGTGCCAATGAGGAGATGACGGCCTGGATGCGCGGCGAGCGCTCGATGCCGTTCGGCACGAACAACGAGCATGTACCAGTCCGGCTGATCGACCTGGATGACCTGTCGCAGAACCAGTACATCGTCACTCAGCAGTTCACCTACCGCGCGGGCCCCACCGAGCGCCGTGCCGACCTGGTGCTGCTGGTCAACGGTCTGCCCCTGGTGCTGATCGAGGCCAAAACGCCCACACGCGCGGCGGTGAGTTGGGTCGACGGCGCGATTCAGGTTCACGACGACTATGAGAAGAACGTCCCAGAGTTGTTCGTCTGCAACGTGTTCTCGGTGGCAACCGAGGGCAAGGAATATCGCTACGGCTCCATCGGGCTGCCAATCAAGGATTGGGGTCCTTGGAACCTCGATAAAGTAGGTGACGAAGACCATAGGCAGCCGCTGCAGGGGTTGAAGCAGGCAACCGAGAGCATGCTGCGACCGAATGTTGTGCTCGACATCCTTGCCAGCTTCACCCTGTTCGCAACCGACCGGAAAAAGCGCCGAGCGAAGATCATCTGTCGCTACCAGCAATACGACGCGACCAACAAGATCGTCGAGCGTGTATTGGCCGGCTATCCGAAGAAGGGACTGATCTGGCACTTCCAGGGTTCTGGCAAGTCGTTGCTGATGGTGTTCGCTGCGCAGAAGCTGCGACTACATTCGCACCTGAAGAATCCGACGGTACTGATCGTGGTCGACCGCGTCGACCTGGATAGCCAGATTACCGGCACTTTCACCGGCGCTGATATCCCGAACCTGGAGAAAGCCGACACCCGCGAGAAGTTGCAGCAGTTGCTCGCGCAGGATGTACGCAAGATCATCATCACCACGATCTTCAAGTTCGGCGAAGCGACCGGACCGCTCAACGAACGCAGCAATATCATCGCCTTGGTGGACGAAGCGCACCGAACGCAGGAAGGTGACCTCGGCCGGAAGATGCGCGAGGCTCTGCCTAACGCCTTTCTGTTTGGCCTGACCGGCACTCCGATCAACCGCTTCGATCGCAATACCTTCTATGCCTTCGGTGCCGATGAAGACGACAAGGGCTACCTCAGCCGCTACGGATTTGAGGAGTCCATTCGCGATGGCGCTACGCTGAAACTGCACTTCGAGCCGCGTCTGCTGGAACTGCACATTGACAAAGCGGCCATCGACGCGGCCTTCAAGGACATGACCGGCGGCCTGTCCGATTTGGACCGGGACAACCTCGGCAAGGCCGCGGCCAAGATGGCAGTGCTGGTGAAGACACCCGAGCGTGTCCGTCGAGTGTGCGAAGACATCGTCCAGCACTTCCAGACCAAGGTGGAGCCCAATAATTTCAAGGGCCAGATCGTCTGCTTCGACCGCGAATCCTGCCTGTCGTACAAGACCGAGCTCGACAAGCTGTTGCCGCCCGAGACCAGCGATGTCGTCATGACGGTCAACGCCAGCGAGGGGCAGTACAAGCCCTTCGACCGCAGCCGGGACGAGGAAGAACGCCTGCTGGATCGCTTTCGCGATCCCAACGATCCGCTGCAGCTGTTGATCGTCACCTCCAAGCTGCTGACTGGCTTCGACGCACCGATCCTGCAGGCAATGTACCTGGACAAGCCGCTGCGGGACCACACGCTGCTGCAGGCGATCTGCCGGGTGAACCGGACCTATTCGGAGCAAAAGACGCACGGCCTGATCGTCGATTACCTAGGTATCTTCGACGACGTGGCAAAGGCACTGGAGTTCGACGACAAGACGGTGGCGACCGTTGTCTCGAACATCCAGGAGCTCAAGGACAAGCTGCCCGAGGCGATGCAAAAGTGTTTGGCGTTCTTCCCTGGAGTCAATCGTGCGGTGGAGGGCTATGAGGGCCTGATTGCCGCCCAGGAGTGTCTGCCCAACAACACAGTGCGCGACAATTTCGCGGGTGAGTACAGCGTGATCGGCAAGCTATGGGAAGCGATCTCCCCTGACGTAGTCTTGGGCCAGTACGAGGAGGACTATCGCTGGCTATCGCAGGTCTACCAATCGGTCCAACCCTCCAGCGGCCACGGCAAGCTGCTATGGCATTCCCTGGGTGCCAAGACCATCGACTTAATTCATCAATACGTCCACGTCGACGCACTGCGTGATGATCTAGACACGCTAGTTCTGGACGCCGACTTGTTGGAGGCCGTGCTATCAAATCCGGACCCGAAGAAGGCCAGGGAAATCGAGATCAAGGTAGCGCGACGCCTTAGAAAGCATTTGGAGAACCCTAAGTTCAAGGCGCTATCCGAGCGTCTGGATGCCCTCAAGGATCGCTTCGAAACCGGAGTAATCAACAGTGTTGAGTTCCTGAAGCAACTGCTTCAGTTGGCGAAAGATGTGTTGCAAGCAGAGAAGGAAGTGGCGCCGGAGGAAGACGAGAATCGCGCCAAGGCCGCCCTCACAGATCTATTCAATGAAGCAAAAACGCCAGAAACGCCGATCATTGTGGAGCGAGTAGTCGCGGACATCGACGAGATTGTTCGGCTTGTCCGCTTCCCGGGATGGCAAGGCACGCTCGCTGGTGAGCGAGAGGTTAAGAAGGCACTACGAAAGACCCTATTCAACTACCGACTCCACCAGGACGATGAACTGTTCGAGAAGGCTTTTAGCTACATCAGGCAGTAATACTAATCACATGGTGATGCTCCAAAGGCGTCTCAGAAAGGCGAAATGACAAAAACCAATCTAGTGCGGCCATCAAGAGACGGTGATCAATTTCACTACTACTGGGCTGCGCGTCGCTCGCTGGTTTTGCTGTCACAGCAGTCAGGGTTGGTGGCGATCACGGTTGAGGGTGTGTCAGGTCCGGATTCCGCTGAGAGTGGGGAGGATAGTGGTGAGGAAGTAATTGATATTGCCGAATACTTCGGGAGCGAAGATCCGGCACGTGCAACTCTTATTCGTTACTGCCAGCTCAAACATTCGACCGAGCAAAGCGAAGACGCGTGGCCTCCGAGTGGGCTTAGGACAACGCTTGCTGGCTTCGCAAAAAAGTTCAAGGATCGCCTCGATGCGGGCATAGTCGGCCCCACAGGATCGGTTGAGTTTTGCTTTGTCTCCAATCGTCCCATTAGCTCCGATGTTCTGGAAACTGTTGCCGACATCTCGGAAGGGCGTGAGCTACGACACCAAACTACGCGAACGAAATTGATCGAGTTCACGGCTCTTGAGGGAAAGGAGTTTGTTGCATTCATCCGGTCCGTAAAACTACAGGGAGGCAAAGAATCGTTTCTCTCGCAGCGACGCGTGCTGGCGACAGAAACTGGAATGCACCTTCCGGGTAATGATACCGATGCGCCAATTCGACTCAAGGATCTCATTAGCAGGAAAGCAACATCAGAGTTCCTGGAGAATCCCACCATCACGAAAGAAGATGTGATGCGGGCGCTGGGCACCACCCCAGAGCATATCTTTCCAGCGCCATCTCGAATTGAGGTCAGCGACAAACTAGTACCTAGGGAGCAAGAAGCAGAGATAGCCGAAGGCATTTTAGTGGCTACGGTTCCGGTCATTGTTCACGCCGCAGGCGGGGTTGGGAAGTCGATGATTACGCACCGCATTGGTGCGCACCTGCCAAGCGGGTCGGTCGTTATCGTCTACGACTGCTTCGCCAACGGAGAATACCGTCGGGCTAGTAGCCCTAGGCATCGACACAAAGACGCAATAATTCAAATCTCGAATGAAATGGCTGCCAATGGGCTGTGCTTGCCGTTGCTGAGATCATCCGCGGCGGATGCATCAGACTACTTAAGCGCGTTTTGGCATCGCGTCAAAAAGGCGGTTGAGCAGATAAGAGCAGCTGACCAGAATGCCGTGTTGTGCATTGTCATCGACGCGGCAGATAACGCCGAGATGGAAGCGCGGGAGGCTGGAGATCGTCATTCCTTTGCCTACGACCTGTTGCGTGACGAGCTGCCGATTGGAGCGCGTCTGGTAATTCTGTGCAGAACTGAGAGACAAGACCTGCTTGATCCTCCTCCATCCACATCTTCAATTGAGCTTAGGTCGTTTTCGAGAGCGGAGTCTGCGTCCTTCCTTCGACTTTCCTACCCCAGCGCATCAGAAAGTGATGTGGACGAATTTCATCGCCTAACGTCGCAGAACCCGCGGCTTCAGGCGACTGCACTCGACCAGCCAGGCCCGTTGCAGGATGTCCTTCGATCTCTCGGACCAAATCCCCAGTCAGTAGATGCCGCGATCGCAGGGTTGCTTGCGTCCGCCATCAAGCGGATCAAGCATGAGCGGAATCAAGTCGAGAAGGGAAGTATTGACGCGATGTGCACTGCGCTCGCGGTGTTGCGCCCGCTTGTGCCGTTGGCTGTACTCGCTGAACTTGCTGGTGTTCCCGCTTCAGCCGTCCGGAGCTTAGCTGTCGAGATTGGCCGGCCGCTTTTGGTGCTCGATGACTCCGTGCAGTTCCGGGACGAGCCGGTCGAAACATGGTTCCGCAAAGAATTCAGACCGATCAGTAGTGAGCTCGATAGTTTCATTGCCAAATTGCAGCCGCTAGCGCTCTCTAGCTCGTACGTGGCATCGACGCTACCGCAATTGATGCTCGAGGCTGGAAAGCTTGAAGAGCTAGTGGATCTGGCGCTCACGTCCGGATCCTTGCCTCAAGCTAGTCCGATTGAGAAGCGTGATGTCGAAATACAGAGACTTCAGTTCGCTCTGAAGGCGAGCCTACGTGCTCGTCTGTATCCAGCTGCGGCAAAGCTCGCCCTAAAGGCGGGGGTGGAAACAGCCGGCGACGACAGGCAAGCAGAGTTGTTCCAGAGGAACACCGACCTTGTCGGCTTGTTGGTCGATCCTGCACGACTCCAGGAGGTAGTGGCTAGGGGGCATTTCGCCGGGAAGTGGCTCGGTTCGCATTTCGCATATGAAGCGTCCCTGCTGTCGAACGTTGGCGACTTCAAGGGAGATGCGCGTGGGCGATTTCGGTTGGCGTACGAATGGCTATCGAACTGGAGCGGATTGTCCCGAGAAGACAAGGACAAGGAGCGCATCGAAGACTCCGACATTGCCGAGCTTGTTACAGCCCGGTTGAACCTTGATGGCCCGGATGCATGTGCTCGAGAATTGCGGCGCTGGTCCCCGCGAGAAATTTCATTTCGTGTCGGGCGTATTGTCGCTCGCCGCCTGGTTGATCAGGGCCGATATGCTGAACTAGACGCGCTCTCCCTTGCGGCAGAGAGCGATTTCTGGCTGGTGCTTTCGATTAACGAGGCGCTACGCGCGGTTCAGCGTGTGGCGCCGAAGGAGGCCGTCGAGCGCACGCTGCGGCTAATGCTGAGCCCCCACGTGAAGATAGAAGAAGATCCATCAGACTACAAGTCAAAGGTCTTGCGATCTGTAATCTGCATCGTCGAGGCCGCGTGCATTCACGGTCTAAGAAGTCGAGAAGAGCTCGCAGCGCTATTGGATGGCCAGCTTCCTACGGAGCCTCCCCATGCGCTCACCTCAAGGTATTCGGACCAGAGGCTTCCGTACCTACGGGCATATGCCCTAAGGGCCGCCCTGAGGGGGCGAGCAGTCGAGCTAATAGACCTTGCGAGACCAAAGATTCGGAAGGAGCTAGAAAACGGTGGGTCTGGGAACACGCAGGATGCTCGTGAGCTCAAGGAGCATGTGGGTGCAATCCTTCCGTGGGTAACGATTTGGGCGGAGACCCTGGTCGGCGGAATGTCACTTAGCGATGTGGCAAGTCGCGTAGGCGCAATTAGGGCGAAGGGTGTCGCGCCCAGCTCGTACGACGTCAACGAATCTAGAACCATTGATGAGATAGCTGGCGTTTGGTTCGACATCGCTTTGTCGAAGGGAGTTGATGGCGCCGCCCTCCTAGACGATCTCGCTGGTTGGGCGGAAGGCGGGAAGCGAACACTGTACCTTCCAACGTGGATTCGCATGGCTCACGGGTCTGCGAGAGTAGATGGTCTCCAGGGCCAGGCACATCGTTTTCTAGGGCGAGCCAACGACATCGTCGTTGGAACGCGAGAGGATGCCGCGTCTATGGCCGCCAGCAATGTCGACATGGCACGCGCCATATTTTGCGCCGACAGACATGAGGCGGCAGAGTATTTTGGTCGTGCGATTGACGTAGTCAGCTTGCTTGGCGATGAGGTAAACGACCGTTGGCACGCGGTCCTCGATCTGGCGTTGCGTGCACGAGGATCTCAAGCCGGGGCAGCGGAGCGCGCATACCGGTTGGCAAGATGTGCTGAGGTTGTGGAGCGGTACGACAACAAGCACTTTGATTGGGAACGAACGGTTGCCGCGCTTGTCGGCATCTCCAGTGCATCAAGTCTCGCGATTGTGAGTCGCTGGGAGGACCGCGGGTTCAGCCGTGGCGAGCACCTGCTGCCAGAGGTGGTTCGAAAGCTTGTAGACGAAGGCCTGCTATCGGCGGTCGCTGGCTGTGCTCTCGTTCCGATTGGCCAAGGATGGAATTACGCGACTGCGCTGCAGTCGCTGTGTAAGGCGACCAGCGATGGTTCTGTTCGTGAGCGTGCCACCTCGTTTCTGGTCAAGTATCTGAGGCTAGACGGCGCTACTGCTTCGGTTTGGAAAAAGCTTTCAGCCGCTGCATCAGAAGGTGGGGTCAGTTTCCCTGATGCGGCAGAAATCATCGAATATTCAGAGCGAGAAGAGCGGAGGCCAGCAAAGGACGACGACTCAGACGATTCGCGGATGGTCACCACTGATTGGGATGCCGTATTTCATTCACTGCGACTCGACACGATGGAAGGGCTTTCTGAGTCTTACGCGAGATTCAGGGCCGCCGATCCTCCGTACTATGCGGAGGTCTATTTCGAAGCGGCTTGCGCGCACGTATCTGCAGGAAGCGAGGCGGAATTCGTTAGGCAGGTTGGCATCAACCCCACCTACGACTTGTACGACTTCAAGTCGTTTCTTCAAGCAGTGCCTGGGAGTTGGACTCAAAGGCTCGCGACAAGGACTGCTCTAGCAGACGCAGTGCGCCGTAGATGCTCGATGCATTGCCTTGAGATAGACATGAATCGCTACTACCAGCGATTCTCGCTAAGTGTTCCGTCTGGCGTCAGCGGCGTTTCCGAGGCAGATCTCATAGATGTGGTTCTGGGCGCCGTTGGGAGTAGATCAGAGGAGCTGAGTCCGCGTCGTCTTTTCATGCTGCTCGGGCTACTCGCGTCGAGGTTGACTCCGGATCAAGCTCGCGAAGGACTGGACTTTGGGCTTTCGCTATTTGATACGGCCCTTGAAGTCGAAGATGGCGATGGCCCATGGAACAGTTCGCTCGATCCCGGCGACAATGTCGAAGATGCGCTTGCAAGGATGCTTTGGGCCTCGTTGGCCGCACCTGACAACAAACGCAGATGGGAAGCAGCTCATGCCATCGTTGGCCTCTGCGAGCTCGGCTACCAAGCTGTCGTGTCAAAAATAGTTGGGATGTATGAGCTCGGTGGCGGCGCATTTTCAGATCCACGATTTTATTTCTATCAGTTGCACGCGCGTCAGTGGTTGTTGATTGCGCTTGCGCGTGCTGCGAGGAGCCGGCCCGAAAGCGTGCTGCCGATGGCCACGTTTTTGAAAGGGTTGATCGAGTCAAACATGCCGCACGTCGTGATGAGGCATTTTGCTGCTGATGCGTTGCTCGCATTGGAGAGTAGTGGTGCGGCCAGCATTGATTCTGACCTGAGTGCTCGCCTGGCAAGTATCAATAGGTCGCCGATTGAGCCTTCCATTTCGAAGCGCTATCAACGCTCCCGCGCCCGAGCCAGGGGCGGAGAAAGAGAGAAAAGGTTCCTGTTTGGATATGACATGAGCCGCTACTGGTTTGAACCTCTCGCGGATTGTTTCGCAATGTCATCCGCGGAGATTGAGGAGCAGGCTGAGGTAGTGATTTGTGAAGACTGGGCTCTTTCACAGAATGGCCATTGGGACACAGATGTCAGGGCGCGGAGCGGGCTGTTTAAAGATATGGAGTCGTACCATTCGCACAGTAGCTATCCGCGTAAAGACAATCTGAGCTTCTACCTTTCATATCATGCGCTCATGACCTCGGCCGGGAAGCTCCTTGCGACACAGGCCGTCCACCTGGATCCTGAGTATCCAGAAGATGAATTTTCCGATTGGTTGTCGAGGCACCTATTGACGCGAGAAGATGGTTTCTGGCGTGCAGACAGGCGTGATCCAACCCCGTTGGAATGGCACGCGTGGCGTGATGACCCACCAGAGAACTGGCGCTGGTCTGTTCAATTGGCGGACTTTGACAGGGTTCTAGGATTTGATGACGACTTCATCAATATCTGGGGCAGGTGGACCTCAATTTCTGGCAGAAACACCGAGAGAGTGCATGTCACAAGTTCCTTGGTTGCTCGCGATGCTGGCCATGCATTGGTGAGCTCTCTGCAGTCTGCCGCCAACCCGCATCGCACGTCGCTACCTCGAGACGATGGTCGAGACGAAAATATTGATAATGGAGTATTTCGCTTAGTCGGGTGGGTGAACGACCCGGATCGTGACTCAAAGCTAGATCAGTATGATCCTTGGGCTGGATCCGTTGAATATCCACCTGTTCGTCCATCTGGACGAATTCTGAGTGACCTCGGGCTACGGAGCGTCAATGATGATCGCGCTTGGGTAACATCGGATGATGATGAAGCATGGTTCCGCTCGCGGTTATGGGGTGATATCGAATCTGAACATGACGAATCGGACCTCGCAAATGGACGGCGTCTTCAGGTCGCGCGACAGTTTCTCCCGAAGGTACTTGCGCGCGCAAATATGGACTTAGTTGTGATTGTCGAGATTGAAAGAACCATACGTCGTTATCGACACAGCGGAAGAGATAGTGATGAACTCGAATATGTCCTCCCCTACTTCAAAGCCTTCCTCTTCGAAGCCGACGGAAGCTCCCGATAGTCAAGCGGTGTTGAGGCTTGGAGATAAGCTTGCCTCGCAGCTTGGGGATGAGCACTCGGACGATCTTCTCTGTCGATGGATGGCCTACTACCTGGCAGAGAAGATTTCTGCTTCGCGCCAGAGCACTGGAGACGATCGTGCGCGTCTGGAATCAGAGGCGTGTGATGTGATCCTTAGGCTGTGGGCTAGTCGCCACAACTATCCGAATGGGGTGCGGCCACTTGAGAACATTGAAACCACTATTCAATTGCTCAATTCGCTCAGTAAAGAAGACGCCTTCGCCAGGTATTTTGCTTCGCCGAGACAATCGGGCAGAGCAGGACTTGCTGAAGACGATGCTCAGGCAAAGACGTGGTTGGACATTGCCGATTTCGTAGACGACGCGGCGCGTGCCATCATTCTCTATTGTCTATCTGCTGCGGTACAGAGTTCGAAGAACGAAGCGGCAGACTGGCTTGAGCTCGTAACGGCTGTTGGATTGGGGGACGAAGCCGAATTGCCAGTGGTTCGCATCTTGATTGCGCGCAGTGGAATCGCGGCAGAAGACGCGGCCGAGGTCGCAGAGCGAAAGGGAATCACAGACCTGCTAAAGAGGCTTAGGGGGCTAGAGAAGTCCGCGCAGGTCATAGCCTTGGAACTTGAGAAGAAGCTGGCGAGAGTTGCCTCCGATGGGAAAGGCGCAACCGTACCGCCGATTCTTTCCGAAGATGGCGAATGAAACAACTTAAGGCATATTCAAATGTCACAATGAGTCTCGGAGGTTAAACTCCCATCGCGCGACACTTCCGCGGTGGCACGATCACATGAAAACCGCCGACGCGAAGATTTTCAATCCTGAGGTAGCCGTTAGCGCTCGCACCAAGGTTTATCCTCGGAATTGAACTTCAGTCCGGTGAACCGATGCTCGCCAGCTCTGCTTAGGCCGAGAGCCGTCCTTGCCGCCCTAACCAACCGCTCATCGAATTTCAAAAAAATCGCTTGCGCATTCGCAGCTCGCGCAGTAATGTGCGCTCCCTCTTCGCGAACTTCGCGCAGACACTCCACCAATAAGACTCCATACCATGTCAGCCACACGCCACCACATCGCCGACAACCGCAAACCCGCGCAGCCCATGCGCGACGCGGGCTCGTTCGCGCGTTGCGCGTACGAAGGACGCGACTCCATCGACTGACCTGTCCCCGCCAACGGGAGGTCGGTCACCCGATCTTCCGAGGAAACGCGAATGCCCTCGGACGCTGTGCCGGGGGCATTTTTGTTTTGGGCATTCGCAGGGAGTTCCATGAGATTCGCGCGGCGCCATGCGTGACGTCGCGCAACGAGACTGCCGCTTCGCGAGAGGCGGCAATGCGGAAGTCATTGCGACTGGCAACAGCGGTACGGATTCCAATCCGTCCGGTGCGCGCGGCTTTGCCGTGGCGTATGCCGATGCCAGCACGCGGTGATTTCCACCACTGGATAGCTCAGTCGGGTAGAGCATCGGTCTTATAAACCGAGAGTCGCGGGTTCGATTCCCGCTCCTGAAAACTGCCTGTTACGCAGTGTTGAAACGGGCGCAAGCCCAAACAGGAACCGCCCCGTGGCCGGTTCCGCACGGCCATGCAATGCATCGCAGCGCCGGACGGTCCGGTCAGCGGGTGCCCCGCCGGCGCCGCGTCTTCGCGGCGGTGGAATCGACGGACGGAGATCGCGCGCTCATCCAGGCGCGAGCTTCGTCCCCGGTCGATCCGCCGCGACCATCGGTCGCCCGCCCGGCACGCGTCAGGGGCGGTTCCACCTTTTTCGCCATGCGCATCCCGCGCGTGGCACGCAAGCGGCAACCGGCTCTCCGCGGAAACGAGCCGGATCACCAGGACCCAATAATCACAAGGAGCGCCCCATGATGTTCTGGACCAAGCGGGTCGTGATCGGCGACGCTGAGCGCGGCCTGGTGTATCGCAACCGTCGGTTCGAGCGTGTGCTTGCGCCCGGCGTCCATCGCCTGTTCGCCTTTCGCGCGCAGGTCGAGGTCGTCGTGCACGACATCCGCCAACCGGAGTACGTCGGCAAGGATGCCGACACCCTGATCGCCGCGATGGGCGAGCGCGTGCACGAATGCTTCGTGGTCGCCGACATCGGCACCAACGAAGTCGGCCTCGTGTCGAAGTACGGCAAGCTCGAGGACGTGCTGGCCCCGGGTTCGCGCAAGTTGTATTGGCGTGGGCTGGTGCCGGTGGCGGTCGAACGCGTTGCAATCGCGGCCGACCTGCAAGTCGAGGCCGGCGCGGCCAAGCGTTTGCGCCAGCTCGGTTTGCTGGCGAAGGTTGCCGTCGTGCTCGAGGTGCCGGCGGAGTCGGCGGGCCTGGTGTTCGTCGACAACACGCTGGTGCAGGTCGTTGGCGCCGGCAGCTACGCCTTCTGGAACTTCCAGAAGAACGTGGCGGTCGAGACCGTTGAGCTGCGCGTGCAGTCCATGGAAGTCTCGGGTCAGGAACTGTTGACCCGCGACAAGGTGAGCCTGCGCGTGAACCTGGCCGCGAGCGTGCGCGTGACCGACCCGGTCGCCGCGCGTACCAAGGTGGCCAAGTACGCCGACTACGTCTACCGCGAGCTGCAGTACGGCCTGCGTAAGGCCGTGGCCGCGAAGACGCTGGACGAGCTGCTCGGCGACAAGGCGACGCTGGACGCGGAAATCTTCGCGTACGTGTGTGGTCGCGTCGAGGCGCTCGGCGTCGAGGTGCTCGGCGTGGGCGTCAAGGACGTGATCCTGCCGGGCGAAATGCGCGACATCCTCAACGGTGTCGTGCAGGCGGAGAAGCTGGCGCAGGCCAACGTCATCCGTCGTCGTGAGGAGGCCAACGCCACGCGCTCGCTGCTCAACACCGCGAAGCTGGTCGAGCAGAGCCCGGTCCTCATGCGCCTCAAGGAACTCGAGGCGCTGGAGAAGGTGACCGAGAAGATCGGGCAGCTGACCGTGTTCGGCGGCCTCGATGGCGTCCTCAAGCAATTGGTGACGCTGAAGTAACACCCCGGATGCCGCAATGGGGCGGCATCCGGGTTTTTCCAATGGCCGCGGCAAGTACCTGAATATAATGAATATACGCAACTTGCGTATATACGCAATCTGCGTATAGTAGGCGAATGAAAGCCATCTTCGTCGAGCTTCCCGCGTTTGAACGAAACCGACGCGAATACCTTGACGATGACGCGTTTCGGGACTTGCAGACTGCGCTGATGCTCGATCCAGAGGCCGGCGATGTTATCGAAGGCACAGGAGGCCTCAGAAAACTACGCTTCTCCGACAAGCGTCGCGGAAAAGGGAAGCGAGGCGGACTTCGCGTTGTCTATTACTGGTGGGATCATGGTTTGCAATACTGGCTCTTCACCTTATATGACAAGGATGAGGCGAGCAATCTGACTCCGAGTCAGAGAAAGATTTTGAAAGAGATGATCAAGGCCGAGCTTAAGGCCAGGAGTGAAAAATGAACGTAGCAATTAAAAAGTCTGCCGCCAAAGCCAGTCCAAAGGCTAAGCGTGACGTGTTTGCTGATATCAGCGAAGGATTCGCCGCTCTAGCCGAATCCCGCAAGGGAAGGCAAACCTTGCGCACCCATTCGGTCGCCTACAAGCCGGCCCCTAAGTTGACGCCGAAACAGTTGGTGTCGCTTCGCAAGAAGCTCGACGTGTCCCGACCTATCTTTGCCACGTACCTTCGTACGAACGTGCGCACCCTCGAGAATTGGGAGCAGGGTCGAGCGAAGCCCAATGCGCAAGCCGCTCTCTTGATCAAGCTGGTAAGCGCCTATCCAGATACGGTGGAAAAACTGGCGGGGCTCTGACCGAACCAGCGTTCAAATCGTATCGCTCGTAGCTGCGCCCTGCGTGCACTGGGGATTGCGGCTTTTGCGAAGAAGGACAGTCCTGCGATCTCCGTGCCGAAGCCGCGGCGCTCAAGGGCGGATCAACGCAACCAAAAGCAAAACCAACCGGGGAAAGTCATGAAGGCGAGCAAGAAACCAGGATTTGACAACGCGGCTCGCTGCCGCGTCGGTCTGCTGACCCTCGTCGTCATTCTTGCTGCGAGTAGTAGCCCTTCGGCCAAAACCTCTTCCGCCAGCTCCGATGCTCGAGAGTTCGTCGACGCGCACAACGCCGTCCGCGCTGCCGTGCAGAAGCCCGCGGGCTACTCGGGTCCTTGGGCGCCCGTTCCGCCCGTCATTTGGTCGGACGAAGTCGCGAACACGGCGCAAGCCTGGGCCGAGCATCTGCGCGACACCAGGAAATGCGGACTGCTGCACTCCGACACGCGCTACGGTGAGAATTTGGCGGCAGGCAAGAAGGTCGACGCGGCGCGCGCTCTCAGGATGTGGGCGGGCGAAAGCGACAAATACAGGTACTCGCCCAAGTACGTGTTCGACACGCGCACCGGCCACTACACGCAACTCGTCTGGCGCAAGACCACGCACATCGGCTGCGGCCGCGCCAGCTGCGGTCGCAACTCCGTCGTCGTCTGCCGCTACAGCCCGGCCGGCAACAGCGAGGGCAAAGCGCCGTACTAGCGGGCTGCCCAGGCCTACTATATGGATCGGTAGTCCCCTCCCGGCGTCCACATAAATCCACGTGTCCACGAAACATGGACATGCCGAAACAGTGGACAGAAGCCCTATCCAAAGAGTAAGGTCTGTCCATGCAACTTGGACACAGCCATAAACGTGGACAAACCCGAGTTCTATCTGCGTGATATCAAGCTGTTAGAGGCCGCGTTAGACGCAGCCACGCGTGGCTTTGGCCTGCGCGGCAAGCCGCTCCTGAAAGGGCCAATCGCCAAGGACCGCTGGGCCGATGTGCGTGTTCGCCTTGCGCTGGGCGAGTGGAAGGACGATTTCGACGCCGAAATCAAGGCCGGGTTACGTCCGGCCACCCTGGGCGCCATTGTCCATCGGCTGGCGCCGCACAAGGATCGGGCGGTGCTCGTGGCCGATCACGTGACGCCACCGATGGCCGATACCCTTCGCGCCCAAGGGATCCAATTCCTGGACACGGCCGGCAATGCCTATCTTGAACAGCCGGGAGTTCTTGTCTGGGTAAAGGGCGAACGGCCCGAGCACACTTTCCAGAATCCACGCGAGCGCGGTCGAGCGTTCGCGCCGACCGGCCTGCAGGTGCTGCTGACCTTGCTCTGCAAACCCGAGTTGGTAAATCGACCGTACCGGGAAATCGCCATCGTCGCCGGCGTCGCGCACGGCACGGTGGGCTGGGTGATGCCGGAGCTCGAGCCTTTGGGTTTCATCGCAACGCTGGCCGGCAAGCGGCGTTTGGTCAACGTCGGCGAATTGCTGAAGCGCTGGACCGAAGCTTATCTACGCGCCCTGCGTCCGAAGCTGGTGCTGGGTCGATACCATGCGGAGAACCTGGCGTGGTGGAATATCGTGGCGCCGCGTACTTACGACTACACCTTGGGTGGCGAAGCTGCCGCAGGGCGAATCACGAACTACCTTCGTCCCGGCACCGTCACCATGTACGGCAACAAGGTTGAACCGCGTTTTCTGGTCGACCACAAATTGCGCAATGACCCAAATGGCGAGATTGAAGTCTTGCGTCGCTTCTGGACATTCGATCCCGACGCCGAGCTGGCGCCACTGCCGGTGATCTATGCCGACCTGATCCGTACCGGCGATGCCCGTTGCCTCGAAACCGCCCAGCTGATCGAGGAGAAGTTCCTTGCTGGACTTGAGTCATCGCGCTGATCTGGATTGGCTGGCAGATGTCCTGGATGACGCAAGACAGGCGGCACCGTCTGCAGACTGGCTGCTGGTCGGAGCGATGGCGCGCGATCTGTGGCTGAGCTACGCCTACGGAATTCGCATCGATCGCGAGACCACTGACGTGGATCTTGCGGTCGGAGTGACTGGCTGGGAAAACTTTCAAGCGACGCGCGCGCAGCTTCTTGGCGGCGGGCAATTTGCCCCGGTCGGCACTCTGCAGCGACTGCGACATCGTTCGGGCAGATTGCTCGACCTCGTTCCCTTTGGCGGCATCGAGGATCCGGAGCGCCGAATCGCGTGGCCGTCGAGCGGTGATGTGCGCATGAACGTCATGGGATGTCGCGAGTCGAGAGCGGGCGCCGTCAGCTTGCGGCTGCGCACAGGCGCGGAGTCGCGGGTAATCACGCTGCCGGGCCTGATCGTGCTGAAGTTCTTTGCATTCGCTGATCGCGCGCTGACCCAGCCCAGAAAGGATGCCTACGACATTCATCTGGTATTGAGTCACTACCTGGAAGCAGGCGACGCAGCGCGGCTCTACGACGAGCACGCCGACTTGTTGGAGGCGGACCAATTCGATTTCACCGTGGCTGGCGCTGCCGTCGCCGGCCGCGACGTACGCAGGCTGCTAGTGGCACACAGTGCGATGCCAGACCAAGTGATTGGCGCGTTGGCCGCGACCGTGGCAATAGAACTGAATGTGCGTGGCTCCAACCGACTTCTGGGGCAGGTGCCGCTACAACAGGCAGAGACGTTTCGCCAACTCTTGCTCGCGTTTCAACACGAGCTGCTGCGGAGTTGAAACAAACGGGGCCGCAACGCTTACCTCACCGCCGCGATCCCATCCGCAATCTCCATCGCCAACCACGGCGCAATCGAATACTTGCCCGTGTCCACCGACACATAGCCGCCTGAGCGCTGGATGCCGATGCGGTCGCGTCGGTGCAGTTCCGATCGTTCGTCGGCCAGCGAACCTTCGCCCACGGCGTACACCCAACCGCCTTCCAGGCGCAGTTGCTCGATCAGCGGCGGGAGGGCGTTAACCGCGGGGATGATCTGTCCCAGCCGCGCCAGCAGGTCGGCGCTGATACGTTCGCGATCGGCGGGCGCCAGGCGGGGTATTGGCGGCGGCGCCACGTCGCTGCCTTCGGCGAGCAGGCCCGATGCGTACCAGGACAGGTAGAAGCGCGTGGGCGAATAGCATTTCACGTCGCCGAATGGCCCGGTGGCGATCACCGTGCTCGGGATGGCGATCGGGCTGCGCGTGCGCACGAAGGCCGACACGCGATAGCGATGCGTTCGCCTCACAGGCGGCGCCAGTCCCATCGTAGCGTCGATGGCCAACCGTCCTTCCCATAACGCATTGACCACGATGTCGAATTCGCCTTCGCTGCCGTGCTCGGTATCCACGCGCAACGGCGAATCGAGTTCCGGCGCCGTCCGCCGCACCGCAGTGACGCGCGTGGACAAACGTTGCTCGATGCGATCCTCGGCGGCCAGCGCCTGCACGAAGCGGTCGGCCAGCCATTGCGTGTCCACCGAGCGCTCCGGCACGCGGTAGCCGGCGATCACGCTGGCGGTATCGTAATGGGCGTCCAGCTGCCTGGCGTCGAGGCGTTGCACAGCCGCTTGGCGCAGGTCGCCAAGGTAGTGCTGCGCCTCGGGATGTTCGCGCGCCAGCGCGGTTGCCGCGCGCAGGTAATTGCCCATGGCTTCGGCATCGACCACCGAGTGGCGATGCACCAGGTAGGTATCGTCGTGCGTGGTGATGGCTTCGTCGATCGGGCTGCCAAGCAGCGACTCGACCAGCGGCTTGAAGGCCAGGCCGCCAGGCAACAAGCGCCTGGCGGTGCGCAGACTGGGATCGGCGGCATACAGATGGCCCAGGTGGATCTTGCCCTCGTTCCAGCGGCTGGCGCCCTGGAACGGTTCGGGGGCCGCATCGATCAGGCGCACCGGCACGCCGCGACGCGCGAGCAACAGGGCGGTGGCCGAACCCATGATGCCCGCGCCGAGCACGGCGACGCGGACCGGTGCTTTCATCAGGCGTGCTCGCGCCGTCGTGCGCTCGCGTTGGCGGCAAAGCTGTGTTCCAGTGACGACAATTCTTCCTGCGCCTGTCGCAACCACGCCTGCATCTCCGCATCCAGCGATGCGAGCGCCGGCGGCACAGCGGCCTGGCCGAAAACCAGCGACAGTTCGCGCGGATCGATCAGCTGCTCGCCGCCCAGGCGCAGCTCCTCGCGCCGCGTCCAGGTCATCATGAAAATGCGCAGGGCGTAATGCAGCAGTTGCCGTTCTTCCTCGCTTGCATCGAGGCGATCGATGGTCTGCAGGCAAAGGCGCGCGCTGGCGCGCTGGCCTTCGATCAGCGGCGTTAGCGAGTCGACGCTCCAGTTGGTGGTCATGCTGCCCGCGCGAAACCAGCGCCGGTACAACAGCTCGGGCACGTGCAGCGCGGGGCCTGCGCCCAGCAACTGGAACAGGAAGGGGTGGCAACGCCAAAAGCCGCCTTCGCCGATGGCGGGGAAGCGCAGTCCCTTGGCCAGCAGATCGCTGCGGGTCAGGCTGCGCAGCGGCGTGCCCTTTACCGGCCCCACCATGAAGTTGAGCAGCCGCCGGAAGTCCGGGCCGTGATAATGGTTGCCGGGGTCGATGGCCTGCAGGGTGCCGAAGCGCTCCATGTCGCAATGAGCGCTGCTGGCTTCCGGCTGCGCAAGCAGGGCCTGGCGCAGGCGTTCGATGTACGCCGGTTCGATGATGTCGTCATGGAAGTAAAGGCAGTAGAACTCGGTGTCCACGCGATCGAGCGCCGCGTTGCAGTTTTCCGACCAGCCCAACCGATGCCGGTGGGCGATCACTTCGATGCGTGGATCGCGTTCGGCGTGCCGTCGGCAGATCGCTTCGGTAGCGTCCTCGCAGTGGTCGATGGAAACCAGGATGCGCAGGTTGCCGTAGCTCTGCGCTAGTGCGCACGACAGCGTGCGCTCGATGAATGCCTCGGCCTGCCAGGCGGGAATGCACACGGTGACATCGGGACCGGCCGCGGCCGGCGTGCGCAAGCGCGCGCGCATGGCCTGCACATCGACCGGCGGGGAATCGGTAGGCGCCGCCGCTGCGGGAAGTTCCAGGTAGACCGCCTCGTCGTAGCTCTCGTCGGAAAGCACCAGCAACACGCTGCCGGTATCCAGATAGGTCTGCGCCGCCCACACCCCAGGTTCGATCAGCAGGCCGTGGCGCGAGTCATCCAGCGTCACCGATTCAACACTATCCCCGTCGCGTAGCTCGACCTCGATTCGTCCCGCCAGGCAGACCAACAGTTGGCGTGCGCTGCGGTGGGCGTGCGCACCGCGGCAGGTGCCGGCCGGAACCTGGTCGACCACGAAAATCCGGCGGGGCACGAACGGCAAGCCGGAAAACTCGAATGGCAGCAAGGAACCCCTGGATTGGTCGACGCGTGGCAGTGCCATCCGCCGCGCCCGCGCCCGCAGTAAATTCGCCTGCCAGGAGTCGTCGCCCACTATCACGCGTCGTCCGCCTTCGTTGTGGAAAATCCCCAATCCAAATTGTAGGCGCGCGCTGTCTTACCGTCGATCTTGGCCCGAGTTGCCGCTCTGAACGCCCGGTCATGGAACACATGGTTAGAATCGGACTCCCGACACCCACCAGCGAGAACGCCGTGGCCCCGCCCATCCGCCCCCAGACCCTGTCACTGCGGCTCACCTCGGCGATCGCGGTCGTCCTGCTTGGCGCCTGCGTCTCCACCGCCCCGACATCGTCGACACCGCCGGTATCGCAAGCGCCGGCCGCGGCGACACGCAACGCGGAGTCGGTCAGCGAGTTCTTCGCCACCTTCACCGATGAGTGGATGCGCCGACAGCCATCGGCGTCCACCGGCAGCCGCTACTTCGACGGCGCGTTGCAGGACGAGATGGATCGCCAGCTCACGCCGCAGAGCGCGCAGTTCGAAACGGACACCGCTGCTTTGGCGCGTCGCGGGCTGGCCCGCCTGGCGACGTTCGACCGCGCCGCGATGAGTGCTGCCGATCGCCTCTCCGCTGATCTCATGCAATGGCAACTGCAGATCATCGTCGACGGCGAGCGCTTCAACGACACGCAGTACCCGCTGCAGCAGATGGGCGGCGCCAACGTGGGCCTGCCCAACCTGATGACGGTGATCCACCCGGTGCGCAGTGCACGCGACGCCGACAACTACCTCGCGCGCCTGCGCCTGTTTGACGCGCGCATGGCCGAGGCCGTGCAGGAGGCGCGCGACCAGGCGGCCAAGGGCATCCTGCCGCCGCGTTTCATCCTGGCGGCGACCCTCGCGCAGATGCGGCAGTTCATTGCGCCCACGCCGGCCGAAAATCCTCTGGTCACCTCCCTTGCCGAAAAACTCGCGACGGTCGACGAGGTGGATGCGGCCCGACGCAAGCTGCTGGTCGACGAGGCCACGGCCATTGTCGGCGACAGCGTGTACCCGGCCTGGCGCGCGGCCATCGCGGTGCTCGAAGCGCAAAGTCTCAAGGCCACCGACGATGCCGGCCTGTGGCGGTTCGCCAACGGCCGCGAGATTTACGCGCACCGCCTGCGTCAATTCACGTCCACCAATCTGGATGCTGAGCAGATCCACGCGCTGGGCCTGCGCGAAGTGGCGCGCATCGAAGCCGAGATGGACACGGTGCTGCGCTCGATCGGCCGCAGCCAGGGCACGGTGAAGGCGCGCATCGAGCAACTCGAGGCCGACCTGGCCTACCCGGAGACCGACGCCGGCCGTGCGCAGATCATGGCCGACATCGACACCATGATCCGCGATGCGGAAAAGCGCGCCGATGTACTGTTCGACATTCGTCCCAAGACCGCTGTGATTGCCCGGCCCTACCCGGAATACCGCTGGGCCAGCGCCGCGGCCGGTTACACCGCGCCGCCACTGGACGGCTCGCGCCCCGGCGTCTACCAGATGCCATTGCGCAAGGACCGGTTGACCGGTTTTGGTCTGCGCACGCTGGTCTATCACGAGACCGTGCCGGGCCATCATTTCCAGGTCGCGCTCGCGGTTGAGAACAAGGCCTTGCCGAAGTTCCGGCAAACGCGCGCGTTCGGCGGAATCTCTGCCTTCAGCGAAGGCTGGGCGTTGTATGCCGAGCGCGTGGCCAAGGAAGAAAACTGGTACGCCGGCGACCCGCAGGGTTTGCTCGGACAGTTGGATGCGGAGTTGTTCCGCGCGCGCCGGCTGGTGGTCGATACCGGCCTGCACGCCAAGCGCTGGACGCGCCAGCAGGCCATCGACTACGGCATTCCGCCCTCGGAGGTCGACCGCTACGTGGTCAATCCGGGCCAGGCCACGTCGTACAAGATCGGGCAGCTGGAGATGATCCGCCTGCGCGACGAGGCGCGCACGGCCCTGGGCGACCGCTTCAATCCGCGCGAGTTTCACAACCGCGTGCTGCTCACCGGCACCGTGCCGCTGACGCTGCTGGAGCAGGAAGTGGATGCGTGGATCGTTGAGCAGGGTGGCCGCGGGAGCTGAGCGGGTGTCATGCGCCGAAGCCGACTGTAGGAGCGGCTTCAGCCGCGATGCTTTCCCAGCCAGGGCATCGCGGCTGAAGCCGCTCCCACAGGTGAGGCATTACCTGTGGCCCTTAAACCTTTGGCGTGGAAACGGCATCCTACCGGGCTCTCGCCCAGTGCCGACGGATCCATGACGCCACCAGACTTTCGCGCCGCCCCGCGCTTTTGCGCCGCCCTTGTGCTGCTGCCGCTGGCCTTGCTCGCCTTCGCAACCCCCGCGCTTGCCGCCGTCACCATCGACGGGAAAATTGATCCGGCCGAGTACGCGGGTGGTGAACACATCACCGACTTCAAGCTCACCGAACCGTTGACGCTCGCGCCGTCGCCGTACCCGACCGAAGCCTGGATCCTGGCCACGCCGGAAGGCCTGGCGGTCGGCTTCCGCAACACCCAGCCGGCCAGCGTGCCGCGCACGCGCCAGCGCACGCAGCGCGACCAGGGCGCGCAGGTCGACCGCGTCAACCTGATGCTCGATTTCGACGGCGACGGCCGCACCGGCTACGACTTCACCTTGTCGCTGACCGATGGCATCACCGACGAGACCATCACCAACGAGAACCGTTTCAGCTACGACTGGGACGGCAATTGGAAGCACGCGGTCAGCGAGGACGGCGACACCTGGTCGGCCGAGATCCTGATTCCCTGGTACATCGCGCCGATGAAAAAGGCGGTGGACGGCAAGCGCACCATCGGCATCTACCTGGACCGCGTGGTCGGCTCCACCGGCGAGCGTGTCGCCTGGCCGGATGCCAGCACCCGGCGCCCGCGCTTCCTGTCCGATTTCCACCAGCTCAGCATTCCGCACTACAGCCAATCGCTGCTGGCGGTGACGCCTTACGCGGTGGTGTCGGCCGATAACGTCAACGGCACCAGCCATCAGGACGCCGGCGCCGAAATCGTCTGGAAGCCGAACGGCCAGACCCAGCTGACCGCGACCATCAATCCGGATTTCGGCCAGATCGAGAGCGACGACCTGGTGGTGAACTTCAGCGCCAACGAAACCTTCTTCAGCGACAAGCGCCCGTTCTTCACCGAGAACCAGGGCATTTTCGAATTCACCACGCCGTCGGACTTCAGCCAGTTGCTGTACACGCGGCGCATCGGCGGCCCGGCCGACGATGGCAGCGGGCCGGGCGACATCACCGCGGCGGTCAAGCTCAACGGCAGCCTGGGTGCGTACAAGTACGGCGTGTTCATCGCCGACGAGGCCGATCCGGTCGGCCGCTCGTTCACGGCGCTACGCGTGGTGCGCGATTTCGAGAAGCAGAATGTCGGCGTGATGGTGACGCAGACGGACCGGCCGTTTCTCGACCGCAAGGCGACGGTGCTCGGTTTCGATCACGACTGGCGGCCAAGCGAAAAAATCAATGTCGCCACGCGCCTGATCGGTAGCCAGATCGACCAGGCCGGGGACACAGTCACCGGCAGTGGCGGCACGCTGACCGTTGACTACGAAATGGACAAGGGCTGGCGCCAGCAGTTCATGCTCTTTCATTTCGGCGACAGCCTGCAGATCAACGATCTCGGCTTTCTGTCGCGCGCCAACCTCAACTACGGGCACTGGCAGGCCTCGCACCGCATCACCGAGCTGCCGAAGGAGTCGTCGTATTCCTCGCACGACTGGCGCTGGCGGCTCAGCGCCTCCGACAATGACCATGGCCTGGCGCTGCAGCGCCAGTTCCGCATGAGCCGGCAGAGCTCACGCCGCGATGGCGGCTCCGAGTACGGCCAGATCAACGTCAATAGCGCCGGCTATGACGACCGCGTCCTGCGCGGCAACGGCAACTTGCGCACGCCGCCCAGTTTCAACGCGTTCTTCGAGCGTGACCGGCCGCGCAAGGGCAATTGGGCGTTCTACGGCAACGCGTTTATCAGCACCAATGGCATCGGCGATCGCAAGCTCGGCTTCAACGTCCTGTTCAAACCGACCTACTACTTCACCGATGCGCTCAGCGTTTTCGTGCAGGGGTACTACGAGCGGACGCCGAACTGGGTCGTCTGGCAGCACGACAACCTGGTCGGCACCTTCAATGAAAGCGCAACGCAATTTGACGCCGGCTTGAACTGGACCATCGGCGCCAAGCAGGAGCTGCGCGTGAAATTGCAGGCGCTCGGCCTGGACGCGCCGCTGCGCCAGGCCTGGCGCGCGGCGCCCGATGGCACGCCGGTGCCGACCAACGACCCGGTCGACGACTTCAGCCTGCGCCAGCTGGGCTTCCAGATCCGCTACCGCCGCGAGCTGGCGCCCTTGTCGGACCTGTACATCGTGTATGGCCGCGGTGGTTTCCTGTTCAACGAGTTCTCGGTCGACTCGCTGTCCTTGCTCGACCAGAGTTTTGGGCTGCGCGATAGCGAACAACTGCTGGTGAAGGTCAGTTATCGGTTCGAGAAGTAGGGGGAGGCCCCCCTGTTGGCGACAGCCGCCGGCTCAGCGACAATGCGCCCCATGAGCAAGCCCCCGCTTGCGATTGCGAGTCCACATGAGCCAGCCCCCGCTGCCGCCTGGACAAGTCGAGTCTGCGCAATTTCCGCGCTTCGGCCTGAGCCAGTTCGCCCAACGCCTGCCCAAGACCCCCGGCGAAATACGGGTCGCCATCGGCGGCAACGTCCAACACCCACTGACCGTCGGCACGGATTTCAAGCGCCTCACGCGCGTGCACCAGCAATCCGACTTTCACTGCGTCACCACCTGGAGCTGCCGCTCCCTGCAGTGGAGCGGTTTCCGGTTCGCCGATTTCTATCGGTACTTCGCGCTGCCCATGGCGGGCGTTGATCCACAGGCGAGCTTCGTCGTGCTCAGCGGCCTGGACGGCTATCGCGCGAGCCTGCCGCTGGCGGATCTGCTCGCTCCAGATGTCCTGCTCGCCGACCGTCTGGGCGGCGAACCGCTGTCGATGGCGCATGGCGCGCCCCTGCGCCTGGTGGCGCCGGCGCATTACGGCTACAAAAGCGTGAAGTGCATCAAGGGCGTCGAGTTTCTCTGCAGCGATGCCGACTACCGGCCGATCGGATCTAGCTTCATGTCCCACCCGCGCGCGCGGGTGGCCGACGAGGAGCGCGGCCAATGGCTTCCCGGCTGGCTGCTGCGCTACCTGTATCGTCCGCTGGTGCGGCCGACGATTGCGCGCTTCGAGCGCGTCAGCGGAGAACAGCCAGCGCAAACCTGAGCACGAAAATCCACAGCACCAGGCTCGACGACGCGTAGGCGATGAAGCGCAGTCTGACGATATTGACGCTGCACTGAATGGCGGAATGGACCCCGCGCAGTGCGACGAATAGCCACGCCAGTACGAGGTAGACCGAGTCGACCTTGCCGATGGCCAGCAACGCCAGGCAGATGACGTAGAAAAGCACGGGTAACTCAAACAGATTCTTGAAGTTGTTCGACGGCCGGTTAATGTGCTCCGGCAAGATCGAATTGACTTGCTCCAACGTGGCAACGCGTTGCGCGTGGATACGGTTTGCAATCATGTAGCCGACGCGCCGCACGACCATGGTGATCCAGACGACCATGGTGAGCAGAATGAGGGCTGCGACGGGCTGCAGTATTGCTTGCTGCATGGGCATTGTCCTTGTGGTCGACGCGGTAGCTGCCTGATTGGAGCAGCGCGCGGAGGGCGGAACAATGGCAAGAACCGCCAGGTGCCGGCGGATTTCCCTGCTCAAGGCCGCTCACTTGACGTTATAACAATTGTAGTTACACTGCAGGCATGGTCCTGCAATTGAAGCTTCGAAAAGTCGGAAACTCGGTTGGATTGATCCTGCCGAAGGAAGCGCTCGCGCACCTAAAAGTGGCGGAAGGCGATTCCTTGTCGGTGACCGAGGCGCCGGACGGCAGCCTGCGTTTGAGCCCGGCCACCAGCGAAGTAACCCGGCAGATGGAAGTCGTGCAAGACGTGATGGAGCGTTACCGCCACACGCTGCGCGAACTGGCCAAGTGACGCAACCGCACTGGGTGCTGCGCGAAGTCGTCTTCGCGGCTCACGATCAGTCCCTCGCACAGTTCGGTGGGGCAGCCGGACTACGTGACGAAGCGATGCTGGACTCGGCGCTCGGCAAGCCACTGAATCTTTTCGCCTACGGCGAGCCCAGCCTGTTTGATCTCGCGGCCAGCTATGGCTACGGCATTGTGAAAAATCACCCGTTCATCGACGGCAACAAACGTACTGGTTTCATCGTGGCGGTGGTTTTCCTTGAGCTCAATGGCCACGCGTTCCGTGCCAGCGAGGTCGATGCCGCGTTGCAAACTTTGGCCTTGGCTGCCGGTGAAGTGTCCGAAGCCAGCTACTCGGATTGGTTGAGAGTCAACTCAAGCCCGAGTTGAAACCTGGCCGTGCGCCAAACAAAAGCCCCGCGTGCATCGGACCATTGTCGCAAGGGGCCGCCCGCCCGCCGCTCAGAACCAGCTCATCGGTCCCTGCAACATCTCGATCTCCTCGGGAGTCGACTCGCGACCGAGCACGGCATTGCGGTGCGGGAAGCGGCCGAAGCGGTCGATGATCTGTTTGTGCGCCAACGCGTAGCGCGTCCAGAAGGCGTTGCCCAGCGCCGTCGTCAACTCGAGCGAGACGGCCTGGTCGGCGGCGTCCTCACTGTGTTCGTAAGGCAAGTACAGGAACAAGCGCTCGGTAGGCGCCATGGCCCGATCCAGGCCCAGCGCAACGGCGTGCTTGGCCAGACGTAGCGCGGTGGCATCGGCGGCGAACGCGCGCGGATCGCCGCGAAACATGTTGCGCGAAAACTGGTCGAGCACGATCACCGCGGCCAAGGTCGCCCGCGGTCCGGCAACCACGCTCGCCAGGCCGGCCATCAGTTGTTGATGCACCCCGAGGAAGCGCGCACGAATTTGCGCGTCGAGCGCATCGCTCTTGGCGAACCACTGCGCTTGCGTCAGCGCTTCGAACCAGAAACGCAGGACCTCGCCGACCCACGCGGGCTCGGGCGGCTCGACGGGAGAATGCGTGGTGGACATGGCGGCTGTTCCAACCAGCCAAACGCTACGGCTGCTTGTAGACCACACCGCCCTTCATCACGAAACGCATATCGCGCAGCACGCTGATGTTGGCCAGCGGATCGGCCGCCACCGCTACGATATCCGCAAACTGTCCGGCCGCGATGCGCCCCGAATCGGCCTCCACGCCCAGGATCTTGGCCGGCGTGAGCGTGGCCGCGCGGATCGCGTCGATTGGCGTTACGCCGGCCGCCACCATCAGCTCGAACTCGCGGGCGTTGTCGCCATGCGCCGAAACGCCGCTGTCGGTGCCGAAGGCGTAGCGAACGCCGGCCTTCTGTGCGCGGGCGAATGCCGCCTGGATGTCGCCGCCGACCCGGGCCGCCTTGGGCCGGACGATCTCCGGAAACCAGCCATCGATCCTGGCCTTCTCGGAGACGTAGGCGCCCGCCGCCAGGGTCGGCACCAGATAGGTGCCCTTCTGCTTCATCAGGCCGATGATTTCGTCATTGATGTAGGTGCCGTGCTCGATCGTGGTGACGCCACCAAGCACCGCGCGCTTCATGCCCTCGGCGCCGTGCGCATGCGCCGCCACATGAAAGCCGTAATCGTTGGCGGTCGCGACGATCGAGCGGATTTCCTCGACGGTGAACTGCGGGTTGTCGGCGCTCTTGGCGTAGCTGAGTACGCCGCCGGTGGCGGTGATCTTGATGACGTCCGCGCCTTCCTTGTAACGGGAACGCACCGCCTTGCGCGCCTCATCGACACTGTCGACAACGCCGTCCTCCGGCTCCGGGTAACCGAGCGCATGCAACAGCTGGTGGCTGACGCCGTTGCTCGGATCGGCGTGGCCGCCCGTGGTGCCGATGGATTTGCCGGCGGCATGGATGCGCGGCCCCTTCACGATGCCGGCATCGATGGCGTTGCGCAGGGAAATGGCCACGCCATCGGCCGTTCCGAGGTCGCGGACGGTGGTGAATCCGGCCAGCAGCGTTCGTTCGGCATACGCCGCTGCGCGCAGCGCGTGATCCGGGGGGTTCAGGCGAAAGCCCTCGGAGTAGGAGTCCTTGCTCTGCTGACCGGCCAGATGGACATGCATGTCGGTGAATCCCGGCAGGCAGGTGTGTTCAGACAACGCAATCTCGTTCGCGCCGGCCTGTTGAAGATCCAGGCCCTTCTCGACACGGCTGATGCGGCCGTTCTCGACCAGCACCGAGTGCGCGCCGATGTCCCGGCCGGCCAGCGGGTCGATCAGGTGCCCGCAGCGCAGGATGGTGGCCGGCTGCGCGTTGGCAGCGGCGGCGGAAAACAGGCAGCAGACGGCAATGCTGATCTTCAGGCGCATGACGTTATTCCTCCGGGCGAAGCGCCGATCATAGCCGTGTAGGGCCCGCGCGGGGCGCGGGAGGTTGCGCGAGCCGCTCTGGAGCTTGGCGTGACTGACACGGGTTTCGACGCACGACTAGTTGAAATATCACTCGTGCCAACTAGTGTTGTTATCCCTTGTGCGCATGGGCGCACCCCACTACTGTGCGGGCAACCGGGAAAAACGCGCCACCCTGGGTCATCCAAGGGATGCTGCGAGCCTGGTTGGCGCGACTCAACAACGACGAATGGACTCGCGCTAACTAGGGGTTAGGGGCACATGCGGTTGCTTAATGCCGGGAAAGCCGGCGCTGCTGGCAAGTCCAGACTGTTTTCCTTCACCCAAACCCTTCTCGTTTCTGCGGCCATTCTGGCCGGTGCCGCGTTGCCGTTCGGCGCGTCGCGGGCGCAGACGGTCACCGCGGTGCAGGACACGACCTGTGTCGGCGTCCGCGCTGGCAGCACCACCTGCACCGCCGGCGAGTTCACGGTCAGCCCGCAATTCACCGCGGCGGCTGGCACCCAGCCCTTCTGCACGGCCGGCTCCACGCTGATACTGGACGTCAGTCTCGGGCTGTCGGGCACCAACGCCAACCGCTACGACGTCGGGTTCTTTGCCGGCCAAAACGGCAACGATCCGCGCGCGGCTACGGGCATGTGTTCGGCCGCCATCTTCCCCGAGTCGCCTTCGCCCTGGCAGGATTTTGATGCCCAGGTCGGGGATACGTGCGGCGACTTTCTGAACGGTGGCGTGGCGACGCCCTTGGTGCAATCGGTCAAGGTGAACTGCCAGGCCGCCACCGGATCCGACCTGCAGATTCCCTACGTGCTCGTGTACAGCCAGAACACTGGCCCGGTTTGCGATTCCGCCGGGCGCAGTGGCGATACCACGGTATTGACCGGCGACGTTACCAACGCCTCCCCATCGAAATGCAATGCCGGCGATGCCACCGTGTCGGTGGGCGTGGGCGAGCCGCCATTGCAGGTCGCGGGTTACGTGGATGTCACCAAACAGACGCTGCCCGATGGCGACGGCCAGGCCTTCAGCTTCACGGCCACCGGTCCGGTGGGTTCGTTCCTTGGCGTGAGCACGGACGGCGGGGCGACCATCACCGGTTCCGGTACGAACACGGCCACGGCGAGCCTGGCCGATGGGGCGACTGCCCGCATCTATATGTCCGTCGTTGCCACCGATCGCACGCTGTCGATCGTCGAGCAATCGACCGGCCAGGTAACGCATTGGGAATCGAGCGCCAGCCTGAATTGCGCCGCGGTCACCGGCTCGCCGACCCTGACCACCGACAATGCGACGCGCACCATCACGGCGGCGCTCAACACGACGAATTCTGCCGCCGCCTGTACCTTCACGAATACCAAGCGCGCCCGGCTGTCGCTGGTAAAGAACGTGGGCGGCCGCCTGGTCGCGGCCGATCAGTTCACCGTCACCGTCTCCGGTGCCGGCAGCAGCACGCTCACCGATACCAGCGGAACGGCCATCGCCGCTTCGACCACCACCGTGACCACGTCGGGCGCGGGGACCGGTAATTTCACCAACGCCACCAATCCCTCGTTCCGCGCCACGCCCGGGCAGGTACTGACGATCACCGATGCGATGGCGGTGGGTAGCACATCGGCGCTGTCCGACTACGATTCGCGCCTGACTTGCACGAACGCATTTGCTGGCAGCGGAGCGACTCCTCCCGGCAGCCTGCCCAGTAATTCCGCGGTCACCACCTTCGATCTGACGCCGGCGCCCGACGACGACATCACCTGTACCTTCACCAATGCGCCCAGGCCGCGCATCAGCCTGCAAAAGGCGATCGCCGCGAGCGGCGGGCGCGTAGCCGACACGGATCAATTCACGCTCAGCGTGGACGCCGCCACGGGCACCACCACGGGCACCGGCAATTCGGTCACCTCGCCGGCCGTGGTCCTGGCCGTGACCGCCGGCAACAGCGTAGCGCTGGCCGAAATCGCGGCGGGCACGACGCAATTGGCGGACTACGACAGCAGCATCAGTTGCAGCAATAGCAACGGCGCGTCGGCCACCGTGCTTCCGACCGGCGCCGGCACGAGCTTTGCGCTGACGCCTGCCAACAACGACGTGATCTCCTGCACCTTGACCAATGCCCGCAAGTCCGCGACCTTGCGCGTGGCGAAGGCCTGGGCGCCCGGCAGCATCGCCGGCAATATCGCCCATCTGGCGGCGACCACCGGACTGGTCAACAACACCGCGGCGCTCGACTCGACTGCTCCGACCGACTCGAACGGTGCGTTCGTCACCGTGTTTGCCGGCGAGACGGCGACGTTACCAGCCGAAACCATGTCGCCCGGCGCGTTGTCGAATTACGACACCGTGGTGGCGTGCAACGCCGGCACACTCTCGGGCAGCGATGGCCAGGCTGCCAACACCTTGCCGATTACGGCGGCCATGGCCGGCACGGCAGTCACGTGTACCTACACCAACACGCCGCTCCTGGCCGACTTGTCATTGACCAAGGGCGCCAGCAGCGCGACGCCGATCATTGGCACCACAGTCACCTTTACGCTGACGGTGAGCAACGCCGGATCAGCCAATGCCACCGGCGTCGTCGTCGGCGACTTGCTGCCTTCCGGTTACGCCTACGTTTCGGACAACGGTGCGGGCGCTTACGTGAGCGGCACCGGTGTCTGGACAGTGGGGACCATCAATGCGGGCGACAGCGCCAGCCTGGAAATCGTTGCCACGGTCTTGCCGGCGGGCAGCTACGCGAATACGGCGCAGGTCACCGCGTCCGGAGTGCTCGATCCGGACTCCACCCCGAATGACGACGCCGGCGATGACTTCGCGACCAACACGCCCGTCCCCGTCGCGGCTGTGATTGTTGCCACTGATGACGATTTCAGCGCGACGCCGGTTAATGGTCTGACCGGTGGCAGCACGGCGACCGTGTTCAGCAACGACACCTTGAATGGCGTCGCGTTTGCCAATGGCGATGTCACGCCCAGCATCACCGCCGACGGCGGTTTGACCGGGGTGGCGATCACCGTCAGCGGCACGTTGACGATTCCGGCGAACACGCCAGCGGGCAGCTACACGGTCACGTATCAGATCTGCGAAGTGGCCAACCCGACCAACTGCGATAGCGCGTCGGTGTCGATCACCGTAACGGCCGCCGCGATTGTCGCTGCCGATGACGACTTCAGCGCGACGCCGATCAACGGTTTGGCAGGCGGATCAACGGCAACGGTCTTTACCAACGACACCTTGAATGGCATCGCCTTTGCAGACGCGGCAGTCACGCCAAGCGTCACCGCCGATGGCGGTTTGACCGGGGTGGCGATCACCGCCAGCGGGACATTGACGATTCCGGCGAACACGCCAGCCGGCAGCTACACCGTCACCTACCAGATCTGCGAAGTGCTCAATCCGTCGAACTGCGATACCGCCACCGTCCAGGTGACGATCGCCGCAGCGACCATCGTCGCCACCGACGACGACTTCAGCGCGACGCCGATCAATGGTTTGGCGGGTGGCAGCACCGCCACCGTGTTCAGCAACGACACGTTGAACGGCGTTGCGTTTGCGGACGCGGCCGTCACGCCAAGCATCGCCGCCGATGGCGGACTGACTGGCGTGGCGATCACCGCCAGCGGCACGCTGACCATTCCCGCCAACACCCCAGCGGGCAGCTACACGGTCACCTACCAAATTTGTGAAGTGCTCAATCCGACGAACTGCGATACCGCTTCGGTGTCGATCACCGTAACGGCCGCGGCGATTGTCGCTACCGACGACGACTTCAGCGCGACGCCGATCAATGGACTCACCGGCGGATCAACGGCGACGGTCTTTTCCAACGACACCCTCAACGGTGTCGCGTTCGCCAATGGCGATGTCTCCCCAAGCATTACGGCCAATGGTGGCTTGACCGGTGTGGCGATCACCGCCAGCGGCACGTTGACCATTCCGGCGAACACGCCAGCCGGCAGCTACACGGTCACCTACCAGATTTGCGAAGTGCTCAACCCGACGAACTGCGACACCGCCACGGTCCAGGTGACGATCACCGCAGCGACCATCGTTGCCACCGACGACGACTTCAGCGCGGCGCCGATCAACGGACTCACAGGCGGATCGACCGCGTCGGTTTTCTCCAACGACACCTTGAACGGCGTCGGCTTTGCGGACGCCGCGGTGAGCCCGAGCATCACCGCCGATGGCGGCCTGAGTGGCGTGGCGATCACGGCTAGCGGCACGCTGACCATTCCCGCCAACACCCCAGCGGGCAGCTACACGGTCACCTACCAGATCTGCGAAGTGCTCAATCCGACGAACTGCGACACCGCCACCGTCGAGGTGACGATTGCCGCAGCGACCATCGTTGCCACCGACGACGACTTCAGCGCGACGCCGGTTAATGGCTTGGCCGGTGGAAGCACGGCCACCGTGTTCAGCAACGACACCCTGAATGGCGTGGCCTTTGCGGACGCCGCGGTGAGCCCGAGCATCAGCGTCGACGGCGGCCTGACCGGCGTGGCGATTACCGCCAGCGGCACGCTGACCATTCCGGCGAACACGCCAGCCGGCAGCTACACGGTCACCTACCAAATTTGTGAGGTGCTCAATCCGTCGAATTGCGATACCGCCACGGTTTCGATCACCGTGGCCGCTGCCACCATTGTCGCTACCGACGACGACTTCAGCGCGACGCCGATCAATGGACTCACTGGCGGATCGACCGCGACGGTCTTTGCGAACGACACCCTCAATGGGGTTGCGTTCGCCACCAGCGACGTCACCCCGAGTATCACGGCCGACGGCGGTTTGACCGGTGTAGCGATCACGGCTACGGGCACGTCGACCATTCCAGCGAACACGCCAGCGGGCAGCTACACGGTCACCTACCAAATTTGTGAAGTGCTCAATCCGTCGAATTGCGATACCGCCACAGTTTCGATCACTGTGGCCGCCGCCACCATCGTCGCCACCGACGACGACTTCAGCGCGACGCCGATCAACGGTTTGGCCGGTGGCAGCACGGCCACGGTGTTCAGCAACGACACCTTGAACGGCGTCGCCTTTGCAGACGCGGCAGTCACGCCAAGCGTCACCGCCGATGGCGGCCTGACCGGCGTGGCGATTACCGCCAGCGGCACGCTGACCATTCCCGCCAACACTCCAGCCGGTAGCTACACGGTCACCTACCAAATTTGTGAGGTGCTCAATCCGTCGAACTGCGACACCGCCACCGTCCAGGTGACGATCGCCGCAGCGACCATCGTCGCTACCGATGATGACTTCAGCGCGACGCCGGTTAATGGCTTGGCCGGTGGCAGCACGGCCACCGTGTTCAGCAACGACACCCTCAACGGTGTCGCGTTCGCCAATGGCGATGTCTCCCCAAGCATCACCGCCGACGGCGGCCTGACCGGCGTGGCAATCACGGCCAGCGGCACGCTGACCATTCCCGCCAACACCCCAGCGGGCAGCTACACGGTCACCTACCAAATCTGTGAAGTCCTCAACCCGTCGAACTGCGACACCGCCACCGTCCAGGTGACGATCGCCGCAGCGACCATTGTCGCCACCGACGACGACTTCAGCGCGACGCCGATCAACGGCTTGGCCGGTGGCAGCACCGCCACCGTGTTCAGCAACGACACCTTGAATGGCGTCGCCTTCGCGGACGCAGCAGTGAGCCCGAGCATCACCGCTGATGGCGGTCTGACTGGCGTAGCGATTACCGCCAGCGGCACGCTGACCATTCCGGCGAACACGCCAGCCGGCAGCTACACGGCCACGTATCAGATCTGCGAAGTCGCCAACCCGACGAACTGCGACACCGCCACCGTCGAGGTGACGATCGCCGCAGCGACCATCGTTGCTGCCGACGACGACTTCAGCGCGGCGCCGATCAATGGACTCACTGGCGGATCGACGGCAACGGTCTTTACCAACGACACCCTCAATGGGGTTGCGTTCGCCACCAGCGATGTCACGCCCAGCATCACCGCCGATGGCGGCCTGACTGGCGTGGCGATCACGGCCAGCGGCACGTTGACGATTCCGGCGAGCACGCCTGCGGGTAGTTACACGGTCACCTACCAGATCTGCGAAGTTCTCAATCCGTCGAACTGCGATACCGCCACCGTCTCGATCACTGTGGCCGCCGCCACCATCGTCGCTAATGACGACGACTTCAGCGCGACGCCGGTTAACGGCTTGGCCGGTGGCAGCACCGCCACTGTGTTCAGCAACGACACCCTCAATGGCGCCGCCTTTGCGGACGCAGCAGTGAGCCCGAGCATCACCGCCGATGGCGGTCTGACTGGCGTAGCGATCACCGCCAGCGGCACGCTGACGATTCCGGCAAATACGCCAGCCGGCAGCTACGCGGTCACGTATCAGATCTGCGAAGTGGCCAACCCGACCAACTGCGATACCGCTTCGGTGTCGATCACCGTAACGGCCGCGGCGATTGTCGCTACCGACGACGACTTCAGCGCGACGCCGATCAATGGACTCACTGGCGGATCGACCGCGACGGTCTTTGCGAACGACACCCTCAATGGGGTTGCGTTTGCCACCAGCGACGTCACCCCGAGTATCACCGCCGATGGCGGCCTGACCGGCGTGGCGATCACGGCCAGCGGCACGTTGACCATTCCGGCTAACACCCCAGCCGGCAGCTACACCGTTACCTATCAGATCTGCGAAGTTCTCAATCCGACCAACTGCGATAGCGCTTCGGTGTCGATCACAGTAGCGGCCGCCGCGATTGTTGCTACCGACGACGACTTCAGCGCAACGCCGGTCAATGGTTTGGCCGGTGGCAGTACCGCCACCGTGTTCAGCAACGACACCCTGAATGGCGTCGCGTTCGCCAATGCCGACGTCACGCCGAGCATCACCGCCGACGGCGGTCTGACTGGCGTGGCGATTACCACCAGCGGCACGCTGACCATTCCCGCCAACACCCCAGCGGGCAGCTACACGGTCACCTACCAGATCTGCGAAGTCCTCAATCCGTCGAACTGCGATACCGCCACCGTCCAGGTGACGATCGCCGCAGCTACCATCGTTGCCACCGACGATGACTTCAGCGCGACGCCGATCAACGGTTTGGCGGGTGGATCAACGGCGACGGTCTTCACTAACGACACCCTCAATGGCGTCGCCTTCGCGGACGCAGCAGTGAGCCCGAGCATCACCGCTGATGGCGGTCTGACTGGCGTAGCGATTACCGCCAGCGGCACGTTGACGATTCCGGCAAGTACGCCAGCCGGCAGCTACACGGTCACGTATCAGATCTGCGAAGTCGCCAACCCGACCAACTGCGATTCCGCTTCCGTGTCAATCACCGTAACGGCCGCCGCGATTGTCGCTGCCGACGACGACTTCAGCGCGGCGCCGATCGATGGACTCACGGGCGGATCGACCGCGACGGTCTTTACGAACGACACCCTCAATGGGGTTGCGTTCGCCACCAGCGATGTCACGCCCAGTATCACCGCTGATGGCGGTCTGACCGGCTTGGCGATCACCGCCAGTGGGACCTTGACCATTCCCGCCAGTACCCCGGCGGGCAGTTACACGGTCACCTATCAGATCTGCGAAGTCCTCAATCCGTCGAACTGCGACACGGCCACGGTCCAGGTGACGATCGCCGCAGCGACCCTTGTCGCAAGCGACGATGACTTCACTGCGGCGCCGGTCAACGGTTTGACTGGTGGCAGCACCGCCACCGTGTTCAGCAACGACACCCTCAATGGCGTCGCGTTCGCCAGTGGCGATGTCTCGCCCAGCATCACCGCCGACGGCGGACTGACCGGTGTGGCGATCACCGCCAGCGGCACGCTGACGATTCCAGCGAACACCCCAGCGGGCAGCTACACGATCACCTACCAGATCTGCGAAGTCGCCAACCCGACCAACTGCGATAGCGCGTCGGTGTCGATCACCGTAACGGCTGCCGCGATTGTTGCTACCGATGACGACTTCAGCGCGACGCCGATCAACGGCTTGGCGGGCGGATCAACGGCAACGGTCTTCACCAACGACACCTTGAATGGCGTCGCGTTCGCCAACGGCGACGTCACCCCAAGCATTACGGCCGATGGCGGTCTGGCCGGCGTAGCGATCACGGCCAGCGGCACGTTGACCATTCCCGCGAACACGCCAGCGGGTAGCTACACGATCACGTACCAGATCTGCGAAGTTGCCAACCCGACCAACTGCGATAGCGCTTCAGTGTCGATCACTGTAGCCGCCGCCGCGATTGTCGCTGCCGACGACGACTTCAGCGCGACGCCGGTCAACGGGTTGGCGGGCGGATCAACCGCGACGGTGTTCACTAACGACACCCTTAATGGCATCGCCTTTGCGGACGCCGCGGTGAGCCCGAGCATCAGCGCCGATGGCGGCCTGACTGGCGTGGCGATCACGGCCAGCGGCACGTTGACGATTCCGGCGAGCACGCCTGCGGGTAGTTACACGGTCACCTACCAGATCTGCGAAGTGCTCAATCCCGCGAACTGCGATACCGCCACTGTCTCGATCACTGTGGTCGCCGCCACCATCGTCGCTAATGACGACGACTTCAGCGCGACGCCCGTTAACGGCTTGGCCGGTGGCAGCACCGCCACTGTGTTCAGCAACGACACCCTCAATGGCGTCGCGTTCGCCAATGGCGATGTCACGTCAAGCATCACGGCTGACGGCGGGCTGACCGGTGTGGCGATTACCGCCAGCGGCACATTGACGATTCCGGCGAACACGCCAGCCGGCAGCTACACTGTCACCTACCAGATCTGCGAAGTCCTCAATCCCGCGAACTGCGACACCGCCACCATCTCGATCACTGTGGCCGCAGCCACCATCGTTGCCACCGACGACGACTTCAGCGCGACGCCGATCAACGGCCTGGCCGGCGGCAGCACGGCGAGCGTGTTCAGCAACGACACCTTGAATGGCGTCGCCTTTGCGGACGCGGCAGTCACCCCAAGCATCACCGGCGACGGCGGCCTGACCGGCGTGGCGATCACCGCCACCGGCACATTGACGATTCCGGCGAATACGCCAGCCGGCGGCTACACAGTTAGCTACCAGATCTGCGAAGTCCTCAATCCGTCGAACTGCGATAACGCCACGGTCCAGGTGACGATCGCCGCCGCCACCATCGTCGCCACCAACGATGACTTCAGCGCGACGCCAATCGATGGGCTCAACGGCGGATCGACCGCAACGGTCTTTAGCAACGACACCTTGAATGGCGTCGCGTTCGCCAATGGCGACGTCACGCCAAGCATCACCGCCGATGGCGGCCTGACCGGTGTGGCGATCACCGCCAGCGGCACGCTGACCATTCCGGCGAACACCGCCGCAGGTAGCTACACGGTCACCTACCAGATTTGCGAAGTGCTCAATCCATCGAACTGCGACACGGCCACGGTCCAGGTGACGATCGCGGCAGCCACCATCGTCGCTACCGACGACGACTTCAGTGCGACGCCGATCAATGGGCTCACCGGTGGATCAACGGCAACGGTCTTTACCAACGACACCCTCGATGGCGTCGCGTTCGCCAATGGCGACGTCACACCCAGCATCACCGCCGACGGCGGCCTGACCGGCGTAGCGATCACGGCCAGCGGCACGTTGACGATTCCGGCGAACACGCCAGCCGGCAGCTACACCGTCACCTATCAGATCTGCGAAGCGCTCAATCCGTCGAACTGCGATACCGCCACGGTCCAGGTGACGATCGCCGCGGCCACCATCGTCGCCACCAACGATGACTTCAGCGCGACACCAATCGATGGACTCACCGGCGGATCGACAGCAACGGTCTTTACCAACGACACGCTCAATGGCGTCGCGTTCGCCAATGCCGACGTCACACCCAGCATCACCGCCGACGGCGGCCTGACCGGCGTGGCGATCACCGCCACCGGCACATTGACGATTCCGGCGAACACCCCGGCGGGGAGCTACACGATCACCTACCAGATCTGCGAAGTGGCCAACCCGACCAATTGCGATACGGCCACTGTCTCGATCGTCATTACCGTCGCTGCATCCCCTGACTTGTCCATCGTCAAGACGGTCAGCAATTCGACTCCAGCCGTGGGCGAAAACGTTACCTTCACGCTGTCGGCGAGCAACGCGAGCGCAGCGAGTGCGAGCGCTGTGCTTGTGAACGATTTGCTGCCAGCGGGTTACGCCTATGTCTCCGACAACGGCGCGGGTGCTTACGTCAGTGCCACGGGCGTGTGGACGATCGGTACCCTGGCCGGCGGCTCGACGGTCACGCTGGATATCGTCGTCACCGTGCTGGCTGCGGGCCCGTACGCCAATACCGCGACGATCGCGTCGGCCAGCTCGGATCCCACGCCGGCCAACAACACGAGCACGTCGACGCCGATCCCGGTGCAAAATCCATTGGCCGACCTGTCGATCGAAAAAACCAGCAGCAATCTGGCGCCGCAGGTCGGCAGCACTGTCACCTTCACCATCAGCGTCAGCAATGCCGGCCCAGCCATGGCGACGGGGGTGACGGTCCAGGACGCGCTGCCAGCCGGTTACACCTACGTTTCCGATACCGGTGCCGGCGCATACAACAATGCCACTGGTGTGTGGGCCATCGGCACGCTTGGCAACGGTGCCAGCGCCACGCTGCAGATCGTCGCGACGGTCTTGCCAACTGGCTCGTATGCCAACACGGCGACGGTTTCCGCGACGACCACGGATCCGACTCCCGGCAACAACAGCAGCACGTCCACGCCCGTGCCGGTCGCTTTGGGCCGTTTGGCGCTGGTCAAGCGTTCGCACTCCCGGGACATCCAGGCCGGCGAACTGGTTGGTTATACGTTGGTGGTGACCAACATCGGCACGGAGCCAGTGACCGGTGCGGTGATCATCGATAGTCCGCCGCCCGGCCTGGCCTATGTCACGGGCAGCGCCAGCATCGACGACGTCGATGATCTGGTGACCGTCACCGGCACCGGTCCGGTGGCCTTCACCGGCGTCGACGTACCCGTCGGCGGCACCGCCACGCTGACCTATCTGTTGCGCGCCGGCGCGGCGCTGGCCACCGGTGATTACGTCAACCAGGCGACCGTGTATGCGAATGGCATCGCACTGAGCAACACCGCTTCGGTCTCGGTGCACGCGGGCGGCGGTGGCGATGCGCTGCTTGAGCAGTCGCGAGTGCTGGGCAAGGTCTTCGACGATCAGGATGGCGACGGCTGGCAGGACGAAGGCGAGCGCGGCATCCCCGGTGTTCGCCTGGCCACGGTCGAGGGCCTGTTGATCGAAACCGATAGCCAGGGCCGTTACCACCTGGAGGGGCTGCGCCTGTCGGATCAACAGCGCGGACAGAATTTCGTGATCAAACTCGATACCAGCACACTCCCCGCCGGCAGCGTGCTGACTACCAGGAACCCGCTGATTCGCCGAGTGACGGCCGCCTTGCCGGTGCGCTTCGATTTTGGTGTGAAGTTGCCGCCCACCCCTTTGCGAACGCCGAGCGAATCCCCTCCCAATGACGCCGCCAATGCGGAGCAAGGACAATGAGCCGTACTACGGAGCACATCTTCCTGCCGTCGCGGCGCGCCTTCCCGCGGCCGGTGCGCAGCTTGCTCGCCATCAGCGTGATCAGCGTGCTTGCCACGCTCGGCAATCCGGCGTGGTCGGCCGAGTCGGCGCGCGATTGTGCTGCCTCCGATTGCGCGGACAACCCGAAGTCGACGGTTACGCAGGAGATCGCCAATCAGGGAGTCGCCACCGGCAACTCCTCAATCCGCCTGGCAGGCGGCGGGACGGTGTGGGCCGTTGAGGACCCGCAATTGGCGCGACCGCAACTCAACGCCTCGGCGCCGTCCCTGGTCGCGTTCGTCGATGGCCGTATTTCCGGCCCGGTGCGGTTCAACGTCTTCAGCAATTACGCGGCGTTCGTGGAACGCTTCGAACTGCGCATTTTCCGCGGCACCGATGTCGACCTGGTGACGCCCCTTGCCAGCGTGTCAGTGCCGATCGGAAACGATGGCACCGTTGAATGGAACGGCGCGCTCGAAGGCGCTGCGATGTTGCGCGAAGGCGATGAGCTCCAATACGTGCTGCAAGCGATAGCCGCAGATGGCAGCGTCGATGAAACCTTTCCCCGCCGTCTGCAACTGGTGCGGCAGGACGAATTGACGCGCAATCAGCTCAGGCTTGGCGCTAGTGCGAGCAGCACGCAGCGTGACCTGTCGGCCGAGCAACTGGAGCAACGCCGGCTACTGCTGGGCAGTTTCGGCGAAAGCAATCTGCGCCAGCAAAACATCCGTATCCATGGCTCGAGCGTGCGCATTCGCGGCGAGCAGATGGCGGCCGGGCAGTCGGTGCGCATCAACGGTCGCGTGGTTCCAGTCGACCAACGCGGCCACTTCATCGGCGAATACCTGCTGCCAGTGGGCCAGCACCAGTTCACCGTCGATGTCGGCGGCGCGCTGGCCTCGCGCGAAGCCCTGGACATCAATGTCACTGGTCGCTATCTGTTCCTGGTTGGCCTGGCCGACCTGACGGTGTCGCAGAACAGCATCGCCGGCGCAATGGTGCCGGTCAGCACCGACGACCGTTACGACGGCACCTTCACCGAGGGTCGCCTGGCGCTTTACCTCAAGGGAAAAATCCAGGGCAAGTACCTGGTCACGGTGCAAGCCGACACGCGCGGCCAGGAGCTTCGACATCTTTTCCGTGGCTTCCTGGACGAAGATGCGCGCGACGTCTTCCGCCGGCTCGATCCTGATCAGTATTACCCGATCTACGGCGATGACTCGTCCGTGACTCGCGACGTCGATACCCAGGGGCGTTTCTACGTGCGCGTCGACTGGGACCAGAACCAGGCGCTGTGGGGCAACTTCGTCACCGGGATCAACGGCACCGAATTCGGTCAGTACCAGCGCAGCCTGTATGGCGCTGCATTGTCCTGGCGCAGCCACGCAGGCACCGAACTTGGCGAGGCGCGGCACAGTCTGCGCGCGTTCGGTTCGCAGGCGCAGAGCGCGCAGGGTCACAGCGAGTTCATCGGCACCGGTGGCAGCCTCTACTACCTCAAGCACCGCGACTTGCTGCCCGGATCGGATCAGGTGGTGCTGGAAGTACGTGACCGGCTCAGCGGACGCACGGAAGCGCGGGCCGTTCTGGTGCGCGACGTGGACTATGAGCTGGACGACATGCAGGGCCGGATGATCCTGACCCGGCCCTTGCTGCAGATCGTGCGTGACAACCTGCCGAGCATCACCCGCGATGCGCCGCTGGACGGATTCGAAAATCGCCTCCTGGTCGACTACGAATACGCGCCGGAGGGCTTCGACCCCGGCCAGACGACCGCCGGATTCCGCGGCAAGACCTGGCTCGGCGATTACGTCGCGATCGGTGGCACCTATATAGATGAATCGCGTTCCGGCGATGATTACCGGCTGGCCGCCGCCGATCTGACCTTGCAGGCCGGTCGCGGCACCTACCTGAAACTGGAGCAAGCGCGTTCGGATGCCACCAGCGCGCCGGTATTTTTCTCCGATGACGGCGGACTCAGCTTCAGTCAACTCAACTCGCTCACGCCAGGACGTAGCGGTGTGGCGCGCAGCGTGGAAGCGCGGGCCAACTTCAAGGAACTTGGCTGGACTGATCGCGAGTGGACGGCGGCGGCGTGGTGGCGAGACGTGGAGGCTGGCTTTTCGGTAGCGCGCTTCGACTCCGGACTGCCGGTGCGCGAACAGGGCGCGGAGTTTGCCGGCCAGCTCAGTGATGCGTGGCGCCTCAGCGGTCGCTACAGCGATGCCAGGCGCGGCAACGACAGTGTCGAACAAGCGCAACTGCTGGCCGAGTGGCGCGCCAGCGAATTCGATCGCTTCACCGCCGAGCTGCGCCAAGTGCAGGAAACCCGCGCCGGCCTGGGAGCGACTGGCTTGCTCGGTGCCTTCCGCTACGACCATCGCTTCGGCAGTACGCTCGATGTCTACGGTGTGGCGCAACTCACGCTCGACAACGATCACGGTGCCTACGCCGACAACGATCTGTATACGCTGGGTGCAAGACTGCGCCTGGGCGAGCTGTCCAATGTCGGCGCCGAAATCAGTAGCGGCGACCGCGGCGACGCGATCACGGTGGACGGCAATTATTTCCTCAGTCCGCAGCATTCGCTGTACCTGGGCTACACCTTCGTCGACCGCGCTGCGGGCGCTGATCCGCTGTTCGCCACCGGTCTGCCGGGCGGGTTGACGGTCGGCCAACGCTGGCGCGTGTCAAACCAGGTCAACGTGTTCAACGAAAGCCAGTTCCTGAAGGAAGGCAGCCAGAGCGGGATCGCGCATACGTTCGGCATGGATTTCTATCCGGACGCGGGGTGGAACTACGGGTTTACCTTGCTCGAGGGCGAGTTGGAGTCGGTGACCGGTACGGTGGATCGACGCGCAGTCAGCCTGAATGCCGGACGCACGTCGCCGGCGACGGACTGGAACAGCAAGCTCGAATACCGCCGCGACAGCGGCAGTGTCGACCGCGAGCAATGGGTCAGCACGACGCGGCTGTTGCACCGGTTCAACGACGACTGGCGCCTGGCCGCCCGTGTCAACTACAGCAACACCCAGGACAGCAGTAGCGCGTTGGGTGACGCGAAGTTTGTCGAGAGCAATCTGGGAATCACCTACCGCCCGGCCGCCAATGACCGGTTGAGCATGCTCGGCCGCGTGACTTACCTGTACGACCGCTCCAGTCCGGCCCAAAGCACGCTATCCGACCGGGACCAACGCTCGCTGATCGTGTCGCTCGAGGGCATCCTGCGCTTGAACAGCACCTGGGAAATGGCCGGCAAGTTTGGCCATCGCGCGGGAGAAGCACGCCTGGGCCGAGACGCGGGCCCGTGGTTCTCGACCACCGCCAACTTCGCCGCGCTGCAGGCTCGCTACGACCTTTCGCACCGATGGGAAGCACTGGTGGAGTACCGTTGGCTGCAGGTGACGCAGGGCGACAGCTCCCGGCACGGCTTTCTGATTGGCGTGGATCGCGCGCTGGGCGAAAATTTCAGGGTCGGCGTCGGCTACAACTTCACCAGCTTCAGCGACGACTTGCGCGTGCTGGATTATGAGAGCAAGGGCGTGTTCCTCAACGTGACCGGGGCTTTTTGATGGCCTAACTCCGCCGGTTCGTCGGCGGACGATGGCCTGAAAAGTTGAGTTAGCACGTTACTAGGCCTCAGCGGTCACTCCGTGACCCACGTGTCGATCAGTGCCGACGAACCCTGGAATTTCCACAACTGTCAAATCCGCGCCTTATGAAATCAATGATCAAGACCGCACGATGGACCGGCTGCGTGGCGAGCGCGGCTCTCATGCTTGCCTGCAGTAATCAATCGGGTGAGGCCGGCCAGGCGACCCCAACCACGAGCGCCTCTGAAGCGGCCGCCGCGTCGGGCACGTCCGCGCCGTCCGCGACAACATCCGCGCCAGTCGATGCCGGCGTCGCGACACCGGCGGCGCCGACGGTTGCCGTTTCCTCCGATCCCGACAACCCTGTCGCGTTGCCTGCGTTGCAACTCAAAGGCATCGGCGGCGGCAAGACGGAAAGTCGCTACTACGACTTCGACGCCGGCGCGGGGACGATCGTGGTCACGGCGACAGCGAAGAATTCGCCGAGCGGCGCGACCCAGGCATTGGGTTTCGCCTTGTACGACCTGAAGGCGAATCGGCTTTGCTTCGAGTCGCACGGCAACACCACGAGCGACAAGACGGTCGTGCTCAACTGCCAGATCGAAAAAGCCCAGCGCCTGCTGTTGCGCCTCGACCTGAGCCCCGAGTCCCTGGACTACGCGATCACGCTATCCGGTCCGGTCACCCTGATCACGCCTGCCGCCGCCGCAGCAACGGGTGGCGTTGCCGGAGCTGGCTCCACCGACATCGATGAGCCCACGAGGCTGACCACCAACCGCGTGAAAGCCGATGGTATTGGCAAGCCGGTTTCCTACTACTACGCCTTCAACGCCGGCCCGGGCGAGCTGACCTTGACCGGCGATGGCAGCAACACCTCGGCGGCTGCTACCGAAGCCTTGCGCCTCGGTCTGTACACGCTGCGCTCGGAGCGCCTGTGCCAACTGGTGCTTGGCAATACCACCCTAGACAAGCGCGTCGTGATCACCTGTCTCATCGACAAGCGGCAGCCGGTGATCCTGCGCGCTGATTTGTCGGCGGAGACCGTCGCCTTTCGCGCCCGCTTCGACGGGCCGTACGACTTCGAGGCATTCACGCCGCCCGAAGTGATCACGATCGCGCTGGACTCGTCGGTGCTGTTCGATACCGGCAAGTCGACGATCAAGCCGGAGGCGCGCAAGGAACTGCATGAGGCCGCCGAGCGCGTGAAGAAATTTGCCGGCGCGGGCGTGCTGATCTCCGGCCACACGGACAACGTCGGCGGCAAGGCAAGCAACCAGGCGTTGTCGACCGCAAGGGCGGCCGCGGTGAAGCACCATCTCGTCGGTGAGGAAGGCATCGCGGCGGATTTGCTGACAACACAAGGTTTCGGCAGCTCGCAGCCGGTCGCCGACAACAACACCGATGCGGGCCGGTCGCGAAACCGGCGCGTGGATGTGGTGATCAGTCCCAAGAAGTAACCAAGGCCGCCGCGGACTCTCTCGGGTCCGCGGAGTTGACTCAATCCGTCGGCATCAGGTCGGCGCAATGCTCACCCGGGGAGGGGACGCATGTCACCGATGAAACGTGTCGAATCGCTGCGCAAGCAGCTGATCTGTATTGCCCTGCTCGCCGCCTGGACTCCGATCGCCAACGCCAATGTGTTCGGCGATGCCTGGGACTGCGCCAAGGGCTCGGCTGAAGCGGGCTACGAGCTGGCCGGCAAGGGCGCGCAGGCGCTTGAGGTTCTCGGCAGCGCGCCGCATTGCGTCGCCTACGCGACCGCCGGCGACATTCCGCTGTACGCGACCACCGGCGCGCTGTTTACCCTGAACGCGATCGACTCCAGCATCGTGTCGTCGACCAATTGCGTGGCCTCGGTCAAGTCACATGCGGTGGTGCCGATGGGACAGTTGCTCGACGGCGCCTTCGGTGGCGTGATCCCGGCGAACCTGCTCGACGCCGGCTCACAGGAGGCCGCCGATCAACTCTGGGAGTTCATGGGTTCCACTCCGCCGATCAGCGAAGCGATCGACCGGGTCGAATGCGGTTGCACCTTCCTCGAGGCCGGGGTCAGCGTGCAGAACCTGGTGGAGATATTCACCATCATTGCCCAGGCCGGCGAGAAGTGTGATGCGGCCTTGTCCAACGTGCCCGGTTACCAGTCGGTGAAGGCGGGCGTCAAGGCCGGCGGCACGGCGATGAATAATCTTGGCGAGGATATCTTCACCGACCAGATTCAGCACAAGGATGTCGAGGAATACTATTTCCATGACTTCGACGGCGGCGTCGATTCCTACGCCACGCGCAGTCACGCGGCCGCACGAATCCTGGACCCGAACCACAACTGGCGCACCCAGGAAGGCGCGAACTTCCTGTCCGAGACCGTCGTGAAGCTCGGCGGCGGCGCCAACAACGGCGAGCAATACAAGAACACCTGCAAGAACTACTTCGACAGCCACAAGATGTCGGCAGACAACGCCAACGAAGTGTGCGAGGCGATGGTTCAGCGCTTCGACTATGACTACAAATCGATGGTCGCGCGGATGAGCGCGCAGGATGTGCTGGTCAAGCAGTTGGATACAAAGCTGGCTGCGCGGGCCAAGAGCGCGACCGCCGAATGCGGCCAGCGCTTTCCTCCCGAAGGCGACAAGATTGTTTCGGGCGGACTTTACGATGGCTACGGCCCGTCCGCCTTGGCCCACAACCAGTGCCTGATGTCGATGCGCGGCGCCGTCGGCAGCCTGGAATGGCATAGCCCCTACAACGCTGTCGGTAGCCTCGGTCTGCCGATCGACCCGGCCGACATCGACGCGATGCTCGCCCCGGGCAAGCCCTATTACTTCATGCATCCGATCGCGATGAGCGGGGCGAAGAAGATCGCCTACGAGGCATTCGAGAACAACGGTGGCAAGGCTGGACCGGCGTTAGCGCAAGCCATGCTCGCCTACGAGATGAAGCACGACAAGATCCTGGCGGATGCGCAAGCCAGCTACGACAAGCTGGCGATGTTGGTCAAGCAGAACAAGGCGGCCATGGTCAAGGCGGCGGCCGGCTTCGCGTTTCCGAACTGCCCGACCGGCGACAAGTACCAGCCGTGCCTCGACGCACTCGGTGACGCCGTCGCGGTGTGCATCACGCAGACGGGCTCGGTGCCGCTCTCGGGCGAGTTTCCGAAACCGGGCGAGCAGGCGAAGATCGACGCCATCTACAAGCAATGCGACGCCGGCTACGTCGGCCTGGCGGTGGCGCTCGCCAAGCGCAACAGCCAGGACATCTCGATGCGCGCCAATCTGACCGGCACCTGCCCGACGGCGCAGTCCGGCCTGCGATTGAGCTGTTTCGTCGATGCCCAGGATGCGATCAGCAGTTGCCAGGGCGGCGCGCCGCGCATGACCTCGGGCTATTTCAGCAGCAAGCTGTTCGCGCAGGACCCGACGCCGGAAGTCAGCTGCGCGATGGCCTCGAGCTTGTTCAAATCCAAATGGGCAGCCGACGACGAGCAGATCGGGCGCATCAATGGCGCGACGCCGGAAGCACTGAAGGCATGCATCAACAAGGTGCCGGATTTCGGTTCCTGCCAGACCCAGGTCGGCGCTTTGGCGGACGCTTGCCGCGCCGATCTGCAGGCAACCGCCAATGTCCTGCTTGGCGGCCTGTCGCTGCAATCGGAGGAGTTGCCCAACGCGAAGAAGGCGCTGGTCGAAAATGCCGACGCCTGCATCGCGCAGATGATGGCTGTCTCGGACACGCTCGGCGCCGGCAAGGAAGCCGAGGTGTTGATGGTGAAGCAGTACGACAATCGCTGCCTGCGTGATCCAACCTGCAAGCAGGAGCTGCGCGACGCTTTTCAGCAGTGCCAGGGCGTGCCGGCAACCGGCTCGACAGGCAATCCGCCCGGCGTGCGCCAGGTCCGGGCCAACAGCGGTCGCAGCAGCGGCAACATTGCAGTCGGTGTGGCCAGCAACAAGCTGCGTGCGCACAGCCAGAATTTGGCCGCGGCGCCTAATCCGGTCACCGCGGCGATGAACAATCCGTCGGCGTTTTCGGTCGGCACCAAGGTGCTGGCTCTGGCGAAAACGCCTGCCGACGTGGTTGCCGAGTGCAGCGACGAACTGGAAGCGGTGCTGGCGAAGTACGAACAGCCAAAGGTGAAGTACGTCGCCGTCATGCCGACGCCGGCGCCGAGCAATACCCTGGTGTTGATCCCGAACACGGGAACGACGACCCGGACGCCACCGCCGGCAACGCGCGGTGGACGCCCGGCACCACCGGTCGCTTCGCCCACGGACGGCCGTCGCACCGCACCCGCGGCGCCAACGACGCCGATGGTAATGAATCGCCTGCCGGCGCCGGCGATCGCGCCGGTAACGATGCAGGCCGGCATGGACCGCATGGGCGGTGACTACCGCGGTTTCGCGCTCGACCAGGCGGATCCGCAACTGTGTCGGCAGGCCTGCGCCGATGACAATGCGTGCCGGTCCTACACCTACGTCAATCCCGGCCTCAAAGGCCCCCAGGCGATGTGCTTCCTGAAGAACACCACGCCGCCGGCGACGCCGAATGACTGCTGCACGTCGGGGCAGAAGCAGGACGCTACACGGCGATGAACTGACATCGTGCCGGCAGGCGGCCAGCCTATACTGGCCGCCTGCCCACTCTGCCTGGAACCGCCATGCTCGGTTTGTCCCTGATTTTGTCCGCTGCCGGCCTCATCGCCGCCGTTGTCTTGTTCATCATGTTCTTCTGGGTCATCGCGCTGCGCCGCGTCGTACCGGTCAACGAAGTGCACATCGTGCAGACGCGCAAGAACACCGTCTCCTACGGCAAGGGCTTCGAAAGCAATACCTATTACGAGTGGCCGTCGCGGATCCCGCTGATCGGTTTGCAGAAGATCATGCTGCCGGTGTCGAACTTCGCGATCGACTTGCCCGACTATGCGGCCTACGACAAGGAGCGCGTGCCGTTCCTGGTCCACGTGATGGCGTTCTTCCGCATCAACGATTCCAATACCGCGGCGCAGCGCGTGGCCTCCTTCGACGAATTGAAAAGCCAGCTGACGGCGATCGTGCAGGGCTCGGTGCGCACCGTGCTGGCCGGTCACGAGATCGACCAGATCATGCTCGACCGCAGCCGCTTCGGCGAAGCCTTCACCAAGGAAGTACAGCCGCAGCTGGCCAGCTGGGGCGTGGAAGCGATCAAGAACATCGAGTTGATGGACATCCGCGACACCAAGGACAGCGACGTCATCCACAACATCATGGCCAAGCGCACGTCCGGCATCGAACGCGAGTCGCGCCTAGTGGTGGCGGACAACACGCGGCAAGCCGAGATGGCCGAGATCGCGGCCAAGCGCGAGATCGAGATGTCGCGGCAGCTGGCGGCCGAGCAGGTTGGCCTGCGCACCGCTGAAAAGGACAAGAACGTCGGCGTCGCCAATGAGCAGGCCTCGCAGCAGGTGAAGGTGCAGCAACGCGAGACCGCAGCCAAGGAAATGGACGTGGTGCAGGTGAAGAATGTGCGCGGCGCGGAGATCCATCGCGAGGTGGCGGTGATTGCCGCGGGCCAGGCCAAGGAAGTGGCGATCGTCGAAGCCGAAGCCGGCAAGCAGGTCGCCATTGTCGAGGCCGAAGGCGGCAAGCAGCAGACGGTGCTGCTCGCCGAAGGCAAGCTGGAAGCCGCCAAGCGCAACGCCGAAGGCATCGCGGTCGAGGGCATGGCGCAGGGTTCGGCGGAAACCGCAATCCTGATGGCGCCGGTCGACGCGCAGATCAAGCTGGCGGAAAAAATCGGCGCCGACCAGGGCTACCAGAATTACCTGCTCGGCATCCGCAACATCGAGGCGGCTCAGGCCGTCGGCGTGGCCCAGGCCGAGGCGCTCAAGGGCGCCGAGGTCAAAGTCATCACCAATGCCGGTACCCCGGCCAAGGGCCTGTCCAGCGTGATGGATCTGTTCTCGGCTGGCGGCGGCACCGCGGTGGCCAGCATGCTGGAAGGGTTGGCGCAGTCAGGCGAGGGTAAGAAGTTGCTGGAGAAGTTGAGCAAGCCGGACGCCGCGGTCTAGAACGGCTGCCGCGCACTGGCGGCGATGTGTTCAAGGAGCTGCCCGACTGAGCGAGGCAGCTCCCTGACCCTGGCGGCAGCGATCACCAGATCCGAACGCGCTCCGCCGGCGGCACATACAGCTTGTCGCCTTCCTTCACGCCGAACGCGGCATACCACTCGTCCAGGTTGCGCAGCGGACCGTTGATCCGGTACATCGCTGGCGAATGCGGGTTGGCTTTGATCTGGTTGATTAGCGCTTCGTCGCGATACTTGGATTTCCACACCTGCGCCCAGGCCAGGAAGAAGCGCTGGTCGCCGGTCATGCCGTCGATCACCGGCGCGGGCTTGCCGTCCAGGCTCAACTGATAGGCGGTGTAGGCCATCGACAGTCCGCCCAGGTCGCCGATGTTCTCGCCCATGGTCAGCTTGCCGTTCACGCACTGGCCGGGCAGCGGGCAGTACTTGTCGAACTGTTTGCCCAGCGCGGTGACGCGCGTTTCGAAACGCGCGCGATCCTCGTCCGTCCACCACTTGCGCTGGATGCCGGCGAAATCCGATTTCGAACCCTGGTCGTCGAAGCCATGGCCCATTTCGTGGCCGATGACGGCGCCGATCGCACCGTAGTTCACCGCCGGGTCGGCATTCACGTCGAAGAACGGCGCCTGCAGGATCGCGGCCGGGAACACCACCTCGTTGAACGACGAGTTGTAATAGGCGTTCACCGTCTGCGGTGTCATGCCCCATTCCTCGCGATCGGGCACGGTGCCGATGCGGCGGTTCTGGTCGTCGTTGTAGTACACGCGCATCGCGCGCACGTTCGCGACCAGGTCGCCGGGTACGATGGCCACGCTGCCGAAGTCGCGCCATTTGCTGGTGTAACCGATCTTCGGACGGAAGGTTTCCAGCTTGTGGTAAGCCTCTGCCTTGGTCGCCGGGCCCATCCAGTCCAACTTCTGGATGTTGAGGCGCAAGGCCTTGCGCAGGTTTTCCACCAGCGCGTCCATGGCGGCTTTCGACTCGGGGCGGAAATGACGCGCGACGTAGATCTTGCCGACCGCTTCGCCCAGGCCGTCGGTGTCGGCGATGGTTTCGATCGCGCGCTTCCACGATTCGCGTTGCGTCTTCTGTCCCTGCAGCACGGTGCCGGTGAAGGCGAAGCTGGCGTTGTCGATCTCGCTGCTGAGCAGCGGCGCATTGTTGCGTATGGCGTGGAAGCGCAGGTAATCGCGCCACACGGCGAGCGGGGTCTTGTTGACGATCGCGATCACCGGCGCGAACGAGCTCGGGGTACTGACATTGACTTCGGCCGGCACCGGCATGCCCTGTGCCTTGAACTGTGCGGCCCAGTCGTAACCGGCGTAACGGCTGGTCAGTTCCGCGAACGTGGTGAGGTTGTAGGTCTTGTCGCGGTCGCGGCGCTCGGCGCGGTCCCATTGCTGTTTGGCCAGCTCGGTTTCCAGCGCCAGCACGGCTTCGGCGCGCGGCTTGTCGTCCTTGACGCCGGCGAAGCCGAGCATGCTGGCGATGTGTTCGAGGTAGGCGGCGCGAATCTGCACGAAGCGCGGGTCGGGATTGAGGTAGTAGTCCTTGTCCGGCAGGCCGAGCCCGCCGACGAAGGTGGCGACCAGGTAGCGGTTCGGGTTCTTGCGGTCGATGCTCAGGCCGATGCCGACCGGCGCGTTGCTGCCGTCGATGTCGGCGGCGCCGAACGCGTTGATCAGTTCAGGCAGCGAATCGATCTCGGCGATCCGGTCCAGCACCGGTTGGATCGGCGCCACCCCGGCGGCGTCGCGCGCCGCGGTGTTCATGTAGCTGGCGTAGTAGTCGCGCACTTTCTGTTCGTCGCTGCCCGGCGCCAGGTCGGTGCGCGCCTGCAGTTCTTCGATGATCGCGCGCACGTCTTCCTGCGCCTTGTCGTTGAGCAGGTCGAAGGAACCGTAATCGCTTTCGTAATCCTTCAGCTGGTAGGCGTCATGCCAACGGCCGTTGGCGTAGCGGTCGAAATCGTCGCCGGGTTTGACCGCGGTATCGCGATTGCCAAGGTCCACGCCGAAGCTGCCGAGCGCGGGTGCGGCCGCGGCCGTCCCGCCGGCCTGCGCGGCGGCAGGAACAAGGATCAGGGCCAGGCTCAGGGACAGCAGGGACTTCTTCATGGGGCGTGCTCCGGGTTCGCGAATGTCGAAGCCTAACGCAAGAACGCCGGGCCCGGGGACGGCCTGAAGTCATGCGGTGAGTCGCCCGTCAGAGATTGGGCCTAGACTGTTGGTCAGCCATGAACAGCGTGCCCGATTCAGCCCCCTGGCTCCGCCACTACGGTTCGGTGCCGGCGCATCTGGCGTATCCGGAGCGCACGCTGTTCCAGATGATCGCCGCAAGCGCGGCCCGTTGGCCGGACGGCATCGCCTGGGATTTCTTCGATCGCCGCCGCAGCTACCGGCAACTGCTCGGCGACATTGATGCCTGCGCCAATGCGCTGGCGGCGCTGGGCCTGAGGCGCAACGATCGCCTGCTGATCTCGATGCCGACCACGCCGCAGGCGGTGATCGCGTTCTATGCGGCGAACAAACTCGGCGCCGTGCCGGCGCTGATTCATCCGTTGTCGACGGCGCTGGAGATCGAGCACTACCTGGATGCCACCGGCGCCGAACTCGTGCTCACCCTCGACGCGTTTCATGGCAACGTGGCCGCGGCCAAGCCGCGGCGGGCGTTGCGCGCGATCTTGCTGGCGCGCATCGGCGACTATCTTTCGCCGTTGCAGAAGGCGGGCTTCTGGTGGCGCAAGGGCCGGCACATCGCGCGCATTGCCGGCGACGCGCGCGTGCACTGGTGGCGCGACGTCATGCGTGCGCCGCATGCCCTCGTTGATGCGGCCGAGAGCAACGCGCAAACGCCGGCCGCGATCCTGTTTTCCGGCGGCACCACGGCGCTGCCCAAGGGCATCGTGCTGTCGAATCACAACTTCGTTGCGCAGGGCCTGCAAACCACGACCTGGGGCGGCATCCGTGCCGGCGATTCGATCCTGGCGATCCTGCCGATCTTCCACGGCTTCGGCCTGGGCGTGTGCGTCAATGCGGCGCTGATGACCGGCGCCACGTCGATCCTGGTGCCGACTTTCGACGCGGCCAGCGTCGCGCAGCTTATTCGTCGCAAGCGGCCCACGTACCTGGTCGGCGTACCTACTTTGTTTGCGGCGCTCAGCCGCGATGCCGGCCTGGCCCGCGCCGATCTTTCTTCGCTGCGCGCGGCATTCTGCGGCGCCGACACCCTGCCGCGTCCGGTCAAGGAAAGCTTCGAAGCCCTCGTTGCCAAGGGCGGCGGCAAGCTGCGCCTGCTGGAAGGCTACGGACTGACCGAGGCGGTGACTGCGGTGATGGCGATGCCGCTCGATCAGTACCGCGAAGGCTCGATCGGGCTGCCGTTTCCCGACATGGCCGCCAAGATCTGCCTGCCGGGCAGCGAGCAGGAAGCGCCGGTCGGCAGCGAAGGCGAGATCTGCATCGCCGGGCCGGACCTGATGCTGGGCTATCTGGATGATCCCGACGCCACCCGGCATGCGCTGCGCCGACATGCCGATGGCCGGGTGTGGCTGCACACCGGCGATCTCGGCCGCCAGGATGCCGACGGCTTCTTCTATTTCAGCGTTCGCCTGAAACGGATGATCAAGTCCTCGGGCTTCAACGTGTATCCGGCGCAGGTCGAAGCCGTGCTGGTCGGTCATCCGCTGGTCGCCGAGGTTTGCGTGATCGGCGTGCCCGACCCCGAGCAGATCGAGCGCGTCGTCGCCTACGTGGTGCCCGCCCACCCATCCGACAACGAACAACGCGATGCGCAGAACCTGATTGCCTATTGCCGCGAGCACATGATCAAGTGGTCGTGCCCGCGTGAAATCCGCTTCTGCCATGACCTGCCCAAGACGCGCGTGGGCAAGACCGATTATCGCAACCTGCAACAGCAGTACCAGGAGCAAACCCAGGGTGGAAATTGATCTCGCGGGCATGGGCGGCGATCGGGTGGCGCGCGCACTGGCGGCGCACGGCGTGCGCCATATCTTCACTTTGTGCGGCGGGCACGTGGCGCCGATCCTGGCGGCGGCCAAGGCGCGCGGCATTCGCATCATCGATGTCCGCAGTGAGGTCAATGCGGTGTTTGCGGCCGATGCGAATGCGCGCCTGACCGGCATTCCTGGCGTGGTGGTGGTGACCGCGGGCCCCGGAGTGAGCAACGCCATCACAGCGTTGAAGAATGCGCAGCTTGCGCAGTCGCCGCTGGTGTTGATCGGCGGCGCGGCGCCGACCGCGCTGCAGGGTCGCGGCGCCTTGCAGGACATCGATCAGCGCGCGCTGGTCGCGCCGCATGTGAAGTCGTGTCAACGCGTGCGCCGGGTCGCGGACCTGGATCGGGCTGTGACCGAGGCCTTCGCCTCGGCGCAGGACGGTGTGCCCGGTCCGGTATTCGTCGAGTGCCCGGTCGACCTGCTTTACGACGAAGCCACGATCCGCGGTTGGTACCAGGAGGCCAGCGCGCGTGGCAACGCGGTAGCCGCCGTGGCGCAGCGTTGGTACTTGCGCCGCCACGTCAATCGCATGTTCGCTGGCAGCCGCCGGGCAAGCCCTGGCGTAGAAGCTTCGCGGCTGAAGCCGCTCCTACAGACATCGTCCGTGGTTTCGACGATCGTGCTGCCGGAGCCTTCGTCGGCGGCGGTGGAAAAAGCGGCGGCGGCGTTGCTGCGCGCGGAACGACCGTTGCTGCTGGTCGGCAGCCAGGCCCTGGTGCTGTCGTCGCGCGCGCCAGCGGTTGCGGCGGCCGTGGCCGCGCTGGGCGCGC